>Ga0209253_10003238_pt1 | contig 14327 bp, 14 predicted proteins | sample FrelakmetBRP12BR_FD_187145 | JGI IMG/M metagenome (GOLD analysis project Ga0209253, IMG submission 187145) | Freshwater lake sediment microbial communities from the University of Notre Dame, USA, for methane emissions studies - BRP12 BR (SPAdes)... | ecosystem: Environmental > Aquatic >...
TTGGGCGATCTCGTTCTCGTGATGCGGGAACTGCAGGTCCGCCCCGCCGCCGTGGATGTCGAAATGCGCCCCGAGCAGCGCCCCCGACATCGCCGAGCACTCGATGTGCCAGCCGGGCCGGCCGTCGCCGTAGGTCGACTGCCAGAACGGCTCGCCTGCCTTCGCGCGCTTCCACAGCACGAAGTCGAGCGGGTCCTGCTTCGCCGCATCGACCTCGACGCGATCACCGGCACGAAGCTCGTCGAGCGATTTCCCCGAGAGCTTTCCGTACCCGGGGAACTTGCGAACCGCATAGTTCACGTCGCCGCTCCCGGCGCGATACGCGAGGCCCCGCCCCTCGAGCGCGCCGATCATCGCGAGCATCTGGGGGACGAAGTCGGTGGCGCGCGGCTCGTGGTCAGGGGCTTGCACGCCGAGCGCCCGCTCGTCCTCGTGCATGTAGTCGATGCAGCGGCGCGTGAGTTCGCCGATGGTCTCGCCGTTCTCCACCGCCCGGCGGATGATCTTGTCGTCGATGTCAGTGATGTTGCGCACGTAGGTGACCTCGAAGCCACTCGCGCGCAGCCAGCGCTGCACCAGGTCGAACACCACCATGACGCGCGCATGGCCGATGTGGCAGTAGTCGTAGACGGTCATGCCGCAGACGTACATCCGCACGCGGCCGGGCTCGATCGGCACGAACGGCTGCTTCGCGCGCGCGAGCGAATTGAAAATCTGGAGCATGCGGGCTTTGGGCGGTGCGGCGCGCAGATCGTCCGCCAGCGGCGGCCGGCGACGGCGCGTTCTCGGCGCGAGGGGCTTGTTTGCTAGAATGCCCCGTTCATTCGACGCGCGCAGTTTAGCACGATGCCTTTTCGCCTCCCTCTCGCGGCATTCGCCGCGCTGCTCGCGTTCGGGTCGGCGACCCTGCGCGCCGACGAGCTCCAGGACGCGAAGAAGCTGCTTCGGGAGGGCGATCTTGCCGGCGCGCTCGATCGCGCCGAGGCGGCGGTCGCGGCCAAACCCGGCAGCTACGAGGCCCGCTTTCTGGAAGGCGTCATTCTGGCCGAGCAGAAGCGCACCGACGAAGCGGCGCAGACGTTCAAGCTCCTCACCCAGGACTTCCCGGAAATGCCGGATTCCTACAACAACCTCGCCGTGATCTACTACGGCCGCGGCGAGTACGAACGGGCGCGCGACGCGCTTCAGGACGCCCTGCGCGCGAACCCCGGCTTCATGACGGCCTACGAGAATCTCGGCGATGTGTACGCAGCACTCGCCGCACAGGCCTATCGGAAGGCGATTGACCTGGATCCGAAAAACGCTGCGGCCCGCGCCAAGCTGGCGGCCGCGCGCGAGGTTGCACTGGCGCCGACGCGACGCACGCCGCGCAAGCCCACGACGCCCGGCAACGCCACGACTCCCGAACAGCGCTGATCGCCGCACCGCGGTCCAGGCTGACTTCCTTCTTCTCCTCTAGCTCCCGTCCCTCGCATGCGCAAGCTCGTCTTCGTCTCCCTGCTCGTCTTTGCCGCCGTCGCTCACGCCGCCGATCCGCGCGTCGAGTTCAAGACTAACCGCGGTCCGATCGTGATCGAGCTCTACCCCGACAAGGCGCCCAAGTCGGTGGCTAACTTCCTGCAGTACGTCAAGGACGCTCACTACGACGGCACGGTGTTCCACCGCGTCATCGACGGCTTCATGATCCAGGGCGGCGGTTTCGATCGCGACATGAAGCAGAAGCCCACGCGCGCGCCGATTGAAAACGAAGCAGCCAACGGCCTGAAAAACGAGGTCGGAACCGTCGCCATGGCGCGCACGCCGAACCCCAACTCCGCCACCGCGCAGTTCTTCATCAACGTGAAGGACAACGACTTCCTCAACTACCGCGAACCGACGCCGCAAGGCTACGGCTATGCGGTGTTCGGAAGAGTCGTTGCCGGCATGGACGTGGTCGAGCAGATTGCGAAGGTACCGACGACTTCCGCGGGCGGGCAACAGAACGTGCCGCGCGACCCGGTCGTGATCGAGTCGACCCGCGTGCTGCCTACCAAATAGGGCGGCACCCGAAAAACAGCCCGCGCCGGAAATACGCGCAACGCAAGATGGAAGGACTCAAGATGGTGAAGCTGCATACCAACCTCGGGACGATCACGCTCGACCTCGATGCCGCGCGCGCGCCCGAGTCGGTCGCGAACTTCCTCGCCTATGCGAGGAGCGGGCATTACGAGAACACCGTGTTCCATCGGGTCATCGACAGCTTCATGATCCAGGGCGGTGGATTCGAGCCCGGCATGAAGCAGAAGTCCACGCTCGCACCGATCAAGAACGAAGCGGCAAACGGGCTCAAGAACGGCAAGTACACCGTCGCGATGGCGCGCACGTCCGACCCGCACTCGGCCACTGCGCAGTTCTTCATCAACGTGAAGGACAACGCGTTCCTCGACCACAGTGCACCGACGCCGCAGGGCTGGGGCTACGCCGTGTTCGGCAAGGTGGTGGAGGGCCAGGACGTGGTCGACAAGATCACGCAAGTGAAGACCGGTCGCAGCGGCTTCCACCAGGACGTGCCGCTCGAGGATGTGCTGATCCAGCGCGTCGAGGTGACCGACTGAGGAGCGCCACGGCGCGGGCGGCGGGCAGTGCGCGAAGGCGGTGATCAAGACGTCCGACCCTCGGACGCCCGCGTTCGACCGATCCTGCTTGCATCGGACCTGCACCTCTCCTCCGCGCGGCCGCAGATCGCTGACGCGTTTGTCGGTTTTCTCGAGCACACCGCGGCCGAGAGCCAGGCACTCTACCTGCTCGGCGACCTCTTCGACCTCTGGGTTGGCGACGACGATCCGGACCCGCTGAACCTCGCCGTGCTGGACGCGCTCGGGCGCCTCACGGCGCGCAACGTGCCCGTATATCTGATGCATGGGAACCGGGACTTCCTGTTCGGCGAGGCCGGTGCGCGCCGAGCCGGTGTGCGCCTTGTCGACGACCCGACCCGCGTGCGCTTCTTCGGCACGCAGACGCTGCTCATGCACGGCGACACGCTGTGCACCGACGATGCGGAGTATCTCGAGCAGCGCGCGCGCTACCGTCGGCCCTGGGTGCTGCGCGGCTTTCTCGCCCTGCCCCGGTTCCTGCGCGTCGGGGTCGGCCAGTATTTCCGCAGGAAAAGCGAGCGCGCCAAGCGCGTGACCCCGCGCGAGATCATGGACGTGAACCCGCAGGCCGTCGCCGATACTCTGCGGGCAAACGGATATCCACGCCTGATCCACGGCCACACGCATCGGCCGGCGCGCCACGAGCACGTCGTCGATGGTCGAGTGTGCGAGCGCTGGGTGCTCGGGGACTGGTACTCGCACGGGAGCTATCTGCGCGTCATGCCGGCAGGGATCGAGAGCGTGCTCCTCCCCTGAGACCCTTCAGGCGCTCGAGCGCGGCGTCCCTGCCCGGCCCACCGGCCCCGGCCCCGCTCTGCGCTTGCACATTGCGGGTTGCCAACCAAGACCGAATTGAGACATGCTTGACCACGGCCGTGCCCGAAGATTGGTGCGGTCGCGATTCAATAACCCAGATTTGTCGGGAGGCAACAGAAATGACCAGTAAAGGCATTCGTTATTCGGCTTTGGCGGGCCTGATCGCACTCACAGCCGCTGGCTGCGCGACCGACACGCCCGCCACGACAGCCGCGACATCGGCGATGACAATCGCGCAGGCGCGAGCGCAGCTGAACGCAGACATCCGCAGTTGCACGCAGCGGCACGGCTATGATCCCACCAAGGTCGCGGGCGTTGCCGAGAACTCGCTCGCGCCGAACGAGCTGGCGTGGCGGCAGTGCGTGTACGCCGCGCTGGCCCCGTATACCAAGGCCAACCCGGCGACGGCCGCGCAATACGAGTCCCTGATCACGAGCGACATCGCGATGACCTCGGCCATTCAGCAGGGGACGATGACGCGCAGTCAGCGCAAGGCGCGCATCGAACAGCTCGCCAGCGAGATCAAGTCGGCCGAGGACCAGTTGATCTTGGCCACGCAAGCGCAACAGCAGCGGGAAGCGCGGGAGTTCGACAACACGATCAGCGCCATCCGCGGCCTGGGCAACTGAGCGGCCCGCGTTCAAGCGCACCCGGCGGCCCGCAGGGCAACGTTTGCGGCCGCTGCCGATGACTTGGTGCGTGCGCAAAATCGCGTTCTCATCGTGGCTGCCGCGCACGGGGTGAAGCGCGCGTTGCCTTCCCGAACGATGGTGCTGCTCGGACGGGACCGCACCGCCTGACGTAAGGGAGCACGCCTCCTCACTCGCGCCGTGTGGACGTCAGCCCTCCAGGCCCCGGGCAAGATCGGACTTCAGGTCGTCGATCGACTCCAAGCCGACGGCGACACGCAGCAGCCCCTCGCCGATCCCCGCTCGCGCACGCGCTTCGGCGGTGATCCGCCCATGGGTCGTCGTCGCCGGGTGCGTGATGGTGCTCTTGGTGTCCCCAAGATTCGCCGTGATCGAGATGAGCCGTGTCGCGTCGATGACGCGCCACGCCGCCGCCCGCCCGCCCTTGACCTCGAAGGAGACAATGGCGCCGCCGGCTCGCTGCTGGCGCATCGCCAGGGCGTGCTGCGGGTGCGACGCAAGCCCGGGGTAGTACACCCGTTCGACCTGCGGACGCGACTCGAGCCAACGCGCGATCGCTGCCGCTGCGTGCGACTGCGCTTCCATGCGGATGCGAAGGGTCTCGAGGCCCTTCAGGAGCACCCACGCGTTGAACGGCGAGAGACTCGGACCGGCGGTGCGGAGGAAGCCGAAGATGCCGTCCATCACCAACTCGCGGCGCCCCACCACGGCGCCGCCGAGCACCCGCCCCTGCCCGTCGAGATACTTGGTCGCCGAGTGGATGACCAGATCAGCACCGAGCGGGAGCGGCTTCTGCAGCGCTGGCGTGCAAAGGCAGTTGTCCACGACGAGCAACGCGCCGGCAGCGCGCGCGACGCCGGCGAGCGCAGCGATATCGACGACCTCGGTGAGCGGGTTGGACGGCGTTTCGAGGAACATAAGCCTCGTGTTCGGCCGCAGTGCACGGCGCCACGCGTCGGGATCGCCACCGTCGACGAACGTGGTCTCGAGTCCGAACTTCGCGAGCACGGTGGTGAAGAGCTGTACCGTGGCGCCGAAAATCCCGGACGACGACACGATGTGATCGCCGGACTTGAGGAGCCCCATGCAGGTGGCGAGGATCGCGGCCATCCCGGAAGCCGTCGCGACGCATGCCTCGCCGCCCTCCAGCGCCGCGAGCCGCTCCTGGAATGCGGAAACGGTCGGGTTGGTGAACCGAGAGTAGATGTTGCCGGGCTCTTGGTTCGCGAAGCGTGCTGCCGCCTGCGCCGCGTTCTCGAACACGAAGCTCGAGGTGAGGTAGAGCGCTTCGGAATGCTCGTTGAACTGGCTGCGATGAATGCCCGCGCGGACGGCAAGCGTGTCGGGATCGTAGGAGTTGTTCATGGCGGTCTTGTCGGTTGCGCGCGGTCCGCGAGCGCGGCATCCGCAGGCAGTGACCAGGAGAGGCGACGCGGACGGACAACGAAAAAACCCGTCCAGCCTGCGCGCCAAGACGGGTTTCCCCACGCTTTAGCGGCATTTGTTTTTCGTCCGACCCGGCCGGGTCCGGCGGCGCCCGCAAGCTGTGCTTCAAATCGGCGCGTTCTGCAAACGTTACTCGCGGGGCGCAGCCGTGTCAAACGCCCTCGAGCAGTCCCGGAGAAACCACCGCAAAGGCCGCATTTCCGGCTGCCCCGGCTCGGCTGCCCGCGCGGGGCTCAAGCGGCCAGGTTGAGATCGAGCTGCGAGAGGTCTTCGTAGGCCTCCTCCTGCCGATTCGGGTCGCGGCGCACCTCCACCTCGTGCAGATACTCGCTCGTGACATCCCCGGTGATGTAGCAGCCGTCGAAGCACGAGGTCTCGAACGCTTGGAGCCGCGGGTTGACCGCGCGCACCGAAGCGCGCAGCGCATCGAGATCCTGGTAGATCACCGCGTCGGCGTCGATCTCGCGCGCGATGTCTTCGTTGCTGCGGTCGGTCGCGATCAGCTCGTGACGGGTCGGCATGTCAATGCCGTAGACGTTCGGAAAGCGCACTGGCGGTGCCGCGGAAGCGAAGAACACCTTGCGGGCGCCCGCGTCGCGGGCCATCAGAACGATCTCGCGGCTGGTCGTGCCCCGCACGATGGAGTCGTCCACGATCAGGACGTTCTTGCCTTTGAACTCGATGTCGATCGCGTTCAGCTTCTGGCGCACCGATTTCCTGCGCATGGTCTGACCGGGCATGATGAACGTCCTGCCGATGTAGCGATTCCTGACGAAGCCCTCGCGATAGTCGACCCCGAGACGCGTCGCGAGCTGCAGGGCGCTCGGCCGGCTCGTGTCGGGGACCGGGATCACGACGTCGATTTCGAGATGCGGGAAGTCGCGCTGCACGCGATCGGCGAGATGTTCGCCCATGTGCAGCCGCGCCTCGTACACGGACGCGCCATCGATCACCGAGTCCGGTCGGGCAAGATAGACGTACTCGAAGATGCACGGAGTGAGCTCGGGGTGTACGGCGCACTGGCGGGCAGTCATCCTGCCGTCCTCGTGGAACAGGATCGCCTCGCCGGCGCCGACGTCCCGATAGATCTTGAATCCGAGCGCGTCCAGCGCGACGCTTTCCGAGGCCACCAGCCATTCCGGTCCGGCCGGGGTTTCGTTCCGGCCGACGATCAGCGGCCGGATCCCGAACGGATCCCGAAATGCAACCAGTCCCAGGCCCGCAATCATCGCGACCACCGCGTACGCGCCGCGGCAGCGCCGGTGGACATGCGCGACCGCCTTGAACACGGCCTCGGGCTCGACCCGTGCCCCGGTCGCCGCGAGCTCGAGTTCGTGGGCGAAGACGTTGAGCAGCACCTCGGAGTCCGAGTCCGTGTTGATGTGCCGGAGATCGGTCCGGAACATCTCGTCCTTCAGCTGCTCGGAGTTCGTCAGGTTGCCGTTGTGGGCCAGGACAAGGCCAAAGGGCGAGTTGACATAGAACGGCTGCGCCTCGCCGACCTTCGACGCCGAGCCGGCAGTGGGGTAGCGGCAATGCCCGATGCCCGCGTTGCCGGGCAGCGAACGCATGTCGCGCGTGCGGAAGACGTCACGCACCAGGCCCGGCCCCTTGTGCATGTGAAAGGTCTTGCGCTCGCTCGTGACGATGCCCGCCGCGTCCTGCCCCCGGTGCTGCAGCAGGAGCAGCCCGTCGTAGAGCAGCTGGTTCACCGGCGTCTGCGCGACTGCACCGACGATTCCGCACATGGCTGCACCTCTGTTGACGATGGGAACTGGCGACTCGCGCGAAACGAATTTAGCGAGCGCCGTGGCAAGCGGGTCACGCTAGCGATACCGTACGCGCTCGGCGAGCGGCGCGGGCAGGAAAGGCTTCAGGGCGATCGCGGCCGTCTCGAGCGGGGGTGCGAGCTCGGCCTCGCGCCAGAGCGGCGAGCTCGGCAACGTGGTGAGCCCGGCGGCGAGCACGAAAGCGAGCACGATGACAAACCCGCGAGCGAGGCCGAAAACGCTCCCGAGCATCCGGTCGGACAAGCCCAGGCCCGCAACCCTGAGAAGCTTGGCAAAGAGCAGTCCGAGAAGCCCGGTCCCGATCAGCACCACGAGGACGATCGCCACGAAGGCGACCGCAGCGCGGACGGTGGGCTGCTCGATGAAACCCAACAGGTCCGCGGCGAAGGGCTTGGCAAAAGTCACCGCGAGGAGCACCGCGGCAATCCAGCCCCCGAGCGCGAACGCCTCGCGCACGAAGCCGCGCCATCCGCCGAGAATCATCGACATGGCGAGCACGAGCAGCACCCCGTAGTCGAACCAGGTCATCATCCCCACAGTCTGCACGCCGCGCGAGGCAGACACGCTGCCCTGTACGGCGCCCTCTCATGCTCTCCGATTCCCGGCAAACCGCTGCCCGCGGGACCGGCCATCCGTTCAGCGGTTCGCCACGGCGCCGGGCTTCAGGCCCATGCCGGCGAGCTTCGCACGCGCCTTTTCGGCCGCCTCACGCGTGGGGAACGGGCCTGCCCGCACCCGGGTCCCGGGCTTCTCGCCCGACCCAGCGACCGGCTCAGTATAGGACTTGACCCCGGCGGCCGAAAGCTTGGACTGGAGCTGCTTCACGTTGTCCGCACTCGAGTAAGTACCGAGGGGCACCACGAACCCCGTGCCGCTGAGGATCGCCTGCGCGCGCTCCGCGTCCCGCGATTTCTTGACTGGCGGCTCCTTGGGTGCGGCCTTCGGCGTCGTCTCCGGAGGGGCCTCGGGCTTCGGCTTCTCGCTTTCGACGAGGGTCGGTTTGTTCTCGGCTGCCGCGGGTACGGGCTCCGTCTTCGGTGCCTCCACCCCGCGCGGCCTCGACTTCTCCGTGGCGTCCTCCCTGACACCCTTTTCGTCGGCTTTCGCGGCGCGCTCGGGGGGCGGCTTGGGCGCAAGCTTCTTCGCCTCCTGGCTCGGGATCTCGACCGAGAGATTGGAGACGACCGGCCGCGGCTCCCGCTCCATGATCCAGGGCGGGACGATGACGAGCAGGAGAACGAGCGCGATCGCGCCGATCAGGCGCCTGCGGGCTCGCCGCTTGAAGTCGGAGACCTCGTCGGTGGCTGCCGCGCTAGCCATGCCGGGTCAAGATCGAGCCGGCGCTGCTCCGGTACGAGCCTCGCCGAAATCGGTGCGAACAGGACGCCTTGAACATGTTGCCGAGAGTCTTTCAGCCAATGCCTTTCCCGCTCGTCGTCCCCGAACTCGGGGAAAGTGCCAAGTTATCCGGCGAGGCGTCGGGCTTCCCTAGGGAACCGATCCCTCCTCGCGCGCGGCCATCACGTCGGCAACGGTGAGAAAGGATCCAACCACCACAATTCTATCATCCGGACCCGCCGCGGCCCTCGCTGCGGCATACGCCGCGCGTGGCGTCACGTAGCGATGCACCTCGGCCCAGGGCTGCACGCGCGCGACCACGGCGGCGACGTCCTCCGCGCTCGCTCCGCGCGGACCGGGCAGGTCAGCGACGTACCACTCGTCAACGCTTGCCTTGAGGTTGGCGGCCACGCCCGCGATGTCCTTGTCGCGCAGCACGCCGAACACTGCGAGCGTGCGCTTGAACTGGAACTCTTCATCATCCATCCGATCGAGGTTCTCGGCGAGGACGGCCGCCGCATGGGGGTTGTGTGCAACATCGAGGATCACCACAGGCCGTCCCGGGAGTGCCTGGAATCGCGCCGGGAGCGACACCTGCAACAAGCCCATACGGACATCCTGCATCCCGATCGGCAGCTGTGGACCCAGGCTTTCGAGCGCTGCAATCGCTGCCGCTGCGTTCAGGAGCTGGTTTGCGCCGCGCAGCGACGGATAGGGGAGCCCGCTTCGCCGGCCGAACTGGCTCCAGAAAAGCCACTGCTGACTGTCCCCGGTGAAGCCGAACTCGCGGCCGGAGACCAGGAGCTGTGCCCCGATCGTTGCCGCGTAGTCGAGGACGGTGGGGGGCGGAGAGGGATCGGCACAGATCGCGGGCTTTCCGGCGCGGAACACATGCGCCTTCTCCCAGCCGATCTTCTCGCGCGTGTCGCCCAGGTATTCGACGTGGTCGAGATCGATACTCGTCAGCACCGAGCAATCGGGCTCGAAAGCATTGACCGCGTCGAGCCGTCCCCCCATTCCGACCTCGAGCACCAGCGCGTCGAGGGCTTCGCCGGCAAAGATGACCCAGGCGGCAAGCGTGCCGAACTCGAAATAGGTGAGGGGGGTCTGGCTCCGCGCGGCCTCCACCACGCGAAACGCGGCTACCAGCGCCGCGTCACTGACCGCTCTGCCATTCACGCGCACGCGCTCGTTGTAGCGCACGAGATGTGGCGAGGTATAGAGGCCGACGCGGTAGCCGGCAGCAAGCAGGATCGACTCGAGCATCGCGCAGGTCGAGCCCTTCCCGTTCGTGCCCGCGACGACGACAACGGGGCAGCGCTGCGGCAAGGAAAGCGAGTCGCGCACCCGCGCGACCCGCTCCAGTCCGAGTGCGATGGACTTCGGATGCTGCCGCTCGACGTAGTCGAGCCAGCCGGCGAGATCGTCGGGGAGCTCGTGCATGAGAAAGGATCGCGAGCGCGCGACGTGACGCGCGGAGTTAGACGGTCGGGGCGGGCACCCGCATGAGCAGGGTGAGCAGGTTCGCGATCTTGTCGCGCATCTGGCGGCGATCGACGATCATGTCGATCGCGCCTTTCTCGAGCAGGAACTCGGCGCGCTGGAAGCCTTCTGGCAGCTTTTCGCGCACCGTCTGCTCGATCACTCGCGGACCGGCGAAGCCGACGAGTGCGCGCGGCTCGGCGATGACCACGTCGCCGATCATCGCAAAGCTCGCGGACACACCGCCCATGGTCGGGTCGGTGAGCACCGAGATGAAGGGCAGTCGACGCGCGGCGAGCTGCGTAAGGGCAGCGTTGGTCTTCGCCATCTGCATGAGCGACAGCAGTCCTTCCTGCATGCGTGCACCGCCAGTCGCTGAGAAACACAAGAACGGCAGGCTCTGCTCGACGCACGCCTGCACACCACGCACAAAACGCTCGCCCACCACCGAGCCCATCGACCCGCCCATGAACCCGAACTCGAATGCCGCGGCCACGAGCGGCACGGTCTTCACTGCGCCCTGCATGACCACGAGGGCGTCGGTTTCGCCGGTCTCCTTCTCGGCCTGTTCGAGCCGTTCCGGATAGCGCTTCGAGTCCTTGAACTTGAGCGTGTCGACCGAGGTTGCCTCGGCACCGATCTCAAACCGGCCCTCGGGATCGAGGAAGAGGTCGAGCCGGGCACGCGCACCGATGCGGTTGTGCTGGCCGCACTTCGGGCAGACGTTGGCGTTCTTCTCCAGGTCGGTCGAGTAGAGCACGGCATCGCAGGCCGAACACTTCGTCCACAAACCTTCGGGAACGACCTTGCGCGCTCCGGTCTCGGAGCGCTTGATCTTTGGCGGCAGTAGCTTGGTGATCCAACTCATGCCGGCGCCTTCGCGGCTGCGGCAGGCACGCTGTCGAGCGCTGCCCGGATCGAGGCGACGAACCTGGAAGCGCGCGCGATTGCGCCTTCGGCGCCGGCCTCGTCCATCTCCTGGATGATTTTCGAGCCGATGACGACTGCGTCGGCCACTCGCGCCAGGGCGCAGGCGCTCGCCGCATCGCGGATGCCGAAGCCGACGCCCAGGGGTAGCGTCGTGCGGCGGCGGATCTCGCCGAGCTTCGCCGCGACCTCCGCAATGTCGATGTGGCCCGCTCCCGTCACGCCTTTGAGAGAGACATAGTAGACGTAGCCGCTCGCGAGGCGGGAGACTTCGTCGATGCGTGCCGCGGTGGAGGTCGGTGCGAGCAGGAAGATGAGATCCATGCCGTGCGCGCGAACTAGCTCCGCGAACCCGGCGCTCTCCTCGGGAGGATAGTCGACGACGAGCACACCGTCCACCCCAGCCGCCTGGGCGCGCGTCACGAAGGCTTGCGGTCCGAGCGCTTCGATCGGGTTGGCATAGCCCATCAGGACAACCGGCGTCCGATCGTTCCGCTGCCGGAACTCTGCCACGAAGCCCAGCACCGAATCGAGGCCGACGCGGTGGCGCAATGCCCGTTCGCTCGCCCGCTGGATCACGGGCCCATCGGCCATCGGATCGGAGAACGGCACGCCGAGTTCGATCACGTCGGCGCCCGCGTCCGCGAGCGCGTGCATGAGCGGCACGGTGTGCGCCGGCGAAGGATCGCCGGCCGTCACGTACGGGATGAGCGCCTTGCGCTTCTCGCGGGCAAGGCGTTCGAAAGCGGTGCTGATCCGCGACATGGATCCAGACCTAGAACGTGATGCCGGACTTCTGCGCGACGGTGTGCATGTCCTTGTCGCCCCGTCCCGAGAGATTCACGAGCAGCACCTTGTCCTTGGCCATCGTCGGTGCGATCTTCGCGGCGTACGCAAGCGCGTGGGAGGACTCCAGGGCCGGAATGATGCCCTCGTAGTGGCAGCAGTCGTGAAACGCGGCCAGCGCCTCGTCGTCGGTCACCGAGACGTATTCGGCGCGACCCGAGTCCTTCAGCCATGCATGCTCGGGACCGACGCCGGGATAGTCCAGCCCCGCCGAGATCGAGTGCGTCTCGATGATTTGACCGTTCTCGTCCTGCAGGAGGTAAGTCCGGTTCCCGTGCAGTACACCGGGCTTTCCGGCCGTGAGCGACGCGGCGTGTTTACCGGTGGCGATGCCCGAGCCGCCGGCCTCCACGCCGATCAGGCGCACATTCTCATAAGGAATATAGGGATGGAAGATCCCCATCGCATTGGAGCCGCCACCGACGCACGCGAGCACCAGATCGGGTTGCCGCCCGCACATCGCGGGCATCTGCGTAAGGCACTCCTTGCCGACGACTGAATTGAAATCGCGGACCATCATCGGGTAGGGATGCGGGCCGGCCACCGTGCCGATGATGTAGAAGGTCTCGTTCACGTACGTGACCCAGTCGCGCATGGCCTCGTTCAATGCGTCCTTCAGCGTCTTCGACCCGGACTCGACCGGTACCACGGTCGCGCCGAGGAGCTTCATGCGGTAGACGTTCTGTGCCTGCCGCTGAACGTCCTCCGATCCCATGTAGACGACACATTCCATTCCGAAGCGCGCAGCGACGGTCGCCGTTGCGACGCCGTGCTGGCCGGCACCGGTTTCGGCGATGACGCGCTTCTTGCCCATTCGCCGCGCGAGGAGTGCCTGGCCGATGGTGTTGTTGATCTTGTGCGCGCCGGTGTGGTTGAGGTCCTCGCGCTTGAAGTAGATCTGCGCCCCGCCGAGCAGCCCGGTCCAACGCTTGGCGTGGAAAACCGGCGACGGCCGGCCGACGAAGTGCTCGAGCTCGTAGTGAAACTCGGCGACGAACTCCGGATCGACGCGGTAGCGCTCGTACGCGGCCTTCAGCTCCTCGAGCGCATGGACGAGCGTCTCGGCTACGAAAACGCCGCCATACGGCCCGAAGTGCCCGCGCGCGTCGGGGAGGTCATACATCTGCATTACGCACTCCTGCAATGAAGCGGGCCACCTTGTCGGCGTCCTTGATGCCTTTAGTGGACTCGACGCCGCTCGAAACGTCGACCGCCCAGGGACGCACCCGTCTCACTGCCCGGGCCACGTTCTCAGGTGCGAGCCCGCCGGATAGAACGAGCGGTCGCGCGAGATCGGGTGGAATGAGGTTCCAGTCGAAGGCGTGGCCGGTACCGCCATAGGTGCCTTCTTGATAGGCGTCCAGCAACCAGCCCGCGGCGTCGGCATAAGGGGTGAGCGATTGTATCAAATTGACTCCTGGCCGAACCCGGAGCGCCTTCAAATAGGGAACGCCGAACCGCGCGCAGAGTTCGGGTGACTCGTCGCCGTGGAATTGCAGGAGCCCGACGCGACACCGCGCGAGCACCCGCTCGACCTCGTGCGGCTCGGGATCGACGAAAAGCGCTACCGGCACGATGAACGGCGGGAGCACGGCAATGATCTCTCTGGCCTGCTCGATCGACACCGAGCGAGGGCTGGGCGGATAAAAGACGAGCCCTATCGCGTCTGCGCCGAGATTCGCGGCCGCGAGAGCGTCGCGAGCGGAGGTGGTGCCGCAGATCTTGATGCGTGTTCTCAAGTCGATCCTCGCGCTGCGAGTCGGTCTTCCTGAGCGGAGACTCCGACGATCGGCATCATCGACGGAAACGCCGGGAACGTCCAAGGGGGCGGATAGTGCACACCCGAAAGGTACAAGCCGTTCGGAGCAAAGGTCGGGGCGGCAAGGCGCCGGTCACGGTGCCCGAGCAACGTAGCGATCCAGTCTGGCGGATGCTTCCCTTTCCCGACGTACACGAGCGCACCGACTATGTTTCGCACCATGTGATGCAGGAAGGCGTCGGCACCAATGTCGACTACGACATACGGTCCGTGCCGGGCAACGTGCGCCGTCCCAACCCGCCGCACCGGCGTCTTCGCCTGACACTCGGCGGCGCGAAACGCGCTGAAGTCGTGCTCGCCGACGAGATGTGCCGCCCCGGCGCGCATCGCATCGACATCGAGCGGAAGATGAAACCATCCGACGTACGGTGCGAGTAGCGACGGCCGTACGGGGTGGTTGTAGAGGAGATAGCGATAGCTCCGTCGGGTCGCCGAAAAGCGCGCATGAAAATCCTCGGCCACCGGAACGGCCCATTGCACGGCGATGGCCGCGGGCAGCGACGCGTTCGAGCCGCGCACCCAGGCCGAGTCGGGTCGTGCCGCCGTCGTCTCGAAGTGCGCCACCTGCGCAAGGGCATGC
>Ga0209253_10003240_pt1 | contig 14324 bp, 17 predicted proteins | sample FrelakmetBRP12BR_FD_187145 | JGI IMG/M metagenome (GOLD analysis project Ga0209253, IMG submission 187145) | Freshwater lake sediment microbial communities from the University of Notre Dame, USA, for methane emissions studies - BRP12 BR (SPAdes)... | ecosystem: Environmental > Aquatic >...
GGCGGCGACGATGGGGGGGAACGACGGTACCTCCGCTCCGCGCCGCTGCAGCTCCTCCTCGATCTGCCAGGCGACGTCGCTCTCGGTCCTCCCCACGAGACCCTGCGCGATGACCGCCGCCAGCGCCTCGTCGGTGATCTCCGCCGCGCGACGGATGCGCTCGAGCTCGGCGGCGTCCTTCACCAGCCGCAGCGCCGTCACGCCCGTGCGCAGGTCGCGCAGACGGCCACCGTGACGGCGACGCAGCACACGGTAGTCCTCGTAGCTCAGGCTGCCGCCCTGGAAGCCGAGAGCCGCCCCGATGCCGAGCTCGCGCTGCAAGGCGGCGAGGGAGTCGACGAGCAGCGTCTCCGTCTTCTCGAGCCGGAACGACTGGGGCACCTCCTCGGCGATCTGTGCCCAGAAGCGCGAGTCGCTGCAGATGAGGGCCCGGTCGCGGGCCACGATCAGCAGCGTGTCCTCGCCGGTGAAGCCGGAGAGATAGCGCACGTCGGCGTCGTCGGTGACCAGCACGGCGTCGAGGCCGCGCGCGGCCAGGAGGCCGCGCACGCGGCCCAGCCGGTCCGTCGCCGGTCGCTTCGTCTTCTTCGGCCGGGCGGGGCTCGCGACCCTCGCCCCGGGGGTCTTCGCTGCCCCGCGCCCGGTCTCTTGCCCCTTCACCGTCCGCCCACTTCCGTCGCCGCCGCGAGGGCGTCTACGGCCTCGAGATACCCGTCCACCCCCCTGCCGCTCACGCGTACCGTCGCCAGGTCGGCGACCACCGAGCGCCGGCGCCACTCCTCGCGCTCGTCGACGGCAGACAGGTGCACCTCGGCCACGGGCGCCGGCACGAGCTCCAGGGCGTCGCGGATCGCGTAGCTGTAGTGCGTCCAGGCGCCGGGGTTGATGAGGACCGCGGCCGGCGGCGCGAGGGCGAGCTCGTGGAGCTTCTCCACGAGCTCGCCCTCGTGGTTGGTCTGAAAGCAGCGCACCGTGAACCCACGCCCGGCGCCGTGGGCGACCACGCGCTCCTCCAGCTCCGCCAGCGTGACGCGGCCGTAGTGCTCGGCCGGCCGCGCGCCGAGCATGTCGAGGTTCACCCCGTGCAGAAGCCAGAGCTCCTTCATCGTGTCGCCAGCCAGCGCAGCGCCTCCGCCTCGAGCTCCACGGGGACCCCGCAGCCCGTGAGCGGCCGTCCCAGGCCGCTCAGCAGCACGTAGCGTGTGCCCCTTCGGTCGGCCTTCTTGTCGCGCGCCGTGAGGGCCGCCGCGTCGGCCGGGTCGATCTCCTCCAGACGCTCGGGCAGGCTCGCGGCGCTGAGGAGCGCCTGGCCCAACGCGGCGTCCTCATCGGCGAGACCGCTCAGCCGCTGGGAGAGCCACAGGACGGCGCGCAGGCCCAGCCCGACCGCCTCGCCGTGCGAGTAGCCGGCGAACGAGCCGGCCGCCTCGATGGCGTGGCCGATGGTGTGGCCGAGGTTGAGGATGGCCCTCTCCCCCGTCTGCTCGCGTTCGTCGCGCTGCACCACCGCGACCTTCTCGGCCGCGCAGCGGGCGACGACCTCCTCGCCCGGCAGCCCGCCTTCGTCGAGCGTCGCGCTCACGGCGGCGAGAAGGTCGCCGCCCACGAGGAGGGCGTACTTGACGACCTCGGCCCAGCCGTTACGCACCTCCCTCTCGGGCAGCGTGGCGAGCGTCTCCAGATCGGCCACGACGAGGCGCGGCTGGTAGAAGGTGCCGATGTAGTTCTTGCCGGCGCGGAAGTCGACCCCGACCTTGCCGCCGATGGCGGCGTCGACCTGGGCCAGCAGCGTGGTCGGCGCCTGCACGAGACGCACGCCGCGCTGGAACGTCGCGGCGACGAAGCCGGCGAGATCGCCGATGACGCCGCCGCCGAGCGCGACGATCACATCGCTACGGCGCAGGCCGCGCTCGTAGAGCACGCCGTAGACCTCCTGGGTGCGCTCGAGCGTCTTCTGCCGCTCGCCGGCCGGCAGGACGATGTGCGAGACCTCGAACCCCGCCCGCTCGAGCGCCGAGCGGGCGCGCTCGAGGTACAGCGGCGCCACGTTCTCGTCGGTCACGAGCACGGCGCGCGCCGGCTCGACGAGGCCGGCGAGGCGCGCGCCCAGCGACTCCAGCAGCCCGCCGCCGACGAGGATCTCGTACTGACCCTGGCTCGTGGTCGCGAGAACGCTGCGCATCACGCCTCCTCCCGGGCGGGCCGCCCTCTCACGAAGCCCGTCTCGCCCACCGCCTCAGCCAGCTCGGCCGCGACCTCGTCGGCCGGCCGCCACCCGTCGTTGCGCACCCGCACCGTCGCGCAGGCCTCGTAGAGCGGCCGGCGGCGCTCGTAGAGGGCGACGAACGACGATTCGTCGCGTGCCAGGGGTCGCTCGCTGCCGGCCGCGCGCGCGAAGAGGGTCTGCGGCGGCACGTCGCCATTGGTCACCGCGCCGCCCCCGAGCGAGACGACACCGGTCGCCTCGACCGCCCGCGCCAGCTCGGCGAGCACCACCTCGCGTTCGAGCTCGCGGAACGTCGCCTCGCCACGCGTGGCGAACAGCGCGGCGATGGGGCCGTGACGGCGCTCGACGAGCTCGTCGGTATCGCTGAAGGGCACGCCGAGGCGGCCCGCGAGGAGCCTGCCCACGGCGCTCTTGCCGGCGCCCATGAAGCCGATGACGGCCACGCTCACCAGGCCTCCACGCTGCGCCGGCTCGCCGGCGCCTCCTGCCCCGGCAGCATCGTCAGTCACGCGGCTCGGGCCTCACAGCGAGCGGGCGCGCCGGCGGCAGGCGTCCACCGCGGCGACGAGCTCCTCGAGGTTCTCGCCGCCAAAGCGCTCCAGCGCCGCCGCGGCGAGAGCGAAGGCCACGGCGGCCTCGGCGACGACACCCGCCGCCGGCACGGCGCAGACGTCACTGCGCTCCACGTGCGCCTCGACCGCGCGGTGCGTGCCCAGCTCCACGGTGCGCAGCGGCTTCGTGAGCGTCGAGATGGGCTTCATCGCCGCCCTGACGACGATCGGCGCCCCCGTGGAGATGCCACCCTCGATGCCGCCGGCGCGGTTGGTCTCGCGGTAGTAGCCGCGCTCTTCCGAGTAGAAGATCTCGTCCTGGAACGCCGAGCCCGGCGTGGAAGCCGCGGCGAAGCCGAGACCGATCTCGACGCCCTTGATGGCGTTGATGCTCGTGACCGCCGCCGCGAGCCTGCCGCCCAGGCGGCGGTCGGCCTGCGCGTAGCTGCCCACCCCGGGCGGATAGCCCACGGCCACGACCTCGACGACGCCGCCGAGCGTGTCGCCACGCTCCCGGGCGTCGTCGATGGCGGCGCGCATCGCGCGGCTCGCCTCCGGGTCGAGACAGCGGACGGCATCGTCCTCGGCCCGCACGACTTCGTCGATCACGACGTCGACGCCGATCGTCACGGCCGAGCGCACGCCCCCGATGGCGACGACGTGGCTCGCGACGCGACAGCCGATCTCGGCCAGGAGCCTCTTGGCGAGCGCCCCCACGGCGACGCGCGCCGCCGTCTCGCGCGCGCTCGCGCGCTCGATCACGTCGCGCAGGTCGTCGACCCCGTACACGATGGCCCCCCCGAGGTCGGCGTGCCCGGGGCGCGGGGCGCGCAAGGCCTCGGCGCGCACCACCGGCTCGTCGACGGCGAGCTTGTCGCCCCAGTTGGCGTGGTCGCGGTTCTCGATCAGGAACGTCACCGGCGCGCCCGTCGTGCGCCCGTAGCGGACGCCCGAGGCTATGCGCGCGCGGTCGCGTTCGATCGCCTGCCGGTCGCCACGGCCGTAGCCGAGCTGGCGCCGTGCGAGGTCGCGGTCGATGTCGTCGGCCCGCAGGGGAAGGCGCGAGGGGCACCCCTCCACGACCGCCGTGAGTTGCGGACCGTGGGACTCCCCGGCGGTGAGGTAGCGGAGCCTTGTCATGGCCGTACCTTACAACACGATGGGGCGCCGCACACGAACAGCGAGGGGCGGCCTCCCGGCCGCCCCTCGCGCGTCCTTGCGTCTGTCGCTGTCGGTTACTTGGCGAACGACTGGCCCACCTGCAAGGTGCGCTGCTCGTCGCCCTGCAGAATGACCACGGTCTGCGCCGAGGCGTTGATGCTGACGATCCTGATCTGGCCCCAGCCGGTCGAGAACGTCGCCCCGACCACCTTGTCGGCGTATGTCACGCCGTCGACCACCAGCGTCACGTGCGCGACGCCGTTCTGGCTGTCGATGCTGAGCACCTTGATCGAGTGCCCGGCTGAGCTGACGCTGGAGCCCGAACCCGATCCCGAGCCCGATCCCGAGCCGGAGCCGCCACTCGTGCCCGAGTAGTTGAGCTTGACGACCCCGAGCGTGTAGGTCTTGCCGCTCGTCTGGTCCTTCACCTGCACGACCTGACCCTCGGCCACGGTCACGGAAGTGCTGCCGTCCTCGAACTGGTTGCCCTCCTTGAGCGTGAAGGTCACTCCCGAGGACGTGATGCTGGTGATGGTGAACTGCGGGTCGCTCGTGGGCACCTTGTCGCTCACCTTGGTGCCCGGGTAGGCCACGCTGTTGATGCGGATGTCGGCCGACGTAGGCTGCTGGGCTGTGCCCCCGCTGCCGGTGGGCGGCGCGACGGTGCCGCTGGTCGCGCCGCCGCCACCGTCGCTGTAGACGGTGCGGAACGGATCCTTGCTGTGGAACTTGTCGAGGACCGGCTGCTGTCTGGCGGGGTCGACCGCGGAGACCTCGGCGGCCTGCGCCTCGTCGCCGCTGTCGGTGGCGAGGACGGATGAAGCCTCGGTGCCGTCGCCGTAGAAGCCCATCGTCGTCGTCGCCCCGCTCTTGCCACCGCTCGCGACGACCAGGGCCAGCGAGGCGCCGATGATGGCCACGAGGACGAGGATGAACAGTGACCGTCGAGAGAGTCTCATGGCGCACCTACCGTGCTCGCTGCTGTCGAGGTCGCGGCCGTGGCGGTGCCCGTGCCGGTCGTAGTGGACGTGCCACCGCCGGCCGGCGAGCTGTTCCACTGGTAGCCGTTGACGCCGACGGTGACCTTGAGGTCTGAGCCCTCCTCACTCTTGGCCATCTTGATCTTCGTCACCTCGAAGAGACGGCCGCTGACGAGGAAGTTCGCGTTGCGGTACTCGACGTATCCCTCGAGGCGGTAGAGGAAGTCCTCGAAGTCGAAGTAGCCCGACGTGAACTCGAGGTCGGTCGCCTGCACGGAGAACGGTGTGCCGAGCGTCGACGCGCTGGGTTTGATGGCCGTGAACTCCATGCCCGACGCCGTGACCGTCTTGGTGAGCTGGATGATCGCCGACGGCATCCCGTTGAGGGTCGACGGCAGGATCTTGTTGAGGCGCACCAGGTCGGCCTTGGTCTGCGGAGCGGCCTTCGCGTAGGCCTTGAGACGCACGAGGTCCTGCTTGGCCCCGCTCAGGGTCTGCTGGGCCTGCGTCACCTGGTTGCCCAGGTCGTTGAGCTTCGTGCGCGTCGGACTGAAGAACAGGAAGTACCAGGCGGCGCAGACCACGGCGGCGATGACGCCGGCGATGATGTAGATCTCCTTGCCGCGGGCTTTCACTGGGCACCTCCCGCACTCGTCATCGTCGTGGCCGGCTGGGCCACGGGGGGCTGCTGGGCGAAGGGCCTCAGGTTAGCCGTGATCTGGTAGTCGATGAAGCCACCCGACTCGTTCTGCGTGGAGCTCACGAGCTGCACGTTGGTCAGCTGCGGCATCAGGCCGAGACGGGTCATGAAGCTGGCCACGCTCACGTGGCTGTCGGCGCGGCCGACCAGCGTCAGGTCGGCTCCGGCTACCGCGCCGGTGCTCGCACCGGAGGTGCCGCCTCCCACGCTCGGCAGCATCGCCGCCGGTACCTGGGCGGTCAGGTCGGTGAGCACCACCTGATCGGGGATGACCAGGCTGAGCTCCTCGAGGATGCTCGACCAGTCGACGCGGGAGTTGTAGATCTCCGTGGCGGTGCTCATCATGGCGGTGCGCTGCGACTGCAGGACCGCGGCCCAGCTGAGCTCGGCGACTTGTGCGTTGACCTGCTGGATCTGCGCCTGCAGATCGTTCACCTGGTCCTGTTTGGTGGCCACCTGCCGGTTGAACATCAGGTAGACGGCCCCCAGCGCGACGATCAGGACGACCAGACCAAGAAGTGCGTAGGCCAGGCCCTGTTCGCGTGAGGCCTTCTCCCGTTCTCCCGACGGCAGCAGGTTGATGCGTTTCATCGCCACCTACTCCTCGTCGTCCAACGCCAGCCCGATGGCGATCGTGAGCCGGGGGGCCACTGCCTCGAGCTCTGCCTCTGAGAGCTTCGACTTGTTCTCGCCCACCTCTTGCAGGGGGTTGCCGGTCTCGACCGGCAGATGCAGCGCCTGCGAGAGGTAGGCGGCGATGTTGCGCGTCAGGGAGCCGTCTCCGGTGATGACCAGCTTGCTGATCAGGCCGTCGTGCTCCTGTGTGTGGTAGTAGTCGACCGAGCGCCGGATCTCGTCGGCGAACGCCTCGCTCGCCTGGTCGAGCGCCTGGTGGATCTCGGCCACCGTCTCGGCCGTCAGGACCGAAGTGTCGTCGGCGCCGTCGCCGGTAAGGCCGACCTCGACGCGCAGGCGATCGGCCTCGAAACGGTCGATGCCGCGGTTGGTCATCAACGCCTGGATCAGCGTGTCGCTGCCGATGTTGATGACGCGCGTGAACTGCGGGCTCCCGTGGGCGGCGACGATGAGGTTCGTGACCCCGCAGCCGATGTTCGCCAGGGCGACCGTGCCGTCGCCGTTGGCGCTCTCTCCGTCGCCGAGGAAGCTCGCCTTGGAGGCCAGCGCCCGCGACAGGGCGAAGGCCTGCAGGTCGATCCCCTCGACGCTGAGACCGGCCTTCTTCACCACCTCGACGAACTGGCGCACCATATCCTTCTGCGCCGCGACGAGCAGCACCTTCTGGCGTGGCGTGCCGTCTTCGCCGTTGTAGGTGGCGAGCACCTGGTAGTCGAGCACAGCCTCCTCCACGGGGATGGGGATGTGCTCCTGTGCCTGGAACTCGACCGCGGCCCGCAGCTCGCTCTCTTCGATGGGCGGGAACTCCATGGTACGGACCACGATCTTCTGGTTGGCCAAGCCGAGGTTCACGCGGCGCCCGTTGAGCTTGGCCTCCTTCCAGAACGACTTGAGCTCGCTGGCGAGCCCGTCGACATCGACGACCTCACCCTCGAACACGAGCCCTTCCGGCAGTGCCCTCACCGCCGCGCCGGTGAGGACCTGACTCTGCTTGCTGCTCTTGATCTGGACGGCCGCGATCGAGGATTGCTCGAGATCGAGGCCTATGCGCAACGCGCTCTTCCCCATGGCTGCACTCTCCGCTTGCCGTGGCTTTCAGCGAGGTTGTCGGCAGGTTCGCGCCGTTTCTTTAGGCATGGCCTCGAGCTTGCGCGGCCTCACATGGACGGTGCTCGCCTCGCTCATCGGAGCGCCCCTGCGACCGGGTGGCCAGCCGGGACCCGCTGCAAGCGCTCTCAGGGTCGCGGCGCGTCGCTCCACCACGTCACCGCGGTGGCGAGCGACCCCGGCGGCGGCTGCTCGGCCCACCCGGACGCGAGGTCGACTCGCAGGGGTGACGCGACGGCGAGCGCGCCGGCCGCCAGCGAGCCCGACACCGCGAGCGGCGCCTCGACGCGCAGCGTGCCGGTGATCACGAGCTCGCCGCCGAGGGCGGCCGGCGCCGTGACCGTCGCGTCACCTTCGACGACCAGCGTGAGCGCGCAGGCTGCGGGCGGCGCCGGGCGCACGCCCTCGATGCGCAGACCGCCCCCCGCAGCCGGGGCGCGGATCACCACGATGACGCCGTCGGCGCTGCCGGCGGCGCCCGACACGTCGGGCGCTGCCGGCAGCGCATCGAGCGACAGCGTGTCGCCCACGAGGGCCGCGGCCGGACTGGCGGCGTGGCCGGCGAGGTCGCCCAGGACGCTGGGCGGCGGCGATCGCCACGACGACGTGGGCGGCGCGCCGCCGACGTGAGGATCGCTGTCGACCGCCGGCGCCGCGCCGCCTTCGTGTTCCTCGACGCCCGCGGCGAAGATGCCGCCGGCGGCGTGCACCCCGGGAGTGGCGTAGGTCTCGGGCAGAGCCTCGTCGCGACCGCTCGGCGAGCCGACGACGATGTGCTCGCGCCCGCGCACGTCGCCCCCGACGTACACCCCGCAGCCGGACACTTCGACCAGGTCGCCCGTCTCGAGATCACGCTCGACCGCGAGACCGCGAGGCAGCGCGACCGGCGACACGACGACGAGGGCACGAAGGTCGCGCCGGGCCTTGCCGACCGCCGCGCCGACCTCGACGCGGTACGAGCGCGTCCCCGGCGGCACAGCCACGCCCGCGGCCGTCGGTGACGATGACGGCACCGGCGCCGGCAGCTCCGCCAGCCGTTCGAGCGTGATGGTGTACGTACCCCCGTCCGCCGCCACGTGGGGTGACATCTCGGCGACACCGGCGGCCTGCCGCCCCGCCCATCCCCAGCGGATGCGCTCGCGCGCGTCGGCGAGCCCACGCTCGGCGAGGGCCAGGGTCGTGGCACTCGTCTCGTCGGCGGCCCGCACCCGCGTCGCCGACGAGACGAGCGCCAGGCACGTGCCCACGACCAGGAACGCCAGAGCGACGACGACGAGCGCGGCCAGCATGGCGTACCCGCGCTCGTGGACGGCCGGCCCGGTCACCGTGTTCCTCGAGGCGTGACACACCACGACGCCTCCACCTGGCCCTTCCCGCACGGGAGGATCAGCGACAGTCGCAGGCTGCGTACGCGGGCCAGCTCCGCGACAGAGAAGGAGCCCCCCGCCGGCGTCACGACGGCGCCGTCGCCGTCGAGGTAGCCGATCGCGAACGACGCCACGTCGCTCACGAGATGGCTCCCGGGCGCCTTGCGCCAGAGGACGCGCGTCGCCGGGTTCCAGACGTAGGTGACCGTGTCGGCCGTCCCGTCGTCGTCGAGCACGACGAAGGACACGCTGCGCTCCGAGCAGCCGGGGGCCGGCGAGGCGAGGAACCGCGCGGCCCGCCGCAGCTCAGCCGATGTGAGGCGTTCGACGAAGGCCAGCGACGTCTCGGCCTCGAGCCGCCGTTGTTCACGACCTCCGGCAGCGGCTGTCGAGAAGAGCCAGGACCACGCGGCCGCGAGAGCGAGGCCGGCGATCACGCAGGCGAGGAGCAGCTCGACGGCCGTGAACCCCGGCGCCGCGCCGCGCACCCCGAAGGCCGGATGCGACCGCGGGAAGAGGCGACGGGCCGCCGCCATCACAGTGGCGAGGCTGCCGCGACCGCAGCCCTTGCGCGCCACTCGTCGAGCAGCGTGTCGCGCCGTGCCACCGAGCGCTCTTGCCCGTACTCGACCCAGGACACGCGCACGCCGACGTTCAGTGCGCCCGAAGGCAGCTCGTCGCTGCTCGAGAGGTCGTAGCCCGCGAGCCGCGCCGTGGGTACGGCGGAGAAGCCGCCCGACGCCGCCGCAGCGAAACGGCTCGCCGTGGTGATGACGTAGGCGCCCACGTGCCGTCTGGTGACGAAGGTCCCGGCGGGCCACGAGCCATCGTCGGCGAAAACGATGAAGTCGTCGGGCCCGTTGCGACCCGCGTCTGCGTGGGGGAACAGGGCGGCGAGCACGCAACCGTCGGGGTCGGGCGCCGCGGCGGCCGGCGGTGAGCTGGGCGGCGCGAACGGCAGGCTCCGCAACCGCTCGAACGTCGACTGGGCCAGTCGCCGCGCCTCGGCGGCGCGGCTCTCACGGGAGGCCGTCCGCTCGCTGCCGACCAGCAGCGGCGTCGCGCTGACCACGGTGAGCAGCAGCAGCGACGCCGCGATCATCACCTCGACGAGGGTGAAGCCGGAGCCCCGACGCCACGCCGCTGAGGCCGCCAGGCGCCCGCGGACCGGCCCGCTCACTGCCATCGCGTGCGCCCGCCCATCTGCAGCGTCACGGCGTGCGAATGGGCCCCGCCGTAGAAGACGAACGAGCCGGCCCGCGGCAGATGCGTGGCCAGCGAGCAGGGCCAGCCGGCAGGCCCGAACTCGACGCCTCCCAGAGGGTAGTTGGTGGTCGAGCGCGCGCCGGCGCAGCCGTGCTCGAGGAGCACTGGGCCCGCCGGCGCGCGCTCGATGACTTCGTACGAACCGTCGGCGCCGTCGACATGCACCTCGACCGGCAGGCCGTCGGCGCAGGCCCGTGCCTGAGCCGCCCGCAGCACGAGAGCCAGGCGCTGCGCGCCGGCGCGCGCCGCGGCATCACCCTCGACGCGCGCCGCCGACGGCACCGTGACGGCAGCGACGATACCCAGCACGGCGAGCGTGACCATCAGCTCGACGGCGGTGAAGCCGGCGCGCCGGCGCGCTCGCGCGGGCGCGGCGCTCGCGCCGCGCCCGACCGACCGCACTCCCTTCGCCCAGGTCTCTCGCGAGCGATCTGACACGGGCGGGGATGACACGGGGCACCTCACAGGACAGTGGATGGCGGGAACCGGGACAGGCCTCTGGAGGAGGAGATCGGCCGGGAAGGCGAGCCTGTGGAAGCAGCCTACCGACACAGGGCGCCGGTGGCGAGTGGACGTTCGACGCGCGCGGGTGACGTTAGCCCGCCGGGCGGGTGACGCTCAACTTGCGATCGCCGTGCCCGTCGGCTGGGCGACGCTCGTCCCGGGACAGCCGGGCCCGGCGGCTGGGCGACCCTCACCCCGACGGTTGCCGACCTTCCGCGGCCACGGGTGTCAGCGCAGGATGCTGTTGAGATAGAGGTCGATCGCCTGCTGCCCAACGAACAGAGCGATGATGGCGCCGGCGGCGAGGAACGGCCCGAAGGGGATGGCCATCTTGCCGTCGCCGCCGACGCGCAGCATGAGGACCACGCCGATCACGGCGCCGAGCACGAACCCGACGAAGAGCGCCGGCACGACCGCGGCGCCGAGGAAGAACCCCATGCAGAGCGCCATCTTGACGTCGCCCATGCCCATGCCCGTCACGCCGCGAAGCTTCTCGTAGATGAGCGCCGCGGCGAGCAGGAACAGCGCCGCGCCGACGCCCGCCGCGACCCACTGCAGCCAGTCGGCCGGCTCGAGCAGGATCATCATCACGAGCCCGACGGCGGCCACGGGCAGGATCACGACGTCCGGTATGAGCCGCACGTCGAGGTCGATCTCGGCGACGAGGATCAAGGCGGCCACGAACAGCAGGTGGGGCACCAGCAGCCACGTGAAGCCGTCGACGGCCGCGACCAGCGCGAAGAGACCGCCGGTGAGCGCTTCGACGAGCGGGTACCGCAGGCTGATCGGCGCGCCGCAGTCGCGGCAGCGGCCGCGCAGCACGATCCAGCTCACGACCGGGATGTTGTCGTAGGCGCGGATCTGCGCGTGGCAGTGGGGGCAGAAAGAGCGCCCCCAGGCGATGCTGATGTGCCGCGGGATACGATAGGCGCAGGCGTTCAGGAAGCTCCCGATCAGCAGTCCGAAGACGCCCGCCATCACCACGAGCAGCACCTGTGGCGCGCTCACGAAGACCCCATCCCCAGGTCCTGAAGGAGCTGGAAGTAGGCCTGTGGCGACATCATCGTCCGCACCGACGCCAGTTCCTTCGCGCGCTCCTGCGCGTCGGTGGCGAGAAGCGCGCCCAGCGCCTTCACCGCCTTCTCCCGTGAGTACTTGTCGCCCTCCGCGTACACGCTCGCCCACATGGCGATAGCCTTGTCGCGCGCACCCGACTTCGTCAATAGCGCGGCCGCCAGGCGCGGCACGTACGCCGGCCTGCCGGGCAGCGCCGCCGCCTTCGCGTACCAGTGGGCGGCCCACTTCTCCTTCAGTTCCTCGCTGCCGAAGGTGTAGGCGAAGAAGCCCAGGTAGGCCGGGAAGCGCCATTCGGCCGGGTTGGCGGCCATCCCCCGTTTCAGCAGTCCGTAGGCACGGTCGGGTCTCCCCGCGTCGATCAGCGCGAAGGCGCCGGTGAAGTACGCCTGCTCGAAGCGCGGGCTCAGCGTCGTCACCAGGTCGAGCATGGGCCACAGCGAGTCGAAGCGGTTGTCGCTCCTGAGGTGCTCGCCGTAGTACTGGATGGTCTGCAGCCAGTACGCGTCGGCCACGGAGGTGCGGAAGCTGGGCGAGAGGTCGAGATAGAAACGGGGCGAAGGCACGAAGACCCTCGCATCTGCCCCCGAGGCCGCGGGACGCGACGACTGGTACGCCAGGACGGCCGCCACACAGACGACGAGCAGCGCCGCGAGAGCGACCCGGCGGCGCATCAGAACTCCTTGCGCCTGAAGACGAACGAGGCCAGCAGCAGCACGACCACGCAGTACGCGGCGAGATACCCGACCCAGAGACCGAGCGTGGCCGGGCGCGAGACCTGCTCACCCACGACGGCGGCCTTGATGTCGACCGCGCTCAGGTTGGGCACAACGACGAAGACCACCCACGACGCGGCCTTGACGAAGGGCGAGTGCCCGAGGCGGGTCAGAGAGAGGACGTTCGAGCTCAGCTGTCCGGCGATGAAGACGCACACGCCCAGCACGCTGGCGAGAGTCGGCGAGGTCACGGTCGAGAAGAGCACGGTGACGGCGACGACGACGACGAGCTGCACGTAGATGAGCAGACACGCGAGAAGCAGGTCGGGTTGCGGCGACTTCGCCACATACCACACGGCGACGAAGAGAAAGACGCCCATGCCCATCGTCACGACGAACAGCGTCGCGCAGAGACCGAGGAACTTGCCGACGATGAACTCCGAGCGCCCGAGCGGCTTGGAGAAGAGCACGAACACCGTACGCTTGTCGATCTCCTTGCGCACCAGGCTGGCGCCGACGAAGACGGCGACGACGAGGCCGAAGAGCGTGACGGCGACGAGGCCGAAGTCCTGCATCATGCGCCCCGCCTGTCCCAGGCTGATCGCCCCCAGCCAGACGCTGCCGACGATCATCGCCAGGGCGAACAGCACGATCACGCCGAGGATGCGGTCGCGGATCGTCTCCTTGAACGTGTTGAGGGCGATCGTGAGGACCCGGCTCATCCGTTCACCTGGCGCACGAAGAAGCGCTCGAGATCACCCGACTCGGCGAGGGCACTCTCGACGGACCCCTCCCACACGACCACGCCCGCCTTCATGATGGCGATGCGCGTGCAGAGCTCGGCCACGTCGGAGAGGATGTGCGAGTTGAACAGCACGGTCCTGCCGCGCCGTCGCAACCCCTCGATGATCGACTTCACCTCGACGCGTCCGATCGGATCGAGACCGGTCATGGGCTCGTCGAGGAGCACGAGCGAGGGATCGTTGACGAGCGCCTGGGCGATGCCGATGCGCTGCAGCATCCCCTTGGAGTACTTGCGCAGGTGCACGCCGGCGGCCTCCTCGAGGCCGACCTCACCTAGGAGACCGCGCACCCGAGACTCGCGTACCTGCGAGGGCAGCTCGAAGAGCCGGCCCGAGAAGCGCAGGAACTCCTCGCCGGTGAGGTAGTCGTAGAAGTAGGGGTTCTCGGGCAGGTAGCCGATCTGCTCGCGCGGCACGGTCAGCTCGACCGTGCCCGCGGTGGCGCGCATCAGCCCGAGGACGACCTTGAGGGTCGTCGTCTTGCCGGCCCCGTTGGGACCGAGCAGGCCGAAGACGTCGCCGTCGGCGACCGTCAGGTCGACGCCGCGCAGGATCTCGACCCGCCGGGCCCAGAACCCCGTCTTCACGACCTTGCAGAGCCCCTGCAGGCGCAGCGCGGCCGGAGCGCTCGAGCTCTCGACGTGCGGCCGCGCTGTCTCGATGGCTACTGCCACTCTCTCTCCACCCCGGTTCTCACGGATCGTAGCCACTATCGGCAACGGTATGGACCGACATTAGGGGACGGCCCGGTGGCCGTTTCGCCGCTTTCCCGAATGACGATCGCCGGCCTTCTCATCTACGTGGTCATCCATCGGCCGCCAGAGGCCGATGAATGAGGCATGACGCGCAACGAAGACACGGGGCGGCCATCGTGAGTGGCGACTCCCAGCACGATGTACCCGCCGCCCAGATTGTGGAAGTCGTTGGCAAACGCGCACAGCGTATGCATGACCTTGAGCGGGTTCCAGCCGGTCTTGAACTCCAGGCGCTCGGTGGTCGTCCTCTTGTTTTTGGTAGAGGTGTAGTTCCGGCTCTTACACTTCGTGCATTCAAATGTGATGATTTCCCGCATCGCTGTTCCCGGTGCTTACTCGATGATGTCGGAGATGGTGCCGGCGCCGACCGTATGGCCGCCCTCGCGAATCGCGAACCGCAAACCCTTCTCCATCGCGATCGGCGTGATCAGCTTCACCTCCAGATTCACGTTGTCTCCCGGCATCACCATCTCCGTC
>Ga0209253_10003241_pt1 | contig 14321 bp, 9 predicted proteins | sample FrelakmetBRP12BR_FD_187145 | JGI IMG/M metagenome (GOLD analysis project Ga0209253, IMG submission 187145) | Freshwater lake sediment microbial communities from the University of Notre Dame, USA, for methane emissions studies - BRP12 BR (SPAdes)... | ecosystem: Environmental > Aquatic >...
GGCCGGAGCGCCGGCGGAGCCCATCCGTTCGAAGTCGGAGCCTGGAGGGCGCCGGGAAGCAACACCAATACGTTCGCCCGGGAAGCGCACATGGATGTCATGGCGGCCAAAATAAAAATGGACCCGGTGGAATTCAGGCTGAAAAACCTGACCGACGAAAGGATGAAAAGAGTGCTCGGGGTTGCTGCAGACAAATTCGGCTGGTCTTCGGCCAAGGCGCCCAGCGGCCGGGGCTATGGCGTCTCTCTCGTCAACTATCTCGGGACCTACGTCGCCACAATGGCTGAAGTCGAAGCCGACAAGATGACCGGGTCTGTCCGGGTGAAGCGTGTCGTCTGCGCTCAAGATATGGGACAGGTCATCAATCCCGACGGCGCAAGATCCCAGATGGAGGGCGGCATCACCATGGGCCTGGGTTATTGCCTTACCGAAGAGCTCCATTTCAAAGGCGGGAAAATCCTTGATCTCAATTTCGACACTTACGAAATTCCCCGCTTTTCCTGGCTGCCGAAAATAGAGACTATCCTCATCGATAACCCGGACATGCCGGCTCAGGGGGGTGGAGAGCCGCCTATCGTCAACATGGGAGCGGTCGTCGCCAACGCGGTTTATGACGCCATCGGCGTGAGGCTCTACAGGCTACCCTTGACGCCCGAACGCATCAAAGAAGCCCTCAGAAAAACGGGCAGTTAATGAGCCATCTCGAAGACCTCAAATCTTGCTCAACAGCCAGGAGACGTCCCGCCTAACAAGAGTGGCAGATAATCACGAAATTTGAGATGCGGGCGACGGCCGGTGTTTCCTCCTCTTTAAGGGTGAGCCGAAGGCCTCAAAAATCACCCCCCAAATCATACCCAGGGGCGATTACATAATTTCACCCCCCGCTTCAATATAATGCCATCGTAATTCGACTGCGAGGAGAAATCTGAACTGTGCCTAAGAATATCAAGACAACAAAGCCATTCAAAGCCGAGGTAAAAGGCGGGCTCGAAGAGCTCCGCAAACTAAAGGAGCGGCTGGCCCAACTCGAAAAAAGAGAGAATGAACACAGGCGCACAGAAGAGGCTCTGCGCGAGAGCGAGGAGAAGTACCGGACCGTCGTTACGCGAGCCAACGACGGCATCGCCGTCATCCAGGATGAAATTATCCAATTCGTTAACCCCAGGCTGGCCCAAATGGGTGAATACACCGCGGAGGAGCTTGTCGGCCATCCTTTTGTAGAATTTCTTTCCAACGAGGAGATCCAGAGCACGCTCAACGTTTATGAAAAGCGTATGGCCGAAGAGGAAGGCGCATCCAAGTACGAAATGCAGCTCCGGAAGAAAAACGGCGATTATATTTTCGCCGAAGTCAACACCAGCCTGATCCCTTATCAGAATAAGCCGGCGGCGCTCATCTTCATCCGTGATTTTACCAGGCGAAAAAGAACCGAGAAGCTCAAGGATTCGATTTTCCGCATTTCCGAAGCGGCCGTCTCTTCGGAGACCCTGGATGACTTGTTCCGGTCTATTCATATGGTTATCGCGGATCTGATGCCAGCGAACAACTTCTACATCGCCCTCTATGATCCTCAAACCGATATGCTCAGCTTCCCTTACTTTGTCGACGAGTATGACCAACCTGACGCGCCCCGCAAACCCGGCAGAGGCCTGACCGAATATGTCCTGAGGACCGGCGCTCCGCTCCTTGCCTCTCCGGAAGCCTTCAACGAACTCGTCGGACGCGGCGAGGTGGAACTCGTCGGGGCGCCATCAATCGACTGGCTGGGTGTGCCCCTGAACATCAATAACAAGACCATCGGCGTGCTGGTTGTCCAAAGCTACACCGAGGGCGTCCGTTTCGGAGAGGAGGAAAAAGAGATCCTCAAGTTCGTCTCCGACCAGATCGCCATGGCCGTGCACCGCAAGAAGACAGAGGCCCAGATCCGGGCCTCCCTCGAGGAGAAAGATGTCCTCCTCAAGGAGGTCCACCACCGGGTGAAGAACAACATGCAGGTCATTTCTTCCCTTCTCAACCTCCAGTCCCGCCATATCAGCGACGCCGGCGTCCTCGAAATGTTCAGAGAATCCCAGCGCCGCATCCGCTCCATGGCCCTCATCCACGAGCGCCTCTATCAGTCCTCCGACCTCTCCCGCATCGAATTCTCCCAGTACCTCCAGAACCTCGCGACCCACCTCTTCCACTCCTATCAGGTTGATTCCAGCCGCATCCGTCTGAGCATGGATACCGAGGAAATCTTCTTCAATATCAACACGGCCATTCCCTGCGGGCTGATCCTGAATGAGCTGGTCTCGAATGCGTTGAAACATGCGTTTCCGAACGGCCGGAACGGAGAGGTCACGCTAGAGCTTCATCGAATCCTGGGGGACGGATATGTGCTGCGGGTGAAGGATGACGGTGTGGGTTTTCCGGAAGGGCTGGACTTCCGCCGGACCGAGACTTTAGGGATGCAGATCATCGTCACCCTCGTCAACCAGATCGACGGACGACTCGACCTGAATCGTCAGAGCGGCACCTCTTTCACCATTGAATTCAACGAGCTCGAGCGAAAGAAGGGCGGCTGAGACCATGGAAAACATCCGTATCCTGATCGTCGAGGACGAGAGCCTCGTCGCCCGGGATATAGAAAATATGGTCAAGAGTCTGGGCTACAAAGTCTGCGGAACAGCCACGACCGGGGATGAGGCCGTCGAAAATGCGGCCCGTTTTCGCCCCGATCTCATGCTCATGGACGTCGTCATCAAGGGTACTTTGGATGGGATCGCCGCGGCCGAAAAAATATGGGAGGCTTTTCATATCCCGATCATCTATGTCACAGCCTATGCCGACGACCAGACTCTGAAACGGGCTAAGACAACAGAGCCTTTCGGCTACATCCTCAAGCCGTTTGACGAACGGGAGCTCAAGATCGCGATCGAAATGGCCTTCTATAAATCACGGATGGGGATGAAGCTGAAAGAGAGAGAGGAATGGCTTTCCGCCCTGGTTAAGAGCATAGGCGACGGTGTCATCGCCACCGATAATCAGGGCCTGGTCACCTTTATGAACCCGCTTGCCGAGAAGCTGACGGGCTGGAGGCAGGAAGAAGCCTTGAGGAAATCCCTGTCCGAAGTCTTCACGGCCTTGGAGGTTCCGCAAGAAGCAGAAGATTCAGAGAACCCCCCACTGGAGGTCCGCGTTGAGGAGGGCAAATTCCTTCCCGAATTCATCCTCTGTGCCAGGGATGGAAAGAGATTTCCCATCGAAGAAACAAAGATGCCGATCAGCAATTCCCACCTGGGCGGAAGTGGCCATGTCCTGGTCTTCCGGGATATCAGCGCCAGAAAACACGCCGAAATAGAGCTCAAGAAAAGCTGGGAAAGACTTCACGAGGCTCTGGAAGGGACCATCCAGGCCATGGCCTTGACCATCGAGATCAGGGATCCCTACACCGCCGGCCACCAGCGCCGCGTGAGCAAGCTTTCCTGCGCCATCGCCAGGGAGCTGGGCATGTCCGAAGAACAGGTCGAGGGGATCCGTGTCGCCGGAGACATTCACGATATCGGCAAGATCTATGTGCCGGCCGAGATCCTGAGCAAGCCCGGCCAGATCACCGCCATCGAGTACGGCATTATCAAGACCCACCCTCAGGTCGGGTTCGACATTCTGAAGACTATCAAGTTTCCCTGGCCCGTGGCCAAGATCGTCCTGCAGCACCATGAACGTCTCGACGGCTCTGGATATCCCCTGGCCCTCTCAGGCGACCAAATTCTCAAGGAGGCGAGGATCCTGAGCGTCGCGGATATCGTTGAAGCCATGTCATCCCACCGTCCCTACAGGCCTGCCCAGGGAATTGGAAAGGCCCTGGAAGAAGTCGTTCAAAACAAAGGCCTCTTCTATGATATCGACGTCGTCGAAGCCTGCGTGAAGCTTTTTCAAGAGAAGAACTTCCGGTTTGACGACAAAGTCCCTCCCATTCCGTGACGCCCGGCGTCCCGCATCCCTACGGCCCAATTGACCTCCCATTTTTTATATGGTAATTAGTTATTTCCTATTCGTTTCCGAAGGAGGTTTTCTCATGAAAAAATTCCTGACCGCCATGTCTCTGTTCATTCTAATCGCAGCCATGAGCTTCGCGCTGGAGGAAGGCCGGTTCATGACCTACCCGAGCGTCCACAAGGATAAGATCGTCTTCACGTACGAAGGCGACCTGTGGCTCGTGAGCGCCCCGGGCGGGACGGCGTCCCGGATCACAACGTTCCCGGGAGCAGAGTCCTTCGCCAAGTTCTCGCCGGACGGAAAATGGATTGCTTTCACCGCCAGCTATGACGGGTCCATGTCTGTCTATCTCATGCCGGCCGAAGGCGGCGCTCCCGTGCGCCTCACTTATACGCCCGGGTTTGCCCTGGTTGTGGGCTGGACGCCGGACGGCGAAAGGGTTGTCTTCCGCTCCATGTACGAAAACATCATCGGCCGCGACCCCAATCTCTATTCCGTCAGCATCAGGGGCGGACCGCCCGAGCGTTTACCGCTCGACCGCGGCGTTCTCCTCAGCTATGCGCCCGACGGGAAGAAATTCCTCTATGCCCGGCGGGGCGACGAGGAGTACTACTGGAAACGCTATAAAGGCGGCCGGTACATGGATATCTGGCTCTATGACGGCCTGGCCAAGACCTACACGCCGGTGACGGATTACGTCGGCAAGAACAGCTATCCCATGTGGATCGGCGACACGATGTATTTCGTCTCGGACCGCAACAACGGGATTGCCAATTTCTATGCCCAGAAAATCGGGGAGAAGGAAGTCAGGCCGGTGACGTCCTACTCCGACTTCGACGTCATGATGCCGAACACGGACGGTGAGATGATCGTCTACCTCAACAACGGATATCTCCATCTCCTCGATCTCAAAACGGACCAGTCCACGAAGATATCAGTCCTCATCCCCTCGGACCGCTGGGCTCTCCGCAGCCGGGTTATCAATCCCCGCGATTACATCCACCATTTCAATATCGCAAATGACGGCCTGACGGCTATCATCGAAGCCAGGGGCGACGTCTTCGCCGTGCCTGCCGGCAAGGGGCTGGCCGTGAATCTTTCCAACACTTCGGGGACGCGTGAGATCTACCCGGCCGCAAGCCCGGACGGCAAACAGGTCGCCTTTTTCTCGGACAAGACCGGGGATTATCAGCTCTACGTCCAGAATGTCGCGGGCACGGAGTGGACCAGGCTCACGGACAGCCTTGACCGGACCGTCTATCACCTCGTCTGGTCGCCCGACGGGAAGAAGATCCTGTTCGGCAACAAGGACTATGCCATTTTCTATCTGGACGTCGCGACAAAGAAACTGGTCAAGGTCGACGAATCCAACCAGATGAAAAACGATGAATTCACCTGGGAGATCAGCGATTACACCTGGTCGCCCGACAGCAAGTGGATTGCCTACAGCCTCGTCCAATCGAATCGGAACAGTCAGATTTTCCTCTTTGATATCGAGACGGGCAACAAGTTTGCGGTGACCGGCGATTTCTACGACAACCTCAACCCCTGCTTCGACGCCAACGGTAATTATCTCTACTACCTGTCCAGCCGGAACTTCGACGTCCAGATGGATTTCTACGAGGACAACCATGTCATTTCGACACCGCAGCAAGTTATCGTCGTCCAGCTCCGGGCCGGCGAGAAACCGCCTTTCGCCGAGGACGGCCGCTCCGAGAAAGCCGAGAAGAAGATCGAGCCGGTGCCGTTCCGCATCGACACGGACGGGCTCATGAAGAGGGCCTTTCCCTTGCCTGTCGATCCCGGCAACTATTTCTTCCTCAGGGCCGGCAAGGGCAAGATTGTGTGGTGCGCGGTGGACCGGTTCACAGAAGACGAGTATGAAGAGATCTTCCAGCCCAGGGGCGCCACCAAGTGGAGCCTGCACGTTTACGATATGACGGACCGCAAGGAAGCTGTTCTCGACGACAAGATCCGAGATTTCGCGGTATCGACCAACGGTGAACAGCTGATCGTCCGCAAGGAGGGCGATTTCTACACGATGGCCGTGGACAAGGCTTTCGCCTCAAAAAAGCTCGGCGACCCCCTTAACCTGTCCAGCCTCGTCTACAGCGTGGATCTCCAGAAAGAGTGGAACCAGATCTTCAACGATTGCTGGCGTTGGTACCGCGATTTTTTCTACGACGCCGGATTCCACGGCCGCGATTGGACAGCGATGGGCGAGAAATATCGGGCTTATATCCCCTTCCTCTCTTCCCGCAACGAACTCAACTGGGTCATGTCCCAGATGGTTGGTGAGCTGTGCGTGTCGCACACCTACATCGGAGGCGGTGACTTCGGACCGGCCGCGACGCCGCCGTCTGTCCTCCGCACCGGGTTGCTCGGTGCCGACCTTATTCCTGATGTAACGGTAGGCCGCTACAAGCTGGCCAAGATCTACGGCCCGACTGATATCAACCTGAGCCTTTCCGGACCTCTCGTCCGTCCGGACATCGACGTCAAGGAGGGGGACTTCCTCCTGGCCATCAACGGCGTCGACCTCAAGGCCGGAGACAATTACTTCAAGCTCCTCCAGGTCACCCAGGGCCAGAAGGTCAAAGTCACGGTCAGTTCCAAGCCTTTACTCGAGGGCGCCAAGACGTACGAGGTCGAACCCATCTTCTATGACGGGCAGCTCCGCTACCACCGCTGGCTGGCAGACAACATCAGGAAGGTTGAGAAGGCTACAAACGGCCGCGTCGGCTACATGCACATCAACGCCATGGGCTCGGGCGGCATCGGCGAATTCGACAAATTCTGGCGGGCTTTCCGCTATAAGGACGCGGTCATTATCGATGTCCGCCGCAACAGCGGCGGCTGGACGGAGTACTTCTTGATCGACAAGCTCGAACGGCAGATGACCGCCTTCAATGTCCTCCGCAACATGGTGCCTTTCAGATATCCGGGTTCAGCCGGCAACGGGAACTATGTGGTCATTTCCAACGAGAACAACGGCTCGGATGGCGAGGCTTTCGTGGAACACTTTAAGGCCCGCAAGCTCGGGATCGTGGTCGGCGTCCCATCCTGGGGCGGCTTGGTGGGGATCCTGAACCGCCAGCTGACGATCGACAACGGAAGTGTCGAGCAGTCGAACAATGCCTTCTGGGGCAGTGAAGGCACGTGGCTCGTCGAGAACCACGGCGCCGACCCGGACATCCTGACCGACAACGACCCGGGTTCGGCGGTGGCGGGGCGTGACCTGCAGCTTGATAAAGCCATCGAGGTCGCCCTGGACCAGATCAATAAGAATCCCTTCAATTTCCCTCCTCGTCCGCCTTATCCAAAAAAGTAGAATTCCGGGGACACGATACTTAATTCGAACTAAGGTCTGTGTCTCCCTATTTTAGGCGAAAGAAAAGCGCCCCCGACGGGATTTGAACCCGTGTTGCCGCCTTGAAAGGGCGATGTCCTAGACCTAACTAGACGACAGGGGCGTAAAGGGCAAGTGGTGAGCCGTGCTGGACTCGAACCAGCGACACCCGGCTTAAAAGGCCGGTGCTCTCCCTCTGAGCTAACGGCCCCCGCAAAATAAAAGACTATATATAAAGGATTATAGAAGAAGAGTCAATATCAGGTCAGCTGACCGTTTCGATCTTAACGATTTTCCAGACTCCCCGCCGGGTGATACTTGTCGCCTCATCCTTGAGTTCGTATTTCTCCAGATAAAACCTGTAATTCCTAGCCGTCCCGTCTTTTCCCACGGTGTTGGCATCCACAACTTTGGAGGAAACCGTGCCTGTGAAATCTCTGATATTAGGCATCTGCGTGGCACCCAGAGAAAAAATGGCGATTTGTTCTTCTCTCACTGCCGCTGCTTTGGCCTCATTATAATCTTTTTGGAGTTGTCGATGGATTTCTCGCTCCTGGTCAAACTTAATCTGCGCTTCATCGATTTTCTTTTGGGCGGCTGCTCTGGCGCTGCCTGTCCGGGCCGTCTTGATCTCCTCTTTAGCCGCGTAGAGGGCATCGTCCGCATCCTGGACTGGCCCCACGTGATCTTCCAATTTCTTCTTCAGATCCAATTCCTTCTTGTTCATATCAGCCAACGCGAATGGTTCCGTCTTCTCCAGGCTCACACTGGCAATTTTCCAGGATTCCGCATCGATTGTCGTGGGCTCCAGAGCCATGGTGGACATCGTCATTGTGTCCTTCAGAGAAATGGCATGAAAGTATGTCCCTAAAAGCTGTTTTTCTGGATTCGATTGGCAGCTCTGGAATGTCACTAAAGCAAAAAGAAGTACAGTGAAACCGAGGATAACGATACCTTTTCTTCTCATAGTGCCTCCTTCCGAAACTGATATTTTCTTTATTCTGCCCAAATTTTACTTTTATTTCAAGCAAAAAAGCAAGCAACATTTTTTCATTGACAACAAGAGTTTCTAAGGCATAAAATTGGGTTTCCAAAAATGCTCGGGTTTTATATTTTCCCCCTCACCCGGGATCACCTATGAAAGGAGCCTTTATGAATACAAATTCTTACTTCCTCAAGGAAGCCGATTTCGATTCCTTCGTGGAAGGCCTGATGAAGACAGCTGCGGTTTACGCGCCAGTTGCCAAGAAGAACTGGTTTGTCTTCGCTCCTATCTCTTCCCCGAAGGAGGTCCGGCTGGACCATGACTTGACGATTCTGCCTCCCAAGAAGGTCATTTTCCCCGTTCGCCAGGATCTCGTGGCCTTCACCCCCGAGGGAGCGACAAGCAGCATCAAACCGGAGCCTCGGATCCTTTTCGGTGTCCACTTCTATGATCTCAAGGCGATCGATATGCTGGACTTGCTCTTCCGGGAAAACAACGTGGACTGGAACTATTTGGCCCAGCGCGAGAACACGACGATCGTGGGTTCAAACATCCAGAAAGTCTCTCGGCGGGCCTTCTGGGCTTCCGTAGGAAAGGGCGTCAAGCCCCACGCACACGACGCCTTCCTGACAAAATTGCCGACAGGCTACGTGTTTGAAGTCGTGACACCAAAGGGCGAGAAGCTCCTGGCCTGCGGGCAATTCAAGGCCGCCACCGAGGCCCAGGTGTCCGAGGCCAGAAGGATCAATGAAGAGATCTTGAATAATTGTCCCGAAAAGCTCTCCCACTCCTCCGCCGAGATCGCGGACAAGGTCCGTGCCGCCTTCAAGAGCAAGCTCTGGGACGAGCTATCGCTCACCTGTTTCTCCTGCGGGACCTGCAACATCGTCTGTCCCACCTGCTACTGTTTCGACGTCCAGGACAACTGGAACTTGGATCAGGTCTCCGGCCAGAGGGGGCGAGCCTGGGATGGCTGCCTCCTTGAGGATTTTGCCAAGGTCTCCTTGGGTGCCGGGGCCTGCGAGAATTTCCGGGAGCACCGGGGCCAACGCTACCGCCACCGGCTGATGCGGAAAGCGGCCTACCTCAATGAAAAGTTGGGCGGGCCGGCCTGCGTGGGCTGCGGCCGCTGCTCCTCACAATGTGTCCCCGATATCGCCGACCCTGTCCGCATTATTGAAACGATCATGGAGAATTAAGATGAGCCCACAAACCCAATCTGCAAGCGCCACTTATTCCAATGTCTTCGTGCCCCGGCCGGCCGAGATCGTGCGCGCCCATCAGGTCACCGAGATGGAAAAACACTTCACTTTGAAGATGAAGGACGGCCAGCCGATGGTCTTCGAGCCCGGCCAGATGCTCGAGGTATCCGTGTTCGGGTTCGGCGAGATTCCCATCGGCTACGCCAGCTCCCCGACGCGGACCCAGACCTTCGACATCGTCGTCCGCAAGGTCGGACGCGTTTCCGGAGCAATCACGGCCTTAGAGCGAGGGCAGACCCTCTACGTGCGCGGGCCTTTAGGCCACGGATTCCCGATGGACAAGCTGCGCGGCCAGGATATTCTCATCGTGGCCGGAGGCATCGGCCTTTGTCCCACGAGAAGCCTCATCCTTTATATCCTGGACCGGCGCTCCGAGTTCAAGAAGTTCACTCTCTTCTTCGGGGTTAAGACTCCCAAAGAACAGCTCTTCCTCGAAGACCTGGCTGAGTGGCGGAAATCCGCGGCCGTAGAATATTACGAAACTGTCGATCGGGCCGATGAAAGTTGGAAGGGGAATGTGGGCGTCATCACGACGCTCTTCAAGAAAGTGGCCGTCAACCCGAATACCCGCGTCATCGTCTGCGGACCGCCGGTCATGTACAAGTTCGTCATCGCTGAGCTCGACAGCATCGGCGTTTCCCGGAGCCATATCTACTTGGACCTGGAGCGGCGGATGAAGTGCGGCATCGGAAAGTGCGGCCACTGTCAGATGAACGATAAGTACGTCTGCCTGGACGGCCCCGTCTTCTGCTTCAAGGACATTGAGAAACTGGAGGAGGCGTTCAGATGAGCACCAAACGAAAAGTCAAAGTCGCCTTTTTCGATTTCAGCTGCTGTGAAGGGTGTCAGGTGGAGCTGACCAACCTGAGCGACCCCATCTTTGTCGGCCTCTTGGACCACATCGAATTTGTTGAGTTCCGCGAGGTGATGAAGGAACGAACAACCGAACCCATTGATATCGCCTTCATCGAAGGATCATTCACCAGGGAAAGCGACCGTGCCCGCCTGGAGAATATTCGGAAGCGGGCCTCCATCGTTATTGCCTACGGCGCCTGCGCCGCCACGGCCGGAATCAACGCCATGAAAAATCATACCGCTGATTACCGGGAGTTTGTATATGGAAAAGACGCTTCCATGCCCCAGTTAGACAGCCAGAAAGCTTTGCCCGTGAGCGCCGCCATCAAGGTCGATTATGCCCTGCACGGCTGTCCCATGGACCGGGCCGAGTTTGTCCGCGTGGTCTCCCACCTTTTACACGGCAAGGAGCCGGTCATCCCCAACTACCCTGTTTGCGTGGAATGCAAAATGCGGGAGACGGTCTGTCGCTACGACCTCGACGACCACTGTCTTGGGCTCGTGGCCCGAGCCGGCTGTGGGGCTCCCTGTCCCGCTGACGGTATCCCCTGCGAGGCCTGCCGCGGGTTCTGGGACCATCCCAATGAGGAGGCCATAGAAGAGATCCTGAAGTCCAAGGGAAAACTCTCACCCGAGCGGGCCAGAGACAAAACCCGGATGTTCACGTCCACCATGAGGAGGGATGCCTAATGAGCCAGAATATTTCGATCAATGTTCATCACCTGACCCGGGTCGAGGGCCACGGCAATATTGTCGTCGACGTCAAGAATGGGAAGATCGAGAAAATGCAGTGGCAGGTGCCCGAAGCTCCTCGCTTCTTTGAGGCCATGGTTCGCGGCCGCCACTACACCGAGGTCGCCCGTGTGACCAGCCGTATCTGCGGCATCTGCTCGATCGGACACACCCTGGCCTCAGTCAAGGCAACAGAAAACGCCCTCGGAATCCAGGTCACATCCCAGACCTTTAAGCTACGCAGCATCATCAAGCATGCCGAGAACTTCGACTCGCACATCCTGCATATCTATTTCCTGGTGGCCCCTGACCTCTTCAGTGTGCCCTCTGTTTTTCCCTTGGTGCCTACTCACACAGAGGTGGTTGTCCGGGCTCTCCGGATGAAGCGGTTGGGCCACGAGTGGGGCTCGCTTCTCGGCGGCCGCACGACCCACCCGAACCGAGTCATACCGGGAGGCTTTGCAGAGTACCCGACCGAGGAGGAATTGAAAATCCTCCGGCAGCGCCTGATCAACGTTCAGCCGGACATTGACGCAACCGTTCAAACAGTTCTGTCCGTTGCTGATAAGCTCCCGTCCTTTGAGCGGCCTACGGAATATATGGCCCTGTCCAGCGACACGGAATACGCGCTTTACGACGGCCGGATTCAGACGGTTATGCCCGACGGGACGAAGCAGCGCTGGCCCGTGGCAGACTACAAAACCTGCACAAACGAGTACATGGTTCCCCAGTCCACCGCCAAGTATACCAAGAACAAAATGGCTTCCTATATGGCTGGGGCTTTGGCCCGGTTCAACAACAACTACGATCTTTTGAATCCGGAGGCCAAGAAGCTGGCGGAGACCTTAAAGTTCAAGCCCCTCTGCTTTAATCCCTACATGAACAGCGTCGCCCAGCTGGTTGAAGTCGTCCACAGCGTCAAAGATACGATTCGTCTGCTCGACGAGGTGCTGGGTGCTGGTTGCAGGCCGGAGGAACTGGTCAAACCCACAAAGTTTGACCGGGGCCAGGGCGCAGTCGAAGTCCCCCGCGGCATACTCTTCCATGAGTACGGCTACGATAAGAACGGAATGTGTACGGGCGGGAACTGTATCATTCCCACCAACCAGAATCACGCCAACATCCAGTTGGACCTCGAAGCACTCGTACCGAAGCTCCTGGCCGCCCACAAGGATGAGAAGGCCATCGAGCTCGGCCTGGAAATGCTGGTCCGGGCTTACGACCCCTGCATCTCTTGCTCGACTCACTACCTGAAAGTGGAATTCAAGCGCTGACTGCCCGGCTGAGGCAAGCGGCGAAAAGATCTTCAAGAAGGAGATCTTCTGCTCTGATTCCCCAGTGAAGGTTGTGTCTTGCGCTACATCATCGGTATCGGCAACTACTCCATGGCAGATGATAGCATCGGCCTGCGGATTGTCGAGCACATCGCCCGAAACGGGTTAGACCGAGGTTTTGAGGCCATCGATATCGCGGATGAAGGGATGCGTCTTCTCTTTTATTTCAACGAAGACACAGAGAAGATTGTCTTGATTGACGCCGTGGATTTCGGGCTTGCTGGGGGGGAGCTTCGCCTTTTCAAACCGCAGGATGTCAAAACGACCAAGAACACTAAAAGACTGACGACCCATGAGGGAGATATCTTGAGGGTCCTCGAGATCGCCAGAAACCTCGGCTACACTATTCCCCCCCTCACGATATTGGGCATTCAGCCCGTGAGCCTAGAGCCCGTGATGGAGCTATCGCCGCCGCTCCAGGCGAAATTTGACGAGTATCTTAAGATTGCCCTGGAAGAGATTTGGAAAGACAAATAGCCGGGGCCTGAAAAGACGCTTATGACGGCCGCCCTGTCGTCACAGGGAAGGTCACAACAAAGGTCGTTCCCTGTCCAACTTGGCTTTGAACGACGATCTTTCCACCATAACGCGCCACTAAATCCTTGGTAATCGCCAAGCCCAAACCCGTCCCCTCTTTAACCTGGGCTTTGGCATTGGGTGCCCGATAAAATTCTTCATAGAGATGGTTGAGGGACTCTTCGGGAATGCCGATACCCGTATCCGAAACTTCGACGTGGACGGTGCGGCCCTCCGCGCTCAGCGCGACCGAAACACGGCCGCCCCTGGGCGTATACTTCACGGCGTTCGAAACGAGATTATTGAAGATGCGGTCAAGGCCTTCTGCCGTCGCCGTAATTGTGGCGGGCTGTCCTGTCTGCGAGTGATATTCCAGCACAATCTGTTTTTCGCGGGCCTCAGTCTCGTACCGCTCGACCACCGGCCTGATGATGCCCTCGAGGCCCACAGCGACGCTCTGTTCTTTGAGCCCCATCTCGTTTTTGCCGGCGGCAAGGTCGAGCAGGTCATCGATTAGCGTCTGCAAAAAGTCCGCCCGATGGAGGACGCGATCGACGATATCCTGCTGACCGTCACTGAGCGTCCCCGTATATCCTGCCAGCAAGGTCCGGAGGAGACTGCGGATGACACCGACCGGGGAGCGCAGCTCGTGGGTCACGGTTAAGACGAATTTCGATTTCATCTCGTCGAGCTGGCCAAGCGTCCGGTAAGCCATAGCGTTCTCGATCGCGATACTCCCCTCGCTCGCCATCGCGCCCAGGAAGGAGGCGTCGGCTTCGGTGAAATGGTTCAATTCGGTGCTGTAGGCACGGATCAGCCCGAGGGGGCCTCTTTTCCCCTGAATTGGCGCGGAAAGCATCGAAAAAATGCCTTCCGTCAGGGCTTGGGCCCGGTACTGCAGGCGGGTATCAGACCGCACGTCCGCAACGGCGACGATCTTCCCCGTCAGCACGTCGCGCACCAACGGGTTCTGGTCCAGGACCAGGTCACCTTTTTTTACATAGGCGTCACTCAACCCATAAACTGCAGCGACATGTAGGCGCGCCCCGGTCTCGTCGAGCAGACGAATCGAGCAGGCTCGAACGTTCATGGCATCGGCCGTGCGCTGGACGATGCGGTCCAGCACCTGCTGCAGCTCAAGGGTTGAGTTGATCGCCTGGGCGCTGTCATAGAGCGTTTGAAGGCGGTTATAGGCGCGCTGCAGGCTGTCGCTTAACTCGAAGACTTCGCCCTCCCGCTTGCGCAGCCGGCTGTTGATTGTTGAAGCGAGGTAGGCGGAGACAAACATGGCGCTGACAAAGAACAACATC
>Ga0209253_10003242_pt1 | contig 14319 bp, 14 predicted proteins | sample FrelakmetBRP12BR_FD_187145 | JGI IMG/M metagenome (GOLD analysis project Ga0209253, IMG submission 187145) | Freshwater lake sediment microbial communities from the University of Notre Dame, USA, for methane emissions studies - BRP12 BR (SPAdes)... | ecosystem: Environmental > Aquatic >...
GCATCACGGGACAGGCAAGAATCTTGTACGGGATCTTGGCGAACGGCCCGGAGTCGTGCGGGACGTTGGACGTCATCGTCTGCCGTTGCAGCTGGGTCCAGCCGAGCACCTGGCGATGCGTGCGCGTCAGGACGTCGGCGCCCGCGCGCGGCGGCGTGTCGGCCGCCGTGCGGCACACGGCGATGTTCTTGTCCGGGATCAGGAGTGCGCCGACGGCGCAGCCGAGATGATCGACGCAGCCCTGGACCAGCTTGGCGAAGTCGTCCGTGGAATCGGCGCCCTCGGACTCCTCCTGCGCCGCACCGAGCAGCAACTCGAGGTCACGATCGCGCACCACCAGGCTGCGCTGCAGGCTGCCGATGCTGGACTGCGACGCGAGCTCGCGCTCGAGGCATTGCAACGCCGGCCGCAGCAGTCCGTGCACCAGCGTGAACGGGCGGGGATCGCGGTTCGACTCGCGGCTCGCCATGCCGACGATGCCGAGCATCCCGCCGTCACCGCTGCGCAGCAGGAACACGTAGGCGACCTGCTCGCCCGGCAGCGGCTCCGCGAAGCCGGTACCCATCGCACCGGGCTGCGCGAGTTCCGCAGCCTGCGCGTGCTGCTGCAGGGCTTGCAGCTCGATGTCGTCGTTGTCCCCGCTGGCCCAGATCGGCACGCCGAGGCGGTCGTAGACGACGATCGAATGCGCGCGCGGCAGCAGCATCTTGAGCAGCTGCCCGTACGGATCGAGCGATGTGCCGCTCAACGCTGCGGGTGCGTCCGAGAATTGTTCTGCGCTTGCGGCCATCGGTCCCAGCCCATCCCCTGGGCAACGAATTTGATCTGGAACCGGATGATCCGGAGAACGGGGGGGCCAAACCGTGATGCAGGGCCTATTTCCGCGTGAGCCAGGTCTGCGGGTCGACCGGCGTCCTGCCGCGACGGACCTCGAAGTACAGCGCTGGCTGGCTGTGGCCGCCCGAGTCGCCGACGGAGCCGATGGCGTCTCCGGCCACGACGGACTCGCCGACCTTGCGGAACAGCTCCTCGTTGTGACCGTAGAGGCTCATGTAGCCGCCGCCATGATCAATGACGAGCATCAGCCCCATGCCTGGCAGCCAGTCGCCGTACACGACGCGCCCTGCGTAGGGTGCACGCACCCGGGCACCGCGTTCCGTCCCGATCAGCATGCCCTGCCAGCGCATCGAGCCGCCCGCGCGGGGCTGGCCGAACCTGGCAATCACCTTCCCGTCCTGCACCGGCCACGGCAGCTTGCCGCGCAGGGGTTCGAACGGAGCCTGTTGCGCCACCGTGCCCGTCGAACCGCTCTTGCGCGCGGGCTGGGCCTGCTGCGAGCGTTCGATGGCTTTGCGCAGCTCGGCGATGAGCCGCTCGACGGATTGCGCCTGTGACTGCAGCTGCTTCAGCTCGCCACCCCGAGCCTTGATCTGCTGGTCGATCGTGCTCACGGCCCGCGCACGCTTGTCCTGTGACGATTTGAGGTCCGCCACTCGCTGCTCCCGCTGTTGCTCGAGTGTCGCGAGCCGGGTTTTCTCAGCCACGATCTTGTCGCGGACCAGCGCCAGGTGCTCGAGCTGGTCCTGGATGCTGCGGATGCGCTCCGCCCGCGCGCGGCCGAAATATCCGTAGTACGCCAGCATGCGCCCGAAATTCGACGGATCCTCCTGATTTAAAAGAAGTTTCAGCTGCTCTTCGCGACCGTTCACGTAGGCCGTCCGCAGCTCGCCGGCCAGCTCGGCGCGCTCGCCGTCCAGCTCCTGTTCGCGGCGCGTCCGTTCCGCTTCGAGCTCGCGCACGCGCGCTTCGACCGCCAGTCGCTGCGCCCGGATTTCGTCGAGTTCCTTGCGGGCGGACTGGACGCCGAGCTCGGCCTCGCGCAGCTGCACCGCAAGCTTGTCCCGCTTCTGCACGTCCGCGTTGACGGTCTTGCGTACCTTGTCGATCCGCTGGTTGAGCTTGCGCAGCTCGGCCTCTTTCTGCGCCGGCGTCTGCTTCGCGGCAGCCAGGACCGGTCCTGGCGCCAGGACCAGCACCGCCACTGCCAACCCGGCCAGAACCTGCCCGAACCGGGCGCGAACCATTCGCACCGGGGGGCGGACCCGCGGCGCAGCGTTCGGTTTGGTGGGAAAAAATGCGGTCATCGGGCGGCGTTTGCGGCGGTTTACCGAGGCGGCGGGGGGCGACAAATCCGCGTAAGTCTAGCCTGTCGGCGGGGGCTGCTATAATTCGCGCCCCTTTTTGCCGGTCTCCCTGATGGATCGTCTTCTCGAATATGCCGCCCGCCATCCCCTGCTGGTTGGCGGCACGGTGGTCCTCGCGCTGGCCCTCGCAGCGTACGAATTCAGCCGCGCCCGCTCCGGCGGCCAGGCCGTCGGCCCCACCGAAGCCGTACGCCTGATGAACCAGGGTGCGCTGCTGGTCGACGTCCGCTCGCAGGCCGAGTTCGACTCCGGCCACATCCTGGATGCCCGGCACGTGCCGCAGGACCAGGTCGCGCAGGCCGCGGAGACACTCAAGCGCTTCAAGGACAAGGTCGTGATCACCTGCTGCGAAAGCGGCATGCGCTCGAGCGCGGCAGCCCGGGTGCTGCAGGCACAGGGCTTCACGAACGTGGTCAACCTCCGCGGCGGCGTACAGGCCTGGCGCGCCGAGAACCTGCCGCTCGTCAAGGAAGGCGGCGGCAAGTCCAGGCGCGACGGAACCAAGGCATGAACGATACCGCTCAGCCTGAAGTCACGATGTATTCGACGGGCTGGTGCCCGTACTGCGACCGCGCGCGTGGCTTGCTCCAGCGCAAGGGCGTCGTCTTCAGCGAGGTCAAGGTCGACGAAGATTCCGCGCAACGCGACCTGATGCTGAAGCGCAGCGGCGGCCGCCGCACCGTGCCCCAGATTTTCATCGGCGACCGCCACGTCGGCGGCTTCGACGACCTTTATGCCCTCGACAAGGCCGGCGAGCTCGACAAGCTGCTCGGCCGCGCCTGAACCACGTAGTTACAAGGAATATTCCGCGATGACCGACCAGAACGCCGCAACGCCCGCCGTCGACCCCAATGCCCCGGTGGTGACGCCGCAGGTCGTTTACCTCAAGGACTGTTCGTTCGAATCCCCGAACGGTCCGTTCGTTGGCGGCCTCGAAGGCCAGCCCGCGGTGAATCTCAATATCTCCACCCGCGCGACCGCCATTGCACAGGACCTGCACGAAGTCGTCGTGCAGGTGCACCTCGAAGCCAAGGCCGGCGACAAGGTGGTCTGGCTGCTCGAACTGCAGCAGGCCGGCGCGTTCCTGGTCAGGAACCTGGTCGCGACCGACGTCGCACAGGTCCTCTCGATCATGGCGCCGAACTACCTGCTGTCGTACGCGCGCTCGACCGTCTCGGACCTGGTGACGAAGGGTGGTTTCCCGCCGTTCCTGCTGCCGCTGGTGACGTTCGAAGCCCTGCATGCCCGCGCTGCGCAACAGGCGGCTGCACAGCAACCAGGCGCCGCCACGGTCAACTGAGCAAGCGCTGCGGTCGCCGCGTGACGACCTCGAAAAATGCGGCGGTCGACGCCGTGGCACGTCCAGCGGTGGCCGTGCTCGGCGCCGGCTCGTGGGGCACGGCACTCGCCGTGCACCTGGCGCGCACCGGGCATCCGACGGTGCTGTGGGGCCGCGATGCGGCGCAGATGGCCGCACTGGCAACCGCGCGCTGCAACACGCGCTATCTGCCGATGGCGCCGTTTCCCGAATCGCTGCGTGTCGAGTCCGACCTCGCGCGTGCCGTCGGGTCGGCGCAGGACTTGCTGATCGCCGTGCCGAGCCACGGCTTCCGTGAATGCCTCGAGCACGTTGCTCCGCTGCTGCGCAACGGCATGCGCGTTGCGTGGGCGACCAAAGGCTTCGAGCTCGACTCGGGCAAGTTGCCGCACCAGGTGGCGAACGAAGTGCTGGGCATCGCCATGCCGAAAGCAGTGTTGTCCGGACCCACTTTCGCACGCGAGGTCGGGCTGGGCCTGCCCACCGCCATGACGGTTGCCTCGCGCGACCAGGACTACGCGCTGGCATTGGCGCGCGCGCTCTCCGGCCAGCATTTCCGCGCCTACGCGTCGACGGACGTCATCGGTGTCGAAGTGGGCGGTGCGACGAAGAACGTGCTGGCGATCGGCGCCGGCATTTCGGATGGCCTCGGCTTCGGCGCCAACACCCGCGTCGCGCTCATCACGCGCGGCCTCGCCGAGATGATGCGGCTCGGGGTCGCGCTCGGCGCGGACAAGGACACGTTCATGGGGCTCGCCGGACTCGGCGATCTCGTGCTCACCTGCACCGACGACCAGTCACGCAACCGGCGCTTCGGACTCGCGCTCGCGGCGGGCAAGTCCACGGCCGAAGCACAGCGCGAAATCGGGCAGGTGGTCGAGGGCGTGCTCGCGGCGCGAGCCGTCCGCAACGTCGCGAGCAACCACCAGGTCGAGATGCCGATCGCGGAACAGATCTGCCGCGTCATCTACGAAGGCCTGCCGCCACGCGAAGCCGTGGCCGCGCTCATGGGCCGCGCCGTCAAGTCGGAAACGCAGTAGCGGCAGGACCGGGCGACGCTCCCGCGCCGCGCCGGCTTGCGCACGCCGCCGTCCCTGGCAGCGCACGCAAGTTTTCGATCACGGCGACGCCGGCTCCGGCTCCGGCTGGCGCTTGCCGGTCTCTGTCACGCAGCCCTCGAACACCTGCACGTCCGCGGGATTGTAGCGTCGGAAGATGCCCTTGGCCGTCAACTCGTTGCCATCCCGTGACACGGTGAACGTGCGCTGGATGACCTGGTAGCCGGTGTACAGGTTGTTCTCGAACAGCTGCAGTTCCGAACGCGCGATCACGTTGCGCTTGCCGATCTGCTGCCAGCGCCCATGGCTGATGGACCGCTGCGCGGGGCCGAGACCAGACCCGTTTTCGATCAGGTTGCCCTCGGCGAAGAAGCTGTTGAGTGCAGGGAATGCGGAGCGGGTGGGTTCCCCCGTCACGCAGTCCGTGAACTGGACCGTCATCTTCCACGCACCGACGATGTCCGCCGGCGCGCCGTCGTGATGATGATCACGATCACCCGCGATGACCGGCAAGGTCGCTCCGCCCAGCATGCAGCAGACGATCAGCGCGGCACCAGTGACGGCATTCCTCTTTTCCATGGCAGTATTCCTCGTTGGAACGGTTACGGGTCGTGCGGACGGCCTTGAGCGGCTCATCCGTAGCCCGTAGGCTCCTCTCACGCAGCAAGGGTGTCCTGAGCGGTCGTGAAAAGTCCTGAAAGAATCTGAGGGACAGGGAATGTCGGCGCCCCGCGCCTATCGTTTCGATCGATTCCGGCTCGATCTCGCCAGGCAGCGTGTCTGCGGCGAGGACGGCGAAACCTTGCCGGTCTCGGGGCGTGCCTACGATGTGCTGCTGCACCTGATCGAGCATCGCGCACGGGTCGTGACCAAGGATGAACTGCTGAAGGCGGTCTGGCCGCGCACCTTTGTCGAAGAGAACAACCTGAACCAGGCGGTGTCCACGCTGCGCCGAGCGTTGGGCGACTCGCGGGAGGCGCCGCGCCTGATCCTGACGGTGGCGGGACGTGGCTACCGGTTCATCGGCGACGCGCAGCCTGAATCGGCGGCAGCGGCTGCGCGGGCCGGCGAATCCACCGCGCCGCCGAAGTCGGTCGCGGTCTTGCCGTTCCAGCCGCTGGGCGGCTCGAGCGGCGACCAGGCGCTCGAACTCGGCATGGCCGACACGCTGATCAACCGGCTGAGTGCGCTGCCGGGGGTGGCGGTCGTACCGCTCAGCTCCGTGCGGCGCTTTGCCGGCAGCGACATGAGCCCGCTCAAGGCGGGTGAGGAACTGAACGTGTCCTCGGTCGTGGAAGGACACATCCAGGTTCGCGACGGACGTGTACACCTGAACGTCAGGCTGCTGCAGGTTGCGGACGGCACTGCCGCGTGGACCGGGACCTTCGACGAACGCATCGACGATTTCTTCACCCTCCAGAACGCGCTCGCCGGTCAGCTTGCGCGCGCGCTCGCGGTGCATCTCACCGACGATGCCCGGCGGCAGCTTTCACGCCGGCACACGGACGACGTCGAGGCGTGGCAGCTCTACGTCAACGGCCAGTATCACTGGAGCCAGCGCAACCCGGAAGGTCTGCGGCGCGCGATCGAGTACTACGAAGCCGCGGAGGCCCGCGATCCGCAGTTCGCATTGCCGGTCGCGGGCCTGTCCGTTGCATGGTCCGTGCTGGGTGTGTTCAACGTGCTGCCTCCCGGCGAAGTCTTTCCGAAGGCGCGGGCCGCCGCGGAACGTGCCATCGCGCTCGACCCGCAAGTCGCCGAGGCGCACGCTGCGCTCGGTCACGTGCTGGTGCAGTTCGATCGCGACTGGCAGGGCGGCGAACGGCTCTATCGTCACGCACTGAGCCTCAAGCCAACCTACGCGCAGGCGACGATGTGGCTCGCCAACGACTGCTTGTTCCAGGGCCGGCAGGGCGAAGCACTGCGCGAAGGACAGCACGCGCAGTCGCTGGAACCCACGTCGTTCGCGTACGCGTCGAATGTCGGCATGATCCGTTACTTCCTGCGTGACTACGACACCGCGATCGCGCAGCTCGCGAGCGTCGTCGAGGCGGCACCAGGCGCCGAACTGCCGCGACGGCACCTGGCTCGCGTGCACATCGCGCGCCGCGACGGCGCGGAAGCATTGCGTCTCATCGAGCACCTGCCGGACGTGGGTCCTGGCTGGTTCGGCGATCGCGGCCGGGCCTACGCGACGCTGGGCCGGATCGACGACACCCGGGCCGAACTGGCGAAACTCGAGGCACTTGGGCGCAAGGGCTTCGGCGTTGGTTACGAGATGGCGCAGGTCCATGCGGCGCTCGGCGACCAGCCTGCCGCGCTGGCTGCCCTCGAGCGCGGCCTGCGGGATTCCTCGCAGCTGATCGGCTTCCTGAACTCGGAACCGGCTTTCGACGCGATGCGGACCGAACCGCGGTTTCGCGCGGTCTCGCAAGCGCTCGGCCTGGGCTGAACCTGCGCGCTCAGCGCCAGGCCAGCTGCCGCCAGGCCTCGTAGACGACCACGGCCACGGCGTTCGACAGGTTCAGGCTGCGTGCGCCCGGTCGCATCGGAATCCGCAGACGCCGCCCGGGCGGACAGTCTGCCAGCACCGCCTCCGGCAGTCCGCGTGTCTCGGGACCGAACACGACTACGTCGCCGGCCGCATAACTGACCGAGTCGTAGGCCGCCTGAGCTCGGGTCGTCAGTGCGTACCAGCGCGCCGGATCGCCGTTTTCCCCCGCGGCCGCCAGCGACGCCAGGCAGGACCTGAGGTCTGCATGGACGCGGACCTCGGCAAGCTCGTGGTAATCGAGGCCGGATCGCTGCACGGATCGGGCATCGAGGCGGAACCCGAGCGGCCGCACCAGGTGCAGGCAGGCACCGGTGTTCGCGCACAGCCGGATGACGTTGCCGGTGTTGGGCGGGATCTCGGGCTCGAACAGGACGACGTGCAGTGGCATAGAATCGGGTGAGGCGCTCGCGGGACGGACTCGCGCGCAGGCACTGACCGGGGGATTCTCGCATGGTGCGCGTCAAGCAGCTGCTCGGACGTAAGGGACACGAAGTCTGGTCGGTGGATGCCGACGAACCGGTGCTCGGCGCCATCCAGATGATGGCGGACAGGCACGTGGGCGCGCTGCCCGTCACTCGCGACGGCGAACTCGTCGGGGTGATTTCCGAACGCGACTATGCGCGGAAGGTGATCCTGCTCAGCCGCTCGTCCGCCGAGACACCCGTGTGGCAGATCATGAGTTCGCCGGTGGTCACCGTTACCCCCGACGAAGACGTCCGGCAGTGCATGCAGCTCATGACCGACAAGCGCATCCGTCACCTGCCGGTCGTGCAGGACGGGCGCATGGTCGGCATGATCTCGATCGGCGACCTCGTGCGCGTGGTGATCGAGGAACAGGACCAGACGATCGAGCACCTCAACCGCTTCATTGCGGGCTGAGGTCGTCGATCAGTCGGGGCGACTTACGTCCGGCCACCATGCCGTCGGACGGTGCGGTGATTTCATTTACAATTCAGGCATGCACGCTCCCCTGGATCCGTCGCTGGCCGTCGATTTCTGCGGTCTCCGGCTCGCTTCTCCGCTCGTCCTGCTGTCCGGGTGTGTCGGTTTCGGGGAGGAGTACACGCGGGTGGAAGGGTTCTCGAACCGCGACGTCGGGGCGATCGTGCTGAAGGGCACGACACGCGAGCCGCGACTCGGCAACCCGGCGCATCGCGTCTACGAAACGCCGATGGGGATGCTCAACGCCATCGGCCTGCAGAACCCTGGCGCCGATTACGTGATCGACCGGATCCTGCCGACGCTCGACTTCACCGAGACGACCTTCTTCGCCAACGTCTGCGGCTCGACGATCGAGGACTACGTCGAGGTGACGCGCCGTTTCGACCAGTCGCCGATCGACGCGATCGAGCTGAACATCTCCTGTCCCAATATCAAGGAGGGCGGCGTGCAGTTCGGCAACTCGCCCGACATGTCGGCCCGCGTGGTCGAAGCGTGCCGGCGCGTGACGCGGAAGCCGCTGATCACGAAGCTGTCGCCGAACCAGACCGACATCAGGGAGAACGCCCGCCGTTGCATCGAGGCGGGCAGCGATGCACTCGCGGTCATCAACACGATGATGGGCATGGCGATCGACGTGAAGACACGCAAGCCGGTCATCGGCAACGTCCAGGGCGGCCTTTCCGGGCCGGCGATCAAGCCGATCGCGCTGCTGAAGGTGATGCAGGTCGCCGAGGTCGCGCGCCCGCACAACGTGCCGATCATCGGCCAGGGCGGCATCTGCAGCGCGGACGACGCGCTCGAGTTCATCATCGCGGGCGCGACGGCCGTTGGCGTCGGTACCGCGCTGTTCTACGAACCGCACTGCTGCAAGCGCATCAATGACGGCATCGCTGCGTATCTCGCGGCGAACAGGATGGAATCGGTCAGTGCGCTGATCGGCAGCCTCGACGCGCCAATGAAGCCAGTGCAGGCCTGCGCCTGCTGAGGAAAACACCGATGAAACTGCACCGTGTCCTCGGGTGGATCGCCGTTGCGATTCCCCTGGTCGCGATACTGGCTCTCGCCGTGGGTTACTGGCTCTCCGACAACGATTGCGGCAAGGCCGCGGCTCCCGGGCTGCCGATGAAAGCCATCACCTACTGCGACTACGGCACCGCCGACGTGCTCCGGCTCGAGGACATCGAGAAACCCGTGCCCGGCGACGACGAACTCCTGGTCCGGGTGCACGCGGCGGGGGTCAACCCGCTCGACTGGCACTACATGCGCGGCACGCCCTACCTGATGCGGCTCAGCTCCGGACTGCGCAAGCCGCAGGACACGCGGCTCGGAGTGGACTACGCGGGCACCGTCGAAGCCGTGGGCCGCGACGTCACGCGGTTCAAGCCGGGCGACCAGGTCTTCGGCGGTCGCTCCGGCGCGCTCGCGCAGTACGTGGTCGCAAAGCAGGACGGCGCCGTGGCACTCAAGCCGGCCAACGTCAGCTTCGAGCAGGCGGGAGCAGTCGCGATCGCCGCCACCACCGCGCTGCAGGGACTGCGCGATGCGGGCCGGCTCGAGGCGGGTGACAAGGTGCTGATCAACGGCGCCTCGGGCGGCGTCGGCACCTTCGCCGTGCAGATCGCGAAATCGATGGGCGCCGAGGTGACCGCCGTCTGCAGCACGCGCAACGTCGAGCTGGTCCGCGCGCTCGGCGCGGACCACGTGGTCGACTACACCAGGGATGACTACACCAGCGTCGACGGACGCTACGACGTGATCCTCGACAACGTCGGCAACCGCTCGCTCGCCGAGAACCGGCGCGTGCTCGAGCCCGACGGCCGCTACGTGCTGATCGGCGGCGGCGGCCCGGAAGCGGGCAAGTGGATCGGCCCGATGGTGAAACCGTTGCAGGCGCTGGTGACCTCGCCGTTCGTGAGCCAGGACATGGGGATGTTCCTCGCAACCCTCGCGCGCGAGGACATGCAGCGGCTCGCCGAGCTGATGAGTTCAGGGGCCGTCACGCCGGTGATCGACCGGCGCTACGCGCTCACCGAGGCCGCCGAAGCGATCCGCTATCTCGAGCTGGGCCGCGCGCGCGGCAAGGTCGTCGTCACGATGGAGTGAGACGGAGCCAGCCGCTGCGCTCAGGCGTCGTCCATTCCCAGTTCCTTGAGCTTGCGCGTCAGCGTGTTGCGGCCCCAGCCGAGCAGCTTCGCCGCTTCCTGTCGTCCGCCGCGAGTCACCTTGAGCGCTTCACGCAGCAGCGTGCGCTCGAACTCCGGCATCGCGTCGTCCAGCAACGGCGAGCCGCCGCTTGCGAGGCGCGCCTGCGCCCAGCTGGCGAGCGCCACCGACCACTCGGCGCCATTGGCCGGCGCCGCCGCACCGGCGCCGCCTAGATCGGCCGGAATGTCGCTCGCCTTGATCTCGCGCCCGGCCGCCAGCACCGTAAGGCGACGACACGCATTGACGAGCTGCCGTACGTTGCCGGGCCAGTCGAACGCCGCGAGTGCGCGCGCCGCATCTTCGGACAGCACTTTCGGCGCCACGCCGAGCTCGATCGCCGCCACGTCGAGATAGTGCTGCAACAGCTCGGGGATGTCCTCGCGGCGGTTGCGCAGCGGCGGCACTTCGATGCGGATTACGTTCAGCCGATGCAGCAGGTCTTCGCGGAAAAGACTCTCGCGCACGCGCGCTTCGAGGTCCTGGTGCGTGGCGGCGATGACGCGCACGTCCACCTTGACGGGCAACTGGCCGCCGACGCGGTAGAACTCCCCTTCCGCCAGCACGCGCAGCAGGCGCGTCTGCAATTGCGGCGACATGTCGCCGATCTCGTCGAGAAACAGCGTGCCGCCGTCCGCCTGCTCGAAGCGCCCGCGACGCAGCTCGGTCGCGCCAGTGAACGCGCCCTTCTCGTGGCCGAACAGTTCCGATTCCAGCAGGTCGGCCGTGAACGCCGAGGTGTTGAGCGCGATGAACGGCTTGCTGGCGCGCGGGCTGTGACGATGCAGCGCGCGTGCCACCAGCTCCTTGCCGGTGCCCGATTCGCCGGTGATCAGGACCGTCATGCTGGAGCGTGAAAGGCGGCCAATCGCGCGGAACATCTCCTGCATGGCCGGCGCGTGGCCGAGCATCTCCGGAATGCGGCGCGACTCGGAGGCCGACTCGACCGACTGCTGCTGCGTGGCCGCACGTCGCACCAGCTCGACCGCCTGGTCGATGTCGAACGGCTTCGGCAGGTACTCGAACGCACCGCCCTGGTAGGCTGCGACGGCGCTGTCGAGATCGGAGTGCGCGGTCATCACGATCACGGGCAGCTGCGGCCGCCGCGTGCGCACCTCGTCCAGCAGCTCGAGCCCGCTCCTGCCGGGCATGCGGATGTCGGTGACCAGCACGTCGGGCTCGCCACGGCGCAGCGCGGACAGCGCGCTGTCGGCGTCCTCGAACGCGATCGGCGACATGCCTGCCTGCTTCAGTGCCCGTTCGAGCACCCAGCGGATCGATGCGTCGTCATCGACGATCCAGACTTCAAGTGCCGGCGGTTGGTTCATTGGCGTCGAATGGCAGCAGGATCGTGAAGACAGTGCGACCCGGGCGACTGTCGAATTCGATCAGGCCGTCGTGACGGCCGATCAGGTCTTGCGCGACGGCGAGGCCGAGACCGGTGCCGGTCTTGCGCCCCGTGACCAGCGGGTAGAACACGGTGTCCTTGAGCTCGATCGGCACGCCGGGGCCGTCGTCCTCGACCTGGATGCCGACGACGACACGGTAGCGACGACTGCCGATGCTGGCATTGGTGAGCGCGCGAGTGCGCAGGACGATGCGGCCATGCTCGCCGACCGCCTGGATCGCGTTGCGTCCAAGGTTGAGCAGTGCCTGGATGATCTGGTTGCGGTCGAGGCGCAGCCGCGGCAGGCTCGGGTCGTAATCGCGCTCGATCTGCACGCCCGTGGGCGCCTCGGCAGCGAGCAGGTGCCCGACGTGCTGCACGATCTCGTGGATGTTGACCGGCTCCTTGCGCGGCGGCTGCCCGGGCCCGAGCAGGGCGTCGACGAGCGCCGCGAGCCGATCGGCCTCGGCGATGATCACGGCGGTGTATTCATGCAGCGCCGGTTCCTTCAGCTGGCGTTCGAGCAGCTGTGCCGCGCCGCGCAAACCACCGAGCGGATTCTTGATCTCGTGCGCGAGCTGGCGAACCATCGCGCGGCTGCCGCCGAGTTGCGTGAGCAGCGCATTCTCGCGCGTGATGCGCTGGTGGTGCGTGGTGTCGGCGAGCTCGACCAGCACGCCGCCGCTGCGGCCCGGTGCATCGAACGGCGTCACCGTGACGTCGAGTACGCGCAGCGGCGCGCCGGGGCCTGCTTCGAACGGTATCTCGCGGCGTGAGTACTGCGCGCCAGCCGCTCGCGCGCGGCTCACGACCCCTTCGAGCTCGACGTTGGATTTCAGCAGGTCGCGGACGGCGCGACCCATGGCCTGGTTGCGGCTGAGGCCGAACAGGTCTTCGGCGGGTTCGTTCAGGTGCACGACGGCGCCGTCGCCGTCGAGCCAGACGATGGACGTGGCGATGCCATCGAGCAGGGCGGTGAGTTCGGCCGGCGTGGGTCGCGCGACGGCTCGCAGTTCGGCGGCCACGTCACGCCCTCCCGGGGAGGCGCGACGCGGTCGCGGGCGAGTTCAGCCGCCCCTGGGCGTAACAGGCGGTCTCGGCATGGGCATGGGTTGCGGCGGTCGGACGGCCGGACCCTGGCTGCGTGGATTGGTCAGCGACGGTTGCCGCATGTGAAAGACGACCGGCGTGCTGCGGATGAGTTCCCTGCCGTCCCGGCTGACGATCACGCTCGTCACCGAATGCGCGCCGCGATCCACGTTGCTCAGCGAATGTTCCAGGGCGTTCTCGCCTGGCAGCAGCTTGCCGTCGAGATAGGTCAGCAGCCGATGTGTGGGCCCCAGTTCGGGCTCTGAACGTATGCGGACGTTGACGACGCTGTCGGCCTCGAAAAAGCTGGCACCGCTCTCCGGCGACCAGATCTCGAGCCGGTCGTAGACGACTTCGGCTGCCGCGGGTTGTGCCGGGGACCTGGCAGCCGCCGCGGCCGAGGCGGGAGCAGTCGCCGCCGTGCTCGCGGGTGACCCGTTCAGGACGATCCTGCGGGCGCCTGGCGCAGGATAGTCCGAGAAGTGAGTGACGCCGTTGGCGTCCTTCCATTGCCAGACTTCGCGCCGTGACGACTGAGCCGAACTCGTGAAGGCGAGCAGGCACCCAAGCAGCAGTAGCCAGGTTTTCATGGTCCCGAAGCATAGCGATAAGCGATTCCGCTGACAAAACAATACCCGCGATCCGCGAAGTGCGTCATGGACGGGGGACCCGCCGGGCGGCCGCGATCGACCGCCCGGCTGGAACACGGGTGCGTCGCCGCCTCAGACGCTGTAGTAGAGCTCGAGCTCGACCGGGTGCGTCGCCATGCGCAGCCGCGTGACTTCCTGCATCTTCAGGTTGATGTAGGCATCGATGACGTCGTCCGTGAACACGCCGCCCTCCTTGAGGAACCCGCGGTCCTTGTCGAGCGCTTCGAGCGCCATGTCGAGCGAATGGCAGACGGTCGGGATGTCCTTCGCTTCCTCGGGCTCGAGGTCGTAGAGGTCCTTGTCCGCCGGGTCGCCCGGATGGATCTTGTTCTTCACGCCGTCGAGGCCCGCCATCAGCATCGCTGCGAAGCAGAGATACGGGTTCGCCGTGCTGTCCGGGAAACGCACTTCGATGCGGCGGCCCTTCGGGTTGATGACGTGCGGGATACGGATCGACGCCGAGCGGTTGCGGGCGGAATACGCGAGCATCACGGGCGCCTCGAAGCCCGGCACCAGGCGCTTGTAGCTGTTGGTGCTGGCGTTCGAGATCGCGTTCAGCGCCTTGGCGTGCTTGATGATGCCGCCGATGTAGTAGATCGCGATTTCGGACAGGCCGCCGTACTTGTCGCCGGCGAAGATGTTCTTGCCGTCCTTCGCGAGGGACTGGTTCACGTGCATGCCGTTGCCGTTGTCGCCCACGAGCGGCTTCGGCATGAAGGTGGCCGTCTTGCCGTACGCTGCAGCCACGTTGTGGATCGCGTACTTCAGGATCTGCACTTCGTCGGCCTTCTTCACCAGCGTGTTGGCCGAGACGTTGATCTCGGCCTGGCCGCCGGTGGCGACTTCGGCGTGGTGCACTTCGACCTTGAGGCCGAGCTGTTCCATCGCACCGCACATGGCGGTGCGCAGGTCCTG
>Ga0209253_10003243_pt1 | contig 14318 bp, 12 predicted proteins | sample FrelakmetBRP12BR_FD_187145 | JGI IMG/M metagenome (GOLD analysis project Ga0209253, IMG submission 187145) | Freshwater lake sediment microbial communities from the University of Notre Dame, USA, for methane emissions studies - BRP12 BR (SPAdes)... | ecosystem: Environmental > Aquatic >...
GTCGGGATGCCCGGGGACGGGCTTCATGACCGGCGCGCCATCGATCGGCACGAGGATCGCGGGCGAATAGCTGACGATGACCTGCGGAGGCGTGTTGTTGACCGTCACGGACGGAGGCTTGACGCCGGCCGCGGCGAGCGATGCCTGCAGCCTGTCGAGCGAAATCGTGCGCACCTGCGCGGCGAACTCCTTCTGCAATTCGGGCGCGATCGATGCACCGCGGTCGGGCAGCGTCGGGAAGTCGACCTTCGAAAACTGCAGGTTCTCGAACACGACCGTACGCGCGACCTTGTCGACCTGCGTGCGCGCGCTGGCGAAGATCACGCCGAACGACTGGTCGTTGGACGCGTCAGGCTTGTACGCAAGCGCCGCGCGGAAGCCGATCTGGTTGTCTTCCCACTTGTTGATCTGCGGCTGGTAGACGAGCACCTGACCCTTGGACAGGTCGACCACGCGCGGCCACGTGTCGGGCGGCGGCGTGGCGGCAGCCTGCCCCTGCGCGAACGCAGCGACGGGCCACGAGAGCAGCGTGATCAGTACGAGGCGTAGCACGAACTGCATCGGCTTCATCGGAAGCTCCGGAAGGACATTGGGATGCGACCGCGCGGCGACGGCGGGCGATATTGTAGAGCGATCCGGCGCGGCGATCACGCGCGGCGGTACAGCGTCGTCACGCAGGCACCGCCCAGCCCGAGGTTGTGCTGGAGCGCGATGCGCGCGCCTTCGACTTGCCGTGCGTCGGCGCGGCCGCGCAGCTGCTGCGTCAGCTCGTAGCACTGCGCGAGCCCGGTGGCGCCCAGCGGATGCCCCTTCGACAGCAGGCCCCCGGACGGATTGGTGACGACCTTGCCGCCGTACGTGTTGTCGCCGGCCTCCACGAAGCGCTCGGCCTCGCCTTCGGCGCAGAGCCCCAGCGCCTCGTACGTCAGCAGCTCGTTCTGCGCGAAGCAGTCGTGCAGCTCGACCACGTCGACGTCGTCGGGCCCGATGCCGGCCTTGTCGTAGGTCGCATACGCGGCGGCGCGCGCCATGTCGACGCCGACCACGCGCATCATGTCGTGCGTCGCGAACGTCGACGGCGTGTCGGTGGTCATCGCCTGCGCGGTGATGTAGACGGTCGCGGCGATGCCGTGCCTTCGCGCGAAGTCCTCCGACACGAGCAGCGCGGCCGCAGCGCCGCACGTGGGCGGGCACGCCATCAGCCGCGTCATCACGCCGGGGATCAGCATCGGCGACGCCAGCACGTCCTCCGTCGACACCTCCTTGCGGAACAGCGCCAGCGGATTGCGCGCGGCGTGCCGGCTGGCCTTCGCGCGGATCCGCGCGAAGGTCTCGAGCTTCGTGCCGTACTTGCGCATGTGCGCGAGGCCGGCACCCCCGAAGTAGCGCAGGGCCAGCGGCACGTCGGGCATGTCGACGAGCGCGTCCGTCTCGTCGTTGAAGCGCTCGAAGGGCGTCGGCCGGTCGTTGAACTTCGTGCCGATCGCGCCGGCTTCCATCTGCTCGAAGCCGAGCGCCAGCACGCAGTCCGCCGCGCCCGACGCGACCGCCTGGCGCGCGAGGTAGAGCGCCGTCGATCCCGTCGAGCAGTTGTTGTTGACGTTGACGATCGGCAGGCCGGTCATGCCCACGTCGTACAGCGCGCGCTGCCCCGACGTCGAGTCGCCGTACACGTAGCCGACGTACGCCTGCTCCACCAGGTCGTACGCGATGCCCGCGTCGCCCAGCGCTTCGCGCGTGGCGGCGGCGCCCATCACGGGGTACGGCGCGCTCGCGCCCGGCTTGGAAAACGGGATCATGCCGACCCCGGCGACGAATGCCTTGCGTGTCATTGCGTTGATCTCCGCGACAAGGATCCAAGTCTACCGTAGGCTAGACTTGGCGCTGCCGCAGCCGTTACACCGGACGAGGACCTTACCGCCGTGACCGCACACCCCGAGCTCGAGTCCGCGACGCACGAAGTCTTCAACCAGGTGCCGCCGCTCGTCGACGCCAACCTGTACGCGCTCGACGCGGCGCTGCGCGAAGCGGTGCGCCGCGAGGGAGCGGGCGCCGCGGAAGCGTGGCTGGACGAGCGCGGCGCCGAGCTCGGGACGGCCTCCATGGCGGCGCTCGCCGCCGACGCGAACCGGCACGCGCCGACGCTCAGGACGTTCGACGCCGCGGGCAGGCGCTGCGACACCGTCGAGTTCCACCCGTCGTACCACGCGCTGATGACGTACCTCAAGCGCCACGGCATCGCGGCGGGGCCGTGGGCGCAGCCCGGCGCGGGCGCGCACGTCCGGCGTGCGGCGCACTTCATCCTGTTCGCGCAGGTCGAGGACGGCACGCTGTGCCCGGCCACGATGACGTACGCAAGCGTGCCTGCGCTGCGGCGCGACCCGGCGCTTGCTGCGCGGTGGCTGCCGCCGGTCATGGCGTCCGAGTACGATCCGCGCTTCGTGCCGGCGTCCGCCAAGCGCGGCGTCACGATCGGCATGGGCATGACGGAGAAACAGGGCGGTTCCGACGTCCGGACCAACACGACCCGGGCGGAGTCCGCCGGCGGGCGCGCGTACCGCATCGTCGGCCACAAGTGGTTCTTCTCCGCGCCGATGTGCGACGCGCACCTGATCCTCGCGCAGGCGGAAGGCGGCTTGTCGTGCTTCCTGGTGCCGCGCTTCACACCGGATGGACGCGTGAACGACATCCGGATCCAGCGCCTGAAGGACAAGCTCGGCGATCGCTCGAATGCGAGCTCGGAAGTCGAGTTCTGGAATGCGCATGCGGAGCTCGTGGGCGAGGAGGGGCGCGGCGTCCCGACGATCCTCGAGATGGGCACGTACTGCCGCCTCGACTGCGCGCTCGGCTCGGCCGGGCTGGTCCGTGGCGCGCTGGTGCAGGCGCTGCACCACGCGCGGCATCGCCATGCGTTCGGACGGGCGCTCGCCGATGCGCCGCTGATGCGCAACGTGCTCGCGGACCTGGCGCTCGAGGCCGAGGCTGCGACGGCGCTCGCGATGCGGCTCGCGCGCGCCTTCGACGCGCAGGACGACGAGGCCGCGGCGCTGCTGCGTCGCGTGCTGACGCCCGCGGCCAAGTACTGGATCTGCAAGCGCGGTCCCGCCGTGGGCGCGGAGGCGATGGAAGTGCTGGGCGGCAACGGCTACGTCGAGGAAGGACCGCTTGCGCGCGCGTACCGGCAGATGCCGCTCAACTCCATCTGGGAAGGGTCGGGCAACGTGATGTGCCTCGACGTGCTGCGCGCGCTGGCGCGGCACCCGACGTGCGCGGAGGTCCTCGCGGCCGAGCTCGCGGCGGCGCGCGGCGGCAATGCGCACCTCGATGCGTTCGTCGCGGCGTTGGAGCCCGACTTGCGCGTCGTCAGCGGCGACGACGCCGAGGCCGACGCGCGACGACTCACGCAGCGCATCGCGCTCGCGATGCAGGGTGCGCTGCTCGTCCGGCACGCGCCGGGCTTCGTGGCCGACGCGTTCTGCGCATCGCGGCTGGCCGACCGCGCGTACGCGGGCGGCGCGTTCGGGGCGTTGCCGCCGCGAACGGACCTTGCCGCCATCATCGCACGCGCATTGCCGGCGTAGTGCCGCCTCGCTCCCGGGGTCGCGCTGCGCGGCGCGCGGCGTCCTGCCCGCCCGTCCCGGCGGTACGAGCGGCCGCTGGCGCGTGCAAGTTGCACGAGCGCTGCGACGCCGGCGACGGTCGAGCGATCATGCACCCATCTCCCAACCAACATCCGGGTCGCCGCCATGTCCGAACCACTCCTGATTGCCCAAGCCACCGCTGCGTCGCCGGGCGCGCCGGCGTCCACGCTTGGCAGCACGCTGTCGACCGACGCGCGCAGCATCGCGAGCGTCCCGGGCGACATCGCGCAGCTGCCGTTCCTGCAGCACCTGGCCGAGGTGATCCCGGCGGCCGACGTCGCGTTCGGCGGCGGGATGCTGATGCTGATCATCCTGATCCACGCGACGGGCGTGCGCGCGGTCACCGATCACGTCGCGCGGCGCTCGCGTCTCATCATGCAGCGGCCCAGGATCTGGCGCGCGGACATCCTCATGCTGACGTCCATTCTCATGCTGCTTGCGTTGCACCTCACGGAGACGTTCGCGTGGGCGTCGGCGCTCGTCTACGGCGGCCTGGTGCCGAGCTGGCGTGCCGCCGGCTTCTTCGCGGGCAACACGTATACGACGGTCGGCTACGGGACGTTCGTGCTGCCGGCCGGCTGGGAGATGCTGGCGCCGATCATCGCGATTTCGGGCCTGTTCACGTTCGGCTGGTCGGGCAGCGTGCTCGTCGACATCGTCGCGCGCTGCCAGCGGATCAAGGACGCCGTGGCGGACCGGCTCGCGCCGCATGCCGACGCGCCGGCGCCGGGGATTCGCTGACCGCGCAGGCACGCGGCCGCCTTCGACCAGCGCCAGCTCATGTGCCGATGCGCTGCGCCAGTCCCCATGCGACGTCGGCCACCAGCCGCGCGCGATTGCCATTGGCGATCGCGTCGTCGCTGGCCGCATTGCCCTGCAGCGCGCGCGCGAGCACGCCGTGCAGGATCGCCGCGATGCGGAACATGTTGAACACGAGGTAGAACTCGAAGTCCGGCAGCGCGGTGCGCCCGGTGCGCCGCGCATAGGCGGCGGCGAACTCCGCTTCCGTCGGAATGCCGAGCGCGGCGAAGTCCGTGCCGCGCATGCCGCGGAACTCGTCCGCCGCGAGCCGCCACGTCATCGCGAGGTACGCGAAGTCCGACAGCGGATGGCCGAGCGTCGACAGTTCCCAATCGAGGACGGCGAGCACGCGCGGCTCGGTCGGATGGAAGATCAGGTTGTCCAGCCGGAAGTCGCCGTGCACGATGGCCGTCTCGTCGCCTTCCGGCAGGTGGCGCGGCAGCCACTCGATCAGCCGGTCCATCGCGGGGATCGGCGCGATGCCGGACGCCGCGTACTGCTTCGACCAGCGCGCGACCTGCCGCGCGACGTATTGGCCGTGGCGCCCGAAGTCCGTGAGTCCGGCCGCGGTAAAGTCCACCAGGTGCAGCGCGGCGATCACGCGATTGATTTCCTCGTAGTGCGCGGAACGCTGCGCGGGCGTCATGCCCGGCATCGCGGGATCCCACAGCACGCGTCCGCGCACGTAGTCCATCAGGTAGAACGCCGTGCCCAGCACCGACGCGTCCTCGCACAACGCGAGCATCCGCGGCACGGGCACGTCGGTGCCGGCGAGCGCCTTCATCACGCGGTATTCGCGCTCGATCGCGTGCGCGGACGGCAGGAGCTTGCCGGGCGGCTTGCGGCGCAGGATGTACTGCCGGTCGCCCGCCGTGATCCGGTACGTCGGATTGGACTGGCCGCCCTGGAACTGCTCGATGCCGGGGGTGCCTCGGAACGGCGCGACGTGTGCGCGCAGGTAGGCCGCGAGTGCGTCAGGGTCGATCGGATGCACCGGCGCTGCGAGCCGGGCGCCGACGTTCGCGGCTTCCGTCATCTCCCGTGTGCCGAGTCAGTAATTCGCTGACGAAAATGGTCGAGAATCGACGCCATGGCGCGTTACAAATGGTCGCAAGGTGTCGAACCTCGCTGCGGTTTGCGCGTTGCCTGGCGCCGAATTCGACCATTTTCGCCGGCAGGAGCGGGTTTGGCGCGCATCGCTCAACGAATCACTGACTCAGCACACTAGACGATCGTGCACCCGCCGTCGACGACGAGCGCCTGGCCCGTCACGTGCCTCGAGGCCTCCGACGCGAGGAACGCGACGGCGCCCTTCAGGTCGTCGTCGTGCGGAAGGCGGCCGAGCGGCGTCAGCGCGACGACTTCGGCCCCGATCCGGTCGAGCGTGGACTGCGACATCTTCGACGCAAAGAAGCCGGGGCAGATCGCGTTCACGTTGATGTTGTGCCGCCCCCATTCCGCCGCGAGCGCGCGCGTCATGCTGATGAGCGCGCCCTTGCTCGTGTTGTACGCGACCGAACGTATTCCCCACGCCGGTGGATTGCCGTACAGGCCGGCGATCGACGCGATGTTCACGATCTTGCCACGCCGGCGCGGCACCATCGAGCGGCGGCCGACCTCGCGGCACATCCGGAACTGCGCGTCGACGTTGAGCGTGAGCACCTTGTCCCAACCTTCGTCGGGGTAGTCCTCGGCGGATGCGCCCCACGACGTGCCGGCGTTGTTCACGAGGATGTCAACGGGGCCCCACTTCGCGGCGACCGCATCGACGATGCGCGCCGCGGCCGCGGGGGCCGCGAGGTCCTCCGCCACCGCGTGGCACGCGAGGCCGGCCTGCGCGAGGCGCGCGCATGCCGCGTCGAGCTCGTCCTGCCTGCGCGCGGTGATGGCCACGCGGGCGCCCATTTCACCCAGCGCCTCGGCGAGCGTGAGGCCCAATCCGCGCGAGCCGCCCGTGACGAGCGCGACCTTCCCGGTCAGGTCGAACAGTGTCTTGACACCCATCGTGCATCGCGCCGCGACGGCGCTCCTGTCGACGCCGCGCTGCGCGGCTCATTCCGCGATCATAGGACATTGCCATCCCGGGCGGTCGGGGCTAGCATCTGCCACCAATTCGAAAACAGGGGGTGACGATGGCGGACAGCAAGGTTCCGGAGACGCGCAAGGCGGCCGGCTGGGTGATTGTCTGGGGCGTGCTGCTGATCATTGCGGGCATGCTGGCGATCGTCGTGCCGGCGCCCGCGGCGCTGGCGGCGGTGCTGCTGCTGGCGTGGCTGTTCGTGTTCGCGGGCGTGGTCGAGCTCGTGTGGGCGTTTGCCCAGCGGGCCGAGGACGGCTTCGGCTGGAAGATCGCGTCGGGCCTCGCGACGCTGGTGCTCGGCGTGCTGATGCTGCTCTTCCCCGTCGCGAGCATCGCGTCGGTCGCGCTGATGATCGGCGCTTTCATGTTCGCGACCGGGCTGTCCAACGTGATGCTCGGGTTCAGGCTGAAGCCGAAGGCGGGGTGGGGCTGGGTGCTGTTCGACGGCGCGCTGTCGATCGTCATCGCGGCGCTCATCGCGATGGGCTGGCCGCAGGACTCCGTCGGGTTCGTCGGCATCCTCGTCGGCATCTGCCTCATCTCGGGCGGCTTCTGGCGGATCGTGCTCGGACGCGCCGTGCGCTCGGGCGCGTTCACGTCCCAGGCGGGCGGGTAGGTGGGTCCCCCCGACGCGCGCTGCGCGCGCCTCCCCCCAAGGGGGCAGGCATCGGGGTCAGACCCTTAGGCGTCGCGATTCCGCACGATAAGGGTCTGACCCTTTGTGCCCCAACGTGTCGGCAACCACGCGCCGGTTGACGGCAAGCTCGGACACGCGCTGCGCGCGCCTGCCCCCCAGGGGGGCAGGCATCGGGGTCAGACCCTTGGGCGTCGCGATTCCGCACGATAAGGGTCTGACCCATTGTGCCCCGATGCGCGCTTCCCCCGAGGGGGCAGGCGACCTCGGGGCGGCCCTTCGGTCGCCTGGGTGCAATGGGTCGCCCGGGTGCAATGCGGCGTCAGGGACGCGCGGCGCGCGCGGCCTCGCCCTGCGCGCGCAGCGCGTCGAGCGTGGCGCTCATCGTGAGCGCCTGCGGGTCGACCTTCACGTGGATGAGCGCAGCGCGGCCCGCGGCGGCGGCGCGCTCGAAGGCCGGCGCGAATTCCGCAGTCGTCCGCACCGTCTCCCCGTGCGCGCCGTACGCGCGGGCGAGCGCGGCAAAATCGGGATTGACGAGGTCGGTGCCCGAGACGCGCGCCGGATACGCGCGCTCCTGGTGCATCCGGATCGTGCCGTACATGCCGTTGTCGATCACGACGAACAGAACGCCTAGGCCGTACTGCACGGCCGTCGCGAGCTCCTGCCCGTTCATCAGGAAGCAGCCGTCGCCGTTCCAGGAGATCACCATCCGCTCCGGATGGACGGCCTTGGCGCCGACGGCCGCCGGCGCGCCGTACCCCATCGCGCCGGAGTAGGGCGCCAACTGCGTGCGGAAGCCGCGGTACCGGAAGATCCGGTGCAGCCAGACGGTGTAGTTGCCGGCGCCGTTCGTGAGGATCGCGTCGTCGGGCAGGCGCTCGTCCAGCCAGCGCACGATCTGCCACAGGTCGACGGCACCGGGAACCGGGCGGGGCGCGCGCCACGCCTCGTAGTCTGCGTGCGCGGCGGCGGCGTCCTGGTGTCGTCCGGGCTGCGGGGTGACAGGTGCGGCATTTTGTGCCGCGAGGAACGCACCGGGCGTCGCGACGATCGCCAGCGCGGGCTGGTAGACGCGGCCGAGTTCGTCCGTCGCCGGATGCACGTGAATGAGCCGCTGGTGCGGCACCGGAGGCGTGACCAGCGTGTAGCCGCCGGTCGTCATCTCGCCAAGCCGCTCGCCGATCACCAGCAGCACGTCGGCCGCGCGCACGCGCCCGGCCAGCTTCGGATTGATGCCGATGCCGACGTCGCCCGCGTACAGCGGATGACGGTTGTCGAACAGGTCCTGGTGGCGGAAGGCGGCGGCCACGGGCAGTGCATGGGCCTCCGCGAACGTCCGCAGCGCAGCACAGGCGGCGGCGTCCCAGCGGCTGCCGCCTACCAGCACCAGCGGTGCGTGCGCACCCGCCAGCATCGCGCGCACCTGCGCAATCTCGTCTGCGCCGGGATAGGCGGGCAGCGTGGTCACGCGCGGCGCATCCGCACACGTCGCGCGCGACGTCAGCATGTCCTCCGGCAGCGCCAGCACGACCGGACCGGGGCGCCCGGACATCGCGAGGCGGTACGCATGCGCGACGTATTCTGGGATGCGGTCGGCGCGGTCGATCTGCGCCGCCCATTTCGCAACGCTGCCGAACATCCGGCGATAGTCGACTTCCTGGAACGCCTCGCGGTCGACCATGTCGCCGCCGACCTGGCCAACGAACACGATCATCGGCGTGGAATCCTGCTGCGCCGTGTGGATGCCGATCGCGGCGTTCGATGCGCCGGGTCCACGCGTGACGAATACGAGGCCCGGCGTGCCGGTCAGCTTGCCGTACGCGTCGGCCATGAATGCGGCGCCGCCTTCCTGGCGGCAGACGTAGAAGCGCAGACTTGCGCGGGCGTCGTGCAGCGCGTCGAGCACCGCGAGGTAGCTCTCGCCGGGAACGCCGAACGCATGGGTCGCGCCCTGCGCGAGCAGGCTCGCCACGAGGATTTCGCCGCCGCTGCGTTCGGTCATCGGGTCGGCGCGCGGCGCGAGGTCAGCGGCCGGCGATCAGGTCTTCGCGCTTGACGAGGAACACGCCTTCGTCGGCGCCGGCGGTGGGCAGCCAGACGACGGGCAGCCTTGGGAACGCCGCCTCGACCGCGGCCCGGTTGTGGCCCACTTCGACGACCAGCGCACCGCCGTGTGCCAGGAATCGCGGCGCGTCCTTCACCAGCACGCGCACCGCGTCGAGGCCGTCCTCGCCGCCGGCGAGCGCTAATTCCGGCTCGTGCCGATACTCGGCCGGCAGCATGTCCATCGCGTTCGCCGTCACGTAGGGCGGATTGCTGATCACGAGGTCGTAGTTCTTTTCCGGCAGGTTGGCGAAGAGGTCCGATCGGATGAGGTTGACGCGGTCGGCGAGCCCGTAGTCGGCGACGTTGCGCTGCGCGACCGTGAGGGCCTCCGACGAGATGTCGACCGCGTCGACGTCGGCGTCCGGATAGGCGTGCGCGAGCAGGATCGCGAGGCAGCCGGAGCCCGTGCACATGTCGAGCGCGGAATGCACGCGATCGGAAGGCCCGATGAACGGTTCCAGTCCGCCGGGCAGCAGCTCCGCGATGAACGAGCGCGGGATGATCACACGCTCGTCGACATAGAAGCGGAAGTCCCCGAGCCACGCCTCGTGCGTCAGGTAGGCGGCGGGCACGCGGTCGTCGATGCGGCGGGACAGGAGGTGCGCGACCGCCTGGCGCTCGGCCTGCGTGAGCCGGGCGTCGAGAAACGGCTCGAGCCGGTCGAGCGGCAGGTGCAGCGCGTGGAGCAGCAGGTACGCGGCTTCGTCGTAAGCGTCGGTGCTGCCATGGCCGAAGGCGAGCTTCGCCTCGCCGAAGCGCGACACCGCGTAGCGCAGCCAGTCGCGCAGCGTCTCGAGTTCGTTCGCCGGGATGGTGCTCATCATCGATCCTTGGGCAGCAGAAGCCGTGCAAGGATGCCGCGATAGATCGCGGACAGCGGCTCGAGGTCGGCGACGCGCACGCACTCGTCGAGCTTGTGGATCGTCGCGTTGACCGGGCCCAGCTCGACCAGCTCGGCGCAGACGTCGGCAATGAAACGGCCGTCGGACGTGCCGCCGATGCACGACAGCGCCGGCGTGACGCCGGTGACGTCGCGGATCGTCGCCGTCGCGATGTCGACGAGCGTGCCGCGCGGGGTGAGGAACGGGCGTCCCCAGCCCGTCCACGCGACGTCGTAGTCGACGCCGTGCCGCCGCAGGATGGATTCGAATTTCTGCTGCAGCGCTTCGCGCGTGCTCTCGGGCGAGTAGCGGAAGTTGAACATGAGCTCCAGCGTGCCCGGAATCACGTTGGTGGCGCCGGTCCCCGCATGGATGTTGGAGCACTGCCACGCGGTCGGCGGAAAGTACGCATTGCCGCGGTCCCATTCGGTCGCGGCGAGCTCGGCCAGCGCAGGAGCCAGCGCGTGAATCGGATTGCGCGCGAGATCCGGATACGCGATGTGACCCTGCACGCCCTTGACGGTGAGAGTGCCCGAGAGCGAGCCGCGCCGGCCGTTCTTGATCATGTCGCCGAGAGTGCTCACCGACGACGGTTCGCCGACCACGCAGTAGTCGAGACGTTCGCCGCGTGCGGCCAGGCGCTCGACGACCTTCACGGTACCGTCGGTGGACGGGCCTTCCTCGTCGGACGTGATGAGGAGCGCGATCGAGCCGCCGGCATCGGGATGCTCGGCGAGGAAGCGCTCGATCGCCGTCACGAACGCGGCGAGCGAGCTCTTCATGTCCGCCGCGCCGCGGCCGTACAGGTAGCCGTCGCGTTCCACCGGCACGAACGGATCGGATGTCCACGACGCGAGCGGACCGGTGGGCACGACGTCCGTGTGGCCCGCGAAGCACACGACGGGGTTCGCGGTGCCGCGCCGCGCCCACAGGTTGGTGACGCCGTTCGACACGAGCGTCTCGCAGGCGAAGCCCAGCGGCGCCAACCGTCCTGCAAGCAGCGCCTGGCAGCCCGCGTCATCCGGCGTGAGCGACTTCCGCGCGATCAATTCGCGCGTCAGCGCCAGCGTGGGCCGTGCGGCGATGTCCATATGTTGCCGATGGTAGCAAATGAACCGCCCGCGAGTGAGGAAGCGAGCAAGCAGCGGCGTCTGGCACGCAGCGCCGACGCCACGACCGCGACCGCTTGCCCATGCACGATCTCGATGTGCTGCGGCGCCCGCGACGCGAACCGGACGTTCGTCCGGAGCACGTCCTCACCGCACTTCTAGTGCGTCCGATCCAGCAGTTCGGTATTGATCGTCATCGACGCGAAGTCGGCGCCCGGGCGGCGTTCCTCGGCGCCGGTCTCCGATTCCATCGCGGCGACACGCGACGTCGGGCTGCTCTGGTTGATCTGCCACGCGAGGTTGGTCGGCGAATCCGAGCCGATCATCGCCTCCTCGTACGTGATGACCCCGTCGAGGTAGAGGCGGCACAGCGCCTGCTCGAACGTCTGCGAACCGGGATAGAGCGATTGCTCCATCGCCTCCTTGATCTGCGCGAACTCGCCGCTCTTGACGAGCTCCGCGATGAGCGACGTGTTGAGCAGGATCTCGACCGCCGGCTGCTGCTCGCCGTCGCGGTTGCGGACCAGGCGCTGGCAGATGATCGCGCGCAGGCCGATCGAAAGGTCGGACAGCACGGCGGAGCGCGCTTCGTACGGGAAGAGGTTGATGATCCGCGACAGCGCGTGGTAGCTGTTGTTCGCGTGGATCGTCGTGAGGCACAGGTGGCCGGTGAGCGTGTGCAGCAGCGCCGACTGCATCGTCTCCTTGTCGCGCACCTCGCCGATCATGATGAGGTCGGGCGCCTCGCGCAGCGCGTTCTGCAGCGCCGCCTGGTAGGCGATCGTGTCGACGCCGATCTCGCGCTGGTTGACGATGCTCTGCTTGTGCTCGAACAGGTACTCGATCGGGTCCTCGATCGTCAGGATGTGGCCGGGCTTCGTCTGGTTGCGGTGGTCGATCATCGCAGCCAGCGTCGTCGACTTTCCCGATCCGGTCGCGCCCGCGACGAGCACGAGCCCGCGCTTCTCGGTGACGAGGTCGAGCAGCACCGAGGGCAGCCGCAACTGCTCGAACGGCGGCACGTTGCTGCGCACGTAGCGGATGACCAGCGAGATCGTGCCGCGCTGCCTGAAGATGTTGACGCGGAAGTTGCCCACGCTGCGGTCGAGATGCGAGAGGTTCATCTCCAGCGTGTTCTCGAATTCGCGCGCCTGGTCCTTGTTCATGAGCTCGTAGGCGATCCGCCGCACGGTGTCCATGTCCATCGGCTGCGTGGACACCGGCTGCACGATGCCGTTGACCTTGATGTTGATCGGAGCGCCGCACGAGATGAAAAGGTCCGAGGCCTGCTTTTCGGCCATCAGCTTGAACAACCGGTCGAGATACATGAGAGGGACCCCTTTTTCGTGGGCACCGTGCCGCCTGCGGGTGGCGTGGGCCTTTACAATCGATCCGGCGTCGGGACTCACGTCACATCGTGACGGAATGCCGCCGGTTTCCATGATAATGTCATGAATCGACGGCGCTTTCCACCGGCACGGTACAAGGCGTGCGTGGGACCTTCGACCGGTCCCCGCGCACGCGCACTGGCCGCGCGCCGGGCGGCGGCGACGCCCCGATACCCAAAAAACGAATCCAATCAAGCAAGTTCCATGCTCGCAATTATCGGTGGCAGTGGCCTTACCCAACTTTCCACGCTGGCGGTCGCGCATCGCGAAGTGGCGCGCACACCCTACGGCGATCCGTCGTCCGCGCTGCTGTTCGGCCAGATCGGGGGCCGCGACGCGGTCTTCCTGGCGCGGCATGGGCACGGGCACACGATCCCGCCCCATCGCGTGAACTATCGTGCGAATCTCTGGGCACTGCGGCAGAAGGGGGCGACCGCCGTCGTGGCGGTCGCATCGGTCGGCGGCATCCGCGGCTGCCGGCCCGGGGAACTCGTGCTGCCGCATCAGCTCATCGACTACACGTCCGGCCGGGACGCGACGTTCTTCGACGGCGGCGACCGTAACGTCGTGCACATCGACTTCACGCATCCGTACACGCCCGACTTGCGCGCGCGGTGCCTCGCGGCCGCGGCGCTGGCGGGGATCCCCGTCACCGACGGCGGCGTGTACGGCGCCGTCAACGGCCCCCGCCTCGAAACGGCCGCGGAGATCGACCGGCTCGACCGCGACGGCGTCACGCTCGTGGGCATGACCGGAATGCCCGAGGCGGCGCTGGCCCGCGAGGCGGGCCTGCCGTATTGCGCGATCTGCGTCGTCGTGAACCACGCGGCCGGTCGCGGCGACAGCGCGACGCAGGTGTCGATGGAGGGGATCGCACAGGTGCTCGAATCGGGCATGGGGCGCGTGCGCGCGCTGCTGGAGCATGTCGCGCCGCACGTGGCCGACGCGCCGGCCCCGGCCGCGCCATGATCCGCGACGTGCTGCGCATGGGCGACCCGCGCCTGCTCGACCCCTCGCGGGACGTGGAACGCTATGGCACGCGCGAGCTCGAGGAGCTCCTCGTCGACATGCGCGACACGATGCACGCGCGCGACGGTGCCGGGCTTGCTGCGCCTCAGATCGGCGTGCCGCTGCGCGTCGTGATCTTCGGGCTCGCGCACAATCCCCGCTATCCGGACGCCGAACCCGTGCCCTACACGGAGCTCGTCAATCCGGTGCTGACGCCGCTGACCGACGAGGTCGAGGACGGCTGGGAGGGGTGCCTGTCGGTCCCGGGTTTCCGCGGCCTGGTGCCGCGCTACACCCGGCTGCGCTACGAGGGCTTCGATCCGGCCGGCAACCGCATCGCGCGCGACGTCGACGGCTTCCATGCACGCGTCGTCCAGCACGAATGCGACCACCTGGACGGCATCCTGTACCCGATGCGCATCCGCGACCTGCGCGACTTCGGGTACACCGACGTGCTGTTTCCGGAGATGGCCGGCGCCGACGAGTAGGCGCCGCGCTCGCAAGGAGACGCCGCCGCGACGCAGAGACGGCGATCGGATTTGCTCGGCGCCTCTGCGCCTCGTTGTGAGACTTACGTCTTGAGCTGCTCGTACAGCGCGGTCTCGAGCCGCAGCAGCGCCTGCTCGTCGTGCAGCCGCGCGCCATCGATCAGGAACACGTCCTCGGC
>Ga0209253_10003245_pt1 | contig 14314 bp, 13 predicted proteins | sample FrelakmetBRP12BR_FD_187145 | JGI IMG/M metagenome (GOLD analysis project Ga0209253, IMG submission 187145) | Freshwater lake sediment microbial communities from the University of Notre Dame, USA, for methane emissions studies - BRP12 BR (SPAdes)... | ecosystem: Environmental > Aquatic >...
GGGTGAAGCGATAACCAACCCCGAAAACAGTCTCAATGTACCTGGGCTTTTTTGAATCAAGCTCAATCTTGGCACGCAGATTCTTGATATGGGCATCAATGGTGCGCTCATAGCCTTCATAAGCAACCCCCTGGGAGGCCTCGAGGAGCTGCAGGCGGCTGAAAGCGCGCCCGGGTTGCCCGGCAAGCGTGACTAGCAGGCTGAACTCTGTGGGGGTCAGCTCAATGGTTTTTCCTGCGCGTATCAGGGTGTGTGCTTCCTGGTCGATCTCCAGGTCTGCGATGTGAAGTTGTTGATTGGATGACCTGACAGCCTCCGAACGGCGCAGCAAGGCTTTCACCCGGGCGACGACGATGCGGGGTGAAAAGGGCTTGGGGATGTAATCATCCGCACCCAGCTCCAAGCCAAGCAGCTGATCCAGCTCGTCAATACGGGCGGTGAGCATGATAATGGGGGTGCGCTGGGTTTCGTGCTGACGGATGTGGCGTGCTACATCCAGCCCATCCATGCCGGGTAGGTTCAGGTCCAGGATGACCAGGTCGGGATGCTTCTCCTCCCAGGTGCTAAGGCCGGTATCGCCGCGAGTCGCGGTGAACACGCTGTATCCAGCCTGTTCCAGGTAGGATTTTAAAACGCGCACCAACTCGGGTTCGTCTTCGATGATGAGTAGTGTAGGCATGGGGAGAGTATACCGCTTGTGGACTGGAGATGAAAGAGTAAGGAAAACCACTACACAAAAATACTAATTTATATTTTTAACCATGGAGAACACCATCAACAGTATTTTTTGCTGCCTTCGGGATGGGGTATTTCTATAAGACCGGGATCAGCGATCCCGTCTACAAACAATAATAATCCCAAGTCAATTCGAAGCAGAATATCCCATGTTAACGCAAAATAGAAATATCCTCTGTCAAGACAAAGTAGAGATGTCCCCTGTCAATGCAAAGTAGAAATGTCCCCTGTGCGCTAACACTTTGCACTAACAACTAACGCGCACAACTAACGCGCAACTAACGCGCACCCCTTGACAGCATTTTTTTCCGGTGGTAAACTCATCCCGTTTTAATCTAATCTTAGAGAAAGGAGTGCGTTTCATGTCGAATAGGATCTCGGTAGTTGTCATCCAATTACATGGACGCGCCTCCGCTGCCAGGTAAGACCAGACAGTAATTATCAGGTTAACCTGCCACGGGAGCGTCCATGCCCCGTGGCTTTTATTTTAATCAGCTACCAGGTGTCGATCTAACCTGCCAACCGGCAGAGATAGCTCGAATCTGGCAGCCAACAGGAAATGGAGCAAGTTTTTTTTATCAAGCCAGCCACGGGATCAAAACGTGGCTGGCTTTTTTTATTAGGATTAAAGACAATGCACATCAGTATAACAACAATGTACGACGGAAGACCCACCTTCACCGGTGTGGTTTACAAAAAAACAATTGGAAATTACACCGTCCACTGCGCAGGGCAGGTAGTGGTTTGCGAGCTTTCCAACCGCATCCGCAAACAGCTGATCTACCCAACGGCTGATGTGGGCTCTTTACGCCACCGGGTGCAGAAGGTGGTGGAGCTTGAGCACATGGACCCCATTGCGGTAGGTGACGAGGTACGCTACATCCAGGCGGAAGACGGCAAGGGTTTGATCGTGGAATTGCTACCGCGACGAAATAAGCTAACACGTCGGAGCGCGGTCCCGAAACCACTGCACCATGGGGCGCATCCATTCGAGCAGATCATCGTGACGAATGTGGACCAGGTTGTGCCGGTGATCGCGGCTGCCCAGCCCGACCCCAAGTGGAACCTGCTTGACCGCTACCTGGCATCAGCAGAGACGGCCGGGATCAGGTCGCTTATCTGCATCACCAAATTGGACCTGGTGAACGGGACCCAGGACGAGTTATTCGCCGAACTGGATGAATACCATCACATTGGGTACCCAAGCGTGCTTACCAGCTCGTATACCAAAGAGGGTATTGATGATTTGAAGAAAGCTCTCAAAGGACGCACTTCGGTGCTGGTGGGGAAGTCGGGTGTGGGAAAGACTGCCTTATTGAATGTGCTCCAGCCAGGACTGGGCTTACGGGTAAAGGAAGTTAACCAGGTGACGGGCAAGGGCAAGCACACCACCACCAACCTGGAAATGTTCCCGCTGGAGGGCGGTGGCGCCATCGTGGATACACCTGGGACACGCGAGTTTGGTTTATGGCAATTCGAAGACGACCTGGCGCTATTATTCCCGGAGATGCGCCCGTTGGTGGGAAAGTGCCGCTTTGGTGTGGATTGCCAGCACGATGAAGAACCAGGCTGTGCCATCCGTACGGCGGTAATGGACGGGAAGGTCAACCCACGCCGTTACCAGAGCTTCCTGATATTGAACAAGGAGCTAGCCGATGTATCCAGAAACCTGTAACCCGGTTAAAAACCACCCGGCGTATCGTTATGGAAGAACCATATCTGAGGATGTTTTCAGGTGCAAGCAGTGTAAGGCGCTGGTGTATACCCAATCAATGCTTTCTGGGGTGAAGAATCGAAATCACTGCCCCTATTGCCTATGGTCGCGCCATGTTGACCTGCTCCAGGCAGGGGACAGATTATCAGCCTGTAAAGCCGGTATGGAGCCAGTCGGATTAACGGTGAAGCAAAGGCAAAACAAGTATGGAAACAGGAACGATGGTGAGCTGATGCTGATCCATCGCTGTTGGCAGTGTGGTAAGTTATCAATCAACCGGATCGCTGCCGACGACTATTCCGATAAGCTGCTGGAAGTCTTCCATGAATCGGAATCGATGGAACCGATCATGCGGGTCAAACTAGAAGCCTGTGGAATCCAGCTGTTACAAAGATCAGATCATCAGGTGGTGAACTATCAGCTGTATGGAGTTCACCAAAATTAAAAAAGAGACGCGGGTTGCGCCGCGTCTCTTGGTAAGAATCAACTGTTATCTGCGATTAGTACTGCTTTTATTCATCCCCATCCAGCATCGGGCAGCCATCAAAACCCTGCTTGAAACGGAGGCCAAATCCCTTACCTTGATAATTATCCATGTGTTCAAGCATAACATCAGCCTGAGCCTGGGTGATGACGCCATCCGCGACAGCTGCGTTCAAAGCAGATGTGCGCACCTGGGTAAGCAGGTCTGGAAGTGCCTCCTCGGTGATCCCCTGAGCTATGGCAATTTCCACCATTCGCTCGCCATCCTCCAGACGAGTCTCGACTTCAGCGGGAGTCAGGTCAACCGCTTCAGCGAAGGCGGCGATCATATAATCATGCATGAGCCCCTCACCACGAGCGACACCAAACCCACCCCTGCCCATCATACCAGGCGCATTACCACGTTTGCCCATCATGCCGCCAGGGCCGTAATTACCATTAAAACCGGGGCAGGAACCATCGGAATAACCACCCATCATTCCACCGGGGCAGGATCCATCCCAATTTTGGCCCATCATTCCACCGGGACCATAGCTAAATTGGCGGACGACTTCATCGCTATTGTTATAACGAGCGATAGTGAGGGCAGCAATATTATCTACACCACGGATGCGTGCATATGCTACACCTGCGCCACCAACGATAATTAGGGCAAAAGCAACGATCAAACCAATAAGTAAAACTTTTTTCATTTCTGACTCCTTTTATAATTTATTCGACATTGTGAATTAATCTCACATATACAAGGTGGAGATTTCTTCGTCGCCAAAGAGCGCCTTCTTCCCCCCAAGAGCAGGGGGGATTCCGCAATGACAAAGATAGTAATAGTTTACCTGATAGTTGTGAAGGAATTGTGAAGAAATCGGGGAAAAAATCAATGTACAGAAAGCTGTTTGCTCAAATGGACACTTTATTCCTCTCCTGCCAGGTAGCGGATCTTCTCCCAGGGTGGGGTATGGCTCACCTCCGCCAGGATGCCGCGCAGCTCAAAAATCTCATCCCGCAGGACGGCTGCTTTCTCGAACTCCAGCTCCTTGGCAGCCAATTTCATCTGCGCTTCAAGCTCCGTGATAAGACGTTTGAGCTCATCCTTGGGCATCTGGGTCGGGCTGACAGGGCGTTCACCCCGGGCAGCAGCCTGGGCTTTTCCACCGAGCTGGTCGGTGAGGTCCCGCACCGCCTTGACAATGCTGACAGGCTCGATACCATGTTCTTTATTATATGCCTCTTGCTTTGCCCGGCGGCGATTTGTTTCACTAATCGCAAAATTTATCGCATCGGTCATCTTATCAGCATACATGATGACCATACCGTCCACATGCCGGGCAGCACGTCCAATAGTCTGGATGAGAGCAGTCCCTGAGCGCAGGAAACCTTGCTTATCTGCGTCTAGGATCGCCACCAGTGATACTTCCGGCAGGTCCAGCCCTTCACGGAGCAAGTTGATGCCTACCACCACGTCAAACACCCCCAGGCGCAGGTCACGCAGGATGCCGATACGCTCGAGAGTCTCGACTTCCGAGTGTAGGTAGTGTACTTTGATGCCCAACTCCATCAAGTAATCGGCAAGCTTTTCCGCCATACGCTTGGTGAGGGTGGTCACCAGTGTGCGCTGCCCTACTTCCACCCGCTTACGGATCTCAGCGAGTAGATTATCCACCTGCCCTTCGATCGGACGGACCTCCACTTGCGGGTCCACCAATCCGGTTGGGCGGATGATCTGCTCCACCACCTGCTCGGCACGCTCCATTTCATAAGGACCGGGAGTGGCCGAAGTGTAGATAGTGTAACCCATATGAGATTCAAACTCCTTGAATTTGAGCGGGCGGTTATCCAGGGCGGAGGGCAGCCGGAAACCGTATTCCACCAGGGTTTCCTTGCGGCTCCGGTCACCGTTGTACATACCCCGAATCTGCGGGACGGACATATGGGACTCGTCAATAATGAGCAGGTAATCGTGAGGAAGGTAATCGATAAGCGTCCAGGGTGGAGTGCCCTCCCCACGTTGGTCGAGGTGGCGCGAATAATTCTCAATTCCGGCACAGGTGCCGATCTCGCGCAGCATTTCGAGGTCATAATTCGTGCGCTGCTCGATGCGCTGGGCTTCCAAAATTTTCTCCTGCGAGCGATAGAATTTTACCCGCTCTTGGAGCTCGTCTTCAATATCCTGGATAGCTTGCTTGAGCTTATCCTCGGCTGCGATGTAGTGCTTGGCCGGGTAGATGGCGATGGTTTCCAGCTGGTTGCACAGCTCACCGGTGAGGGCATCGAACTCAACGATGCGCTCAACTTCATCACCGAAATATGTAACGCGATACCCAAATCGGTCCTGGTAGGCAGGGATAACTTCGAGGGTGTCACCACGCACGCGGAAGGTGGCAGGCTTCAACTCCATGTCATTGCGCTCGTATTGGCTTTCAATCAGGTCGCGCAGCAAGGCATTGCGTCGGTAGATCTTACCTTTCTCGATGTTGATCACCACGCGACCATATTCTGCCGGGTTGCCGAGGCCGTAGATGCACGACACTGAGGCGACGATGATGACATCCTGGCGCGACATGAGCGAGGTGGTGGCGGCCAGGCGCAGACGCTCGATCTCCTCGTTGCGCTCGGTCTCTTTCTCGATATACAGGTCGTGACGGGGCACGTAAGCCTCAGGCTGATAGTAATCGTAATAACTGACGAAGTATTCCACAGCATTTTCAGGGAAGAATTCCTTGAACTCAGCATACAGCTGGGCTGCCAGGGTCTTGTTGTGCGCCATCACCAGGGCCGGGCGCTGAACCTGGGTGATGACCTGCGCCATGGTATAAGTTTTACCGGTGCCTGTGGCACCCAAGAGGACCTGGTGCTTGTAGCCTTTATTAATGCCATCCACCAATTGGCAGATAGCTTCCGGCTGGTCACCGGTGGGTTGGAAGGGGGCTTGGAGTTTGAATTCCATGGAGTCCTCGAATAGGAGGGTTGAAAGATATCAAGAAGCAGAAAGATAATCATACCCCCAAGTTGTAATTAGAACAAGGGTTCTAGGGGTTTAAAAATCAACGGACATAAACCGGATTGCTGTATATCCACCCGCGCCTGCTGCCCAGGAAATTGATAAATGCCTCCACCCGGTATACACCCGGTTCAGAGGTGATATAGGTACACAGATCATGATTGCGCCATGTGCGGACAGGTTTACCATCCCTTAATAAAATGCATTCTGTACGCCTGGGCAGGCGTATCTTGAAGGTCACGCCTCCCTTGCTGTCAAGTCCATCCCCCATCAAGGCAGTTTGCTGCATCCCATGTGCAGTCATAGAGAATCCACGTGTCGGGGCAGGAAGGTCGTAACCAATGAAACAATGTCCTTGGCGGAGTGCATCCAGAATCAAGGCTGAATCCGACTCCGCGTCGTTACCAAGCGGGCGAGGGAGAAGGATGTGGGTATTGATGGTGCGAAAATGGAAATCATAGGGGAATACCGTCCGCTTTACAGGTCCCAGATGCATAGAGAAAGAGTGGGCATCTGAGCCACCGATCGCAACTACTTTATTTCCAGAGGCTAATAGGTCGTCCCACCTGCTGATTGTTTCGGGCAAAGCTCCTTGGGCGATTCGTTTCGGAAAATATGCATAGAAGACAGCATGAAGCTTTGACTTAATGCGAGGTTTAAATTCTGAAAAGCCATTCCAGAGTTCAAGACCTGTAAAACCATGCACATCCCAATCTACCCAAGAAATATCACCTTCATTAACAGACGGTGCAGCAAGATCAACCGGATGGGCGATAAATGCCAGACCGCCTGCCGTGCCAACAGCATCCAGCAGCAGCTGTGGATCAGAAGCGTAAGTTGCTAGCTCACGGTTCGCCCCAAAGATGAGCAAATGGTTCTTTTGCGGCTGGCGTGCCTGGTCGTGTATCTCCTCCCCCACCATCAGGAGTACACGTTTATCCCCATCTTTATAGTATCCTGCAGGTCCATTAACCCAGAGGTTATGGTCTGTGACAATGACTGCATCCAAACCTGTTTTCATTGCAGCTGTTGCAATGTCTTTATGCGAGCCAGCGCCGTCTGAATAGCGGGTATGCATATGCAGATTTAGGATGATTTCGTGCATGGATTCTCTCCCAAGTGAATATCCATATATTATAGCTGAGGTATATCATAGATATTTTGCATCGATTGGTAAATAATCGATAGGGAATTGCTTAACCGGGCTCAGGGTAAACATCTTTATTCAACCCGAGCGGAGATTTATCCAAAAGGGGACGAAACAACAAGAATTGGGTTTGACGATTCACTAAACCTTGGGTATAATCCGCAAGCTCGGAAATCCGATGGCAATTTTTCAAGATTTTTAAGCAGTTTCGCTTTTTATGGAGGCAGGTTGTGGCCTACGCAATTGATATCTCATTAATCATTATCTCAGTCGCCCTTATTGCGAGCGTGATTTTACAAAGTAAGGGAGCTGGTTTGGGTGGTCTTACCGGGGCTGATACGGGTGGCATTTTCACCGCACGGAGAGGCGTGGAAAAGACTCTGTTTTATGTAACCATCGTTCTCAGTGTACTCTTCTTTACCCTGGCAATCCTTTCAGTAAAAGTATCATAAGCTTTCACCTTCGAGCGCTGAAGAGCCTCCCCCGCAATATAATCCATTGGGGGGTTGGCAGGCAACCTGAAGCGCTCTTTGTTTTTAATTCATGATAATATTGACCCAATGAAAAAACTTCGCTGGCCATTGTTGATCGCCGTCCTTGCTTTGGCAGCCATTTCCATCCTGCTATTCTCCCAAAAAACGGATAGCCTGCAGCCCATCGATGAACCGGTCGTTCAACCCGCTGAAGGGGGAATATATTTGGAAGGTTTAATCGGCTCATTTATGCGATTAAATCCATTATTGGATTACTACAATGAGGCAGACCGCAGCGTTGATCGGCTAATATTTAATGGGATGCTGCGAATCGATGAGCGTGGCTTACCTCAACCAGATCTAGCTAATTCGTGGGGGATCTCGCGTGATGGGCTGATCTATAACTTTTCGATCAATCCCGAGGCGATCTGGCATGATGGGCAACCCGTAACCAGTGATGACGTTATCTTCACCATTCAGATGATGTCTGCAGATGATTCACCCGTCCCGGATGATCTCCGCCAATTCTGGCAGCAGGTTGAAGTCAATCGCCTGGATGAGAAAACCCTGCAGTTCAAGCTTCCCGAACCATTCGCACCCTTTTTAGATTACCTGACTTTTGGCTTACTTCCGTCCCACTTATTGGGTGATCTCACCATTACTGAAATCATCAATAGTCCTTTTAACCTTCAACCTGTCGGTACTGGTCCCTATCAATTTGACAACCTGATCACAGAAGAAGGTCAAATTACCGGTGTCGTGCTTAAGGCCTTTAAAGAATATTACTCCCAGGGTGCATATATCAACCAAATAGCTTTTCGCTATTACCCGGATAGTGAAGCTACCTATGAGGCTTATAAGGCAGGAGAAATAGCAGGGCTGGCTGATGTGACCCAGGAAATATTGCCGGAAGTGCTGAAAGAGCAGGGACTTAACCTATATACCACCCGCCTGCCTGAAATGAGCTTGCTGTACTTAAATCTGGATGATCCACAAGTCACCTTTTTTCAGGATGTAAATATTCGCAAGGCACTCATGCAAGGCCTTAACCGCCAGGCGATGGTCGATAATTTGCTGGACGGACAGGCTATCCTGGCGGACGGACCGATCTTCCCCGGAACCTGGGCATATTATGATGGCATCGACCATTATACCTATAACCCAAACCAGGCAATTTCCCTGTTACGCGAAGCAGGCTTCACACTGCCAGCTTCCGGTGGAGATATTCGTACAAGCGAAGATGGAACAGCGTTATCTTTTGAGCTGTACTATGCAGATGATGAGCAGCATGCAGCTCTGGCAAGTGCTATCCAACGCGATTGGGCATCGCTGGGAATCAGGGTGTCTTTGACCGCCTTACCCTACGACCAGCTTATTTCAGAGCACCTGGAAACCCGCAATTACCAGGCCGCCCTGGTGGACTTGAACCTCTCCCGCTCCCCTGACCCTGACCCTTATCCATTTTGGCATCAGACCCAGATTACCAGTGGTCAAAATTATTCCAAGTGGGATGACCGACAGGCCAGTGAATACCTGGAACAGGCGCGCATCACCACAGACCTGGATGAACGCTCCCGCCTGTACAATAATTTCCAGGTGCGCTGGAGCCAGGAGTTGCCGGCAATCCCCCTATTCTATCCAGTATACACATATGCGGTTAGCAGTGATGTGCAGGGGGTAAGCATCGGTCCGATCTTTGACATACCAGACCGATTTAATCACGCGACCAATTGGTACCTGGTCACACGCCGTACAAGTGAAGAAGAGGCTCCAAGCCCGACTCCATAAAAGTCGGGGAAGGCCCCTTACCCCTGAGTTTTTTCGATCGTTCTTTTTACTTTCAGGATATTTTGAAATTCGTCCTGGAAAACTTGCACGATCTGTGGGTCAAATAATGTTCCACTGGCGCCAACAATCAGGCGTAAGGCGTCCTCAACCGAGATCTCTTTCTTATATGAGCGTGGGGTAGTGAGGGCATCAAAGACATCCGCGACGGCACATAAGCGGGCACTAAGCGGAATTTCTTCACCGCTGACCCCGTTTGGGTAGCCCGAGCCATCCCAGCGCTCGTGGTGATTCAATGCGACCATTTCGCCTGCCTGCAGGAGGGCAGAATTTGAGTTACTTAAGATTTCAGCACCGATGAAGGTATGGCTTTTGATCTTTTTCAATTCAGCTTCGGAATATTGTCCCTGTTGGAGCAATAATGCCTCGGAAAGCCCGGCCTTACCAATATCATGCAGCTGGCAGGCAGTTGAGATGATCTGCACTTCGCTTTGGGTCAAACCTAAACCTCTTCCAAGCACCTGGACATACCCCTTAATGCGTTCCAGATGGGAGGCATTACCACCTTCCCGATATTCTGCAATGTGTGCCATGCGCCAGACAGCATCCACAAGCTCTTTATGGCTATCGAATGAGAACATGATTCCTTCCTTTCCTGATCGTTTTCGTAACAAAATACCATTGGGTACGTTTTAATATTGATTATATCTTTATATATATTAGTACTATTTTACAATACTTCCTCATTATATAATGGCATATCTCATTCTTAAAATAACTATCATTTCTGTCAGCATGCATGGTATTATAAAAATGATATAATTTTTTTGGATTTATTGGTACTTTAATGCCCCTTTCAGTTAGTGACAGGAATGACTTGAAAAAAAGGCAAATTCATCGAGGATAAGTGTCCTACAGACAAAACAGGGGTAAAATTTGAATGTGTTAGCCTGTTCGGAGAATAATGAAACGATCGGTAAGAAGTGGTTGCCTTAATAAAAATGAACGGGCTCACTATCCAGGGCAGAGCCTGGTGGAGTTTGCCTTGATATTGCCATTGTTTGTGCTTTTTATTATAGGTGTATTTGAACTGGGTCGAGCATTCTTTTCATACATTGCGATCACAAATGCTGCCCGTGAAGGTGCCAGGGTAGTCACGTTTTGGCCGGGAAAAACCGAAATTTCGGACGTTATCAGCGCGGTGAACACAGAGATTGGGACTTCGCCAGTGGTGGATGTGAGTAATATTGACTCGATCGTGATCGCATGTGGAAGTGGAAATCCGATGGCTGTGGTAACGACTGATGCTGCTTTAAAAGCATGCCCTTCGGACAAGCCGGTGCGAGTGACAGTGACCTATGACTTTGACCTTATTCTACAATTTTTCTTTTCAAGTCCCATGATGCTGGTAAGATCAGCGGAAATGATGGTTCCGTGAAAAAACTATTACATTCACCACAGCGAGGACAATCGCTGGTTGAATTTGCCATGATCATCCCGATATTCCTATTATTAGGGGTGGTGATCTTTGACCTGGGAAGAGGAGTTTATTATTATAGTGCCATCCATAATGCAGCCCGTGAGGGGGCACGTTATGGAAGCGTGAATAAAGAAGATTGGTCTGGTATGAGGGCTGCCGCACAAAATTTTGCAGTCGGATTAGGGTTAACTGCTGCAAATTTCGCCTATATCGGATGGGGTCCAGATGAAATTGTAAACAGTTACGCAAACCCCACCGTAGAAGTGACGATTAACTACACTTTTACCCCGGCAACACCGCTGGTTGCAAATTTCTTAGACGGCGGGGTGATTTTATTAACAGGAAATGCAATTATGCGGACGGAATATTATCGCTAAATTGAGTTGTAAGCGATTGGGAGGATGTATGAACACGTATAAAACTACTTCTGAAAGAGGTCAAAGCCTGGTGTTACTCGCTTTGGGATTGGTTGCATTGATCGCCATCTTAGCGCTTGTTTTGGATGGTGGTATGGCATACGCATCCAAACGTCAGGCGCAAAATGCAGCGGATGCGGGGGCACTGGCTGGGGCAACGATTATGTGTAAAGAAAAAAGTGAAAGTGCCGGGGAGGCTGCAGCAATAACCTATACAGTATCCAATGGAGCAGTTGACCCTCCAGAGGTTGACGCAAGCTTAAGCACTGCGACGGTGATAGTGACCGCCACGGTACAAAGAGACACCTTTTTCGCGGGTGTGATCGGCTTCCCACAGGTATCACCGGTCGCAGTTGCCGAAGCTACTTGTAAAACACCAATGGGGATGGGTGTGCTGCCGGTGGCTTGGGCTTGTCGTTCAACTGTGGTAGGAGGCATGAATGTTCCGGGCGTTGATTGCGCGCAGATAACTATTGATGATTGTGGCGGGAATCCATATGATTTAAATTGCACTTATCTAGTAATGGATTCTGTAAAGGTAAAAAACAAGAATAAAAATTGCAATCCTGACGACCCCAACTGCTACATTCAAAACGATCTCGTATGTAGTGCTCATGGACCGGATGTTAACCCGGCTTATGGATGTAGCTGGGTGGCACCAAATACAACCGACTGTGATCTGAATAATGACTGCGTTGATGAATTAATGACGGGTGGCGCACGCAGCTGGCTGGATTTGGATGGTGGAGGTGGTGGGGCAAACGAGCTTAAAAATTGGCTTATGAACGGTTTCTCAACCCCAATTCCCCCACATAAATGGATCCCCGAAGAAAGTGGTGTGGCAACCAGTATTTTCCATACTGCTGCTGCTTCAGTAGTAGGTAAAGATGTGATCCTGCCAGTGTTTAATAATGTCTGTAATAAAGCACCCAATATATTTGTAGACCCTGAACCAGACACACCTGCACAGTGCACATATGGTCCAGATGATAACCGAACCATTGTTGGCCCAAGCTTTAATTTTCATGTTATTACTTTTGCCTCTTTTCATGTGACCTGTGTACAAACTGGCAAGAATAAAGTGACGGCTCAAACAGGTTATGTATTCAACAACCCTAAAAAGAACTGTAATGGTCATCAGTCAGCTGCGAATGTGGGTTCAATTGATGATAATGACAAGACCATTGAGGGCTATTTCAAAGATGCTGACCTTGGTGGGTATGGTGGACCTGGAGATTTGTTCGATACAGGAACTTTTACCGTGGTCCTCGTTCGTTAATGGTAATCGTCATATAATTAAATTCGAAAACCATATTATTAAAATTTAATAACATATCTGGTATGCAAAATGCATCAGATACGGATGTATAATCCATTATCTAATCCTTATTAACTTGGAGGACCACATTGAATCGACGCGTTCTCATCGGAATCATTATTGCAGTCGTAGGAATCGGTTTAATCGTGCTCGGAGTGCTGGCGATTAACTCGGTGTTGAAGCAAAGTTTCGCGCCACCCGCGCAGCCAACTCCGGTCGTGGAAGCAACCACAGATATTGTCATCACCACGCACGACCTGTCAATCGGCTCGGTGATCAACCGGGAAGATGTCCAGACCGCCTCCATGCCCGTGAATTTGGTGCCACGTGATGCCCTGCTTTCCATCGAAGCTGCCCTGGGCAAGATCGCAACCGTCCACCTGATCCAGGGGGAGATGGTTCTTCAGCACCACCTGGCAGACCCCACCAATGTCTCTCATGATATTGGCTATATCATCGCCGACGACCAGGTGTTGATGGCATTCCCGGCAAATGATCTAATGAGTGGCTTGGGTGTGCTGCAGCGCGGAGATGTGGTTGACATCTTCGCCTCGATGACCGTGGAGGTCAGCCCGACAACCATTGCACCAGTCCCCGGAACAACCACAGAACAAGCGGAAAAAATTGCCCGTTTATTTACCTTTGATGCTTTCCAACGCGTTCAGATCAGTGCCATCGTTGCGGATGTTGTGAAAGAATCCGGATCAAGTACTGAGGGCGAAGCTCAGCCCACACCGAATCCATCCGACATCAAGGTCAGGGCTTACCTGCTTGCTTTAGGTCCACAGGATGCGCTGGTATTAAAGAATATGCGCGATGAGGGAGCGGTATTCGATATCGTGTTGCGCTCGCCCACATCCAATCTGCTCTTCGAAGTCAGCCCAGTCACCGAAGAATATTTAATACAGCGCTATGAGCTGCAAATACCAAAATAAATAGAATGGAAGAATTGAAAAAATATTCGTATATAGCCAGATCAGTCCTGAATAGAGGTGTTTTAGTATGAATCCAGCCAACAAACAAATCCGTGTGGTCTGCATTAGCGATCCGGGTGCCACCCAACAGCAAATTACGGAAGCATTAAATACACAAAAAGAATTCACACTGGTGGATATCCTACCTACCAAGGAGATGTTGGTTAAGCAATTAAGGTCACTTGAACCAGATATCCTGCTGGTGGATTCCCAACTTGAAGGTGAATCGACCCTGGATATTATCGATGACCTGGCATTACAATTCCCCAACGCATCTCTGGTCGCGATCCTGCCAACGAATGATCCCTTGACTGCCCAGCAAGTTATGCTGGCGGGAGCGCGCGCATTCCTGATCACGCCCTTCTCACAGATAAATTTGATGAGCACACTCCGCCGGGTATCAGAGCTGGAGGGTCGGCGGCAGCAAACCAAAACATACATCCCATCTGCCTCCCCGGAGGCGACCCGACCTTTGCGCTCGGTCACAATCTACAGCCCGCGCGGTGGAACTGGAGTGACTTCGATCGCGGCCAATACTGCCATCGCCCTGGCCGAAGAAACGGGTAAAAAAGTTCTCCTGTTTGAAGGCAAGGTATTTTTCGGACACCTGGAAGTCATTCTGAATTTACGGGTGCAAAATTCGATATCGGACTTGATCCCTCACGCCACCAACATGGATGAAGGATTGGTGCGAGATGTTGTAACACCCCATCCATCCGGGATCCATGTGCTTCTGGCACCGAGTAATGTTCAAATCGCCCAGGGGATTCGGGCTGAAGATATTTATAACG
>Ga0209253_10003246_pt1 | contig 14313 bp, 11 predicted proteins | sample FrelakmetBRP12BR_FD_187145 | JGI IMG/M metagenome (GOLD analysis project Ga0209253, IMG submission 187145) | Freshwater lake sediment microbial communities from the University of Notre Dame, USA, for methane emissions studies - BRP12 BR (SPAdes)... | ecosystem: Environmental > Aquatic >...
GCGGCCTTCGCCATCGCCGAGCACCTGAACCCCGCGAAGAAGGTGCACCTCCAGTACACGACCACGAGCCCGATCATGCAGAAGCGGCTCGGCGTGTCGGAGTAGCGGACGGCGGCACGGCAGCCATGAACCGACTGCTCGCCGACCTCGTCCGGCTGCTCGAGCTCGAGCGGCTCGAGAACAACATGTTCCGCGGCGAGAGCCGCGACATCGGCAGTCCGCAGGTCTTCGGCGGCCAGGTGCTCGGGCAGGCGCTCGCGGCCGCCTGCGGCACCGTCGAGGGCCGCGCCGTGCACTCGCTGCACGCGTACTTCCTGCGCCGTGGCGACTTCAGCGCGCCGATCGTCTACGAGGTGGACCGCAGCCGCGACGGCGCGAGCTTCTCGAACCGTCGCGTGGTTGCGATCCAGCATGGGCAGCAGATCTTCAACATGGCGGCCTCGTTCCAGATCGCGGAGGAGGGGCCAGACCACCAGGTTCCGATGCCGGAGGTCGCACCTCCCGAGGAGCTGCCCGACCTGACCGCCGAGGTCCGCAAGCACCTCGAGCGGATGCCGGCCGAGCGGAGGCGATTCTGGTCGCTCGAGCGGCCGTTCGAGTTCCGTTCTGTCGAGGCGATCGAGGCCGGCGAACCGCGGCCCGGGGTCAGGCACCTGTGGTTCCGGCTGGTGGAACGCTGCCCGGACGATCCGGTCCTGCAACAGTGCCTTCTCGCGTACATGTCGGACTATCACCTGCTCGAGACTGCGACGCTGCCGCACGGTCTCGCGTATCGCACCGGCGACGTCACGCTCGCGAGCATCGATCACGCCATGTGGTTCCATCGCCCCGTCCGCGTGGACGAGTGGCTGCTCTATGCGCTGGTGAGCCCGAGCAGTTCAGGCTCGCGCGGGCTGGCCTTCGGCCGCATCTTCGACCGCGCCGGTCGCCTGGTCGCGAGCACGGCACAGGAAGGCCTGATGCGGACTCGGGACTGATCCCCCGGGGGACTGATTCCGTTCGGCGCCTCGGGCCTTCGAACTTCGATTCCCATGCCAGGCCGCGACGCGGATTCCAATCGCGTCGCGCTAGGATCCGGCCGTCAAACGGGGGGGACATTCGCGATGACAACACAGATTGTCGGGCGCGTGCGCTGGTCGGCAGAGAGGCGTTTTTACTTCGGCATGGCGCTCGCCATGTTCGGCGTCGTCTATCTGGGCTTCGCGCGCACATTCTTCCTGAGGCCGTTGTTCCCGGATTTTCCGGCGCCCGCGGAGCCGATTTTCCTCGTTCACGGTGTGGCCTTCACCGCATGGCTCGTACTGCTCGTCGTGCAGCCACTGCTGGTGGCCTCGGGTCGCATCGACCTGCACCGATCGCTGGGGCGCGTCGGTGCGGCGACCGCCATGGCGATGGTGGTCCTCGGCTTGGCGGGGGCAGTCACGGCTGCGCGCAGGGCGACGGGGTTCATCGGAGTACCGATCCCGCCGCTGCAGTTCCTGGCAGTCCCGATCTTCAACATCCTGATGTTCGGGTCGCTCGTGACGCTCGCCATCATGAAGCGGCGCGACACGCAGGCTCACAAGCGGCTGATGCTGCTCGCGACCGTCAACCTGCTTGCAGCCGCGTTCGCGCGCTGGCCGTTCGACTTCGCGAAGGGCGGGCCACCCGTCTATTTCGGGCTCTCGGACCTGTTCATCGTTGCGCTCGTGATCTGGGATCTTTCCACTCGGCGCCGGTTGCATCCGGTCACGCTGTGGGCGGGACTTGCGACCATCGTGTCGCAGCCCCTCTGCCTCGCGGTCTCCGGCACCTGGCCGTGGCTCGCGTTTGCGCATTGGCTGGTGGGATCGCCCGGCTGAGGTGGAATGCCGGGCCCACCAGGGCCGCACCGGACGGCAGCTCGCGGCCCGCCCAGCAGCTGCTTGAGCCTGGTCGCTACTTGAGCGCGAGGTCGAGCCGGACCTTGCCGTCGAGGGGCGTCACTTTTCCGTCCCGCACCAGGAACACGCGCTCGGGTTCGAGTCCGCTGCCCTCGAGCAGGGCGCGCTGCACGGCCTCCGCGCGTGCCTCGGCGAGCCGCGCGTATTCCGACTCTGGAACCGAAACGTGCGACCGGGCCTCCTTCTCCAGGTAGGCGATTGCAGCGGCCTGCTGCATCGCCTTCGCGTCGTCACGCGAAGTGCCCTCGGGCGGCTCGGGCGGTTCCGGAATCTCCGGCTCGGACCCGGTCTGCTTCTTCACGAGCGCGGTGAGCACCGCGACCTGGTCCTTCGATGGGAGTGCTTCGAATGTCGGACGCGTCGCGCCTTCCTTGCGCGGTGCGGGTAGTGTCGTGTTCACCGCGTCGGCGAGCGCGGATTGGTACGCGAGATCGAGCAGCGCGGGCCCGTCGAGCTCGGGCAGGGCGCCGATCGGCACGTCGACCTTGAGGCCCGGCTTCTCCACCAGGCTCTTCGCGAGCGCGCCGAGGCGCCCGGCGGTCGCGGGGTCGAGCGCGGCGCTGCCGGCTGCGAAATCCACGTGCTGCGCCTCCTCGGCGCCGGAGAACAGTGCACCGAGCAGCGCGAACGGGGCGGTGACCGCCTTGACGATCAGGTTCTTGATGACCTGCCAGATGATCGGTCCGATGCGGAACTGCGGATCGTCGAGCGTGCCGGTCACCGGGATGTTGAGATCGATGACGCCATTGCGGTCCCTGAGCAGTACGGTCGCGAACTTGACGGGCAGCGTGGCCTCGTCCTTGCCTCCGGTCGCCTCGCCCCACTCGAGCTGGTCGATGACGATGTGGTGCTTGGCGTCGAGCTTGCGGTCCTTGATCAGGTAGTGCAGGTCGGTCGTGAGCTTGCCCTTCGCGATGCTGTAGCCCGCGAACCGGCCGGAGTAGGGGTTGAAGATGGGCAGCGAGATGTTCTCGAACTTGAGCCCGATGTCCGCATAGCGCTCGAAGGAGAACGGCTGCACCTCGCCCGTGATCGTGACGGGCGAAAATTCTCCGACACGACCCTTGAAGTCGAGCTTCGCGTGCGAGGCGGGGTCGCTCGACAGTCCGGTCATCGTTCCGGCGAGATGCTCCACGCGCGCGGCGAAATTGGGCTGCACGCTGTTGTCCGCAAAATCCATGGTGCCTTGCTCGATGCGCACCAGGCGGATGCGCACGGGCATGGTCTCCTTGGGCAGTGGCGCGAGTGCGGGCGGCGCCTTGGTACCGGCCGCCTTTCGGTCTTTCGCCGCCTGTTCCTCGGCCGCCTCGCGTTCGCGGTCGCGCTTCTTGCGCTGGGCGGGCGTGAGCGACGCGTCGGCCGCGGCCGCCGCGCGCCGTGCCTCGAGCGCCACCGCGGTGCCCTTGGGGTCCATGACCGCCGAGACGTTGATCACGCGCTCGGGGCTGATGATCACCCGCGCGAACGGCTGCTGTACCAGCACCTGGTCGATGCTGGCCGAATCGGGGCCCATCGCGTAACTGATCTTCCTGAGCTCGAGCCGGCGGAAATTTACGAAATCCTTCTTGAGCGTGTTGTCGATGGAGGCGAAGCTGTCGATCGTGACGTCGCCGTCGAAGCGCAGGTCCGGCCCCGGTGCCTCGGGCGGGTCGAGCCTCACCTTGCCCTCGACGGTGAGCTTGCCGTCCTGGATCGTCAGGTCCGCGACCGGGAGCACGTAGGGCTGCAGGATCTGCATGCGCGCCCCGCTGAGCAGGATCCCGAGGTCCGCGGCCAGCGGCTCGGGCGTGACCGTGCCTTCGGCCTTGAGCGGCGCCACATCGTCGATCACCGCGGCGAGCGTGACCGCGACCGGTTTCGCGAGGTCCGTGCTTGCCCCACGCAGGTTCACGTCGAGCGGCGACACGGTGAAATGCTTGACGGGATCGCCGCGCCGGTCCTCGAAGTCGATCGCCGCATGCGCCACCTGGGTCGATGCGACCTCGACCGACCAGTCGGGCGCAGCACTCGACGGCGCGCCGGCCCCGGCTGCACCTGCAGGCGGTGCAGCGCTCGCAGGTGCGATCGCGGTGGCGGCATCGGGCGCCACGCTGCCACCCGCGGGCGCGTCGGCGACAGGCGCATCGATAGCGGCGGGGGCCTGGGTCGCAGCCGCCGGCGCGAACAGTTGCGTGAGGTTCACCGTCCCGTCCGGCGCCATCCAGGCCTGGACCTTCATGTCCGTAACCGTGATGTCGCTGATCGAGACCGTCCGGGCCGGTATCGACACCTTCGTGTCGGACACGACGATGGCCGGCACCTCGACCCAGTCCGCGTCGGCCCCGCGGGCACGCAGCCCCAGGCCCGTGACGCTGATCTTCGGCAGGTTGAGCTTCACGCTGGGTGCGTCGCCCAGCGCGACCTCGTAGTGGCCTCCGAGCTCGATCAGGCCCGTATCCATCTCGAAGGGAAGAGCGTCGCCCAGGGCCTCGCCAATGTTCCGCGCCTTGAGCCCGTGGATCGCAAGTTCGCCCTGCGACGCGAGCGCCGGTGCGGCCTGGAAGCGACCCTTCCAGTCGAAGCCCTCGCCGGACTCGCTGGTCGCGGACAGGCGGAAGCCGCCGCCCTCGGGGGTGGTGCGGAAGTCCTTGAGCGCGAAATTGACCGGCGAGAAGCTGCGCTCCAGTGGCTTGGCGCGCGCCCGGTCCGAGAAAGCGACCGCGCCGTTGGACACCGCGAGCGACTGCAGCCAGACGCTCGGCAGTTGGGACGGCTCCTGGTCCTTCGGCGCTGGTTCCTTCGGAGCGAGATCGGCAAGGTTGAACGCGCCGCCAGGCCTCACGACCGCGTGCAGGGCCGGCGCCTCGATCGTCACGTCCTTGAAGACGTAGCCGCGATGCCAGATGGATGAGACTTCGAAATCCACGAACAGCCGCCGGAAGCTGAGCATGGGCTTGCCGTCGGCGTCGGGCAGCGAAAGGTCGTTGACTTCGAGCTGCAGCAGGAAGGGATTGACTCGCACCACGCCGATGCCGAGGTCGCGTCCGTACTCCTTCTTGACGAACGAGATGGCCTGGCTGCGCACGATGCGCGGCGCGACCTCGAATCCTAGGAGCGCGTACAGGCCGACCAGCGCCGCCGCGATCGCGGCGCGTCGGACCCATGTCAACTGCAGGAACTTCGCCATGAATCCGTTTATCCCCCAGCCGAGACCCCGCGCCCACGGCCTCGGCAGCAACTGCAACAGCAGCCGCTGCCGAGGCGCGTCCGGTTACTTGCTGTCCGCCAGCCAGCGGTAGAGGTAGCCCGCGATCAGGGCGCCCAGGAGCGGCGCGACCCAGAACAGCCACAGCTGGTCGATCGCCCAGCCGCCGACGAACAGGGCCGGACCGGTGCTGCGCGCCGGGTTCACCGAGGTATTCGTCACCGGAATGCTGATCAGGTGGATCAGCGTGAGCCCGAGACCGATGGGGATCGGCGCGAACCCGACCGGGGCGTCTTTTTTGGTCGAGCCCAGGATGATGATCAGGAACATCATGGTCATCACGACCTCGGTGAGGAAGCCGGATGCCATCGAGTAGCCGCCCGGCGAGTGCGCGCCGTAGCCGTTCGACGCCATGCCGCCGGCGACGTCGAACGCCGGGTTGCCCGAGGCGATCATGTAGAGCATGCCGGCGCCCGCGATGCCGCCCAGCACCTGCGCGAGCATGTAGGGCAGGACCTCACCCGTCGGGTGCCGCCCGCCGGCCCAGAGTCCCAGGGTGACGGCCGGGTTCAGGTGGCAACCCGAAATGTGCCCGATCGCGAAGGCCATCGTGAGCACCGTAAGGCCGAAGGCCAGCGCTACCCCGACAAATCCGATCCCCAGGTCCGGGAACGCAGCCGCCAGCACTGCGCTGCCGCAACCGCCGAGCACGAGCCAGAATGTTCCGATGAATTCCGCCGCAAATTTCCTCGACATGGGCATGCCCAGTCCTCCGCTGATGGTTATGGTTATGTGATCCGCCAGCCGCCAATCTAACTACTCGGGCCCGCAGGGGGCAAGGACGATTGGTCATAGGTGCATCCCGGCCCTCGATCCGGCTTCAGGCGTGCGCGGCGCGCGCCATGAGGGACGCGGACGGGTCGGGCTCACTGGTCAGGCAGCACCTTGCCCGGGTTCATGATGCCCCTGGGGTCCAGCGCCCGCTTGATGGCGCGCATCACGTCGATCGCGACCGGGCCCTCGTGCTCTGCGAGTTGCGCGCGCTTCAGGCGCCCAATGCCGTGCTCCGCGCTGATGCTGCCACGGAACCGCCTCACCACCTCGTGCACGGCCGCCTGGATCTCCGGCTCCAGGGACAGGAACGCGGCCCGGTCGCCGCCCAGGGGTTCGCTCACGTTGAAATGAAGGTTGCCGTCGCCGACGTGGCCGTAGGCGACCATGCGCCCGGTCGGGACGATGGTGAGGACAGCCGCCGTGGCTTCCTCCATGAATTCCGGGAGCGAGGCGACCGGTACCGAGACGTCGTGCTTGATGCTCGCACCTTCGGCTCGCTGCGCTTCCGGGACGGACTCCCGCAGCCGCCACAGTGCACTGCGTTGCGCGAGCGACTCCGCGATCGTGGCGTCGAGCACCAGACCATCCGACATCGCCTGCCCGAGCGTCCCCTCGAGGACCGCGCGGAGTCCCGCGTCCTCACGCGATGACGAGAGTTCGCAGAGCACATAGCAGACGTAGGGCCTCCCGAGCGGGTCGCTCACGCCCGGCACGTGCCGCACTGCAAACTCGACCGCGATCCTGGGCAGGTACTCGAAGCTTGAGACCGCGTCGCCGCTGGCGGCGCGCAGCCTGCCAAGGAGTGCTACCGCGGCCGCCGGGCCCGAGACCGCGGCGAATGCCGTCTCGACGCTGCGCGGCGTCGGGAAGAGCTTCAGGCTCGCGGCGGTGATCACGCCGAGCGTCCCTTCGGCGCCGATGAAGAGATCGCGCAGGTCGTAGCCCGTGTTGTCCTTGCGCAGGCTCGTGAGCCCGTCGAGCACCCGTCCGTCGGCGAGGACGACCTCGAGCCCGAGTACCAGGTCGCGCGTGACCCCGTAGCGCAGCGCATTCAGGCCGCCCGCGTTCGTCGAGAGATTTCCGCCGATCTGGCAGCTGCCCTCGGAGCCGAGCGACAGGGGGAAGAAGCGTTCGGCAGCGGCGGCCTCGGCCTGTACGCTGGCGAGGAGGCAGCCGGCCTCGACGGTGATGGTGAAATTCGGCGCGTCCAGCGCCCGGATGCGGTTCATGCGTGCAAGCGAGAGCACGATCTCGTCGCCGCCCGGGCCCGGCGTCGCGCCGCCGCAGTAGCTCGTGTTGCCGCCGTGGGGCACGACGCCTACGCCGAGCTCGTGGCAGATGGCGAGTACCTCGGACGTCTCTGCGGTGGAGGCGGGGCGGGCGACCAGCGGCGTCGCGCCACGGTACAGGCCGCGGAAATCCACCAGGAACGGCGCGATGCGATCCGGCTCCATCAGGCAGCCGGCCGGGCCGAGTGCACCGAGGATGCGCTCGGCGGCGGCGGTCGCGTTGTGAGTGCGGTCCTGCGGCATGGCGCCACGATGGCGGGGCGTGGCCGCAGGCGTCAAGCCGTGCGTGGCGTGGCGACCTTGGCGACCAGGACGGAGGCGGCCACGGCGAGCGCCAGCACCAGGATCGACGCCATCGTGTTCGTGAGCAGGTTGGGAGCGAAGATCAGCACCAGGCCGAAGCCCAGCATCATGAAACCCGAGACGAGCTTGAGGATGCGGCCCTCGGATTCCGAGAGCTTGCGGGCGCCCATGGTCCGGACGAACACGATGACGATGGCGAGCAGGGGCAGCACATAGATCACGTTGTAAGCGGCGAGCCACGCGTAGTACTGCCCGGATTCGAGCTTCGCGAGCGTGAGGGCGCGCGTATAGACCATCGGGAAGCCCGCGGTGCAGAGGAGCTCGTAGGAATTCGCCACGATGGCGAGCAGCACGGTGCTCGCAAGCATCGGTCCCATGCTGCCGGTGGTGACGATGGCGCGCATGCGCTTGAAGAGCCCCGGCTTCGCGGCGTCCGGAATGGACAGGCTCGGGCCCTCCTTGAACCAGAAATAGTCCTTGATGTTGAGTGCCGCCACCGTGAGCGCGAGCAGCCCGGCGATGATCGTGATCACGCGCAATTCGCCCGCGATCAGGAACACATTCAGCCATGCCGCCATGAAGACGAAATAGACGATCCCCGAGAAGAGCACGAACGTGCCGCCCACGATCGACATGCGGGTACGGCTCTTTGCGTGAACCAGCAGGCTCAGCAGGAACAGCAATACGAAGAAGGCGCAGGGATTGAACGCGTCCATGCCCGCCAGCACCAGCGTCAGCACCGGCAGCGACAGCGCCTGGGCATTCACCGTGCCGACGATCGGAAGATGAAGGGCCGTGCCCGGGTCGCCTTCCTCGATCGCGGGACGGCCACCTGCATTCGCGGCGCCGGCGGCGGTCGGGGCCGCGGCGGCGCCGGGGTGCGCGATGCGTTCGGCGCGGCAGGCATCGATGGCGCGCTCCAGGTCTGCGCCGGTCGTCGCGGCGCTGTCGTAGCCGATAGTCACTGTCCGACAGAACACGAAGCCGGGCACCGAAAGCGCCTCGACACCGAGGGACTTCGCCGTCTCGAAATAGAAGCGCGCGTTCTCCGGATTGTCCTTGACCGCATAGCGATTGATCTCGAGCCAGGGTTTGCGGCTCGCGAGATCTTCGATGAACGGCTTCGCGGCCTGGCAGTGCGGGCAGGTCGGTGAATAGAAATAGTAGAGGCGCACCGTCGGGGCGCCGTCGGCCGTGGTTCCGTACCAGAAACCATCGGACGTCGGGTCGGTGCCGTCGGCGCCCGCCAATGGGGCGAGCAACAGCAGCAGGGCGGCGGCAATGATGCCGAATCGGGTCGCAGTCATGTTTCGCAGCGAGCTCGAACCTTGAGACGCGCGCATGGTATCGAGTGGGAGCGCGCGGCAATCTCGGGACTTCTACCGATGCTGCCTCGGCTCCGCGGAATCACTCGCCGGGCGCTTCAGTAACGGCCGTGGGTCTTGTACAGGTAGTTCGTGAGTTCGACCGCCTGCATCGAGAGGCGGCGCTGGATGTCGTGCACGACCCGCACGATCGCGCGCATCACGTGGTAGACGACCTTCGGGTGCGATTCCAGCAGCCCTTCGAGCGCATCTCGCGAGAGCCCCAGCACCCGCGTTTCGCTCAGTGCGACCAGCGACGCATAACGGGTCGAGCTGTCCAGGAAGGAGAGTTCGCCCGCGACGTCGCCCGGCCGTTTTGCGTTCAGCGTGACCTCGGCCTCCGAGCCCGCGCCCCTCACGACGCCGAGCAAGCCGCTCACGACCACGTAGAGATGATCGTCGGCCGAGCCCTCCTGGACCAGCACTTCGCCCTGCTTCAGGTCGCGGAGCGTCATCGTCCCGGCGAGCGTCCGCCGCTCATCGTCGCTCAGCTCGACGGCCAGCTGCGACGTGCTCAAGCCTTCGAAAATGCCGGCTTCGGTCATGACGCGCTCCGGGTGGTGAGGGTCGGGTGAATTCTCGCGGGACGGCGACTTCGACCATAATAGGTGAAACCCGCTAGCAGGATGCCAGACCGATGCGGCGCTGGCGACCGAGTCGCGGATACGCGCCCTGCGCAGCTGGGCATTTGACCTCCGCGGGCCAGCGTGCGGTACGCTGGCCGGCATGCGACCTCCGCGAGCAGCCGCAGCGCCGGTCCACGACGCCATCGCCGAGGGCAGCCGGCTGGCGTCGGCCGCGCTCGCGGAGCAGCAGGCCCGGCTGAAGTCCACTGCTGCCCGGCTCGATGCCGCGAGTGTCGCGGATATACACGACGCCCGGGTGGCTGCGAGGCGCCTGCGCTCACTTCTCGCGACCTTTGGTCCCCTGCTCGAGGAGCGCAGCTCGCGCCGCCTGCGCCGCCGGCTGCGCGGTTTTGCACGCGCGCTTTCCGGCGTTCGCGAAGCCGACGTGAGACGCGATCTCCTGCAGGCACTCATCAAGGGAAACGCTTCGTTCGCGACCGCCGACGCCGGGCACCTGCGGGCCTGCCTACGCCGGTCCTGCGCCGAGGCGCGGCAGGCGCTGGGCCGCGAGATCGCCGGGAAAGACTGGACGGAATTGGTCGAGACGCTGACCGACGAGCCAATACCTGCGGCCGTGATGGTCCGGCGCGATGCCGGACTGGGCGAACTGCTGGAACTCGTCGATCGGCCGTGGCGCGAGGCAGGCATCCTGCTCGCGCGGCCGCCCAGGGGAGCGAATCGGCTGCACCGGCTTCGGCTCGTGCTCAAGCGCTGCCGCTACGCACTCGAGTCCGTTTCGGGCGTGGAGTCCGTGCACGCGCAGGCGACGCTGCGCCGCCTGCGATCCGCGCAGAACTATCTCGGTGATCATCGGGACGCGGTACAGGCGCGGGAATGGACCAAGGTCAACGACGAACGGCTCGGCCGGCCTGTTGCCAGTGGCCTGGATCGATTGCTGCGGGCGCGGGAGAAGGCGCTGGCAGTCGAGGCGGTCGCGCGTGCGTCGCGGGTGATGCCGGCCTATTCCGCGTGGCGCAAGGCGACCCGGGAACTCAGGACGCCGGGGGAAACGACTCGAGATCGAGCGTGACCTGCATGAGTCCGCCGGAGTTGGGCTCGGTCCTGATCGTGAACCCGAAGCGCTGCGCCCAGTCGAGGATGCGCTTGTTCTCCCCGAGGCTCGTGCCTTCCAGGCACCGTATGCCGCGGGACCGGGCCGCCGCGCCGAGACTGCGCATGAGTTCGGTGCCGAGCCCGCGGCCCTGCCAGCCGTCGGCCACGACGATGGCGCACTCGGCCCGGTCGGTATCGGGTACCCGCGCGTAGCGGCTCACGCCGACGATTCGCTCCCCGGCGTCGTCCTGGACCAGGGCGGCCACGGCGAGTGTGTCGCGATAGTCGAGATGGAGCAGCCGCGCGGCTTCCTCGCGGCTCACGCCCCGGGACGCGTACTGAAGTCGCAGGTGCAGGGTCTCCACCGAGAGGCCCGCGATGAATTCGAGTTCCCGGTCCAGGTCATCCGGGCGCAGGGCGCGGAGCGCCACCGGCGTGCCGTCGGACGCCTGCCAGACGCGCTCGAGTTCAGCGGGATAGTCGGCGGGCGGGGCGCTCTGGGCGGGGGCGGGCGTATCGTTCACTCGCGGTCACGATACTCGTCGTCCTCGTCGTCGTAGTCCTCATCCTCGTCCTCGTCTTCGTCGTCCCAGTCGTCTTCGTCCAGGTCGTCGAGGTCCTCGTCGTCATCGCCCTCGTCGGAGGCAGCCTCATCGTCGTCTACCCAGCCTTCCGGCGCTTCAGCCAGCTCCAGGTCCAATTCGTTCCAGACATCGAGGTCGATTTCCTCGATCTCGCGGTCCAGCCACTGGATCCGGACCAGTTCCTCGTCCGGGTCCACGGACAGGACCTTGAAGATGTCCTCGGAATCGAGGTCTTCGTACCATCGTCCGGCTTCCGGGTCGTAATCACGGCTCACGGCGGCATCCTCGGCGGAAATCCCAGTTCTTCTTGGATCGTGGCGCGCGAGCAACTATACGGGCGGGTCGCGACGGCAGGCAACCGGAACACACCTACGCCGGATTCATGTTGCATCGCGTAAAATCGGCCGGCAGCCAACAGACAGGAAGCCAAAACCGTGTATTCCTACCGCGCACCGCTCCGTGACATCCGTTTCGTGGTCCACGAAGTCCTGGACATCAACGATCATTACCGCAATTTCGGTCGGGACGACCTGAACAAGGATCTCCTGGAGGGGATCCTCGAGGAGGGGGCCAAGTTCGCGGAAAACGTCCTGGCGCCCACCAACCGCAGCGGGGACGAGCACGGGCTGCGGTTCGAGAACGGGCAGGTCTTCACTCCGCCCGGCTTCAAGGAAGCGTATGACCGTTATTGCCAGGACGGCTGGATCACCATGATCGCCGACCCGAAGTGGGGCGGCCAGGGCCTGCCGGCGGGCTTTGCGCTCGCCTTCAGCGAGATGCTGCTCTCCGGGAACATGGCCTGGAAGATGTATTCCGGCCTGACCGAGAGCGCCAGCCTGACCCTCGAGGCCCACGGGACCGAGGAACTCAAGCAGCGCTACCTCCCCAAGATGGTATCGGGGGAGTGGGCTGGCACGATGTGCCTCACGGAGGCGCAATCCGGCACCGACCTGGGCTTGCTGCGCACCAAGGCGGTGCCCCGCGGCGACGGGTCCTTTGCGGTGACCGGGACCAAGGTCTTCATCACCGCTGGCGACCACGACCTCACGAGCAACATCGTCCACCTGGTGCTGGCCCGCACGCCGGATGGCCCGCCCGGGACCAAGGGCATCAGCCTGTTCGTGGTGCCGAAGTTCCTGCCGGACGCCGAGGGCAAGGTAGGGCCGGCCAACGGCGTGAGCTGCGGGTCCATCGAGCACAAGATGGGCATTCACGCCTCGCCGACCTGCGTGCTGCACTTCAACGATTCCGTGGGCTGGCTGCTCGGCAAGGAGAACGAGGGCCTGTCGTGCATGTTCACGATGATGAATCACGCGCGGCTCGGTGTCGGCCTGCAGGGGCAGGGTCTCTCTGAACTCGCATGGCAGACTTCGCTCGTATATGCCAACGAACGGCTGCAGGGCCGCTCGCTCACGGGCGCCAAGCTGCCGAGCAAGTCCGCCGACCCGATCATCGTCCACCCGGACGTGCGGCGCATGCTGTTCACCCAGAAGGCGCTGGTCGAGGGAGGCCGGGTGCTCTGCTTCCTCACCGGGCGCGAGATCGACAGCGCGCACATGAACCAGGACCTGGAGGCGCGCAAGCGCTCGGGCGACCTGGTCGCGTTCCTGACGCCGATCGTGAAGGCCTTCCTGACCGACGCGGCCATGGAGGTGACGAGCCTCGCGGTGCAGATCCACGGCGGCGCTGGCTACATCCGCGAGACCGGCGTCGAGCAGATCATGCGCGACGCGCGCATCGCGCCTATCTACGAAGGCACCAACGGCATCCAGGCGCTGGACCTGCTCGGCCGCAAGGTCTTCGGTACACGAGGCAAGAGCCAGCAGGCGATGGTCGCTCGCATCCGCGAGACCATCGAGAAGTTCGCCTCCATGACCGAGGTCGCCGGCATGGCCACCGATCTCGGCAGGCGCCTCGAGCAGTGGGACAAGCTCACGCTCGATCTCGGCATGGCCGCGATGAAGAATCCCGACGAAGCCGGCGCCGCGGCGACCGACTACCTGCAGTTCGCCGGCTACGTGTGCCTCGCCTGGTGCCTGCTCGCTTCGGCGGGCGTGGCCGCGAAGCAGCTTGCGGCCGGCGCCGAGGAGAAGGACTTCTACAATGCCAAGCTCGTGACGGCGCGCTTCTTCTTCGATCGCCTGCTGCCGCGGGTGGACGCGCATGCCGCAGCTGCGCGCGCCGGGGCGGCGGGGATCATGACGCTGCCTGCCGAGCACTTCAGCTTCGCATGACCTCGTCGGTCGTGGCCGGCCGCTCGCGCCTCGCCGCGGCCCGACGGGTGGTGGTGAAGATCGGCTCCGCGCTGCTGGTCGAGCGGTCGACCGGTCGCGTAAACCGCGCGTGGCTCGAGACGCTCGCCGAGGACGTGGCGCTGCTGCGTGGGCGCGGCCAGGAGGTCGTGCTCGTGTCGTCCGGCGCCATCGCGCTCGGGCGACAGCAACTCGGCCTCCCTGCCGGAAAGCTCGAGCTCGAGCAGAGCCAGGCGGCGGCAGCCGTGGGCCAGATCCGGCTCGCTCACGCGTGGAAGGAAGTGCTCGAGCCGCACGGCGCCGCGGTCGCGCAGGTGCTGCTCACTTTCGGCGACACCGAGCAGCGGCGGCGGTACCTGAATGCGCGCAACACGCTCACGACGCTGCTCAGGCTCGGCGCGATCCCCGTCATCAACGAGAACGACACGGTCGCGACGGCGGAGATCCGCTACGGCGACAACGACCGGCTCGCGGCCCGCGTGGCGCAGATGGCGAGCGCCGACTGCCTCGTGCTGCTCTCCGACGTGGATGGCCTCTACACCGCAGACCCCACGCGCTCGGCGGACGCGAAATTCATTGCCGAAGTGCCGCGCATCACGCCCGAGATCGAGGCCATGGCCGGAGGGTCCGCGTCCGACGTCGGCTCCGGCGGCATGGCCACCAAGGTGATGGCTGCGAAGATCGCCGTCGCCGCCGGCTGCCACATGTGCGTCGCGGCCGGTCGCGAGGAGCACCCGCTGCGCCGCATCGAGTCGGGCGCGCGCTGTACCTGGTTCCTGGCGGACGGCACGCCTGTCGCCGCGCGCAAGCAGTGGATCGCCGGGATGCTGAAGCCCGCCGGCGAGGTCAAGGTGGACGCGGGAGCGGCGCGGGCCCTGGGACAGGGCAAGAGCCTGCTGCCG
>Ga0209253_10003247_pt1 | contig 14313 bp, 14 predicted proteins | sample FrelakmetBRP12BR_FD_187145 | JGI IMG/M metagenome (GOLD analysis project Ga0209253, IMG submission 187145) | Freshwater lake sediment microbial communities from the University of Notre Dame, USA, for methane emissions studies - BRP12 BR (SPAdes)... | ecosystem: Environmental > Aquatic >...
GTACATTGACCAGAACCCGCATTGCGTGGTCGACGACCAGCAAGACAGCCGCTACTGCACCTGTGAGGACTGCCTGAACGCCCGGGAATGGATCAAGGCGCACCAGGACTTGTGGCAGATCTACCAGACATTCGGGAAGTACAAGGCTCTGCGGGCGCTCTAGGGGATCGCTGGCAAGTCATCCCCCGCCGGTAGCAAAGAAGATGTACAGCTCATCGCCGTCCTTTAACGGCTTCGAGTACTCGCTCAACAACAGCTTCTCACCGTTGACGAAGAAGTGCATCAATCCCAGCAGCTTTCCGTCCTTGTCGTAGACCCACTTCCTCATCAAGGGATACCGCTCGACCATGACCCGCAGGCACTCCAACGGGTTCGACCCCGTCACCTCGAACACCTCGGGTTCGGCCTTGAGCTCGCTGAACTGCCGCAGCAGGTTCGATATCCTGACTTTCACTTTCATCTAACAACCCTCGCCCCAGCAACGGGGTGAGTCCATTCTATCACCTCGCCGGCCACCAATGCATCCAACTAACGGGCTGGTTGAGAAAGCCATCAAACAAGTGGCCTCTCGCCCTGGGGCGAGAGGCCACACGATCACTACCTATCCGCTATGTCTAGACGCTACTTGTACAGCTTGGCCGCCAGGTCATTGAGCCCCAGCCTGGCCAGCGTCTCCTGGGTCGGGCGTCCATCCGGAGCCAGTCCTCTAATCGGATAGAATTCCTCCAGCATCAGTTTCATGTCGGGCACTGATCCGGCCGCTCCACCCTCAGTGGGCATGGTAAGCATGCGCACCGGCAGCCTGTCATCCTTGACCGTCATCCCCATGAGATTGTTGATGCCGCGCTTCATGTGCCATATCCGCTCGCCACACTCAGCCAGCTCCGGGAAGGTGTAGTTGAAGCCACTGGAAGTGACGAAGAGGTCAACCAGGTCTTCTGCGTTGATGGAGCCCGTCACCATGTAGCAGAGTACGCCGGCATTGTATACAGATCCATAGTCCTGCGCGCCCTTTGCTGCCGGACCCCACCCCTTGCTGATCTTGACCTGAGCCGCCAGAGCCCCAGTCAAACCAAATTCAGGGAAGGCGTAGACGCCCGTTCCGACGGTGTACATTGGGTCGCTGGTATGGCAGGCGCCCCGTGCACCGGTGGCATAAGACACCGCCAGCCCGTGCATGGTTCTGGGGTCATGCATAGGCACTTCCATACCCTTGACCTCTACGGTGAAATCCGACGACCCCAGGCCGACCTTCGCCGCCGCTCGCTTGGAGCCCTCAGCCAGGAGGTCCCCAATGCCTTCCCGCTTGGCTATCTTGGTGATCAGCTTCATGGCGGCATCGGCATCTCCCCATTTCAGTTCAATGCCGTCGAGGTCCTTGGCCTTGAGGATGCCCTTCTCGAAGCACTCCATGGCCCAAGCCAACGTCCCACCGCACGAGATGACATCCAGGCCGTAGTCGTTGCACATCTCGTTCATCTTGATGACTGCGCCCATGTCCTCCATCATCAGGTTGCTGCCCAGGGCCCCGACTCCTTCGTACTCCGGCCCCGGCCCCTTGAATCCCTTGAACGGGCCTTCCTTGATGTCCATCACTCGCTTGCATCCCACCACGCAGCCATGGCAGGATTCCGTCCCGCCCAGGAAGGCGGCGCTGTTTACGACCGCACCACCGATCTTGCCAGCGGCGGGGTTGCCGACTATCCTCCAGTTGCTCCCCGGGATGTCCCCGGTAGCCACGCTCACTTCCACGGCGGCGACTGTGCCGCTCATGCCGAGCACCATGGTGATTATGTTCTCTTTCGACTTCTGGATGGCGATCTTGCGCCTTTCGGCGAACTTCTCAGGCTCGGCCAGGGGTATCTTGCCGGTGCCGACAGCCACGATGGCCTTCAGCTTCTTCGATCCCATCAGGGCACCCAACCCGCACCGGGCGGCGAAGTCCTTCTCGCCATTGCAGACGGCAGCGTACTTCACCATCTTCTCGCCACCCTGCCCGATGGCTACCACCTTGGGCTTCCTGCCCCCATGGCGTTCCTTGAGAAGGTGATGTACTTCGAAGTTCCCCTTGCCCCACAGGTCAGTCGCGTCCTTGAGCTCCACCTTGTCATCCTGGATGAGAAGGTAGACCGGCTTGTCTGAGGCTCCCGTGAAGATCAGCTCATCCCACCCGGCCATCCTGAACTCACTGGCGAAATCCCCTCCGCAGTTGGCCTCTCCAAAGACGTTCGTCAGCGGGGACTTGCCGCACGTGACAAACCGCGAACCACCCGGGAGGCTGTTGCCACTGAGGGGCCCGGTAAGCAGGAAGAACGGATTCTTGGGGGACAGCGGGTCAACGTGTGGGTCGACCCGGTCGAACATCAGCTTGGCCCCCAGTCCACTCGCGCCGATGTACTTGCGCAGGATATCCTTGTCTAGCGTGCCCTTCGAGATCTTGTGATGAGTAAGGTCAACTTCCAGTGTCTTGCCTTCGAAACCCGCCATAAGTGCCCTCCTTCTAGCTGTTTCAGATTGTCAAGAAGCAGACGATGATTATAGAGTATGACAATGTGTCAGTCAAACGGAGTCCATCAGCACCACTTCGATCGTATTCAATTCGCCGCGGGAATCACATTGCCCCCGATTGACGCGGCCTTCAACCCAACGCTCTAGTCGAGGCGCGCCGCCAGCTTCGCCCACTCCCAGGTATGCTCATAGAGGTGCAGCCCGCTGCTGAGGCAGATCAACTCGCCATCCGGCACACCGATCTCGGCAGCCATGTACTCCTTCATGAGCTGTAGCCCCGCCAGGTTGGACGGGAAACCTCCCCACAGGTCCCACGATCGGAAGTAGACCACGAAATGAAAGCGGCCGTAGCGGATCCTGGTGTGTATCCCCCTCAGGCACGGCGGATCCTCTAGATAGATGGAGTCCCGGCTGCCCACGGCCATGTACGCCTGGTTGGTATTGGGGCCACCCTCCCGGTACATCCGGATGACCTCCCCCATCTGCGGTTCCAGGTCCTCGCCGTACGTGTACTGTTCGTTCTCCGCCTTGAAGGATGTCATCAGGTATGGCAGGTAGGACTCCACATACTCCATTGTCGTCGGCGGCGGCACACCCAAGGGTACATCGGGCACCAGGGGTCGTATGGCTGGTTCGCGTATCTGAACAACCGCCAGATCCAGCTCTCTGCGGCGTTGCCCCTGGAAACTACCGCGGTCAATCCTGTATTCGTGCCCACGGGTCAAGGTTGCACGCAGGCACAGGAACCAGGCTTCGGGTAAGTCCCTGGCCTCGATGGTGGTAACGCGCATGAAGTCCTCATTCATATTCATAGTGCCGGCCTAGGAACCCGTTGATCCAAACCCTCCACCCCCCCTGCTCGTTTCCCTCACGTCAGCCACCACATCGACCTCGACCTCCACCAACGGCAGCACCACCAGTTGCGCTATCCGGTCCCCCTGGTTGACCTTGTAGGGTTTCGAGCTGAAGTTCTTCAGTTCCACCTTGACGGTCCCTCGATAGTCGCTGTCAATCCAGCCGGCCCCAACCTCTATGTTGGCCTTCACCGACAGCCCGGACCGTGATGCAACTCGGCCAACCGTCTTCGGAGGCAACTCTATCACCAGGCCCGTGGACACCAAGGCTCTTCCCACTTCCGCGCGACCATCCGGCTCACAGTGTGTCGGCGGTATTTCCAGGCTCTCAGCCGAGTACAGATCAAAGCCAGCACTTCCTGCTGTCATCTTGGTGGGCGCCTTCGCCCCCGGCTCGACTAGCTTGACTCCAAGCGAATACATATTACTCTGCTAGGGAGGTTGTGATCCGCGGTCCAACCTGAGATGCGTTGCAGCCAGATGTTGCCAAGCGGGCTGGTCAGTAGATTATAGTAACCACAGGACGCCGCTTCAAGTCGATCGCCGCGATCCGGCTTTGTACAGCCCGTATTCCAGGATGTACCGCTCCACAGCCCGAGGTACCAGCCGCTGGATAGACCGGCCTTCGGCTATTCGGCGCCGGATGTCCGTCGCTCGGATGTTCACCTGCGGTACCTCCACAAAGCCAACCCGCTGAGAGATACCGGGTACCGCTGCTTCCAGAGCCTCCATCGCCGGGAGCCCGAACCCAGGTCTGGCAAAGGCCACCAGCCTGCAAAGCTGTATCAGCCGCTGTGGTTCCTTCCACTTGCGGATGTCCATCAGTGCATCGCTTCCCAGAAGGAAGAAGAGCGCTGAGCCTCTCCCTGACTGCCTCAGCAGTATCTCCATTGTGTCCACACTGTATGAAGGACCCGGCCGATCAGCCTCGATGGTGGAAAGCTGAAACGCCTTTCGCCGGGCAATCGCTAATCGCACCATTTCCACGCGATCCTTCACGGGAGACACCGGCGTGCCCGCCTTGAGCCAGGGTTGGCCGGCGGGCACAAAGACTACCTTGTCCAGGTGGAGAGTGGAATGAATGGACCGGGCCACGGCTAGGTGACCGAGGTGGATGGGGTCAAATGTCCCGCCGAATACGCCCACCCTCATGGCAAGCCTAGCTTCGGACTGAAGTAGATGTCGTCCGGATAGACCAGTGGTCCGCCATTGCTGTCGAGGTCGATCCCGGCAGCCTTGTAGGATCTCCAGACCACTTCGGAGCAGTGCAGATTCCTTTCGCTGATCTTCAGTGGCAGGGTGGCCGTGGCAGTGTAGTCAAAAGGTTGGCCAACCTGGGCCAGTGCATATTCTACCGCCCTCCGGATGATATCATCGCGACCTGGAATATCCTTGAGTCTCCTCACAGACACCTCCGCTGGCAAGTCTCTCTCTAAAAAGGCCGGCAGCGATGTGTAGGCAATCCCGGCGTTGTAGGTTGCTTCCACGACACCGGGGTACGGATCATCCGAATACACCGCCATGTGGTCCCAGTATCCTCCTTGGCTCCAGCCGTCGTAAATATCCACAAGGAGGATGTCTCCGGGTTCCAGCCGGTCCCCATCAATCTCCTCCGCCCTTATGGGCACAGGCAAGGAGCTGCCCCTCACTACCCCGACTGATGCAACTACTATCACCAGCAGGAGGCATATGCCCAGTCGCTGCAGGCTGCGCGATCTCAGACTAGTCATCTGCTAAGCGGCCATGCCAATGCACACCACGTAACTCTGAAGCGAGTGCACTAGGTTGTGCACACTTTTAATACACCACAAGAATAAACTCTATCATAGCATGTGATGTGCTTAGTATTAGTAGTAGTAGGCGGTTAGGCAGTGCTATTTGGAGAAGCTGGCCAGGATCTCGTTGCAGTTTTTCTGTAGGCTGGGGCTAGTAGAGATCATCCCAGCTATCTTCTGGTGACCGCGGAGAACGGTAGAGTGATCCCGACCCCCCAGCAGGCGGCCCAGGTCCTCTAGTCCACAGTTTGTCTTCTCCCGCACGAGATAGATGGCAATGTGGCGCGCCAGCGTCACCCTCTGATCTCGTTGGCGACCCTTCAGTGCATCCAGGCTAACCTGGAAGTGCTCTGCCACGGCATTCAGTATGGATACTGGGGTGATGGCATTTGGAGCGCTTGATGTCGATAGGCCCTGAAGAGCTTGCTGCGCCAACTGCAACGTAGGGTTCTGGCGCATCAGCTTGGCATAGGCCATGACCAGATTGAGGGAACTCTCTAGTTCCCTCACATTTCGCTGGCACCGCTGGGCAATGTAATCAAATACGGCATTGTCGATGGACACTTGCTGCTGTTCAGCTCTGGCCCGAAGGATGGCCAGTCGGGTGTTCAGGTCCGGGACTTCGACTTCAGTTATCAGCCCGCAACCGAGACGGGACCACAAACCAGTCTCGACCGAAGTCAATGACGCTGGAGTGCGGTCGCTGGTCACTACAAGCTGGCAGTCAGCATTGTGCAGTTCGTTGAACGTGTGGAAGAGGGTCTCCTGCGTCTGAGGCTTGCCGATCATGAACTGGACGTCTTCTATTACCAGGAGGTCGGTGTTTCGGAACTTACTGCGAAACTCCTCGGTGCGCCTCTCCTTGAGGGAGTTCACGAACTCGTTGGTAAACTGCTCGCTGCTGGCACAAACGACCCTGAAGCCATTCTCGCAGCCGTCGTTGGCTATGGCGTGAGCGAGGTGGGTTTTTCCCACTCCGGGCAAGCCGTGGATGAACAACGGGTTGTGTTCCCGTCCCGGTCCCTCAGCTGCTGCCATGGCAGCAGCAAAGGCCAGACGATTCGAGGCACCGACGACGAAGGTGTCGAAGGTATGCCGCGGATTGATCATTGGCAGAAGCCGCGAGGCGGTGGAGTCTCGGGACAGGGGACTGGGCTGCTGGCCAAGACAGACCTGGAACTGGACCTCGACTTCCTCCCCCGTGATGCTGATGAGGACCTTGGTCACGAGTGAACGAAGGCGCTTCTCCAGCCACTCCTTGGCGAAGGCGCTGGGAGTCCCGATGACAAACTGGCTGCCCTGTTGGCTGAGGCCAACGGTGTCTTTGAGCCAAGTATCGAAGTTAGCTTTGCTTATCTGTACCTGAAGGGCGCCCTTGGCTGCCTCCCAGGTTTCTTTGGCTGTCCTCATCTTCCCCCTCTTCGAGATCTGGTAAGCGCCGTTCCTCGATACCAGGGTCAGAAGAACGCACAAAACTGGACAGGAAAATAGATAAGGAGACAACAGACCTGATAGTGGCTTGCCCTCAACAGCTGACCTGGATAAGTATGCCCATCCCCCTATCGGGTCGTCAAGGTTCTTTCCTTATGTCTTGTTGGCCGTCGGGAGTTATCTTGGCCAAAGCTCATACCCTGTCCCCCCAATGAGCTTCTTACGGAGTTTACCACCAGCCCTCCCTTGGGAGTCAAGGGGTTTGCGTTATGTTCTGATGTTGAAGAAACATAACACGATGATCCCTGCACAACCCGCGTGGCCGCAGCAGGTCAGCAACCGGAGACGATGGGTCGGGCAGGCGAGACAGAGAGTTATTGCGCCGGCTCTGGGATCGCGCTGCAACCGGGACTGGGTGGCGTTCATGGGCGCAGGCCCATGCCCCTTGTCTTTTCACTCGATAGTGTGCTATAAAACCCTTTCGAGTGGCACAGTGACTTCAGGCACCTAAGAGACATCTCAGGGCGCTGGGATGATGGCGAGGCCCTCATGGGTATGAGTGGACAAAGCACCTGCCACTGGCGAATTCGTGGAAAGGACGCTCTTTGAGTTAGAGTTGGCGCGCCTAGAGGGATTCGAACCCACGACCCTCGGTTCCGAAGACCGATGCTCTAATCCGCTGAGCTATAGGCGCTGGGGTGGACGGAGGGATTCGAACCCTCGGTCTCCAGGGCCACAACCTGGCGCCTTAAACCTCTGGGCTACGCCCACCACGGTGAGGCCATTCTAGCATCTGCCGGAGACGAATATCAAGGTAAAAGAGCTGTCGCACGAACGAGTTGGCGCTGTCATCGCTGCCGGTGGCAGCAGCCGGCGCATGGACGGAGTCAACAAGATCTTCGCTGCTGTTGCCGGCAAGCCTGTGCTTTGGCAGGTGCTGCAAATCTTCCAGGGGTGTGGAGTCGTGGATCAGGCGGTGGTGGTACTCAATGAGGCCAGCGTCGAGCGGGGGTTGAGGCTTGTAGAAGAGGGCAAGTTCTCCAAAGTGGTGGCAGTGTGCGCTGGCGGTCAGCGGCGCCAGGATTCGGTGGCTGAAGGCCTGAAGAGACTGGATGGTTGTAGTTGGGTGGTGATCCATGACGGGGCGCGGCCCTGCCTTACCGTTGACCTGGTTGAGCAGGGGTTGCGGGAGGCTCGCCTGACCGGCGCCGCGATTGCGGCGGTGCCTTTGAAGGAGACGGTGAAAGTGGTTGACTCTGAAGGCGTAATCGCGAGCACCCCTCGCAGGGAAATCCTGTGGGCCGCCCAGACACCACAGATATTCCGCTTCGATCTGATTACTGAGGCACACCGCATGGTCGATGGTGAAGTCACGGACGACGCTGCGCTGGTGGAAGCGCTGGGGCACAAGGTGAAGGTCTACATGGGCTCCTATGATAATATAAAGGTAACCACACCGGAGGACCTCGCGCTGGCAGAGACTATCTTGAGGATGAGGAATGAGAGTAGGCGTCGGCTATGACGTGCATCCGCTGGTGAGCGGGAGGAGGCTGGTGTTGGGGGGGGTGGAGATCCCTTTTGACAAAGGGCTCGATGGCCACAGCGATGCTGATGTGCTGGTTCACGCCATTATCGACGCGCTTCTAGGTGCGACGGGCCTGGGAGACATTGGCATGCATTTCCCTTCGTCCGATCCGCGCTACAAGGATATCTCCAGCGTTTCGCTGCTTCGGCAGGTCATTTCGTTGCTGCGGGCTCAAGGATGGCTGGTGTGCAATATTGACGCCAGTATCGTGGCGGAGCAGCCGAGGCTGACGCCGTTCATCTCCGAGATGCGCGGGATCATAGGTGACGCCCTGGGGATTGATGCCGAGCAGGTGGGGGTGAAGAGCACGACCCCGAAAGGGCTGGGCTTCTTGGGAAAGGGTGAAGGGATAGCGGTGCAAGCTGTGGCCCTGGTGGAGAAGACCGGTGGGGATAGGCGGGCCCCGGGCCGATAATGGCCGGTTGGCGCCGTGACGGGCACTGGGCTATTGCGCCAGAGGAGACACTGTGAAGGTATACAACACGCTTTCAACACGGGAAGAAGAGTTCGTACCGCAGGGCGACGTGGTGAAGATGTACGTCTGCGGAGTCACGCCCTATGCGGAGTGCCACCTCGGCCATGCCATGAGCTACGTCGTCTTTGACATGGTCCGGCGCTACCTGGAGTTCCGGGGATACAGGGTGAAGCACGTGCAGAACTTCACCGACATTGACGACAAGATCATCAAACGGGCGCAGGAGGCGGGTGTCACCCCCGGTGAGCTGGCCGAGAAGTTCATAGCCCAGTACTTTGGGGACATGGATCGACTCAACGTCCGGAGAGCCCACGTCTATCCCAGGGCGACCGAGGAAATCCCCAAGATCATCGAAGTCGTTCAGGGTCTGATGGACAAGGGTCAGGCCTATGAATCCCGGGGCGACGTGTATTTCCGGGTGAAGAGCGATCAAGACTATGGCAAGCTTAGCCACCAGGGTCCGGATGACCTTCAGTCCGGGGCGCGTGTGGACATAGGGATTGAGAAGGAGCATCCGCTGGACTTCGCCCTGTGGAAGGCAGCCAAGCCTGGCGAGCCTTGGTGGGATAGCCCGTGGGGGAAGGGGAGACCGGGCTGGCATATAGAATGCAGCGCCATGTCGATGAGGTATTTGGGGGAGACCCTGGATATCCATGGCGGCGGGCAGGACCTCATCTTCCCTCATCACGAGAATGAGATTGCCCAGTCAGAGGGTTTCACCGGCGCAGCCCCGTTCGTGAAGTACTGGATGCACAACGGGTTTGTGCAGTTGGGTGGGGAGAAGATGAGCAAATCCCTGGGCATATTTGTCACGCTGAAGCAAGCCCTGGATCGCTTCAGCCCTGATGCCCTCAGACTGTTCATCTTGAGCTCCCACTACCGCAGCCCGATCAACTTCAGTGAGGAGGGGGTGGCGGCTGCGGAGAAAGGCGTGGAGCGGCTCCGGCAGGCGGCCTTTGCCGATTCCCAGCGCGGGAGCGCAGACTCCTCAACGGAAGCTCCCGCCCAGTTGTACGACGTAACCGATGACGCAGACTCGTTTCGACAGCGATTCATTGAGGCTATGGACCATGACTTCAACTCTCCCCAGGCTCTGGCGGCATTATTCGATTTGGCCAGGGACATCAACCGGACCATGGATCAAGGTGCTGACCCGCGAGTGGCCCAGCAGACTCTGCGCGAGCTGGCTGGTGTCCTGGGGTTCTCATTTGAAAAACCGGAAGTCGACCTGGCCGCCAAGCCCTTCATCGATCTGCTCATCTCAATTCGCACCGAAGCGAGGAAAGACAAGCAATGGCAAATGGCCGACAGGATTCGCATATCGCTGAAGGACCTGGGAGTAGTCCTGGAGGACACGCCGCAGGGCACCGTCTGGAAGCAGGAAAAGGCGTCCACCTGATGAGTGTCCACTGAGAGCAGTTCCACTGACACTGAGGCGCCCGGTCATTCCAAGCCTCTTAAACCATTTGGGATTGCAAGTAGCTTGACAACAATCATATGTGATGTTACAATTCCATGACGTCGTATACGGAATCAAGGGAGACAACCCTGGCGGATAGGGAGTCGGCCAGGGGTTAAGGAGGAGACGGGTGCACAATTGGGAGACTAAGGATCCATATTTGACGGCGTGGGTGAGGCTGCGCCAGGCTTCTGACGCTGCGCTCCGGGCGACGGAGATCGAGCTCGGCAAGCGACAGACCACACTAGCCCAGATGGACGTTCTGCTCATCCTGAGCATGAGCAAGATCCCTCTGAGCCCGGGCGAGATTTCCGCCTATGTGTTTCGAGAGAAGCACAGCGTTTCGGCTCTACTATCTCGTATGCAGAGAGCCGGATACGTGAAGAAGGTCAGAAGCAAGAAAGACCAGAGGGTGGTCAAGATCCAGATACAGCCGAAGGGGAAGGAGCTTCTCAACCAGTCTGTTGCTGTCATAGTCGGGTACGCCAGGGATCTGTTGAGGACGCGTTTCACGGAGAAAGAGATAAAGCAGTTCGACAGGTCTATGAAGGCTTTGAGAGACTTGGCACTGCGAGAGCTGGGGACTGATGCCAAGCGGATTCCGGCTACCATCGAGTGGGAACCAGAGCCTCTCGGCCAATGGCAGGGTATCATCAAGCGATACCATGCTGGCGAGGCTGGGGTTCGCAGGGTGGCAGCGGCGTCGAAATCCAAGTAGACGCCAGGCCGCGCGCATATCCTGCTGTAGAGACCGTTCTTCCTTTGGGGAGGGTCGTGAGGCCCTCCCTGCAGGGAAAGTGAGGTCATCAGCGCATCTCCGGCTTCGTGCCAACGTGAACCGCGACAACACCCCAAGTGAGAACGTGGAAGCGGACTCTTTCCAGGCCCGCTTTCTCCATTATGGCTTTGAGCTCTTCTGCACTCGGGAACTCCATGATGGAGCGTGGCAGGTAGATATAGGCCTCTCTGTCCCCTGATACAAACCAGCCTATGGTGGGTAGTACCCGAAGTAAGTAGAACCGGTGCAGACTCTGCATAATAGGGTGCCGAGGTCGAGAGAATTCCAAGCAGGCCACCTTGCCTCCAGGCCTGATGACCCTGGTCGTTTCTCGTAGCGTCTTCTCTATGTCGGGCACGTTCCGCAGGGCGAAGCCGATGGTGGCGCCGTCGAAGGAGTTGTCCGGAAAGGGCAAGACCTCGGATGTGGCCAGCAACAGATGGATGCTGTGCGCCTGCCTCTGGGCTCTTCGGAGCATCGGTTCACAGAAGTCCATTCCGACCACCCGGCCGCCTATCCCCACCTCTTTCTCCAGTTCCTGGGCCAGCTTCCCTGTTCCGGTGGCCACGTCGAGGAGGATCTCAGACCCCTTTAGTTCCAGGGTAGACACGGTTGACCTGCGCCAGTGCCGATCCTGATTGAAGCTGAGCAAGGTGTTGAGAAGGTCATAGCGGTCAGCGATGGCGGTGAATGCTCTGTGAACGTAGGCGGCCTTATCGCTCATGTGTGCTGGAGGCCCTCGATATCATGTTGACTGCACATTCCTGTGCACAAAATGCACACTCTGCACATAATCGCCATCCGGCCGGCTAGACTCTGTTGCGGCTCGTCCTCCGGCTGATGAGGCGCAGTTCATCACCAAGCTTGCTGCCGAGCAGACGCGCAGCGCTGCCAGCCGTCAAGGCGATCTCCAAATGCCCACTGCTGCCTATGATGGCCAGCAGTTCCTGGGCTGGCTCGTAGGAGTGGCTGAGCGAACCGATCTTGCGTCCCGCTACCTCGATGCGGAACTTGCCCGATGGCAGGTCCTGGCTGGTGATGTCGGTGATGAGATTGCCAAAGTGGTCGATGTGCAGAACATGACCGGTGAGGTTCCCGTCGGCGTCAGGCTGCGGTCGGGGCAGGGGGAAAACGTTGACGGAGGCGATGGCCCGCCCCAGCTCATTCAGGGCTTTGCCAAGGGAAATGTGGGCTGCCACCGGAGCGAAGATATCACGACCGTGGAAGGTGGAGCTGACCGGGTGATGCCAGTACTTGGGGTTGGTGATCTCGAATGCCTGGAGCTCCGGCGGAAGCTTCATGAGGGCTGACCTGGAGATGAGCTTCCTGGTCGAAGCCTGGATAACATAGCTCAGAACGCCATTGTCCGGCGCCACAAATATGGCGTTGGCGGTCTCCAGTATGATCGCCCGGCGCGGGCCACCCACCCCGGGATCGACGACGACCAGATGGACGGTGTCTTGCGGAAAGTAGGAGTAGGCGGTACTGAAGACGAAAGCCCCCTGGCGGATGTTCTGAGGCTCAACGGAGTGGGAGATGTCGACTATGGTAGCGCCCGGGTTGATGTCCAGGATCACGCCCTTCATGGCGGAGACGTAGGCATCATCAATGCCAAAGTCGGTGGTGAGAGTGATGATGGCTTCCGCGGATGCCGGTATCGGGGGAACTAATCCTTCCATCGGGCACTTAGTACGGCGAGAACGATGAACACCAACACCAGGACGATGGTGAACTGAAACAGCGTCTTTTCGAGTCCCCTGCGAGTGCGAAAAGTACTGTCAGCTTGACCGAAGATGCCGCCCAGACCTCCACCCCTCACCTGAAGCAGCAGCACCAGAATAAGTACCACGGCGACTATGATCTGGGCTATGAAGAAGTATTTCTCCACTAACCTGCGCCAAGCTCCTTTCGAATTATCTCGCTCACTGACTTGGGGTTGGCCCTTCCCCTGGTGGCTTTCATCACTTGGCCAACGAGGAATGTCAGCGCCTGCTCCTTGCCTGCCTTGAAGTCTACCACTGCCTGCCTGTTGGATGCAATTATGTCTCTCACCGCCGCCTCTATCGCTGAGGCATCGCCGATCTGGGTGAGGCCGAGCCGGGCAGCGATCTCCTTCGGGGACTGGCCGGTCTGGAACATCTCCTCGAACACCTTCTTGGCAGTAGGCCCTGTGATCGCCCCCTGATCCGCCATATCAATCAGCTCGACCAGATGGCCTGGAGTGACCTTGGATTGTTGGATCTCGATTCCGGCGGAGTTGAGCCAGCGGGCAAACTCGCCCAGGATCCAGTTGGCGATGCTCTTGGCCCTCTTCTGCCCCGCCGCGCCTTGGGCCGTGGCTACGCACGCTTCGAAGTAGTCGGCCACGGGCTTGGAGTTGGTGAGCAGGTTGGCGTCATAGGTGGGCAAGCCGTACTGGGACACAAAGCGGTCACGCCGCGCCTCGGCAAGTTCCGGCAAGCTGGCCTTGATCTGCCTGACCCAGTCTTCAGTCAGCACCAGGGGCGGCAGATCGGGTTCGGGGAAGTAGCGGTAGTCGTGGGCCGATTCCTTGCTGCGCTGGGGTTGGGTGATCCCTTTGTCGTCCAGCCATCCTCTGGTCTCCTGGTGAAGGTGGCCGCCTTCGCCAGCCACCTTCCTCTGACGGACGGCTTCATATTCCAACGCGCGGTAGACGGCCTTGAAGCTGTTCATGTTCTTGACTTCCACCTTGGGGAGGGTCTCGGAGGAGCCCTCCGGGCGGATGCTGATGTTGGCGTCGCAGCGGAAGCTGCCTTCCTCCATATTGCCCGTGGACACGCCGAGGTACTGGAGTATGGTGCGCAGTTTCACGAGGTACTGTCGAGACTCTTCAGGGGTACGCATGTCGGGCTCGCTGACGATCTCCATCAAAGGGACACCGGAGCGATTGACGTCGATCAGGCTATAGGATTCCCCAGAGGGATCAGTCCGATGCAGCAACTTGGCCACGTCCTCTTCCAGGTGCACGCGCTTTATGTTCACGCGGCGGCTCACACCCTCGGCTTCCAGCTGTATCCAGCCCTGAACGGCGATGGGCTCGTCGTACTGTGAAATCTGATAGCCCTTCATCAGGTCCGGATACGGGTAGTTCTTGCGGTCGAATTTCGTGGACCGCGGGATGGTGCAGTTCAGAGCCAACGCGGTCATGACGGTGCACTCGATAGCCCGGCGGTTGATGGCCGGCAGCACGCCCGGCATGCCCATACAGATCGGGCAGACGTGGGTGTTCGGTGGGGCGTTGGCATAGTCCGCCGAGCAGCGGCAGAACATCTTGCTCTGGGTCAACAGTTGGGCGTGGATCTCCAGCCCGATGATGGTTTCATAGGTCATGGCTGACATAATATAGCATGCACGACACGAGAGTGTCCATTCGCGAGCCACGAGGTCTCCAGTTGACTGGTTCAACCCCCCGACCCCCACTCCTCCC
>Ga0209253_10003248_pt1 | contig 14310 bp, 10 predicted proteins | sample FrelakmetBRP12BR_FD_187145 | JGI IMG/M metagenome (GOLD analysis project Ga0209253, IMG submission 187145) | Freshwater lake sediment microbial communities from the University of Notre Dame, USA, for methane emissions studies - BRP12 BR (SPAdes)... | ecosystem: Environmental > Aquatic >...
AGAGTAGTGAGGCGAGCCGAAAAAGAGGAAAAGCAGTGAAAAGTCAAAAGTGAAAAGCGGGAACTTTCTAAAAAAATCTGTGGGTTGACCATCGACCTACCCAAATGTTGTCGCCATTAAAGATCATTCCAGAGTAGTATCTCCAAATCGACAAAAAAACCAAACCAATCTTCGCCGCGGATAAGGCCGGATAAAAGCGAAAAGAGATAGACACAGATGAAGGGCTATGTGTTTATCTACGTCCGATATCGAGATAATCCGACGATATCGGACGCATTCACACCCGCGAAGCGGGATAGGATTCCAACGGATATGACGTCTTATCACAAATCCGTTTGAAAAAATAAAGTCATCCGCTTTTATCCATTATAATCATCCGTGTCCATCCGCGATAAAAGGTTCTTTTTTTTCTTGACAACTCAATTCAATATTGATAGTTCTATATAGAGAACCATGGTTCTAAATAAGACTTTATGAACGATGAATTGAACCATAAGAAAAGAAACAAGAATGAGCGATACGTATCTCCGGCCGTTGAACAGGCCTCGCGCATTCTCTTCTGCCTTGCCGGTGCCCAGTCTACCTACATGAGTCTCATCGAGATCTGCGCCCGCGTGGGAATCCACAAAAGCAAAGCATTTACTATCCTGGAGACGCTGCAGAGATTCGGGCTTGTGCGAAAAAACACCGATGCCAAGGGGTACGCCCTTGGTCCGGGCCTCATCTCTCTTTCCCGGAAGGTTCTCGATGACCTGAGTGCCCCGCGACTTGCTGAACCAATCCTTGAGGACCTGGCGATCAAAACAAACAGCACGGCAGTGCTTGGACTGATTGCGGACAAAAAAGTATTTGTAGCTGCAAAGCACGAAGGGGAAGGTAATATTGGTGTTACGATACGCACAGGACACAGGCTGCCTCTCACGTACGGTGCCCACGGAAAGGCAATAGTGGCATTCCTTTCAGAAGAAGAACGCGAAAGGCTTCTCAAGGAAAAAAATCTCTATTTTTATGGGAATCCATCTAAGCTTGACAGAAAAAGGCTGGATCGGGAAATTGCACGATGTCAAAGAGAGGGGTATGCTGAAGATTTAAGCGAAGTAAATCAGGGGCTCAATGTTGTTGCTGCCCCTGTCATTGGCCCCAGTGGAACCCTCATTGGTTTTATCGAAATATTCCTGCTTTTTTCTCCGGAGACTGCCCATCAATTTGGACCGCTGGTAGCTGAAGCCGGAAAAAAACTTTCACGGGAACTTGGTGCGGTTGTGGAGGAAGCACGTCCTGAGGTACTGCAACAGGATGAGAAAAAAGCAGTGGCAGGGAGGAAAAAACATGGCAGCAAAAAATAAAAAGTCAGGTGCGAAAAAAGTTCTGGCTAAGGGCCGCATAAATCTCACCGTGAACGGCCAGCTTTATGAGCTGGGAATAGGAAAGGAACCCGACCAGGTTGACCCGGGCCATACCCTTGCCCATACGCTCAGGGAAACGCTCGGTCTTACCGGTACAAAGATATCCTGCGACAACGGCGCATGCGGTGCCTGTACAGTCTTGATTGATGGTAAGGCGATGCTCTCGTGCATGACCCTGACCGTGGAATGCGATGAAAAAAAAGTCACCACCATCGAAGGCCTGGGTGATCCGAAGACGGGAATCGTTGATCCCCTCCAGCAGACCTTCATCGACCATACCGCCTTCCAGTGCGGATTTTGCACTCCCGGCATGATCATGAGCGCAAAGGCCCTCTTGAACGATAATCCTTCTCCCACAGAAGAGGAAGTGAAAGAAGGCCTTTCAGGCAATTTCTGTCGCTGTATCAGCCACTATCACGTTGTGAAGGCTGTCCTGGCAGCATCGGAAAAGGTAAGGTGACGGAAATGGCAAACAAATACAGGTTCATAGGCAAGGCAACACCCAGGATGGATGCATCAGAGATTGTGACGGGCAAAGCGCGATTCCTGAACGACATCAAACAGGCTGACATGCTTTACGGGAAGGTGCTCAGAAGCCCTCACCCCCATGCCCTGATAACGAAGATAGATAAGAGTAAAGCGGAAGCATTTCCTGGGGTAAAGGCAGTGCTAACGTGGGAGGATGTACCCGACTGGAAGGGGGGTACGCCACGCTATACCCGCATCCTTGACCGTAAGGTACGATATGTAGGTGATGCAGTTGCCCTGGTTGCGGCAATCACCCTGGAGATCGCGAAAGAAGCCCTCAGGCTGATTGATGTGGAGTACGAAATATTACCACCGGTCTTCGATGTTGAAGAGGCCTTAAAACCAGACGCCCCGCAACTGTATGATGAATTTCCGGGCAATGTTGTGACCCCCGGTGTACCCTTTTTTGGACCCAAGAACCTGAAAGAAGTTGTTATGGGCGATATGGAAAAGGGGTTCGAAGAGGCAGATGTCATAACTGAAGGGACATTCGGCTATGAAAACATTCCGAACCCTCTGCCACCTGAGCCCCCGGGAGCCATAGCTTTGTGGGAGGAGCCTAACAAATTGACCCTCTGGGTGTCGAATCAGGCATCATACATGGATAAGATCACCCTTTTCCATGTCATGGGCAGAAAGGTCGAGGTGAGAAGTATTGGAGGGCCCTGCGGAGGCAGTTTCGGTTCAAAGTTCATGTCCTGGCAGGTTCAGACCTATGCGGCACTCCTGAGCAAGGCTACAGGTAAACCTGTGAAGCTCGTCTTTACCAAAGAAGAGCATTTGGCTGCCTTTACCGTCCGCCCATCGTCACGAATGCGGGCACGGGTCGGTATGAAGAAGGACGGGACGGTAACGGCAGTGTCAGGTACATGGCTCATTGACACAGGTTACTACTCCATGACCACCCAGTCACAGGTTGCTGTCGGTTGCGGCGAGGTCCAAATTATGGTCAGGTGCCCCAACTGGGACCTAAGGCCGGTGATTGTCTGCACTAACCGCAACGCCTCAGGTATCGTGAGGGGCTTTGGCGGTCAGGAACTGAAATGTATCCTCATACCACTCTTGAGCCTTGCCATGGAGAAGCTGGACATCGACCCCTTCGAGTTCCTCAAGAAAAATTACGTCAAGCCGGGAGAAGGTTACGTCTGGCGGGACGGCATCTGGTATACCTACCGTGGGGTTGACTATTCACCTGCCATGGACAAGGGGGCAGAAGCCTTCGGATGGAAGGAGAAGTGGAAGGGGTGGCTCACCCCAACTGCCATAAATGGGACAAAACAGAGAGGGGTAGGAGTGGGTGTCCACGGAAATGCCGATATCGGAGAAGATGCGTCCGAGGCCTACGTGAGGCTCCACCCGGACGGAACGGCTATGCTCTTCTCCTGTGTGACGGAGCACGGCACAGGCCAAAGGAGCAATTACGCAAAGATGGTGGCTGAGGTCCTGCAATTGCCCATGGAGAACGTCTCCATAACCCCTTCAGACTCGCTGATCAATCCCTATGAGTTTGGACCGGCAGGATCAAGGGGAACGTACGCCATAGGAAGCGCCGTCATAAGGGCTGCCGAAGACGCCAGAAAAAAGCTCTTCGAGCTTATGGCTCCCATGCTCCAGGCAAAGCCCGGAGATTTGGATACATCGGACGGGATGGTTTTTGTCAAGGATAACCCGGAAAAGAAAATACCCTGGAGGTCAATGTCAATTGATCGCACGATCACCGGCATCGGACGTTTCGAGCCGGACTATACCCTGACCAACTGCATGATGAGCTTTATCGAGGTTGAGGTTGACACAGAAACCGGTAAGGTAGACCTGGTCAACGTTGTCAATGCGACAGATGCCGGAAAAATTATAGATCCGCAGGGTCTCGAAGGCCAGCTGAACGGATGTCTCGGCTCAGCGGGCATCGATAGCGCAATCTTCGAAGAGACAATTCTTGACCGATCTTCAGGCCACACACTCAACGCCAATATGATCGATTATAAATGGCGAACCTTTTCTGAGCTCCCGGTCATTACAAATGTGGTCCTGGAAACACCCTTTCCCAGCCACCGGTTCCATGCCGTAGGGATAGGAGAGGTTGCTACCTCACCGGGGCCATCGGCGGTATTAATGGCCGTTTCAAATGCCATCGGGATTTGGCTCCATGAATACCCGGTGACACCCGAGAAAGTGCTCAAGGCACTTGGTAAGGTTTCCTTGCGGGGCCGGAAAGGAGGTACGCCATGAGGTCATTTACCCATATTAATGCCCACACAATAGAGGAAGCCCATTCACTTCTTGGCAAGTATAAAGGAAAAGCAGTTCTCAATGCAGGCGGTACTGACCTGCTTGGTGTTTTAAAGGATGAGATTCTTCCTGACTATCCGGAAGTAGTCATCAATATCAAGACCATTGCCGGCCTTGATTCCATCACGGAAAACGATGGAGGATTAACAATTGGTTCTCTCGCTAAACTTGCCGATATCGCAAACTCGCGTCTTATCAAGGATCGCTATCCAGTTCTTGTAGAAGCAGCACACTCGGTTGCAACACCGCAGATCAGGAATGCTGCCACAATCGGAGGAAATCTTTGCCAGGATGTGCGGTGCTGGTATTACCGTTACCCACGCCACATCGGGGGACCGATACAATGCTTACGCAAGGGGAGTGGTCCATGCCTGGCGGTGAGGGGTGACAACCGGTACCACGCCATCATGGAGGGAAAAAGGTGCTTTGCTGTCTGCCCCTCCGACACTGCCGTGGCGCTGGCTGCGCTGGATGCCTGCATTCATGTTGCAAGTCCGGAAGGAGAAAGAAGAATCGCAATCACTGAATTTTTTAGCCCACTCGGAAACACCCTCAAACCGGGTGAGATAGTAAAGGAGATTGAAGTGCCTGCTTTCGCCGGCCCCACCAGTCAAAAGTACCTCAAATTCACCCTCAGAAAGCCTGTGGATTTCGCGATTGTGAGTGTTGCATCAGTGGTGACCGTCGAAAACGGGATATGTACAGATGCACGGATTGCCCTCGGCGCTCTCGCCCCAGGTCCCGTGAGGTCACAGGCAGCCGAAGAGCTGCTCAAGGGAAAGCAGATAAACGAAACAGTCGCTGTAGAGGCTGGGCAGATAGCCATGGCAGGTGCCAAACCACTGAGCATGAATGGCTATAAGATTGAAATCGCAAAAACATTGATCAAAAGAACGTTACTGGGAGGTGGTTAATGCCGATACAGGGATTCGAACCATATAAAAAGGAAGACGTGGAGAGATACGTCAAATACAGATGGTGGCTCGGGCTTACCTGGGGCGATATGTTTGACAAGGCGACCGATCTTTATCCACGAAAGGAAGCCCTTGTCGATGATACTGCCCGATTTACCTATAGGGAGCTCCGCGAGAAGGTCGACCGCCTTGCCATCGGCTTCATGGGTTTGGGGATCAAAGAGCGGGACTTTGTTTTGCTCCAGCTCCCGAACTGGCACGAATTTATTTTCGCCTTCTTTGCACTGCAAAAGATCGGCGCCATTGTCGTTCTTTTGGTGGCCCGTCATGGCCTTTCTGAAATCAACTACCTTAGCAGCCTGACACACCCTGTGGCCTGGATCGGCCCTGATCATTACAAGAATACTGAGTACCTTGCCATGGTTCAACAAGCCATGAAGGAAAACAAAGAGCTAAGGCACCTCATATCCGTCAGATCACCGGAAAATACGGCCTTTACACCATTGGAAGGGTTGATCGAAGGGAGTGAACTGACGAAATCCAGCCTTAAAGCCCTTGCGGCCAGGAGGCCTGACCCCTTGGAGGTGTCCATAATCCTTCCAACAGGTGGAACAACAGGCTTACCAAAGGCAGTTCCGCGGACCCACAACGACTACATTGCCAGCGTTGAATACCACACCAGGGCATGGGAAGTCACATGCAATGATACCATGCTGACCGCTGCCCCGGTGAGCCACGCCCAGGCAATACATAACTGTGTGGGTGGTGCCTTTTTTCACTGTGCGAAGTATGTGCTCACCGATAGCACTGACGCTGCGGACATTTGCAAGGTCATAGAACGAGAAAAGGTAACGGCGTTTCCAACGGTGCCTGCTCTCGTCCATAGGATCGTGAGCATGGAGAATTTGAAGGACTACGATCTTAGCTCACTGACAAGAATCTATGCTGGTGGTGCGCCCAGTACCCCTGAGCTGGTCAAGAGCGTCTACGAAAAGGTGGGCTGCAAATTCGTCAATGCCCTCGGCTCCTCCGAGGGACCAGCGGCAGTGAGTCGTCTCGATGCAGACATTGAAACGATCTGCAATACGGTAGGTGAAAAAGACTGCCCGTACGCGCAGGTAAAGATCGTCGACCAAGACCTGCAAGAGCTGCCGCCCAACAAGGAAGGGGAGCTGATCACAAAAGGCCCGAATATTTTTAATGGCTACTTCAAATCTGAGGAGGAAAACAGGAATGTCTTCACACAGGACGGGTTTTTCAGGACCGGAGACCTGGCAAAGATTGACGAGTCAGGTATCATTACTATAACGGGCAGGATAAAAGAAACGATTCTCCGGGGAGGTGAGACGCTCAGTGCGATTGGTATCGAACGGTTGGTAAGTTCCCACCCCGCTGTTGCCGATGTTGCGGTCATTGGAATGCCCGACAAGGCTCTCGGTGAAAGGATTTGTGCATACGTTAAACTCAAAGACGGTGCAAGCCTTTCTCTTGAAGAACTCGTCGCGTACCTCAGGGGTATCGGGGCCTCTGTCCTTCAACTGCCTGAGAGGCTTGAACTTATCGACAGCATACCTCTTACCAAGGTGGGCAAGGCGGACAAGAAAGTACTGAAGGAGGATATCCAGCGAAAGCTGGGTGAAAAGTAGAGTATATCTAATGTGGTGGAGCTCGTTTCAAGTAGGTATGATTGAGGTAAGTACGTCATTACATTTAAAAGGGGGTAACAAATGAGAACAAAGGGATTATTATTGTTGGCGCTCCTACTTTTTTTTGGTTCTTTGACTCTAGGCTATGGGGCAGAACCGATCAAGCTCAAATTTGCTAATTATTTTCCTGTAATACACAAGAACACGGTATTCGGACAGGCATTCTGCGACGAGATCAAGAAGCGGACCGAAGGGCGGGTTGAGATAACCTATTACCCTGGAGGAACACTCTTGACCGCTCCCAAGATGGCTGTCGGCGTCAGCACGGGTATTGCCGATATCGGTATGGCACATTGCGGCTATTCGAGGGGTCGTTTCCCTGTCATGGAGATCATGGAGCTACCCATCGGCTCACCGAGCGCCTACATCAGCACCCATGTAGCCAACGACTTTTACGACAAGTTCAAACCTAAGGAATGGAATGCCTACTATCCTCTTATGTTCAGCACATCGCCACCCTCTGTTCTGCAGACAGTGAACAAACCTGTTCGAACCCTGGAAGAATTGAAAGGCATGAAAATCAGGGGTACAGGTAGAATTGGAGACCTTGTTAAGGCACTGGGCGCTACACCAATGCCTATCGAGATGGTAGACCTTTACGAATCGCTTAGAAGAAACGTCCTGGATGGCAACTTCGGACCCATGGAGCAGTTGAAAGGATTCAAAATAGGGGAGATTATCAAATATGCAACAGCGTCCTGGAAAATCGGCACATCCTACACCTTTTATGTTGTCATGAACAGGGCTAAATGGGACGCCCTTCCCCCTGACATAAAGAAGATCTTCCAGGAGACGGCCAACGAGTTCAAAGATAAATGGGCTGTCCAATGGAACGAGATAGAGATCGAGGGGGGCCAGTACCTCAAGAGCCAGGGAGGGCAGATCATACAGATCTCTGACGCAGAAGCCGCAAGATGGGTTCAGGCATCTCAACCTGTCATCGCCGAATACAAGAAAGATCTTATTGGTAAAGGCTTCCCAGAAAAGGAGGTCGACTCATGGCTTGCTTTTGTAAAAGAACGGGTCGATTACTGGAAAGCCCAGGAGAAAATAAAGAAGATACCTACGGCATACGAATACTGACAGATTAGTAAAAAAACTTGAGTTTGTAGCTGAGATTACAGTATACTATTTATTGTCGACTATCCCTGAAGGGGAGTAGCTAACAAGGCAGGGTCAACACACCGGCAGATATGCCTGGCCTTGCCATTGGTTTTAAAGCCAATTAGCGAGACCTTTAGCAGACCGGAAATCCGGTCCTAAAGTGTCTCGCTTTTTTTATGAGGAGGAATGATCATGATGACTGCGTACCTGGCATCACTCGGGTTTGTTGTGCTTGCTGAAATGGGCGACAAAACCCAGTTGCTGGCTATGGCCTTCGCTTCCAGGTATAAGTGGCAAACGGTTATGTGGGGTGTTTTTGTTGCAACCCTTGTCAACCACCTGCTAGCCGTTGTAACCGGCAATTATCTCACGCGCCTCATACCCTTGAGCTATATCCAGATAGCAGCCGCTGCCTCCTTCATCCTTTTTGGTCTTTGGACCCTTCGTGGCGATACCCTCGAGGGTGAGGATAAACGATTCAACTACAGCCCCTTCTGGACAGTGGCGGTTGCCTTTTTCTTTGCCGAGATGGGTGACAAGACGCAGCTCGCAACCGTAGCCCTCGCAACTCAGTATCAGAGTATCGTTGGTGTATGGCTCGGCACTACAAGTGGGATGTTGGTGGCCGATGCAATTGGAATCATCGTGGGCATTGTCCTTGGAAAGAGAATCCCTGAGCGGTTCATTAAGTGGTTTGCAGCTATTATATTTATTGGATTTGGTGTTGTAGGCCTTTACCAGACGCTTCCGAAGTATCTCCTGACGTTTCCGATTATTGCTGGCTTTCTCGGGCTTATTGCTCTCCTTGCTTTTCTCGTTGTACACTTATCAGTCGCTTTGAAGAAGATCGAAAACAATGAAAATATTGAGCTCGCTCCATGATAACGGGCAACCGGCAAAAGTCTTTATTATTTAAAGGAGGACTGAGTGGAAAACCAATTCTATCAAAAAGACGTTGATGATGTGCTGGGTACTTTAGGATCTCAGCGCACTGGAATCAGCAACACTGAGGCCCAAAAACGCCTTAATGAATTTGGCACGAATGAACTACAGGAGAAGAAAAAGAGAACCACCCTGCTCATGTTCCTTGATCAGTTCAAGGACTTCATGATTCTTGTCCTGATCGGTGCAGCAGTGATTGCCGGTATTATTGGAGATCTTGCAGACACGCTGGTCATTATCGCAATCGTCATCATCAATGCCATTATCGGTTTTGTTCAGGAATACCGAGCCGAAAAGGCCATGGAGGCCCTCAAGAAAATGGCTGCCCACACTGCAACGGTATTGCGGGAAGGCGCAATCGCGAGGGTGGCCGCAGCAGAGCTTGTACCCGGTGATGTGGTTATGCTCGAAGCCGGATCACTCGTCCCTGCAGATCTCCGACTCATGGAAACTGCCCAGCTTAAGGCAGAAGAGGCAGCCCTCACCGGCGAATCAGTTTCGGTGGAGAAGCACTCACGGACCCTCATCGAGGATCAGCTTCCCCTGGCTGATCGAAAAAACATGGTTTACAAAGGAACCACGATTTCCTACGGCCGTGGAACAGGCGTTGTCACGGCAACGGGGATGAAGACCGAGCTCGGAAAGATCGCCTCAATGCTCCAGGACGAGAAGGAGGTGAAAACTCCCCTCCAGAAAAGACTTGCCGCGTTTGGTCGCAAGCTCGCCCTGGCGGTTCTTGTTATATGCGCGATTGTTTTTGGTATGGGCTTCTTGAGGGGCGAGCCGGTTCTCCTTATGCTCCTTACCGCCATCTCGCTTGCAGTAGCTGCAATCCCGGAGGCGCTTCCCGCTGTAATTACCATCTCCCTTGCCCTGGGAGCAAAAAAGTTGGTGAGTAAAAATGCCCTGGTGCGCAAGTTGCCTGCTGTAGAAACCCTTGGTTCAGTCACATACATTTGCTCAGATAAGACCGGAACCCTGACGGTCAACCGGATGACGGTAGAGGATTTCTTTGTGAATGGAAACCATCTCAAGGCCAATGACCAGTCTTTGACACAACTTGATTTCCTCATGAAGGGGCTTGCAGTGAGCAATGACGTACAACAGTCAGGAGAGGGCACTTTGCTTGGAGATCCAACCGAGATTGCATTGCAGGAAATCGCTGAAAAGACAGGTTACAACAAGTCTGAGCTGGAAAATAGTCTTCCCCGTCTTTCAGAGATTCCCTTCGACTCGGAGAGAAAATGTATGACAACCCTTCACAAGCTTCCTGCCGGAGATGTTGTCTCGTTTACGAAAGGGGCAACCGATGTGATGTTGGAAAAGGCCGACACCATGTGGATAAACGGTGAGCTATTGCCCATAGACAGGAACCAACTTATAACGGCAAACGACGAGATGGCCGAGCGTGGCTTGAGGGTGCTCTGCATTGCTATGAGGCGATGGGATACACTTCCTGATTCCGTAACATGTGAGATCGTGGAAATTAAGCTGTCCATTCTCGGGCTCGTAGGTATGATGGATCCTCCCCGGGAGGAAGTCAAGGAGGCGGTGAATCTGTGCAAGACAGCAGGAATCCGGCCGGTAATGATTACAGGTGACCACCCTGTCACCGCAAGGGCTATTGCGGAGCGGGTGGGATTTTTAGAACCCAGCGATCATGACAACGTAATCACAGGCCAGGAGCTTGACCGGTTGAGCCTCCCAGAATTCGAAGAAAAAGTGGAAAATATCAGGGTTTACGCGCGGGTCGCCCCTGAACAGAAACTGAAAATAGTTAAGGCCCTTCAGGACAAAGGGCAATTTGTTGCCATGACAGGGGATGGAGTCAATGACGCACCTGCCCTGAAAAGGGCTGATATTGGGGTTGCCATGGGTATTACGGGGACCGATGTGTCGAAAGAGGCAGCCCATATGATCCTTCTCGATGACAACTTTGCCACCATTGTCAGGGCGGTGCAGGAAGGACGCAAAATCTATGATAATATAAGGAAGTTCATTCGCTACCTTCTGACAACAAATTCTGGCGAGATATGGACGCTTTTCCTGGCGCCCATCCTCGGGTTGCCGGTTCCTTTGTTGCCAATTCATCTCCTATGGGTAAACCTTGTTACCGATGGATTACCCGCTCTTGCCCTGTCTGTTGAACCGGCAGAGGGTGATGTCATGAAGAGGCCTCCGCGAAACCCCAAGGAGAGTATCTTTGCTCATGGTCTGGGCTTACATGCCATATGGGTGGGCATCCTCATGGGTGTTATTGTCCTGTCCATTCAAGCATGGTCTCTTGCAAATGTTGATGCCCATTGGCAGACCATGGTCTTTACGGTTCTCTGCCTGACCCAACTCGGCCATGTCCTCGCTATAAGATCAGAGCGCCAATCTTTGTTCAAAATGGGCCTTTTTTCTAACAAACCCTTACTCGGTGCTGTTGTCTTGACGTTTCTCCTCCAGATGGCAATCATTTATATCCCGGCAATGAATAGGATCTTTAAAACTGAGCCACTTACAGCAGGAGAACTTCTCATCGCAATTGCTGCATCCAGTATTGTCTTTTTTGCAGTAGAGATTGAGAAGTGGATAGTTCGCAGGTTCGGCCGGAAATAGAGGGGTGCAGCCTCAGTTTGCTTGGTACCTGTCAGTTTTTCCGAACGCCGAACTCATAACCCCGAACTATGTTGTTGACAAAGATGTGAGGGCTTTTTATAATATGTGAAATTTTTCCTATACAATGTGGAGGACTTATGTGGGACAACCTAAGCCTTAAGGAAGTGGTGGAGTATGCGAATGACCCCTACCCGTCCATACGCAAATGGGCGAAAGATACAGGGAAAAGGGTTGTAGGCAGTACCATCGCGGATGTGCCGGAGGAGATTATTCATGCTTTTGGCTTCTTGCCTGTCGCCCTGATAGGAACGCAGAAGCCCTTGAAGAAGGCTCCAGCAAAACTGCCTGATAATGCCTGTTCTCTGGCACGGAGTAACCTCGAACTGGTCATGAGCTACGAGGGAGACCTTTTCGATGGATTTGTCTTGCCCCAGGTATGCGACACGACACAGCACTTGTCGGACATCTGGAGGATAAACTTCCCGGACAAGTATGTAGAAAGCTTTCTTGCGCCACGGCAGGCTGACCGGCCGAGTGCCCGTTACTGGGTGAAAGAGGAAATCGAGAGATTGGTCGCCTCACTCTCGAACTGGACCGGCAAAACCATTAAAGACGAAGAGCTGCTGGAATCGATCAAGGTTCACAACGAGAACAAGGCCCTCCTCAAAGAGATTTATGAAATCAAACGCAAGAATCCAGTAGCCATCACAAACAAAGAGTTCTTTGCCCTGATAAAGCTCTCCATGCAGGTTGACAAGGCAGAAATAAATAAGAGCCTGAAAAAAATAAAAGACAGCCTTGACCCGAACGGCAAGGCCGAAGGATACACCGATGTCATCATGGTGGGAATCACCTGTGATCCCCCTGAAATCTTTGACCTCTTCGATGAGATCAAGATAAACATCGCCGGGGACACCCTCATAACGGGAACACGGTACCTCCAGGGTATGGTGCCTGACAATGGTGGGCCTGTTGATGCCCTCACGGCAAGGCATTTCAGGAGGGGTTTTTACTCACCAATCCATGATGATGTTTTCAAAAACTTCGAGGAAGTGAAGGCCCTCTACAAGGTAACCAACGCCAAGGCCATCATATATGTGCATATTGAATTCTGCGAATCGGAAGAGTATGACCTGCCCGACCTCAAAAATTTGATACGGAAGGAAGGTTTTCCGATGCATGTGGTTGACACCGAGTACCAGACAACATCTCTTTCCCACGTGAGAACGAGATTGCAAGCATTCTTTGAATCATTGAAAGGGGGCTCCCTATGAGCGAGAAATTAAATTCCAAACAACTGTCAAAAAAGATTACCGAAGAGTATATGGAGGAGGCGTTCCATGCCCACGACCTGGGAAAGCTTATCGGTTATTCAACGGCAATTTCGCCGGTTGAGCTTTTTGTTGCCCATGACATTATACCGATTTATCCTGAAAACCACGCGGTAGCAAACCTGACGGCAAAGAAGGGCGCTGAGCTCTGCTCGGTTGTTGAAGGCATGGGTTACACAAACCACCTGTGCGCCTACGCGAGAAGCGACCTTGGTTACCGCCAGACTGGGTTAACGGTAACGAAGGGTATTCCTGATCCCGACCTGTTCCTTGCTTGCAATGCCCAGTGTTTCACCCTGACAAAGTGGTTCCAGGTCCTTTCGAGAAAATATAACACACCCGTCTTTGTCTTTGACACACCAGAGTATGTAATGGACAAGAAGGCACGGGAAGAGATTGTGAAATACTGCGTCCTCCAGCTCAAAGAATTGATAGGCTTCCTTGAAGAGGTGACGAAGAAGAAATTCGACTATGACCGGCTGAAAGAGGTTATGAAATACTCTGCCCAGTCGAGTATATTGTACAAAAAATTCCTCGATATGGCCCAGTATAAGCCATCGCCAATCAGCATCTTTGACGCCTTGATCGGCATGGCCATTGCCGTTTACAGAAGGGGTACGCAGGAGTGCGTGGATTACTACCAGACCCTCTGTGATGAGATCCAGGCAAAGGTAGACCAGGGGATTGGCGTTCTTCCCAAAGAAAAAGAGAAATATCGCCTCTACTGGGAGAACCTTCCGGTGTGGTTCAAATTTAGTGATCATGCGAAACTCCTCGGTTCTTATGGTGGCGTGATTCTCACATCCCTGTATGTCCATGCATGGAGCTTTGAATTTGACCTCGATAAGGACCCGCTCCTGACGCTGGCTGAGAACTACGTTTCAAGATTCTCCAACTCTACCATCGAAGACAGGGTTAGCATGGCCACGGATCTTTTCAAGAAGTACGACATGAATGGCATGTTCATGTTCATGAACCGGAGCTGCAAGGCTGTTTCCTTTGCAGTACCTACCATGAAGGATATCCTTACGAAGAAGACCGGTATTCCAGCCCTCGTTTTCGAGAGTGACATGGGTGACCAGCGGTTCTACGCAGAGTCCCAGGTGCGGACGAGGATTGAAGCCTACTTCGAGACCCTGGACAGGCTGCAGGATTCCAAATCAGCAGCATAGAAGTTAAAAGGAAAAAACTTAAGCCCCGGGGCCAGTCTTCCGGGGCTTTTTGCTTCGTAAAACGTCATCATGCAGAATTTTTCATGCTCTCATATTTATCCGGGGCTATAAACGTTTGATTTCTCATGGTCGATACAGTATAAAAGCTACGAGGCAGGATTTCGTAATTTGTTGAACCCAGATTTTCCATAAGGATGAGCATCTGTGTCGGGCATTCCCCGCAAACATGCTCTTTGCGCTCCAGCGGCTCCACTCGCTCGCGTTCGGCTGCGGAACTTTTGCTAACGCAAAAGACCAAGCTTCCTTGCCTCTCG
>Ga0209253_10003251_pt1 | contig 14307 bp, 16 predicted proteins | sample FrelakmetBRP12BR_FD_187145 | JGI IMG/M metagenome (GOLD analysis project Ga0209253, IMG submission 187145) | Freshwater lake sediment microbial communities from the University of Notre Dame, USA, for methane emissions studies - BRP12 BR (SPAdes)... | ecosystem: Environmental > Aquatic >...
GGGGTGCGTTAGCGTTCGCGCCATGCGACCCGGGGTCCTGTCGATCGTGCTCGTGCTCTTCGCCCTGGCGCCCGGCGGTGCGGGAGCGGTCGAGCCGCCGGACGTGACCGTGCGCATCGGCAGCGCCGTGGTGCGTGTGTCGACCGGCGCGGCCTCCGCCGACGTGCGCCGCAACCGCTTCCGCTTGCGCCTGCGGGCGGACGGCCGGACGCTGGTGCGCGAGCAGCGAGCGGGGCTGTTCTACGAGCGCGGCGCGACCCGCATGGATCTCGGGCGGGTGGAGTCGGTGACGCCGTCGTCCAACGGCGTGCAGCTTCGCGTGGCCACCAGCAAAGGGCTGCCGGCGACGGTCACCCTGCGCTTCCTCACCCGGCGCACGTTGGAGGTGACGCTCGACCCGTCCGATGCCGCGAGCGTGACTGCCGCCGGCGAGCGCCTGCGGTCGCCGAAGCGCGAGCGCATCTGCGGGCTGACGGAGCGCCTGCGGGATTCGCCGCCGTTCATCCCGGGAGTGGTCGATCAGCCCGTCGACGTCCCCCTCGACGCGATTGCGGTCTTCGTGCGCGACGGCGCGGTGGTGCCGGGGCCGTCGCCGGCGGACTCGGGCACGGGCCGCTAGAGCACCTTGCCGGGGTTCATGATCCCGGCGGGGTCCAGCGCGCGCTTCACCGCGCGCATCAGGTCGAGCTCCACGGCGCTGCGGCGCGCCGCCAGCTCGGCTCGCTTCAGCTGCCCCACGCCGTGCTCCGCCGAGATCGTGCCGCCGAGGCGCTCGACGAGGTCGTACACGACCGCGTTGCACCGCGTCTCGGCGGCGAGGAACGCCGCGGGATCGGCGCCGCGGCAGCTGAGGTTGAGGTGCAGGTTGCCGTCGCCGAGGTGTCCGAACGCGACCACGCGGGCCCCCGGCCACGCCGCCTCCAGCAGCGGCGTGCCCTGCTCGAGCATCTCGGGCACCCGGTGCACCGGGACCGCGACGTCGTGCTTCAGGCTCGGCCCCTGGCGCAGCTCGGCCTCGGGGACGCTCTCGCGCAGGCGCCACAGCGCCGCCGACTGCCCGGCGCTCGCCGCCACCGTCCCGTCCTGCACCAGCCCCGCGCGGGCGGCCGCCGCCAGCAGGCGCTCCAGCTCGGCGGCCAGCCGGCCGTCGGCGGCGGGCGAGACCGCTTCCAGCAGCACGTACCACGGACACGGCGCGGCCAGCGGATCGGCGACCCCGGGGACGTGCGCCAGCACCAGCTCGAGCGCGAAGCGGGACACCAGCTCGCAGGCCACGAGCGCGTCCCCGAGCCCGTCGCGCGCGTGCCCGAGCAGCGCGAGCGCCGCGTGTGGAGCGGGCACGCCGACCCAGGCCACCCGCCGGTCCCGCGGCCGGGGGAAGAGCTGCAGCACGGCCGCGGTGACGACGCCCAGCGTACCCTCGGCCCCCACGAACAGCTGCTTCAGGTCGTAGCCGGTGTTGTCCTTGCGCAGCGCGCGCAGCCCGTCCCACACGCGGCCGTCGGCCAGCACCACCTCGAGACCGAGCGCCAGCTGCCGCACGGTGCCGTAGCGCAGCACGTGGACGCCCCCCGCGTTGGTCGAGAGCAGCCCGCCGATCTCGGCCGTTCCCTCGGCGCCGAGGGCGAGCGGAAAGAGCCGGTCCACGGCGGCCGCCGCCCGCTGCACCTCGGCCAGCACGCAGCCCGCCTCCACCGTCATCGAGGAGTCGAGCGGGTCGACCCGGCGGATGCGGCGCAGGCGCGACACCGAGAGCACGACCGAGGGCTCGCCGGCGCGCGGCACCGCGCCGCCGACCAGCGAGGTGTTGCCGGCCTGCGGGACGATCGGGATGCGCGCCGCCGCGCACGCGGCCACCACCCCGGCGACCTCCGCCGTCGAGGCGGGCTTCACCACCGCGAGCGCCGGGCCGCTCCACCGCCGCCGCCAGTCGAGGCAGTGCGCGGCCACGGCGTCCGGGTCGGCCACCCAGCCGGCCTCGCCGACCAGCGCGCGCATGTCCGCGAGGGCCGCACGGACCCCGGCCGTCGCCTCGGCCACGGCGGCGCCTCAGTCGCCGAGCCGGCGGCGCAGCTCGCGCATCTCGTCCTCGAGCTCCCGGGTGCGGCCGCCGAGGCGCACCAGGTAGAAGACGATGCCGAGCCACACGGCCCCGTAGGCGGCGAACAGGTACCAGAAGTGGATCACGCGACCGCCCCCTCGCGCGCGTCCACCGTCCGCCGCAGCGCCGTGACCTCGCCCGCGAGCGCGGCGATGCGCACCCGCACGCGCATCAGCCAGACTGCGAGCGCGAGCACGGCCAGGGACGCGACGTACAGCGTGAGCCGCATGGTGGGGTCGCCGAGGCCGCTGCCGCCCTCGCGCGTGGTGAGCACCGCGGGATGGATGCCCTGCAGCAGCCGCACCGAGACGCGGATCACCGGGATGGCGAGCACGCCGACGATCCCGAGCACCGCCGCCCAGCGCGCCACCGCCTCCTCCTCGCCCGCGAAGCCGCGCAGCAGCAGATAGCCGGCGTAGATCGACCAGAGGATCACGGTCATGGTGAGGCGCGGGTCCCACGTCCACCACACGCCCCAGATCGGGCGCGCCCAGATCGGGCCGGTGATCAGCACCAGCGTGCAGAAGAGCACGCCCACCTCGGCGCCGGCGACGGCGAGCCGGTCGGCGCCGGGCCGGCCCGTCCACAGGTAGGCCGCGCTCGCCCCCGCCACCACGAAGAAGCCGGCGTAGGCGGCCCAGGCGCACGGCACGTGCACGTAGAAGATGCGCTGTATGATGCCCATCTGGGCCTCGGTGGGCACGACCACGAAGATCAGCCACAGCGCCGCGAGCACGAGCACGCCGGCCAGCCACGGCAGCAGCGCGTCCACGAGTCGCATCAGTCCCGCACTACCTGTTCGAACAGGAGGACACCAGCCGTGGTGAAGATCACGTCGAACGCCGCCAGCACGGCGAGCGGCTCGCCGGCGGCGGCGAGCCCGCCGGCGAGCACCGCCTGCGTCGCCTTCACGCCGCCGACGAGCACGGGCACCAGCAGCGGCAGCAGCAGCACGGGCAGCATGACCTCGCGCGCCCTCGCCCGCACGGTGACCGCCGCGAACAGCGTCGCCAGCGAGGCGAAGCCCAGGTTGCCGAGGAGGAGCACGAGCACCAGCGCGGGCAGCACCGGGACGAGGTCCACGTGCAGCAGGACGGCGACCAGCGGCACGATGATCGCCTGCATCACCCCGAGGAGCAGCACGTTGCCGAGCAGCTTGCCGACGTAGAGCGCCGCGGGGTCCACGGGCGCGACCAGCACGCCCGCCAGCGCCTCGTGCTCGCGCTCGATGACGAAGCTGCGCTGCACGCCGAGGAGCCCCGTGAAGATGAACGTGACCCAGACCACGGCCGGCGCCAGCCGCGGAGCCTCGTCGGGCGGCGCATCGTGCGCGATGCTGAAGACGACCACGAGGAGCACGCCGAGCACCAGCGCGCTGGCGAGGCTCTCCTTGGTGCGGGCCTCGATGCGGACGTCCTTGGCGAGGATCGCGAACGCGGCGCGCAGCACGCTCAGCTCCACTCGAGCCGCCCGCGCACGAGCGTGGCGGTGCGGGTCGCGAGCCCCGCCAGGCGACCCGCGTCGTGCGAGCTCAAGACCACGGCCGTCCCGGCGCGCCGGAGCTCGGCGAGCAGGACCGCCAGCCGCTCGGCGGACTCGGCGTCGAGCCCGCTGAAGGGCTCGTCCAGCAGCAGCAGCGCGGGCCGGTGGAGCAGCGCCCGCGCGAGGGCGAGCCGCTGCGCCATGCCGCGCGAGTACGTGCGCAGCGGGCGATCCGCCGCGGCTTCGAGCCCCGCCCAGGCGAGCATCTCGCCGACGCGCGCCGCCGCCTGACGGATGCCGTGCAGCGCGGCGTGGAAGCCGAGGTTCTCGCGGCCGGTGAGGTCCGGGTAGCAGGCGGTGTCGTGCCCGACCCACCCGAGCCGCCGGCGCGCGTCGGCCGCGTGCGCGCGCACGTCGTGCCCGAACAGGCTGAGCTCGCCCGCGCTCGCGCGCAGCAGCGTGGCCAGCACGCGCAGCAGCGTCGTCTTGCCGGCGCCGTTCGCGCCGCGCAGCGCCACCACGTCGCCCCCCTCGACCCGCAGGTCGACGCCGGCCAGCACGGCGCGGCCCCCCCACTCGCGCCGCAGGCCGCGTGCGGCGATCGGCGGTGCGCTCACGCCGCTCAGCGCACCACGGTGCCCGGCGGCACCGGCGCGTCCGGCCCGAGGAGCACCGTGCGCTCGCCACCCGCGGCCGCCAGCAGCATCCCCTGGCTCTCGACGCCGCGCAGCGTCGCGGGCTCGAGGTTGGCCACCACGACGATCTGGCGGCCCACCAGCGCCGCCGGCTCGTAGTGCGCGCGGATGCCGGCGACGAGCTGCCGGCGCTCGCTACCGAGGTCGATCTGCAGCACCACCAGGCGATCCGCGTTCGGATGCGGCTCGGCCGCCAGGATGGTCGCGACCCGCAGCTCGACCTGCTTGAACTGCTCGATGGTGATCACCGGCTCTCCTCCCGCTCGAGCGCGGCCATGGCCTCGAGCGCCTGGGCCTCGAAGCGGCCCCGCATCGCGGCCAGGTCCTCGTCGGACAGCTTACCCATGCGGTGGTCGAGCTCGATTTCCTTGATCGCTTCCAGCGCCTGCCGCTTCTGCCGCTCCCAGCGCGCACGCTCGTCGGGCTCGCCGTCGGCCGGCGCCGCCGCGGGCGGCTGGAAGAGCGGCGCGGACACGAACAGCGCGACCGCGATGACGAGCACGGCGCCGAGCGTGAAGACCGCGATGGTGACCGGCGGCATCACTCGCGGTCCAGCCGCTCGAGCTCGTGCGCCAGCCGCGCGCGCAGCACCGGGTCGCCGCCGGCCGCGGGCGACGGCGCGCCGGCAGCAGGGATCGCTCCCCGGACCCGGCGGCGGATGGCGACCGCGAGCACGGTCCCGCCCACCGCCACCGCCGCGAAGGGCGTGATCCACGCGAGCCAGTTGAAGCCGCGGAACGTCGGCGCCGACAGCACCTTCTCGCCGTAGCGCTGCGCGAAGGCGGCCAGGATCTGCTCCTTGCTCTCGCCGCGCGCGATGCGCTCGGCGATCTCCTTCTTCATCGGCTCGGCGGAGCCGCAGTTGACGTGGTTGCACGAGTGGACGGTGAGCCCGCAGCCGCACTGGCAGGTGAGCGACTCCTCGACGTCGTGCTGCGAGGGCGGGGCGACGGCGGCGGCGAGCGCCGGCGCCCCCGCGAGCAGCGCGAGGACGGCCAGCAGCAGCGCTGCCGCCAGGGGCGCACCGCGGGCCGTCGTGCGCCCTGCGCACGCGCCACAGCGCCGCGGCCGGCCCGCGCTGCCGGAACCCGCCGTCACTCGGCCCCGGCCCGCACCCCGGCCGGCAGCACGACGCGTGCGGTGCGCTCGCTCGCCGCCGGCCACACCGCGACCGCCGTGCCGACGGCCATGACGAGCCCACCGAGCCAGATCCACATGACGAGCGGGTTCACGTAGGCGAGCAGCGTGATGCGTTTGCTGTCGGGGTCGTAGGCGCCGAGCACGAGGTAGAGGTCCTCGCGCGGGGTCGAGCGGTTGGCGACCTCGGTCGTCGGCTGCTTCGGCTTCTTGTAGAAGCGCTTCTCGGGCTCCATGGTCGCGATCCGCCGGCCGTCGACGGAGACGCCGATCACCGCGTGCAGGATCGAGACGTGGCCGTCCTCGCGGCCGTCGATGCCCTCGTAGCGCAGCCGGTATCGGCCCACCGCCATCTCCTCGCCCTCGGCCAGCGACTGCTGCGCCTCGACGCGAAAGGCGCTCGACGCCGCCACGCCGGCGAAGACGGCGATGACGCCCAGGTGGATCAGGTAGCCGCCGTAGCGGCGGCGGTTCTTGTCGACCAGGCGCGCGAGCGCGCGCGGCGCCGACTCGTGCAGCATGGCCTGCCGCGCCCGCATGCCACGCCAGAACTCCTGCACCACCGTGCCGAGCGAGAACACCCCGCCCACGAAGGTGAGCCAGGCGAGCCCGGGCGGCATGCCGGCGAGGAGCAGCAGGACGGCGCTGCCCAGCGCCACGCCGACCGGCGCCGCGAAGGCCAGCCAGAGGTTGCGGGCGGTGGCGCGACGCCAGGCGATGACCGGGCCGATGCCCATGAGGAAGAGCAGCGCGATGCCGAGCGGCGCGTTGACCCGGTTGAAGAAGGGCGGGCCGACCGTGATCTTCACGCCGCGGACGGCCTCCGAGATCACCGGGAACACCGTGCCCCAGAAGACCGCGAAGGCGATGCCGACCAGGAGGAGATTGTTGAAGAGGAAGGCCGACTCGCGCGACAGGAAGGACTCGATCGTCCCCGGCGTGCGCAGCTGCGGCAGCCGGTAGGCGACGAGCCCGCCGGCGGTGACGACGGCGAGGAGCAGGAAGCCGACGAAGTACGGGCCGAGCCCCGACTGCGTGAAGGAGTGCACCGACGAGATCACGCCGCTGCGCGTCAGGAAGGTCCCGAAGATGGTCAGCGCCCAGGTGAGGAGCACGAGGACCATGTTCCAGACGCGGAGCATGTCCTTCTTCTCCTGGATGATCACCGAGTGCAGGTAGGCGGTGGAGACGAGCCACGGCATGAAGGCCGCGTTCTCGACCGGGTCCCACGCCCAGTAGCCGCCCCAGCCCAGCACCTCGTACGCCCACATGGCGCCGAAGAGGTTGCCGAGCGTGAGGAAGAACCAGGAGAACAGCGCCCACCGGCGCGTGGTGCGGATCCACTGGTCGCCGAGCCGCCCCGTGCACAGCGCCGCCATCGCGAACGCGAACGGCACCGAGGCGCTGACGTAGCCCAGGTACAGCGACGGCGGGTGGATCAGCATCCAGTAGTTCTGGAGCAGCGGGTTCAGGTCCGCACCCTCGAGCGCTGGCGTCGGCAGGCGCTCGAACGGGTCGGTGATGAAGGTGACGAGCCCGAGGAAGAACGCGACGATCGTGAGCAGCGTGGCCGTGACCCACGGCATCAGGGCGCGGTTGCGGTCGCGGTTCTGCAGCTCGACGATGGTGGCGAAGAGGGCGAGCAGGAAGCTCCACCACAGCAGCGAGCCCTTCTGCCCGCCCCACAGCGCCGCGAAGGCGTAGGGCGCGGGCAGCGTGCTGGACGCGTAGGCGGCGACGTACTCGAGCGAGAAGTCGCGCGACAGCAGCGCGCGCAGCAGGATGCCCGTGGCCAGCGCCACCAGCGCGAAGACCGCGTAGGCGGCGTGCCGTCCGGTCCGGATCAGGTCGGCGCGGCGCGCGCGTGCGCCGAGGACCGACGCGGCGACGCCGAGCACGCTCGAGAGCAGCGCGAGGCAGACGGCGAGGCGCCCGAGCTCGGCCATGCCGGATCCCTCAGGCCCCCGCGCCGGCCGGCGGCGTGGGCGCGCCGCCAGGCGCCGCCCCACCGGCGGCCGCATCGCCGATCGCGGGCTCGTACTTCGAGGGACAGCTGGTCATGATCTGCCGTGCCGTGAAGGCGCCCTGCGCCCAGCGGCCCTCGACCACGACCTCGCGTCCCTCGGCGAACATGTCGGGCAGGATCCCCGTGTAGCCGACCGGAACCGCGTCGCTGCCGTCCCGGCGCGCGAGCTCGAACGCGAGCGCGCCGGTGCGTGCGTCCCAGCGGACGCTGCCGGCGCGCACCCAGCCCTTCACCCGCAGGTCCTCGCCGTCGTGTTGGGCCCGCCGGGGCACGAACTCGTCCATCTCGTAGTAGTACGTCGAGGTCGAGCGGATGCCGGCCCAGACGAGATAGGAGACGGCGGCCGCGATCAGCAGGGCTCCGACGACGAAACGGCGCTTGTCGAGCATCGAGGGGATCTCCGGGCCGACCCCGGACGGTATGGAAACGCGACCTGCCATGCAACCGACGCCGTCCGCCCCGACCCCGGCGGCGGCCGCCGCGGCCCCGTCAGCCGTCGTCCGCGTCGTCCCCGGCCGCACCGCCGCCCGCGGGGCCCATCGCCACGCCGCGACGCGAGGCGCGCAGGAAGGCGAGCAGCTCGTCGACGTCGGGCGAGCGCACCTCCGCCTCCACGCGCGCCACCGCGTCGTGCAGGTTTGCACGCACGCGGAAGAGGATGCGGAAGGCGGTCGCCAGGGCGCGGATCCGGCCTGCGTCGAAGCCCGCGCGCCGCAGGCCGACCCGGTTGACGCCCCGCACCGTGTGCGTGCCGTCCAGGATGCAGAAGGGCGGCACGTCGCGGCTGGTCCGGGCGAGCCCGCGCAGGATCGCGAGCCGGCCGATGCGGACGTACTGGTGCACCACGCAGTTGCCGGAGACGAAGGCCTGGTCGCCCACGACCACGTGCCCGGCGACCAGCGCCCCGCTGCAGATGATGGTGCGGTCGCCGATCCGGCAGTTGTGGGCGACATGCGCGTGCGACATCAGGTAGTTGTCGTCACCCAGGACGGTCCAGGTGCCCTCCTCCGTCGCGCGATGGATCTCCGCGTGCTCGCGGATCACGTTGCGGTCGCCGATGCGCAGGCCGGTCGGCCCCCCCCGGTAGGCCAGGTCCTGCGGCTCGTGCCCGACGATCGCCCCGGGGTGGATGAGGTTGTCGGCGCCGATCTCGGTGTGGCCGGTGAGGAAGGCATGCGCCATGACCCGGGTCCGAGGCCCCAGTCGCACCGGCCCGTCGACGACGACGTAGGGGCCGAGGTCGGCCTCGGGGTGGATCTCGGCACGCGGGTCGACCACCGCGCTCGGGTGGATCGGCACGTCAGCGCCCGTCGCGCCGCGGGGGCGGCTCGTCCGGCTCGTCCGGCTCGTCCGTTGCTGCCGGGATGGACTCTCCGGGAATACGGTAGCGCTCGTCGGCCCAGGCCGCGAGGTCGAGCAGCTTGCACCGCTCCGAGCAGAACGGGCGCCAGGGTTTGCCGTCGAGCATCGTCTCGCCGCGGCACGTCGGACAGCGAACGCGTCGCACGGCCGGGAGTCTAACGCGTCGCTCAGGGGCGTGCCAGGTCGGCGAGGCTCCCGGCGCCGGCGCGCCCAGCCGGCTCGGCTGCGCCGCGCGGGCCCGGGCCAGCGGCGGAGGAAAGCTCGCCGAGTCGCTTGACATCCGGGCGGATTCGTTTGACTCTCGCGGCGCGCATGCGGTGCAGCAGGCGCGGCGGTGGCAACGACCCGATGCGCCGCACCCGGCATGTGGGGCAGCTTTCTTGCACAGACGGCCGCGGGACGCCGCGCGACGACGGGGGAGGGCCAGGGCATGACGGCACGTGCGCTCGGAGGCGTCCCGCTGGTCTCGTTCGAAGCGCAGCGGGCGCAGGCGCTCACGCGCCTCTTCTCGCGCCACGGCGCCACGGTGCTGCGCGCGCCGGCGGTGCGCGAGGCCAGCGTTGCGGCCAGCCCGGGCAGCGACGACCTCGTGCGCCGGCTCCGCGCGCGCGGCCTGGAGGCGCTGCTGCTGCTGACCGGCGTCGGCACGCGGGCGCTGTCGGCGGCGGTCGCGCGCACGGCGCCCGATTTCCCGACGCTGCTCGCGCGCACGGCGCTCGTCACCTGCGGCGCGGGTGCGCTGACGGCCGTGCGCGAGCTCGGCCTGCGCGACGCCCACCGCGTCCCGCCCCCGCACACCTGGCGCGAGATCCTGAGCGTCGTGGATGCCCTCGGGCTGCCGCTCGGGGCTGCCGTGGCGGTGCAGGAGTACGGGCAGGAACCCACCGCGCTGCTGCTCGGCCTGCAGGCGCGCGGACACGAGGTGCTGCGCGTCCCGGTCTACCGCTGGGCGCTGCCCGACGACCTCGCCCCGCTCCACCGCGGCATCGAGGCCATCTGCCGGCGCGAGGCGCGGATCGCGGTCTTCACGAGCCCCGTACAGGTCGAGCACCTCTTCCGGGTGGCCGCCGACGCGGAGGCCGTGCGGACGGCCCTCGCCGAGATGATCGTCGCCTCGATCGGCCCGGCGTGCTCCGAGGCCCTCGAGGCCCACGGCGTGATCCCGACGCTCGAGGCCGAGAGCCCGGAGATGGGGCCGTTCGCCGATCTCGTCGCGACTCGCGCCCCGGCGCTGCTCTGCCGCGGGTGAGCGGCGCCGCGCGTTCCTTGATTCCACCGGCCGCATCGCGTAGCGACGGCCGCGATGCAGTCGCCGTTCCTGGCGGCCTGCCGGCGCGAGCCGGTACCCCACACCCCGGTGTGGCTCATGCGCCAGGCCGGGCGCTACCAGCCGGAGTACCGCGCGATCCGCGCCCGGCTCGGGTTCCTCGAGCTGTGCCGGACGCCGGACGCCGCTGCCGAGGTGACGGTCATGGCGGTCGAGCAGCTCGGCGTGGACGCGGCCATCATCTTCGCCGACATCCTGCTCCTGCTCGAGCCGATGGGCGTCGGCCTCACGTTCGAGAAGGGGAACGGCCCGGTGATCCACCGGCCGGTCCGCTCGGGGGCGGACGTGGACCGCCTCGCCGCGGTCGATCCCGCGGCCCTGGACCATGTCTACGAGGCGGTGCGGCGCGCGGTGCCCGCGCTGCGCGTGCCGCTCATCGGCTTCGCCGGCGCGCCCTTCACGCTGGCGTCGTACCTGGTGGAGGGCGGCGGCTCGCACGACTGGATACGCACCAAGGCGTTCCTCTACGCCGATCCGGGCGCCTGGCGCGCGCTGATGGAGCGGCTCGTCGCCGCCCTCACCGGCTACCTGAACGCGCAGATCGACGCCGGCGCCGCGGCGGTGCAGCTCTTCGACAGCTGGGTCGGCTGCCTCCCGCCGGCCGACTACCGCGCGCACGTCCTGCCGCACGTGCGCGCGCTCGTCCGCGCGCTGCGGCCCGGCGTGCCCGTGATCCACTTCGGCACCGGCACCGCAGGCCTGCTCGAGGCGATGCGCGCGGCGGGCGGCGACGTGATCGGCCTCGACTGGCGCGTCGATCTCGACGCCGCCTGGGCGCGCCTGGGCGACCAGGTGGCCGTGATGGGCAACCTCGACCCGGTGGCGCTGCTGGCGCCCATCCCCGAGATCCGCCGCCGCGTCGGCGCGATCCTCGGCCAGGCGGGTGGGCGGCCCGGGCACGTGTTCAACCTCGGCCACGGGGTGTTGCAGCAGACGCCGGTGGCGCACGCCCGCGCGCTGGTCGACGCCGTGCACGAGCTGTCGGCGCGGCGGTAGCAGCGCGACCCGCGATGCCCGCGTTGCAGCGGGCGGTGCCGTCGCATACCCCTCGCCCATGGCCGCCGACGCCGTACTCCTGGTCGCCTACGGCGGGCCCCGGCGGCCGGACGAGATCCGCCCCTTCCTCGAACACGTGACCCGCGGCCGGCGCATCCCGCCGGGGCGCCTCGAGGAGGTTGCCCGCCACTACGAGTTGCTCGGCGGCCGCTCGCCGCTGAACGAGCTGACCTTTCGCCAGGCCGAGGGGCTGCGCCAGGCGCTCGGGCGCACCCCCGTGTACGTCGGCATGCGCGCCTGGGAGCCCTTCGTGGCCGGGACGCTGGCGCAGATGGCGCTGGACGGCGTGCGCCGCGCCGTCTGCATCATCCTGGCGCCGCACGCCTGCGACGCCAGCCGCGAGCGCTACCTCGAGGCGATCGACGAGGGCCGCGCCGGCGTGGGGCCGCGCGCCCCGGCGATCAGCTACGTCCGCAGCTGGTACGCGCACCCGCTCTTCGTCGAGACGTGGGCCGACACGGTCGCGGCCGCGCTCGAGGCGATCGAGACGTCCCGGCGGCGGGAGGCCACGCTCCTCTTCACGGCGCACAGCATCCCGCTGCCGTCCGCGGAGGCCTCGGCGTACGTGCAGGAGGTGCACACGAGCGCACGCGCAGTGAGCGAGCGCCTCGGGCATACCGGCTGGCAGGTGGCGTGGCAGAGCCGCAGCGGCAACCCGCGCGACCCCTGGCTCGAGCCGGACGTGAACCTCGCGTTGCGGGCTCTCGCCGCATCCGGCACGCGCGAGGTCGTCCTCGCGCCCATCGGCTTCGTCTGCGACCACGTCGAGGTGCTCTACGATCTCGACGTCGAGGCGCAGCAGACCGCAGGCGGCCTCGGCCTGACCGTCGCCCGCGCCTCGACGCCCAACGACCACCCGCTGTTCGTCCGCATGCTGGCCGAGGTCGCGCGGCAGCACCTCGGGTGAACGACCTGCGCCCGCCGCGGCTCAAGCCGTGGGCCGATCCTGCCGACACGAGGTTCGAGGAGACCGTGTCCCGACCCGCGCCCGCCTCATCGACGGCCGACCGCGTCGACGCACTCATCGCGCGTTCCAGCCAGCAGTCGGACATCCCCGCGGTGGCAGGGATCATCCAGGACCTGCATGCCGCCGTGCGTCGCGAGACGGTGGCGGCACTGGACGTCGTGCGGCTCATCCTGAAGGACCCTGGCCTGTCGTCGAAGGTGCTGCGGGTCGTGAACTCGGCCTTCTACCGGCCGCGCTCCGACCCCATCTCCACGATCACCCGCGCTGTCCTCGTGCTCGGGTTCGAGACCATCCGCGACGTCGCCACCGGCCTCGTGCTCGTCGAGGCCCTGCTGCGCGGCGGGGGGTCCGGCCACTACATCCGCGACAGCCTGCAGCGCTCGCTCCATCGCGGCCTGCTGGCCCGGGAGCTGTCGGCCCGCGTCGGCTACCCGGAGCCCGAGGAGGCGTACCTGCTCGGCCTGTTCGCCGACTGGGGGATGCTCTGGACCGCGGCCTGGTTCCCGGAGGAGTTCGAGGAGGCGACCGCGCTGCAGCGCGAGCAGGGCGGGCGGCTGGAGGACGCAGTGCGCGAGGTCCTCGGCGTGCCCCCCGCGGAGCTGGCGGCGACGATGCTCCAGCGCTGGAACTTCCCCGCGACGTACGCCGAGTACTTCCGCCTGTCGCAGCCGGCACGCGTGGCCGGACGGTCGCCGGGCGACAGGCTGCTCGCCGTCGTCGGCGTGGCCGCAGAGGCGACGGCGCCGTGCCCGGACGACACCGGCGCACCCACGCGCCGCGCCCTCGAGCGCTTCCAGCGGCTCTTCGACCTGGGCCCGGAGCCGTTCGCGGAGGCCGCGGCGATCGCCCGCAGCGCGCTGCGCGAGCAGTCCCCGATCTTCGGGCTCGGAGCGGTGGCGGAGCCCGCGGCGCCCGCCACACCGTCCGGCGCGGCGGCGGCCGGGACCGTCGACGCGCCGCGCGGCGGCGATGCCCGGGCGGGCGAGGGCGCCGCCCCCGCCCAGGCCGGGGACCCCCAGGCCGCGCTCGCCATCATCGCGGAGGTCACGCGCGCGATCGTGGACCAGCTCGACATCAACGACATCCTGGCGATGGTGATCGAGGGGGTCGCGCGTGCGGGGGGCTTCGACGTGGTCTGCCTGCTGCTGCTCACGCCCGCCCGCGATCAGCTCGTCGGCCGGCTCGGCTACGGCGAAGGGGTGAAGGAGCTCCTGCCCGGGCTGCGCATCCCGCTCGGCGCGGACGGCGGCGTGCTCGCCGAGGCCGTGATGCAGGCACGGCCGCGCGTGGTCCCGAGCGGCTCGCCGGCGCCGCAGCTCGCGGCGGTGCGCTCGTTCGTCGTGCACCCGCTGGCCGTGCGCGGCATGCCCGTGGGGGCGCTCGTGGCGGGCCGGGTCGGGGGCGGAGAGACCGGCCCGTCCGACCTCGGCATGGTGCGCCTCTTCTCCGACCAGGCGGCGCTCGCCCTCGACCGCACCGCGCGCTGATCGCGGCCCCCCCGGGGAGGAGCCGCCCCGCATGCGGTCGGCACCGACCGTCGCCCCGCTCGCGCGCAGAACGGTCAGCGCCGGCGGAAGACCAGCGTCCGGTTGTCGGCGGGCATGCCGATCAGCTCGACGAGGTCGAGCCCCGCAGCGGCCGCCACCCGCGCCACCTCCGCGACCTCGCGCAAGCCCCAGGCCGGGTCGCGGGCGCGCAGCTCGGCGTCGAAGGCCACGTTGCCCGGACCCGTGTGGGCGCCGTCCACCATGAAGGGCCCGTAGAGCACGAGCGGACCGCAGGGCAGCAGCACCCGCGCGGCGCCACGCACGAGGCCCTCGCACGCCGCCCAGCGTGCGATGTGCACCATGTTGATGGAGACCACGGCGTCCGCCCGCGCCACGGGCCAGTCGGCTTCGGCGGCGTCGAGCGCGAGCGGGGGGCGGACGTTGGCGAGCCCCGCACACCACGCCGCGACGCTGGCACGCGCGTCCGCGTCGGGATCGGTCGGCTGCCAGACGAGACCGGTCAGTGCGGCGGCGAAGAAGGCCGCGTGCTCGCCCGTCCCGCTCGCGACCTCGAGCACGAGCCCGCGCGGCGGCAGCACGCGGCGCAGCACGGCGAGGATCGGCCAGCGGTTGCGGGCCGTCGCAGGCGCATGGCGGCGCGGGTCCA
>Ga0209253_10003252_pt1 | contig 14306 bp, 12 predicted proteins | sample FrelakmetBRP12BR_FD_187145 | JGI IMG/M metagenome (GOLD analysis project Ga0209253, IMG submission 187145) | Freshwater lake sediment microbial communities from the University of Notre Dame, USA, for methane emissions studies - BRP12 BR (SPAdes)... | ecosystem: Environmental > Aquatic >...
GATGTCGATCGCCACGGTGTAATTCCATGCATCGATTCTCGGTGCCGCCGTAAACAGCTCCGGATAGGCCTTGCGGTAGCGCGCCACGGACTCGGCGTAGCGGCCATCGCGGTAATCGATGACGGCGAGTAGTCCCAACGCGTTGCTGTCTCGAGGATTCGCTTCCAGGACGCGTCGGGCGCGCCGCCCCGCCCCGTTCCTGTCTCCGCCCTGCAGATCGCGCCATGCGAGCAGAGCGTTCACGATCGCGTTGTCGGGCAAGCGTTCTTCGGCCTGCCGCAGCACACGATCGCGCGCCTCGTCGTCCCCCAGGTCCCAGTACAAGATCGGTAACAGCGTCGTGCCCCAGGGATTGTCCGCGTCGAGCGCCACGGCCTTTTCCATGAGCGGCACCGCCGTCACGAAATCATCCATTGAATACGCGGCGAGAACAGCCAGGGACGAATACCCTCCCGGCATAAGCGGATCGATCTCGATCGCCCGTCGGTAGCGGCCCGCCGCGTCCTCGAACCGCTCCTGCCCTGCCAGTGCCTGACCGAGACCGAGCTGCGTTATCGCCGACAGCGGATCCAGCTCCGCTGCGCGTTCGAAGTACCGGACACTTTCGTCGATGCGCGCCAGATCGAACAGCAGGTTCCCGTAGAACTTGAGCGCCATCGCGTGGTTCGGATTGAGTTCGATGGCTCGGCGGTACATCCCTTCGGCACGGTCGCCGTGACCGCCTTCATCTTCGATGAGCCCAGCCGAGACCCATGCGTCCGCGAGTCCCGGATCCAGCTTCAGCGCGGTGTCGACTGCCGCCTGGGCTCGCTCGAGGGTGGCGGCGCGGGGCGCGCCGGTATAGTTCAGACTCACAGCCAGCAATTCCGCCTGCCCCGCGTACGCGAGCGCGAACTTCGGATCCAGTTCGATCGCTTTCCGGAAGTACTGCTCCGCCTCGGTGAATCCGGTGACGGTACGCTTCGCGAGACGCTGCCGCCCGAGCTGGTAGTTTTCCCAGGCTTCAAGGTTCTGGGTCGGCACCGCGTTCATGCGCGCCTTGTCGCCGGCGGTCAGCGTCGCCTTGAGCGCCCCGGCGATCGCCGCTGCCACCTCGCTCTGGATGGCGAAGATGTTGGCCGCCGTGAGTTCGCGGTCGTACGTCTCCGCCCAGACGTGCGCGTCCGTGCCGGCGTCGATCAGCTGCACGTTGATGCGCACCCGGTCGCCCGCCCGCTGCACCCCGCCCTCCAGGATGCTCTTCACACCCAGCTGTGCGGCGATGGTCTTGGTCGGCAGCTTGGTGTCGCGAAACTGCTCCACCGACGTGCGCGAGATCACCTTGAGCGCGCTCACCTTCGAGAGCTGCGTGAGGATGTCGTCGTGGATTCCGTCCACGAAGAACGCGTCCTTCTCCTGGTCGCTGCGGTTCTCGAACGGCAGCACGGCGATCGAGGGCCGCTCTTCGACAGGGGTCGGAGCGAACGGTGGCGCCGGCGGTGGCGGGACCGGTCCATTGCGCTGGCCATAGAGCCAGAGCGCGCCCCCACCGAGCGCGAGCAGCACCGACAGGATCGCAAGCTCGGCCCCGCTCACCCGCTGCTGGCCGCGGTCGCCGTGATACCACGCAACCACCAGCACGACAGGCAGGCCGATCAGCAGACCGATGGACGCGAATTGCTGGATCTGGCGTGGCCAGTCGAACGTACCGGCCGCGAAACCGATGACCTGCAGCAGCAGCCACGCGCCGCCGGCATAAGCCAAGCCCCACTGCACGACCTTGCGGCGGCGCAGCTTGGCCCAGACGCCCTCGTCGTCACGCTCGGTTGGCGTGTCGGTCACTCGCGTGCTCCCTTACGGAGGGAGTGTAGCGGGATCGCCGGCTGGAGTCGTCCGGCAGGGCCAGATGCGAAGTCTTCGCAACGACCTCGGCGGATCCTGCCGGGCAACATGTCCCGTGCAAAGAATGTCGACGCCGCTGCCACGAAATGACGGCAGTGACAGACCGCTCCTGGCTAAAGTCGCGATTGGCTGCTTCCCGGGGCCCTTCCGGCGGCGAGGATCGGTCTCGGGTGCACGACGCCCGCGTTCGAAGCGGGCGCCTGCGCCGGTTCATTTGCCGGAGCACCCTTCTCAGAGGAAATAGGCCGCCCCGAATACGCCGAGCATCGTGAAGACGAGGGCGATCTTCGCGAGCGTCCCGAAGACGAGTCCCACCCAGGTCGCGAGGCCGGCGCGGCCCGCCTGCTCGAGTCGTCCGTGCGAGATCAGTTCGCCCGCGACCGCACCGAGGAACGGCCCGAGGATCAGGCCCGGCAGCCCCATGAACACTCCGACCAGCGTGCCGAGGACGGCGCCCATGATCGCGAGTTTCGTCGCGCCGACCCGCTTCGCGCCGAGCGAGGTCGCAACGAAGTCGATGGCGAACGACGCGAGCGTCATGAGCCCGAGCAGGGTGAGCACGATCCAGCCGACACGCTGGAAATCGTCCGCCCATGCAGCCACCAGCAGGCCGCCGTAGACCAGTGGCACGCCCGGCAGGGCTGGCAACACGGATCCCAGCACGCCCATGAGCACCATGAAGGCTGCGAGCAGCCACAGTCCCACGGATCCAGACATTGTCTTCTCCCCGGTCGCAGCCGCCAGCCGGCGCCCGCCGCATCATGCATGGCCCGGCATCCGGCGTCACGCAGGGCCATGGCGCTACACTGCTCCGGATGATTGAACTGCCCTCACTGCCGATCGTCGAGGCGCTGCCGGAGCTCGAGGCCGCGCTGTCGTCGCATCGCTGCGTCATCCTGGAGGCGCCGCCGGGCGCGGGCAAGAGCACGGTCGTTCCGCTCGCGCTGCTCGACAGTCCCTGGCGTGGGGACGGCCGCATCCTGATGCTCGAACCACGACGCATCGCGGCGCGCGCGGTCGCCGAGCGCATGTCCTTGCTGCTCGGCGAGGACGTCGGGCAGACCGTCGGATTCCGCACGCGCCTCGAAACGCGCGTCGGCCCGCGCACCAGGATCGAAGTCGTGACCGAGGGCATCCTCACCCGGATGCTGCAGCGCGATCCGGCGCTCGAGGATGTCGCGCTCGTCGTCTTCGACGAGTTCCACGAACGGAACCTCCACGGCGACCTCGGTCTCGCGCTCTGCGTCGAGAGCCGGCGCCACCTGCGCGAATCGCTGCGCCTGCTGGTCATGTCCGCGACACTCGAAGCGGACGCGCTCCTGCGCGTGCTCCCCGACGCAACCGTGGTGCGCGCGCCGGGACGCATGTTCCCGGTGGACGTGCACTTCGTTCCGCCGCCCGCGACGGAACCGGGCCGCGCACCGCGCATCGAGGGACCGGTGACTGCGGTGACGCAGCGCGCGCTCCGCGATCACGAGGGGGATGCCCTCGTCTTCCTGCCCGGCGCCGGCGAAATCCGCCGGGTTACCGAGGCGCTCGCGGGCAGCCTGCCCGCAAGTGAGTACGTCGTGCTCCCCCTGTACGGGGACCTCGGTGCCGCGGAGCAGGACGCGGCGCTGCGCCCCGATCCGCGGGGTCGGCGCAAGGTCGTGGTTGCGACCAACATCGCGGAGACCAGCCTCACGATCGACGGTGTGCGCATCGTCGTGGATGCGGGACTCGAGCGCAGACAGCGCTTCGACCCGGCGAGCGGCATGAGCCGCCTCGAGACCTCGCGGATTTCACGGGCGTCCGCCGAGCAGCGCCAGGGACGCGCGGGCCGCACTGCCCCGGGCACCTGCTACCGGCTGTGGAGCGCCTCGGCGCACGACGCGCTGCTCCCTCAAGCCCCCGCCGAGATTCTCGAGGCGGACCTTGCGCCGCTGGCGCTCGAGCTCGCGTGCTGGGGCTGCACCGAGCCCGCGTCGCTGACCTGGCTCGATCCGCCGCCGGCGGCGACGCTCGCGCAGGCGCGGGAACTGCTCGAGCGCCTCGAGGCCGTGGACGACGCGGGGCGCGTGACGGCGCTCGGCCGGGAGATGGCTACGCTCGGGATCCACCCGCGGCTCGCGCACATGGTGCTGCGCGCGCGGCCGCTGGGCCTCGGCGAACTGGCGTGCCAGGTCGCGGCGCTCCTGTCGGAGCGCGACCCGCTGCGCGCGGCGCCCGGCTTCCGCGATCCCGAGATGTTCCATCGCATCGAAGTCCTGCGCGGCAAGTCCGCGCCCGCGAACTTCGACGTGGACACGGGTGCGCTGCGCAGGATCCAGCGCGTCGCGCAGCAAGTCGAGCGGCAACTCGGCCGCGTGGCGAAGACCCGCGACGCGCCAGGCGCCGGGCTGGCCCCGGATCAGGCGACCGGTCTGCTGCTCGCGTTTGCCTACCCGGACCGCATCGGGCGCGCACGCGAGGGCAGCCCGGGCCGCTATCTGCTGAGCGGCGGTCGCGGCGCCGAATTCCGCGATCCCACGGCACTTGCGCGGTCTGCATACGTCGTAGTCGCCGCGCTCGACGCGGGCGAACGCGAGGCGCGCATACAGCTCGCGGCGTCGCTCGATCCAGTGCTGCTGGAGCGGCACTTCGCTTCGGCGATCACCGAGACCTCGAGCGTCGCCTGGGATCCCAAGGTGGAGGCGGTCGCGGCACGACGGGTGCGGCGCCTCGGCGCGCTGGTGCTGCGCGACGAACCGCTGCGCAACGTCGATGCGTCCGCGAGCGTCGCGGCCATGCTCGAAGGCATCCGCTCACTGGGGCTCGGCTGCCTGCCCTGGACGCGCGAACTCGAGCAGTGGCGCGCGCGGCTGATGCTGGTGCGCGAGAACGATCCGCGCGGGCGCGATGGCTGGCCGGATGTCTCTGACGACGCGCTCCTCGGCTCGCTCGAGTCCTGGCTGGCGCCGTGGCTGGACCGGATCACCCGGCGCGACCAGCTCGCGAAACTGGACCTGCGCGGCGCGCTGCACGCGATGCTCGACTGGAACGCCCAACGTCTGCTCGATGAGCTCGCGCCCACGCACCTCGCCGTGCCGAGCGGATCGCGGATCGCGCTCGACTACTCGGGCGGCGCACCGACGCTTGCCGTGCGCTTGCAGGAAGTGTTCGGGCTCATGGAATCCCCGCGCGTGGCCGGGGGTCGCGTGCCGGTCACGCTCGAGCTGCTCTCGCCCGCGCGGCGGCCGGTCCAGGTGACGCGCGACCTCGCGAGCTTCTGGTCGCGGGCCTATCACGAGGTGAAGAAGGAACTGAAGGGGCGCTATCCGAAGCACTACTGGCCGGACGATCCACACGAGGCGGTCGCGACCAAGCGAGTGCGGCCGCGCTAGAGGGACTGCGACGGTTACTCGGCCCGCAGCGCTTCGACCGGATCGAGCCTCGCGGCATTGAGCGCAGGGAGGATTCCGGCGACCAGGCCGATCAATATCGAGAGCGCGAGTGAGAGCCCGACGAAGAGCGGCGAGTAACTGACCGGCAGCTGCCGCACCGTTTCGCCCAGGAGCCACGCGACGCCCGCTCCGAACGCGAGGCCGGCGAGGCCGCCGAGGAACGACAGCACGACCGCCTCGGACAGGAAGAGCGCCAGCACCTGCCCGCGCTCGGCACCGAGCGCCCTCAGCAGGCCGATCTCGCCGGTGCGTTCCCGCACCGATATGGTCATGATGGTGAAGATGCCGACCGCGCCCACCAGCAGCGAGATGCTGCCGAGCGCCGCGACGGCGAACGTGAGCACGTCGAGCACCGAGCCCAGCGCGTCGAGCATCTGCTGCTGCGGGGTGACGGTGAAGTCCTCGTCCCCGTGCCGGGCACCGAGCACGCGGCGTATGCCCTCCTCCACCTCGGGCAGCGGGGCGGTCTCCTCGTACAGCACGTGGATCTCGAACAGGCTTTCGCGGTCGAATAGATCGAGCGCCCGGGCGGCCGGGATGAAGACGGTGTCGTCCAGGTCCATGCCGATGACGGTACCCTTCGGCGCCATGACGCCCACGATGCGATAGCGCTCGCTGCCGACCCGCACGGTCGTACCGAGCGGGTTCGCCTTGCCGAAGAGCTCCTGGGCCATCTTCGAACCGAGCACGGCGAGGCTGCGCGGCGCCCTCGGGTCGTCCGGCGGCAGGAACGTGCCCTGGCTCACCGAGAAGCGCAGCACTTCGGCGAACTTAGGCCCTGTGCCGTAGACGGTCACGCGGCGCTTGCGGCCGTTCGCCTCGACTTCCGCGTTGCCCTGCACCATCGGGTCGGAGGCGAGCACGTAGGGCACGTGGCGCAGTGATTCGGCGTCGTCGATGGTCACCGGGCGCACCGTGCCGAACACCCCGATCGACCCGCCCATGGTCTTCGTCGTTCCCGGCGTCACGCTGATGATGTTGGTGCCGAACTGCGTGAACTCCGAGATGACGAAGCGGCGCACGCCCTCGCCGATGGAGGTGAGGAGCACCACCGCGGCGACACCGACCGCGATGCCGAGCGCGGTCAAGATCGCGCGCATGCGATGCGCCGTCACCGAGCGGCTCGTGTAGCGCACGAGGTCCGTTCCGCGCACGGCTCAGCGCCTCCCCGCCAGCGCCACCACCGGATCGAGCCGGGCCGCGCGCCTCGCCGGCAGCAGGCCGAAGACCACGCCGCTCGCCACCGCGATCAGCACCGCCAGCACCACGGCCCAGATCGGCGGCCCCAGCGGCAGCGCCGGGTAGGCGCGACCGATCACCCAGTCGGCGGCGTAGCCGACCACGAGACCGAAGCCCGCCCCGACGATGGACAGCAGCACCGCCTCGGCGAGGAAGAGCGCCGTGATCTGGCTGCCGCGCGCGCCGAGCGCCTTCATCAGGCCGACCTCGGAGGTGCGCTGGCTCACCGCGACCAGCATCACGTTCATGATCAGGATGCCCGCGACCGCGAGGCTGATCGAGGCGATCCCGGCGAGTGTCAGCGTCAGTGCGGTGAAGATCCGGTTGAAAGTTGCGAGCACCGCGTCCTGGGTGACGACCGTCACGTCCTCCTCGCCCTGGTGGCGCCGGGCGAGCTGGGCACGCACCGCCCGCTGGATACGCGGCATCGCGTCGCGCTCGCGCGCCGTGATCATGATGCGGAACAGCGACCCGCTGTTGAAGAGCTGCAGCGCGCTGCTCACCGGAATCACGACGATCTCCTGCAGGTCGAATCCGATGGACCGGCCGGAGTCTCCCAGTATGCCGATGACGCGAAAGCGCCTGTCGCCGATCCGCACCGTCGCGCCCACTGCCGGACCGCGTGGGAAAAGCTCCGAGCGCACCTTGGCTCCGAGCACGCAGACGGCCATGTCGCGATCGATCTCGCCGGCGGGCAGGAACGAGCCCTGTGCCATGCTCAGGTTGCGCACGACGAGGAATTCCGAGGTCGTGCCGATGACCGGCACCTCGCGCGACAGTTCGCCCGCGGAGACGGGTACCGAGCCGATCACCAGCGGCGCGATGCGCTCGACCCCGGGAATGCGGAGCAGCGACTGTGCGTCGTCGAGCGTGAGATCGCGAGGCGTCTCGCCCGCGAACATTCCAGGCTGCACGCCCGTGGTTTCCGAGCGCCCGGGCAGCACGATCAGCAGGTCCGCCCCCAGCGCCTGGAATTCCCCCGTCACGTAGCGACGGGCACCCTCCCCGAGCGAGGTGAGCACTACGACGGCCGCCACGCCGATCGACATCGCGACCAGCATCATGATGCTGCGCATCCGCGCCCGCACCAGGGACTCGCTCGCGAGGTGCAGCAGGTCGCCGAATCTCATCCCGGCGGTCCGGTGGTCTCATCCGTCACGATGCAGCCGTCGCGCATGCGCACGTGGCGGTGCGCGCGCGCGGCCACTTCGTCGTCGTGCGTCACGACCAGCAGCGTGATCCCGCGCGCATTCAGGGTCTCGAGCGCCACGAGCACCTCGGCACCTGACACGTGGTCGAGGTTGCCGGTGGGCTCGTCGGCCAGCAGCACCGTGGGCTCCATCACCATCGCGCGCGCGATGGCCACGCGCTGGCGCTGCCCGCCCGACAGCTGGTCCGGGCGGTGGTGCGCGCGGTCCATGAGGTTGAGGCTCGCGAGCACCGCCTCGGCCCGCTTGCGCCGCTCCGCAGGAGGCATCGCCGCCAGCACCATCGGCAGCTCGACGTTCTCGAACGCCGTGAGCCGTGGCACGAGGTGGAAGGACTGGAAGATGAAACCGATCTTGCGCGCGCGCACGTGGGCGAGTTCGTCGTCGTCGAGCGAGGTGACCTCGCGCCCGTCGAGCAGGTACTCACCGCCGGTCGGCCGGTCCAGGAGCCCGATTACGTTCAGGAGCGTGGATTTGCCCGAGCCGCTCGGGCCCATGATCGAGACGTACTCGCCGTCCTGGATCGTCAGGTTCACGGAGTCGAGCGCCTTCACGAGCTGCTCGCCGACCTGGAAGTGCCGGCTCGAGTTCCTGAGTTCGATCATGCGCAGTCGTGGCTCAGGGCGAGACGGCCGGCGCGCCGTCCTTGAGACCCTCGCGGTCGATCGAGACCACGACGCGGTCCCCGGGTTCGAGGCCCTTCGTGACCTCGGTGAACTCCCAGTTGCCGAGCCCGGTCTCGACCGTGCGACTGCGGATGCGGCCGCCCTCGAGGACGTAGACGCGGTTGCCCTCGACCAGCGCGCGCGTCGGTACACGCAGCACGTCCGGGCGCTCGGCGACGATGACTTCGAGGTCGGCGCTGTACCCCGGCAGCAGGACGGCGTCGTCCCGCTCGTCGATCTCCGCCTCGACTTCCACCGTACGCGCCTGCTTCTCGACTTCGAGGACGTAGGGCGCGACGCGGCGCACGTGCGCCTTGAAGCTGCGGTCCTTGAAGGCATCGAGCGTCACGCGGGCCGTCATGCCCTCGCGCACGCGCGGCGCGTCCACTTCGTCGATCGGCGCGGTGACGTAGATGCAGCTCGAGTCCACGACGTCCACCGCCGGCGGCGTCGGGATGCCGACGGGCGACGGCGTCACGAATTCGCCGACCTCGCCGTTGATCTCGGCCACGATCCCTGCGAACGGCGCGCGCAGCAACGTGCGCTCCAGGTGCGCGCGGGCCGCCTCGATGCGCGCCTGGCTCACATGGGTCTGCTCGCCCGCCGCACGACACGCGGCCTCCCGGCCTTCGGCCTCGCCGGCCGCGCGCTCTGCAAGCTCGGTCGACACGAGCTTGCGCTCGACGAGGCTCGCGAGCCGATCCGACTCGCGGCGCGCGACCTTCGCGGAAATGCAGGCCTGGTCCCGCAGAGCGCGGGTGGCGGCGGCGTCGCGCTCGGCAAGGTTGACCTCGGCGCGGATGTCGGCGTTCCAAAGCTCGAGCAGCACCTGGCCCTTCTCCACACGGTCACCCTTCTTGACCGGCAGGCGGGCGATCTGGCCGCCCATCTGAGGCGCGAGCTTGGCGCGGTTGCAGGCCTTGACCGTGCCCGCTCGCGTGTTGGTTACCGTCTGGTCCACCGTGCCGCGCGCGACCTCGGCGGTGTCCACCGTGATGGGCTTGGGGCGCCCGACCCAGAGCACTGTCGCGACGGCGACACCCGTGATCCCGGCCACCACGGCCAATGCACGCCACTTCATGCCCGGAATTTCCGTTGATATCGAGGAGAACGGCATTGCAGCACCTCCCCAGCGGAGGCGCAATCAGGGGTGGCGGAAAGTCGCAGCCATGATGCAACCGGAGTGCCGCCGCGCCGCCGCCGGTGTTTACAGGGGTCCGGCCGCACTAGACTGCGCGCATGCAGGTTACCGCCAGACCTTCGCATACGCTCACAGACCCGGCCCGGCTCGCGTTCGTCGCCGCGCTATTGGCGTTCCTGGCCGCCGCCTGCTCGCCCTTCCAGCGCGGCTCGCCCGGCGGCACGGCCTCGGATCCCGGGGCAGCGGCGCTCATCGCGGCCGAATCCCGTATCGGCGCACCCTATCGCTACGGCGGAACCGGCCCCGATGCCTTCGACTGCAGCGGCCTCGTCGCCTACTCGTACCGCCAGGCAGGGATCACGCTGCCGCGCACGGCGGCCCAGCAGTACGCCGCGGTCACGCCGGTGAAGAAGCGCGACCTCAAGCCCGGCGACCTGCTGTTCTTCCGCGTCAACGACCGCGACGTGGGTCACGTCGGCATCTACGCCGGCGAAGACCGCTTCGTGGACGCACCGCAGACCGGCGGCAAGGTGCGCATGGTGCGTTTCGACGACGAGTGGTACCGCGAGCGCTACGTCGGTGCCGGACGCCCGTACAGGAACTGAGCATGGGCTGCCGCGAGCCGGCTTCATTTCAACCTGTCACTATGCGTACGAGTGGAGGTCGAGTGGCATGCGCCCGTCGGCGCGGACCGCCAGACACCGCACGACCGTGACGAGGTCTACGTCGTGGTACGCGGCAGCGCCGATTTCGCGGTGTGGCGGGAGCTCCTGCGATCACTGATCGCGCCTCGATCCAGTTGAGCAGGCGCTAGCGCACCGGTGAACAGTGTGCAGCGATCCACTCTGTGAGTTCGTCCTCGCTCAAGTCGCCGGCGGCGAGTGCGAGGAACGTCGTCACACACTCAGCGTCGCTGGCGGTCAGTTCCAGGCCATTCAGCTCCAGGAACAATTCGGCGACCACGAGGCTGGTGCGCTTGTTTCCATCCAGGAAGGGATGGTTACGGGAGATGCCGGATGCATAGCTCGCCGCCAGTCGATGCAGCGCGTGTTCTCCGTAGGCGAACTGGTTCTTCGGGCGAGCCATCGCCGATTCGAGCAGGCCACGATCGCGCACACCGGCCTGGCCGCCGTGCTCGGCGAGTTGCTCGTCGTGGATGGCAAGCACGACCTCGAGGTCGATCCAGACGGGATCGTTCATCGGCGCCGGCTGTGGCTACTTCGCGAGCTCGCGAAGGACCGCGCGGCGCTTCTTCATGATCTTGCGGGCGGCGGTCATCTGCGTTTCGAACTCAGGGCTGTACGGCGTCAGGCGGTAGCCGTCCGAGGATTCAGTCAGGTAGACCGTGTCGCCCCTGTCGACCTTGAGGCGTGTCAGGACCTCTTTGGAGAAGACGACCCCTGCTGAATTCCCAACCGCGGTGAGCTTGAGTTTGATCATGGGCGAATGTTCGTACGTTCGTAATAACAAGTCAAGACGCCGGACCATTCCAGGTCACGCTTTCAGGGTAAGAGTGGCTGTGCGACTTACGCGGAGATAGGCTCATGATCGAATCAACTCAAGGCTCGTTTGTTCCCCTTAGCAACTTCGGCTCCGGTTATCTTGAACCAATCACCCGCGGGTGAGCGGGGCTCATGGGAGGCGCGGACGTGGTTGGTCTGCTCTGCGGCCGGTGCCTCGGGTTTAGGCGGCTACAGCGCGCGCACTGCTCAGCATGAACTGGCAGGGTATTTGACGGATTTTTTCGAAACAGGTACCTTGTCCCGCAACGGTACTAGCCCTGAAAACATGGCCACCGAATCCAAACTCGCCCCGATCCGCAAGGGACTCCTGGAATTCCTGGTGCTGAAGATCGTTGGCGTGAGCAGCGTCTACGTGCCGGACATCCTGCGCCGGCTCGCGGGCACGGAGTTCGCCACGCAGGAAGGGACGCTCTACCCCCTGCTCAGCAAACTGCGCCGTGAGGAACTCGTACTGTACGAGTGGCAGGAATCGGATGCGGGTCCGCCGCGGAAGTACTACCGTCTGACGGACGCGGGCCGGGCGCAGCTCGCCGCGCTCGACGAGTACTGGAACCAGATCAACCGCACCATCGCCGACATCGGACATTGAGCCATGAAACGCATCTCCGTCACCGTCAGTCTCAACCGCAGCACGCTCCAGTTCGACGACGCGGCGTATGCGCGCCTCGACCGGTACCTCGCCGAATCCGCGAGCCTCCTCGAAGGCGATCCCGACCCGCAGGAGATCCTGGGCGACCTGGAGCAGGCCGTGGCGGACCAGTGCACACGTCGCCTGCAACCGGATCAAGCGGTCGTGACGCTGGCGGAGCTCGAGCCCGCACTCGAGGAGATCGGGTCCGTGCAGGTGCCAGGCGCCGCGGCTGCGTCGGGGTCGGCGGCGCGGGAGTCGACACGGCCGCTGCAGCAGATCAGCGAAGGCGCCGTGGTCAGCGGAGTGTGTCTCGGACTGGCGCGCTATTTCGGGCTCAACGTGACCGCGCTCAGGATCTTCGCGGTCCTGCTGCTGTTGCTCTCGGGCGGAGGCGTGATTGTCGTGTACATCGCACTGATGCTGCTGTTTCCGTACGCCCCGCTGCAGCGCGGCGGTCAGCCGCTCGGCTGGTTGCCGGCCAGGAGTCGCGCGTTCATCGAGTACGTACGCGTGAAGTTCCACCTCGCGACGAACTGAGCGCGTGGTGCGCAACGAAGTCACGCTCTTCGTAAGTGCGCACTGCCCCGCCGCTGGTCTCGCGCGGCTGCGGCGGGACGAGCCTACCTCCAAACTCAAGAATGGATGAACACGATGTCAGCACGCCAGGCGAGTCTTGCGGTCATTCTTGTCGTCTCGGTGTCGGTGGTCGGCCCGGCGCACGCCCAGCAGGAGCACCAGCATCAGCACGCTGGTGCTGCCGTCGCCAAGCTCCAGCTCGATGCTGGCCACAAATGGACGACAGTGGCCTCGCTGCGCTCTGGCATGGCTGCCATCCGCAACGCGTTCGAAGCGGACCATCCCGCGATTCACGAGGGCAAGGAGACGGACGCCCAGTACGCAGCGCTCGCGGATCGCATCCAGTCGCAGGTGAGCACGATTGTCGCAAACTGCCATCTGCCGGAAGAGGCCGATGCCAATCTTCATTACGTGATTGCCGACCTTTCGCTGGGTGCGAGCCTGATGCGGGGCCAGGATCCGGCCCGCACCCGTCACGACGGGGCGGCGCTGGTGCACGGCGCGCTGACTGCCTACGGCAAGTATTTCGACGATCCGGGCTGGGTGGCTGAGCCAGCGACGAAGCATTGAGCGCCGTCACGCCGGCGGTTGCCACGTCAGGCGTGACGCGGAGAACTGCGATGGTCACTGACTACGTTCTGCCGGGCCTCGTGGTCGCCTTTTTCGGCTGGCGAGTCGTGTCGTCCTTGCTTGCGCGGCGCAGGCGATCCCCCACTGCACCACCTTGCGGCGCCGCCGCCGGTCGCCACAGGTCTCAGCGATTCATCCGCTCCTCGACCAGCTGCTCCACCACCGACGGATCCGCCAGCGTCGAGATGTCGCCCAACTGCTCGTGCTCGTTGGCGGCGATCTTGCGCAGGATGCGGCGCATGATCTTTCCTGAGCGCGTCTTCGGCAGGCCCGGCGCCCACTGGACGAAGTCCGGCGTCGCGATCGGCCCGATCTCGCGCCGCACCCAGTCGCGCAGCTCGCTCCGCAGTTTCTCGGTCGGTGTCGCGTCCACGACCAGCGTGACGTAGGCGTAGATGCCTTGTCCCTTGATGTCGTGCGGACAGCCGACGACCGCGGCCTCGGCGACGAGGTGGTGCGCCACGAGTGCGCTCTCGACCTCGGCCGTGCCGAGCCGGTGGCCCGCGACGTTCAGCACGTCGTCCACGCGCCCGGTGATCCAGTAGTAGCCGTCCTCGTCGCGCTTGGCGCCGTCGCCGGTGAAATACATGCCCGGATAGGTCTTGAAATAGGTGTCGATGAAGCGCTGGTGATCGCCGTACACCGTGCGCATCTGCCCGGGCCAGCTGTCGGTGATGACGAGGTTGCCCTCGCAGGCGCCGTCGAGCACCCGACCCTCGCCATCGACGATGGCGGGTCTCACGCCGAAGAACGGCAATGTCGCCGAGCCCGGCTTCTGGTCGATCGCGCCGGGCAGCGGGCTGATCAGTACGCCGCCCGTCTCGGTCTGCCACCACGTGTCCACGATCGGGCAGCGCCCGTCACCGACGACGCGGTGATACCACTCCCAGGCCTCGGGATTGATCGGCTCGCCGACGGTGCCGAGCAGGCGGATCGACTTCCTCGAGTGCTTCTTCACCGGCGCGTCGCCCTCGCGCATCAGCGCGCGAAGCGCCGTCGGCGCGGTGTAGAAGATCGTGACCGCGTGCTTGTCGCAGGCCTGCCAGAAGCGGCCCGAGTCCGGGAAGTTCGGCACGCCCTCGAACATCACGGACGTCGCGCCGTTCGCGAGCGGCCCGTAGACGACGTAGCTGTGGCCCGTCACCCAGCCGACGTCAGCCGTACACCAGAAGACGTCCTCCTCGCGCAGGTCGAACACGGCCTCGTGCGTCAGCGCGGCGTACACGAGGTAGCCGCCGCTGGTGTGCAGCACGCCCTTCGGCTTTCCGGTAGACCCCGACGTGTACAGGATGAACAGCGGATCCTCTGCATCCACGACCGCGGGCTCGCAGTGTTCGGGCTGCCCGTCCACGATCTCGTGGTACCAGAGGTCGCGGTTGTACATGGCCAC
>Ga0209253_10003253_pt1 | contig 14305 bp, 13 predicted proteins | sample FrelakmetBRP12BR_FD_187145 | JGI IMG/M metagenome (GOLD analysis project Ga0209253, IMG submission 187145) | Freshwater lake sediment microbial communities from the University of Notre Dame, USA, for methane emissions studies - BRP12 BR (SPAdes)... | ecosystem: Environmental > Aquatic >...
TCGTCAGCGGGGTCGGGCACGAGACCGATTTCACGATCGCCGATTTCGTCGCCGACGAACGCGCCCCGACCCCAACCGCTGCCGCGCAGCGCGTGGTCCCGGATCGCCATGCACTGCTCAGGGGTTTGCAAGACCAGGCGCAACACCTGCAACGCGCGCAGCGCAACCGGCTGCAAAACGCGATGCAGGCACTGGACTACTTGCAGCGCAGGCTGGTGCATCCCGCGCAGCAGTTGCAGCGCCAGACCCAACAATTGGACCAGTTGCAACAGCGCATGCAGCGCGCCTTTGCCTATCGCAAGCAGCAGCAACACTGGCAGTGGCAATCGCTGGCGCAACGGTTGCGCGCAGCGAGTAGCGACTTTGCACGGCTGCAAGACCGGCAGACCAATCTGGCGGAACGTTTGATAAAAGCGATGCATGCTACGCAAGCACATCGCTTGGGGCGAGTGGAGAATGCTGCGCAGCATTTGATCTTCCTTGACCCGACAAAAGTCTTGGCGCGTGGCTATAGCATGGTGCAGGACGTAAACGGCGGAGTGGTGTCGGATGCGGGGCAGGTGGCAGTTGGTGCTGAGTTGCGCATTACCTTCGCCAATGGTTGGGTTCGGACGGAGGTGAAGGAGAAAGGCGTAGAGTGAGTAGCACGTAGGTTGGGTTAACGCACAGCGCATAACCCAACACCAAAATAAAACCAACACCAAAATAAAACCAACACCAAAACCACCGGGGGTTGCCCGGTAGAGTTGTCTTAAAGTCTCTACAAATAATGTTGGGTTCCGCTACGATCAACCCAACCTACTTGCTATCCTTGGTAACCATGCGTTTCACTCCTCACTGCGGTATCATCCCGCCCTCGCAAAATCGCAACACAGCCCTATCGAAATGACATCCGAAAATTTCATCGACCTTCCTCCTTTGCTCAGCGCGCGCGGCACGATCATGCTGCCCGGCTCGAAAAGCATTTCCAATCGCATCTTGTTGTTGTCGGCATTGGCGCAGGGCATGACCGAGATACGCGATGTGCTGTTGTCGGACGACACCGAGCGCATGCTGGATGGCTTGCGCGCTTTGGGCGTATGCGTGGAGCAACTGGAGTCGCATGTATTCCGCGTGCAGGGCAGCGACGGCAACTTCCCGGTCAAACAGGCAGAGTTGTTCCTGGGCAATGCCGGCACCGCGTTCCGTCCGCTGACGGCGACGCTGGCGCTGTCCGGCGGCGACTACAAGCTGTCTGGTGTGGCGCGCATGCACGAACGTCCGATAGGCGATCTGGTGGATGCGTTGCGCGAACTCGGTGCGGACATCGAGTGCCTGGATAATGAAGGTTTTCCGCCGCTGCAGATCCACCCGGCGAACTTGACTGGCGTGGAAAGCGTCAGCGTGCGCGGTGATGTGTCCAGCCAATTCCTTACCGCTTTATTGATGGCCTTGCCGTTGCTGGATCGCGAGGTCACCGTGGAAGTGATCGGCGAGTTGATCTCCAAGCCGTATATCGAGATTACATTGACGATGATGGCGCGCTTCGGTGTGGTCGTGCGCAGAGACGGCTGGCGCAGTTTCACAGTGGATGCGGGCAGCCGCTATCAATCGCCCGGCGTGATCTATGTGGAAGGCGATGCTTCATCTGCGTCGTATTTTCTTGCTGCGGGCGCGATCGGCGGTGGGCCAGTGCGAATAGAGGGCGTGGGCAGCGGCAGTATCCAGGGCGATGTGCGCTTCGCCGATGCGCTGGCGCTGATGGGTGCGCAGATCGAGATGGGCGCGAACTGGATGGAAGCGCGTGCGCCAAAATCAGGGCGGCTCAAGGCGGTCGAGCTGGATTGCAACCATATTCCCGATGCGGCGATGACGCTGGCGGTGGCCGCGTTGTTTGCCGAGGGTACGACCACGCTGCGCAACATCGCCAGTTGGCGCGTCAAGGAAACCGACCGCATCGCGGCGATGGCGACCGAGTTGCGCAAGGTCGGGGCGGCGGTGGAGGAGGGCGCGGATTACATTCGCATAACGCCGCCAGTCCACATTAAATATGCGGCAATCGATACCTACGACGACCACCGCATGGCGATGTGTTTTTCGCTGGCGGCCTTTGGCGTGGAAGGGATGCGCATCAACGATCCGCGCTGTGTCGAGAAGACTTTCCCGAACTATTTCACGCTGCTGCATGATGTGGTGCAGGCCGTGCCGGTGATCGCGATAGACGGACCATCGGCATCCGGCAAGGGTACGGTGGCCAAGCTGGTCGCGGCCAGGCTCGGCTTTCATTATCTGGACAGCGGCGCGTTGTACCGCTTGCTGGCACTGGCGGCGCAGCGTGACGAGGTTCTGCTGACCGACGAAGCCGGCTTGGCGGCAGTGGCCGAGCGCATCGAGATCCATTTCGAGGGCGAGCAGATATGGTTGGACGGCGCATTGGTCGGTGACGAGCTGCGCGGTGAGCTGTGTGCTGCCGCGGCTTCCAAAGTGGCGGCCTTACCCAGGGTGCGCGCTGCGCTGCTCGCCAAGCAGCATGCCTTCCGCCGGGCGCCTGGCCTGGTGGCGGATGGGCGCGACATGGGCTCGGTGGTGTTTCCGGACGCGGAATTGAAGATTTTTCTGACCGCCAGTGCCGAGGCGCGTGCAGAGCGTCGTTATAAGCAGTTGATGGAAAAAGGAATCGGTGCTAATATCGCCGCCCTTTTGCTGGATATACGCGTGCGCGACGAACGAGATACTCAACGCAGCGCATCTCCGTTGCAACAGGTGCATGGTGCAAGTCTGCTGGACACCACAGCTCTGAACATCGAGCAGGCGGTACAGGAAATATTGACGCGCTACCAGGCGAAGTAGCTCTGAAAGCCGGCCCCGTTTGACTCTCCGTTTGATGGGAACTTTAACTAACCCACTGTGCAGAACTTTATGTTCTGGGCAGATATTTATTCTTTAGGTATATCCGATGAACTCAACCGCAGTAGCTGTACAAGACCTCGATAGTTTCGCCGCAATGTTTGAAGAAAGCTTGACGCGCAAGGAAATGCGTGCCGGTGAACTGATCACCGCACAAGTCGTGCGTGTCGATCACAACATGGTGGTGGTGAATGCCGGACTGAAGTCCGAAAGTTTGATAGCGATCGAGGAGTTCCTCGACGCCAAAGGCGAACTGGAAGTCAAAGCGGGTGACTTTGTCACCGTCGCGATCGAAGCGCTGGAAAACGGCTATGGTGAAACCAAGCTGTCGCGCGAAAAGGCCAAGCGTCTAGCCGCATGGCACGATCTGGAACTGGCCATGGAAGAAGGCAGGATCGTCGAAGGTTTCGTCAGCGGCAAGGTCAAGGGCGGTCTGACCGCGATGGTCAACGGCATCCGTGCATTCCTGCCGGGTTCGCTGGTGGACGTACGTCCGGTCAAGGACACCACGCCTTACGAAAACAAGACCATGGAGTTGAAGGTCATCAAGCTGGATCGCAAGCGCAACAACGTGGTGGTTTCACGCCGCGCGGTGCTGGAATCGTCGATGGGCGCAGATCGTGAAGCGATCATGGAAAACCTCAAGGAAGGCGCGATCGTCAAGGGTGTGGTTAAGAACATCACCGACTACGGTGCGTTCGTTGACCTGGGCGGCATCGACGGCCTGTTGCACATCACCGACCTGGCATGGCGTCGCGTGAAGCATCCGTCTGAAGTGTTGACCGTGGGCGACGAGATCGAAGCCAAGATACTGAAGTTCGATCAGGAGAAGAACCGCGTTTCGCTGGGCATCAAGCAGATGGGCGATGATCCGTGGAATGGCTTGGCGCGCCGCTATCCACAAGGCACCCGTTTGTTCGGCAAGGTGACCAACCTGACCGACTACGGCGCGTTCGTGGAGATCGAGCAGGGTATCGAAGGTCTGGTTCACGTTTCCGAAATGGATTGGACCAACAAGAACGTACATCCTTCCAAGGTTGTTGCTCTGGGAGATGAAGTCGAAGTGATGATCCTGGAGATCGACGAAGCGCGTCGCCGCATCTCACTGGGCATGAAGCAATGCCAATCCAATCCTTGGGATGATTTTGCGATCAACCACAAGAAGGGCGACAAGGTTAAGGGTCAGATCAAGTCGATCACCGATTTCGGCGTGTTCATCGGACTGGATGGCGGTATCGACGGTCTGGTGCATTTGTCGGATCTGTCATGGACCCAACCCGGCGAGGAAATGGTGCGCAACTACAAGAAGGGTGATGAAGTCGAGGCTATGGTACTGGCGATCGATGTTGAGCGCGAACGCATCTCCCTCGGTATCAAGCAGATGGAGGGCGATCCGTTCGGCGGCTTTGCTTCCAGCCATGAGAAAGGTGCAGTGGTTACCGGAACCGTGAAATCATTGGACGCCAAGGGCGCTGTCATTTCGCTGGATGGCGATGTCGAAGCGTACCTTAAGGCTTCCGAAGTGTCGGCCGATCGCGTTGAAGATATACGCAATCATCTCAAAGAGGGAGATAGTGTCACCGCTGTCATCATCAACGTGGATCGCAAGAATCGCGGCATCAATCTGTCGATCAAGGCTCTGAACAAGACCGAGGAAACTGCGGCGATGCAAAAGCTCTCTGCCGAAAGTAGTTCGAGTGCGGGCACCACCAATCTGGGCGCGTTACTGAAGGCCAAGATGACCGGCTCCAAGACCGAAGCCTAAGTTAGAGGTTCTGCACCATGACTCGTTCTGATTTGATCGCCAAGCTGGCAGAGTTGCATTCACAACTACTGGCCAAGGATGCAGAGCTTGCCGTTAAAGTGATTCTTGATGCGCTCTCTGCCACGCTATCGCGCGGCGGACGTGTCGAGATTCGCGGTTTCGGCAGTTTTGGTCTGAATTACCGTCCGCCTCGTCAGGGTCGCAATCCCAAGACCGGTGACAAGGTAAAAGTGCCAGCCAAGTATGTGCCGCATTTCAAAGCCGGCAAGGAACTCAGGGAGAGGGTCAGCGAACGGAAGTCTTGATTCCGGGCTGAAGCGGTTCAATTGGCGGCATATCGCAAGGTATAGCCGCCATTTTTTATGCTATCGTTGCACCGGTGTTTTTTGGGGTGTGCCATGCGCTATCTAAATTGGTTATTGCGCGCAGTACTGTTCATCGTACTGCTTGGGTTCGCGGTCAAAAATGACCAGCCGGTTACGTTGCGCTATTTCTTTGGTTTTGAATGGCAATCTTCACTGGTGATCGTGCTGCTGATTTTCTTTGCTGCCGGGGCTGCGGTTGGAATACTCGCGATGTTCGTTAATCTACTGCAACAGCGTCGCGAAATCGCCCGGCTCAAGCGCGATATCCGGGTCAGGATCAAACTTGCCGATGAATCGCAAAAACTGCCTATCCAACCTTCCTGACAAATATATACAGTTATGGAATTTCAACTCTGGATGCTGCTCATCTTTCCGTTATTCTTTGGAATGGGATGGCTGGCAGCGCGCATCGATATAAAAGAGCTGCTCTCGGAGTCGAGTGCGCTGCCGCAGTCGTATTTTCAGGGATTGAACTTCTTGCTCAACGAGCAACAGGATAAGGCCATCGAGGCCTTCATCGAGGTAGTCAAGGTCGATCCGCAAACCGTCGAGTTACACTTCGCGCTGGGCAGCCTGTTCCGCCGCCGTGGTGAAATAGACCGGGCTCTGCGCATGCACCACAACCTGGTGGAAAGGGCTGATCTGGACGACAGCAAACGCCAGCAGGCGATCTTCGAGTTGGCGCAGGACTATCTTAAGGCCGGGATACTGGATCGTGCAGAAAGCCTGTTCAGAGAGCTGGAAGGCACGCCATATGCCAAGCAAGCTTTGGAGTTTTTGCTTGAGTTGTTCCAGAAAGAGCATGACTGGCTCAAGGCGATTTCGGTAGCGCAACGGCTAACTGAGGTGTCCGGACAGTCCTTTGGCAACCAGGCAGCATTTTTCTATTGCGAACTGGCGAGCGAGGAAATCGCACAAGGCAATCAGGCTGCGGCGCGTGGACATTTACAGCAGGCATTGCAGGTTCATCCCAATGCGGTGCGTGCCACCATCATGCTGGGTGATATGGCTGAGAGTGAGGGTAAACACGAAGAGGCCATAGCCACCTGGAAGTCAATCGAAACCCAGGACGCGCAATATCTGCCACTGGTCGCCGAACGATTGCTGAAAGGGTATTGCAGTATGGGTCGGGAAGCGGAAGGCGTTGCCTTGCTGCGCGAATACTTGAGCAAGTACCACTCGCACGATTTGATGAATGTGGTGTTCGAGGGGGTGCTGAAAAACGAAGGATCTGCGGCCGCATACCAATTGGTACGTGACGAGCTGGAGCGCAATCCGTCGTTGTTGGGGCTGGATAAATTACTCGAAGCCAGGTTACTGGAAGTGTCAATGGACAGACGTGCCGATGTCGAGCTGGTAAAAAATCTGGTTCACAAGCGCACTCGCAATCTGGCCATGTATCACTGCGCCAACTGCGGATTCAATGCCCGCCAGTTCTACTGGCATTGCCCAGCCTGCCATGCATGGGACAGTTATTCGCCGCGCCGCACCGAAGAAACCGGAGTTGTGCTATGAACGATCCGAAGATCATTATCGCGCTGGATTACTCCGCCGCCGGGCCGGCACTTGCATTGGCCGGCAGGCTGGAGCCGTCGTTGTGCCGCCTCAAGGTCGGCAAGGAATTGTTTACAGCCGCCGGCCCGGCCTTGGTCGAAAAACTGATGCAGAGTGGTTTCGAGGTTTTTCTCGACCTGAAATTTCACGACATCCCCAATACCGTTGCCCAGGCCTGCAAAGTTGCCGCAGGCCTGGGAGTGTGGATGGTAAACGTGCATGCACTGGGAGGCCGCAGGATGCTGGATGCGGCACGCGATGCGATAGACAGCGGCACGAAGCAACCCAAACTTATCGCAGTGACGATGCTGACCAGCATGGCGCAGGAAGATCTCGCCGGAATCGGTATCAATGCCACGCCAGCCGAAATGGTGCTGCGCCTTGCGACACTGGCGCGTCACAGCGGGCTGGATGGTGTGGTGTGCTCGGCGCAGGAAGCGGCGTTGCTGCGCAAGCAATGCGGTAGCGAATTTTGTTTGGTGACCCCGGGAATTCGACCAGCGCAGGCCAGTCATGATGACCAGTCGCGGGTGATGACTCCGCAGGCCGCGCTGCAAGCAGGCTCCAGTTATTTGGTGATAGGTCGTCCGATCACCCAGGCGGCGGACCCGTTACAGGCATTGCTGGATATTGATCAAGAAATCGGAGAACTGATATGAATCAGAAAAGCGCAGGACGGTTATGACCGCGTTGCCAAAATTCGCGGGAGCAAAAATATTGGTGGTCGGTGATGTGATGCTGGATCGCTATTGGTTCGGCGATGTCAATCGTATTTCACCTGAAGCACCTGTGCCGGTGCTTAAAGTAGATCATGTTGAGGAGCGCCCGGGTGGTGCGGCCAACGTGGCGCGCAACATCGCGGCACTGGGCGCGCAAGCCACATTGTTGTCGGTGGTTGGTGATGATGAGGCAGGCGCCTGCCTGGAGAGATTGCTCATCGAGCACAGCAACCTTACCGCGCTGCTGCATCGCGACGACAGCTTCTCCACTATCATCAAATTGCGCGCCATCGCCCGCCACCAGCAGTTGCTGCGCATCGATTTTGAAACATCCCCCAGCCACGAGGTGCTTCATGCTGCATTGGAGGATTTTCGCGCACAGATGCCATTGGCCGATGTCGTGATCCTGTCCGATTATGGCAAGGGCGGGCTGACCCATATTGCCGAGATGATCAAGTTGGCGAGAGCTGCAGGGAAACCGGTGCTGGTCGATCCCAAGGGGGATGATTACGCCCGCTATCGCGGCGCGACTTTACTTACTCCGAATCGTAGCGAGTTTCGTGAGGTGGCGGGCAGCTGGAAGACTGACGCAGAATTCAACAACAAGGCTGAGAATCTGCGCGCCGAATTACAGCTTGACGCTCTGTTGGTCACGCGCAGCGAAGACGGCATGAGCTTGTTTCGCGCCAATGAGGTGCTGCATGAACCGACGCAAACGCGTGAGGTGTTCGATGTCAGCGGAGCGGGCGATACCGTGATTGCCACCCTTGCGGTGATGTTGGCAAGCGGCGCGGACTTGCCTGGCTCCATGCGCATCGCCAATCGTGCTGCGGGCATCGTGGTGGGTAAACTGGGGACGGCGGTGGTCAGCCGTGAGGAAATTATTCAGGATATGGGACGCTAGGATTAGGGATTGAGCGAAAACCATCCCAGCCCCCTCTTGTCAGGGGAGGAGCCACTGCCCGGTTCTCTCCCTGACAAGGGGAGTTAGAGGGGACTTGAGTTTTTTCGATCCTGAATCCCGCATCCCTAATCCTGATTGGAGGAGAAGATATGTACTACATCGTCACCGGCGCAGCCGGCTTTATCGGTTCAAATCTGGTCAAGGCGCTCAACGAGCGCGGAGAGAGCAATATAATCGCGGTCGACAATATGAAGAATGCCGACAAATTCAGGAATCTGGTGGATTGCGAAATCGCCGATTATCTTGATAAGGTAGACTTCCTCGAAAAATTGCAGGATGGCTTCTTCGACGGGTTGGTCAGTGCAGTTTTACACCAGGGCGCATGTTCCGACACGATGGAAACGGATGGCCGCTACATGATGGATAACAACTATCAATATACCCTGGAGTTGCTGAACTACTGCCAGAACGAGGAAGTGCCGTTCCTGTATGCCTCGTCCGCCTCGGTGTACGGCGGTGGCAGGGCATTCAAGGAAAGCCGCGAAAGCGAAGCCCCGCTGAATGTGTATGCCTATTCCAAATTCCTGTTCGACCAGATCGTGCGCCGCCGTTGGCATAAGCGCAATGCGCAGATCGTCGGCTTGAGGTATTTCAACGTGTATGGCCCTCGCGAAGCACACAAGACTCGCATGGCATCTGTCGCCTATCACTTCTTCAACCAGTATCGTGCCGAAGGCAGGGTGAAATTGTTCGAGGGTTGCGACGGATATCCCAACGGTGGGCAATTGCGCGATTTTGTCTCGATCGAAGACGTGGTCAAGGTGAATATGTATTTCCTCGACAACCCGCATAAATCGGGTATCTTCAACCTCGGTACCGGACATGCCCAGAGCTTCAACGACGTGGCGGTGGCGACCATCAATACCTTGCGCATTGCCGATGGCAAACCTGCAATAAGCATAACCGAACTGCAACAGCAGGGGGTGATCAGTTATATCCCTTTCCCCGATCAATTGCGCGGAAAATATCAAAGTTACACCCAAGCCGATATCGGGGCATTGCGCAACAGCGGCTATACGGAACCATTTCTGAGCGTGGAGCAAGGTGTGGCAAGATATGTGGAGCAGATGCTGAAAGCTTTGGGGTAGAAATGATAGCCAGGTTGGCAGGGAACGAACGATGTATCCATCGATAGAAGATTTTGTCGGCAACACACCCATGGTCCGGCTCAAACGCATTCCGGGCAATACCAGCAACGTGTTGTTGGCCAAACTGGAAGGCAATAATCCCGCCGGCTCGGTGAAGGATAGACCTGCACTTTCCATGATCATGCGCGCCGAACAGCGCGGCGACATCAAGCCGGGTGATACCTTGATCGAGGCGACCAGCGGCAATACCGGCATCGCACTGGCGATGGCGGCGGCGATGCGCGGTTACAGGATGATCCTGGTGATGCCGGAGAATCAGAGCGTGGAACGCCGCCAGACTATGCGCGCGTTCGGTGCTGAACTGGTGCTTACCGCGAAGGAGGGCAGCATGGAGCTGGCCCGCGATACAGCGGAAATATTGCGCGATGAAGGCAAAGGCATCATCCTGGATCAGTTTGCCAATCCGGATAACCCGCTCGCGCATTATGAAGGGACTGCGCCAGAGATATGGCGCGATACTCATGGCAAGCTCACACACTTCATCAGCAGCATGGGCACCACCGGCACCATCATGGGTTGCTCGCGTTACTTCAAGGAGAAGAATCCCGGCGTCCAGATCATCGGCGTGCAGCCGGAGGAGGGTGCGCAGATTCCCGGCATCCGAAAGTGGTCAGACGCGTACCTGCCAAAAATCTATAGCGGAAAAAATATAGATAAGCTAGAAAATGTGAGCCAGGCTGATGCGGAAGAAATGACGCGTCGTCTGGCGCGCGAGGAAGGGATTTTCTGCGGTATTTCTTCCGGAGGCACATTAAGCGTCGCTCTGCGCATCTCCCAGCAAGTCGAGAATGCAGTGATAGTATTCATCGTCTGTGATCGCGGGGATCGTTATCTTTCGACAGGAGTGTTCCCTGCATGACGTCTATGTCGTAACAAGCGTGTTTATTGCACGACGCCTAAGCTACATTGTCCGTCCTGGGATTGGACGCAAGAATCTTTATAACAGCCTGCTGATTGCGTTTTGCGGCTAGCGTGAGTGGCAGGCTTCCGTCGAAATTCTTGATGCTCTTGTCGGCGCCATGGTGCAGCAGTGTCCTGACAATTTCAGTGTAGCCTTCTGCGGCAGCTTTGTGCAAGGCGGTCGAGCCGTCGCGTGTGGTCAGATTCAGGTTGGCACCGCTGTCAATCAGCAGAAGCACATCACCCAGGCTGCGGCGTATTGTTGCCAGAAATAAAGGTGTCATGCCGGAATTGTTGCATGCGTCTACCAGCGCGCGGTTATCAATCAGTAATTTTGCACTCGATGTCTTTCCGGCATCTGCAGCCCAATGCAAAGCGGTGTTGCCGAGCAGGTCGACAGCATGCAAGTTGGCGTTATATTTGATAAGCGTGCTGATGACTTCATTGTGCCCATTGAACGCGGCCAGCATCAGGGGAGTCCAGCCGCGTTCATTGTGGATTTCCGTGTTGACGCGAGCTTCAAGGAACAACGATACTGCCTGACGATTACCGGTTTCTACGGCGCGATGAAATCCCCAGGCCGTGCTGGGAATGCCAAGTCTTTCCAATGCCCGGGTCGTTTCGTTTGGCAGTGGCTTCCATTCTTTGGAATTCTCGATAGAGACTGGAGGTTTAAAATTGGAAAACTTATCTTCAGACAAGTCCCAAACATCGGGTTTCTTGTTGGGCTTGTGCGAACTTGCATGTACCAGGCTCAGGCGCATAATTTCAGCCGCAACATCGGGAGGAAAGCCGGCACGGCCTTCGCGGTCGCTAACCATCAGCCCCATAAAATAATCACTTATTCCGGGTTTATCCCAAAGCAACATGATCTTTTCTAGGATTCGCGGAAATTTACTTTCCAGCGAATATGGATAGAACTTCGTTTCCCCACCTAGTATTCTGAGTAACCTTTGGTCCATATTTGTCTTTACCTACTAATTGAGCTGCGCGATTTTTGGTCTTGATAATGCCGGATTCTGCGCGAAGTAGCGTTTGATGCCACCCAGAATCGCATTTGCAATTCTCATCTGATAGTTTTCATCATTCAAGCGGCGCTCTTCGCTGGGATTGCTGATAAATGCCGTTTCGACCAAGATGGATGGTATATCCGGGGATTTCAGCACGGCGAATCCGGCCTGTTCCACACGCCCGCGATGCAGGTCGTTGATGCCGCCCAATTCATTCAGCACGTGCTTGGCAAGTTTCATGCTGTCGGTGATTGTTTGGGTTTGAGACAGATCGATCAAAGTGCGCCTCAGATCGAGGTCCTTCACCGCGAGGTTCACCCCTCCGATTAAGTCCGCTTCGTTCTCTTTCTTCGCCAGCCAGCGTGCCGCAGTACTGGTCGCGCCGTGTTCAGAAAGGGCAAACACCGACGAACCGCGCGCTTTCGGCTTGATGAAGGCATCCGCGTGGATGGAGATGAATAGATCCGCATTGACTTTGCGCGCTTTGGCGACGCGCCCGATGAGGGGGATGAAGTAATCTCCGTCGCGTATCAATATGCCGCGCATATTTGGGGTGTCATCGATCAAAGACTTTACTTTGCGTGCGATGGCCAAAGTGACATTTTTCTCACGGGAACCATGTCTGCCCCGTGCACCCGGGTCTTCGCCGCCATGCCCGGCATCGATTGCGATGATCAGGGTACGTGCGCGAAACTCGGGAAGTTTGGGTGTGGACGGTGCGGCAGGTGGTGACAGATCCATTCTATCGATACCAAAGCGCTCATCCATCTGCAGTTGGTCGCCGGCAGGCGTCTTGTCTGCAGATATTTCGGCTGTGGAGGGTATGCCGGAAGCATCGGTGAAGCGGGATTCGGTTTTTTCCAGCAAAGCCATCAACGGGTCGATCGGGTGGGCGGGATATACGTCCAGGACCAGTCGATAGCCATATTCGCTGACCGGCTTGAGAACGAAAATTTGCGGCTTCACCTCGCTTTTTAAGTCCAGCACCAACCTTACCACCCCTGGTTTGAAACGTCCGACGCGTGCGCTCTTGATATAGGGATCGTTGTCGCTGATTTTCTTGGTAAGCTCATTCAGCGCTTCCCCGAGTTCCACCTTGTCCAGATCAATTACCAGGCGATTCGGATCGTTCACGATGAACATGTTGTAGCGAATTTCATTATTGGATTCGAGCGTCAGGCGTGTGTAATCTTGGGCCGGCCAGACGCGTGCCGATTTGATGGTGCTGGCGGCATACGCTTGTGGCAAACACAGTATCAGCGCAAGGCTCACTGCAATGTGGAGTGACCCCCAGCGGTAGTGGTGCCTTTGCCTAGCCCCTGACGGGATAAAAATTCCCTGCCACGCTATCCTTTTCGGGAGCAACAGAGCAACAAGTTTTATAGCTGTTTCAAGCATTGCTTACCCATTTCGGAATTGGCATGAATTCCTGCCTTGCGGCCCAATGGCAAAATTTCCAGGTCGATTTCAATGTCGGCAGTGGGAATGAGACTTCGTGCTTTCTCCGGCCACTCGATAAACAATATATTATGCCCGTCGAATTCATCGCGGAAGCCGGCAGAATCCCATTCTTGCTCATCGCGCAGACGATACAGATCGAAGTGACGCAAGTCTAACCCATCCACACGATAAGGCTCAACCAGTGTATAGCTGGGGCTTTTCACCCGGCCGGAATAGCCTAGTGCATCGAGTATTCCGCGCACCAAGGTGGTTTTTCCGGCACCCAGATCGCCACGAAGATATATCACCATGCCGGGTTTTAGTTGTGTGGCAACACGATGGGCCAACGCATTGGTTGCGCTTTCATCGGTAAGATCCAGGGTGATTCGGCTATCATCGTGATTATGCAAAACAGAAATCCCCAACAGGAATATTACGCTGCGCTCGTAACGCAGATACGCGCGTGGGCACATGAACTGGGCTTTCAAACCGTGGGCATCAGCGATACCGATCTTTCTGTTGCGGAAAACGGCCTGCTGGAATGGATTGCTCGCGGCTTTCACGGCGAGCTGGATTATATGGCAAAACATGGTTTGAAACGCAGCCGGCCGGCGAAGTTGTTGCCCGGTACTGTGCGCGTGATCTCGTTGCGCATGAATTACTTGCCAGCCGGTGCGCGAGACAGTTGGCGGGTGTTGGCTGATAGTGAGCGCGCTTACATCTCGCGCTATGCCATGGGGCGCGATTATCACAAGGTGCTGCGCAACCGTCTGGCGCAGCTGGCGGATAAAATCCGCGCTGCAGCCCCTGAATTCGGTGGGCGGGTATTCACCGACAGTGCGCCGGTGATGGAAGTCGAGTTGGCATGCAAAGCTGGTTTGGGCTGGCGCGGCAAGCACACCTTGTTGCTGTCGCGCGAACACGGTTCGTGGTTTTTTCTCGGTGAGATATATCTGAATCTGCCGCTGCCAGTGGATAAATCACAAGATGACCATTGTGGAAAATGCACGCGTTGTATCGAGGTGTGCCCGACCAAGGCGATCGTCGCGCCCTATCGGTTGGATGCGCGCCGTTGTATTTCCTATCTTACCATTGAACTCAAGGGGAGCGTCCCAGTCGAGTTGCGCCCGTTGATAGGCAACCGCATCTACGGCTGCGATGACTGCCAGCTGATATGTCCGTGGAATGGGTTTGCGCAAACCACAGTCGAGCCGGAGTTTGCGGTGCGGCATGGGCTTGATGATGCGTCGCTGGCGGATCTGTTCGCGTGGAATGAAGCCGAATTTAAAGCCCGGCTTGCGGGCAGTGCAATTTATCGCATCGGCCATGAGCAATGGTTGCGCAATATTGCTGTGGCTTTGGGTAATGCGGCCACGAGTGATGTTGTGATAGCCTCACTGAAAATGCATGCCGGGCATGATTCAGGGTTAGTGCGGGAGCACGTGGAATGGGCGCTGTTGCAGCACGCTAATAGATGAATCTGCCGCGCAACTCTTCCAGATTCAACTCGCGCAAAATCTGCTCTAGCCTCTGCTGAGCATTCCTTCTCGGGAC
>Ga0209253_10003255_pt1 | contig 14301 bp, 9 predicted proteins | sample FrelakmetBRP12BR_FD_187145 | JGI IMG/M metagenome (GOLD analysis project Ga0209253, IMG submission 187145) | Freshwater lake sediment microbial communities from the University of Notre Dame, USA, for methane emissions studies - BRP12 BR (SPAdes)... | ecosystem: Environmental > Aquatic >...
ATTGCCCTTACAGGCATAGGTTACGATAATGTGGATATAGCCGCCGCTACAGAAAAAGGCATCTGTGTTGCCAATAATCCCTATTACTGCTTGGAGGAAGTCTCAGACCACACTATGGCACTTATTCTGGCCTGTGCCAGAAAGTTTTATAAACTGCTTCCCGGTATCAAGACCGGGAAATGGAGTACCCAGGCAGATTATTTGAGCGCCTTGAAGCCACTGCATCGGCTATCTGGACAAACCTTAGGGCTTATCGGCTTTGGCAACATAGCTCGTACCCTTGTCCCAAAAGCCAAAGCTTTCGGCTTCAGAATCATTGCCTACAGTCCCCATGTGCCTGATGTCCTGCTTAAGACATTTGATGTAAAGTCGGTGGGGCTCGACCAGTTGCTTGAAGAGTCGGACTTCGTTTCCATGCATACCAGTCTGACCCCTGAAACCAGGCATATGATGGGGCTTGAGCAGTTCAAGAAGATGAAACGCACCAGCTATTTCATTAACACAGCCCGTGGAGAGCTCGTTGATGAAACGGCTCTTTATACTGCCCTTTCGCAGGGATTAATTGCGGGTGCTGGCCTGGATGTGTTGGAGTCAGAACCTCCCAGCCAGGATAATCCCTTGCTCAAGCTCAACAATGTTCTTATTACCGGTCATTTTGCTTACTATTCCGAGGAGTCGCGTGAAGAATTATTCAGGTGGCCCTGGGAGGAGGTGGCCCGGGTATTGCAGGGGCAGTGGCCTCTGGGCTTGATAAGTGCGCAAGTCAAAGAGAGATTCAGTGCTAAATGGGGTGTTCACCCCAAGTGAACGGAGCTTATACTGAATAGCGCTGTCGAGGTACTTGGGCGATAGTCTGTAATGCTTTCACGTTGAGGATACTTCTTGAGCAGGGTAGCTTATGTATGGGAGGAAATTTGTAGGCTACGGCTGCGTTCAAAGAGAGCTCAAGGCTTCTGTTCAACAATCATGCTTGTGCGGCATGTTCCGGGAAGAGTCTCACGGCTCTTGACAAGGATTTAGAAGTGTGCTGGCATGATGATGCTCCAAGTAATCAGACAAGAACTTGGCGAGTGCGGAACCGACTGCCGAGTAAGTGGAAGCTGAAAGGTGCTGGGAGGCAGAGTCCCAGTACAAGGTAGGTGGAAGCAGAAAGGAGAGGGGCGGTGAGCCAAGAACAGCGAGGTTACTTGGGGCAGTTTTTATTCCCAGTATCTTATCCATCATACCGGCTACTAAGTATTTCTACGGGAAGAGGGAGCTAAGTTGGGGAGTCAGTGAGGCTTCGTTCCTTTCGTTAGCTCGGGATGGAGGATGCCAACGAAGGGCAAATTACGGTATTCTCCCTTGTAATCCAATCCATAACCCACTACGAACTCATCCGGAACCTCAAAGCCTACGTAATCGAGAGGAACATTTATCAGTCGGCGTGCTCTTTTATCAAGCAAGGTACAAACGCGAAGACTGGCAGGATTGTGGGCAGAAAGATGATTGAGAATGTAATTGAGGGTCATGCCAGTATCTACAATATCTTCAACCATCAGTACATGTTGCCCTGTTATGCTGCTATCCAAGTCTCTGGTTATCTCGACCACCTGACCGTCACCACCGTAGTATGAGATAGCCATAAAGTCCAGGGTAACCGGAAGAGAAAGGTGCTGCATAAGGTCAGCCATGAAGCAGACAACGCCCTTCAAGATGCCTACTAGCACTAATCGCTGACCAGCATAATCACGCGAAATATGTCTGGCCAGGGTTCTTACCCTTCGTTGAATTTTGGCGTGGCTATACAGAACTCGGTCGACTCCTTCTACTTTCGCCTCGCCGAGAGGGCCATAACCATATTTGGCCAACAGCTTGAGGAAATCGTTTTTGTTCAGAAGCCTAACATTGACTTCGGGATAAAGCGCTCTAAGCTGGCGCAGCTTGCGGTTCTTCTCCGTCAGCAGATTTTGTTTTAATGTGGTCAGTTCAACATAAAGGTCCAGCTCCGGTAAATAGAAATCGGGAGTGAACATCTCTGCTATTTTGTCGCCTTCCCACCTAAGAGGAAAGGAACGAGGCTCATAAAGCCATTCAATACAGTAGAAGTCCAGAAGTTTGGCAAAATCCTCCTCGCTGGGATGCGCGAAACTAGTTGGCCTCAACGTCGCAGCGGGTGATGAAGATACTCGAGACGGTTTTCTCCGTTTCTCACTTGCCTTATAGTCTTGCTCCAGCAATTGATGAAGCTCTGCTCTCTCAAATATGACAGCGCAAATATCGGCAACACTGAGGAGGAAACTTCTGTCACCTTCAGAGAACTGGCGAGGCTCACGTGTGTAAATTCGAATCTCTCCAATGGCTTCTCCCTTCTCAAGTACAGGAATCCCGAGAATAGAGGATATTCCTTGTGCTAGTGCTATTTCGGGATATTGAACTCGTTTATCTTTCGCGACATTGGCAATAAATACCACTTTGCCATCAAGGATATCCGGGAGGCTTTTATGGACGTCAAGAGGGCCTTTTTTCAGGTAGATGTCGCTCAAACCATATGCACCTACAGTAATCAAATACTCCTTTTGGGGATTGAGGGACAGGATGCGGCAGCCATTTGCCTGCACTGCCGCCACAGCGCTTTTAGCTATGGAGTTACAGATTCTCCTCAAGCTAAGAGCAGAATTGGCAACTTTGTTTATCTGCTTAAGAGCTGAATAGTAACTGGCTCTCGATCTACCCATCCTTCGACTCCGCTCAGCGCATGCTTTTGTCGTACTCTAGCCGCATTTGGTGAAGCCACAGGCAAGGCAAATATTGCAGCCTTCCTGGTAAATCAAGGGACCACCACAGTCGGGGCATTGCCCGGCCCAACTTTTGACCATCTCAGGATTTCTGGAAGGCGTCTCAGGATTACTAGCAGTCGCCTCTTTCTTAATGTACTTCTCAAGTATGCTGGCGATGGCATCAGCACAGGATAAAATAGCGTGTCCCTGCTCCCAGGCAATGGAAGGGCACCTGATGCCACGCAGGTGCTTTACAATCGAATCTATATCTATTCCAGACCTTAGAGCGAGGGATGTTAGGCGGCTAATAGCCTCAAGCTGTGCTGCGGCACAACCTCCGGCCTTTCCCAAGGCGGAGAAGACTTCGGATATTCCTTGCTGGTCGAAATTCACTGTCACATAGATGTGGCCACACCCAGTGTTGACCATTTCGGTTACACCCCTGGTGACCTTAGGTCTCTTCCTGGGACCTAACTTGCCTTCAGGCTTTTTCGCCCCTTCACCGACAGTAAGCACCTGACTTTCCCGGCTCCTGTCTCGATAAATAGTTATACCCTTCAAGCCGTCCCGATAAGCCAAGATATATACGTTGGCTACATCCTCGGGTGTTGCCTCGCGAGGGAAGTTGACTGTCTTGGATACAGCGCTATCAGTAAACTTTTGGAATACTGCCTGCATCTTAATGTGCCACTCGGGTGATATGTCATGGGCGGTGACAAAGAGCCTCTTTATCTCTTCGGGAACTTCTTCTATGTCTTTTAACCTCTTTCCTTCAGCTAGCTGCTTCATTAGTTCTGGAGAGTAAAATCCTCCCTTTTTGGCTGCCTCCTCAAAATAAGGGTTTACCTCTATAAATTCTTCGCCTTCCAGGATATGACGCACGTAGCTCAACGCGAACAATGGTTCGATGCCACTGGAGCAATTAGCGATTATGCTCAAGCTGCCGGTGGGGGCAATGGTAGTCCGGGAGGCGTTTCGAAAACGAGGGCCATCGGGAATGTCGTAAATGCTTCCCTGGAAAGCAGGGAACACTCCCCTTTCCTGAGCTAGCTCTATCGAAGCTTTATCCGCCTCTGTAGATATGAAATGGGCAATTTCCTCGGCCACGGCAAGCCCCTGCTCACTGTCATAAGGGATACCAAGCTGAATAAGCATGTCAGCAAAACCCATAACACCCAGGCCTATTTTCCTGGTGGTTTTCGTCATCTCTGCAATCTGTGGCAGCGGGAATTGGTTCACCTCAATGACATTATCAAGGAAGCGGACTGCCAGCTTGACTGTTTGGGATAGCTTCTCATAGCCAACACATGGCTGGCCGTTCTTGTCCGTCACCATCTTGGACAGATTTATGGAGCCCAAATTGCAGGACTCAAAGGGCAGCAGTGGTTGTTCTCCACATGGGTTGGTGCTTTCTATTCTGCCCAACTGAGGTGTGGGGTTATGCCTGTTTATCTCATCGATAAACACAACACCCGGGTCACCGGTGAGCCAAGCCATGTCAACTATTTTGTCGAACACCTTTCTGGCATTGAGCTTATCCATCACCTCTCCGGTTCTCGGGTTCACCAAACTGTAGTCGGTGCCTTTCTCTACCGCTTTCATAAACTCGTCAGTCACAGCTACGGAAAGGTTGAAGTTAGTCAGGGCACGTGAGTCTTCTTTGGCGGTGATGAATTCCAAGATATCCGGATGGCTAATATTAAGTATGGCCATATTGGCCCCGCGGCGCATGCCACCTTGCTTTATGACATCGGTAGTCGTATCAAAGACGCGCATGAAAGAAACAGGGCCGCTGGCAATCCCGCCTGTCGAACCTACTCTATCCTTTTCCGGTCTAAGTCGGGAAAAAGAGAAGCCCGTGCCGCCACCACTTTTGTGAATCAAGGCGGTATATTTGACTGCATCGAAAATGGACTCCATGGAATCCTCAATAGGTAAAACGAAGCAAGCTGATAGTTGTCCCAGTTCGCGGCCAGCATTCATTAGAGTAGGGGAGTTGGGTAGAAATTCCAGGTTTTCCATTAGTTGACAAAAACTCTCTTCATAAAGAGAAACATTTGCATTGGGATCGTAGGTGAGGTCCGCCGAAGCAATGTGTCTGGCCACGCGGCGAAATAGCTCTTGGGGGTCCTCAACAGCTCTTCCCTCTCCATCTTTTGTTAGGTATCTCCGTTCCAGAACTCTCAGGGCATTGTCACTAAGTTTGATTCCAGAAATGACCTGGCTTTTGGCTTGCGGAGAGAATTCATCGGCAGTCAGCATTTCCTTGACCATTTCCCGGATTTGAGAGGGGGATGCGGGTTGTTTGGTTTGCCGAGGAACCAGCTTCTCCATGCCTGGGAACGGATGAGCCACCTCGATGCGCTGGCACACTTGCTCTGTAAACTTTTCCAACAATTTCCTATCACTTATACCCATCGACTCGCCGGCAGCGAAGACAGCTTGGGCTACTCTATCACGACCAACAGTCTTGTCATTCTCTTTTCGGCGGGTCTTGGGCATTTCATCTCCTCTTACGACCAGTCAGGGAGTTCGCTGCCTCAGAAGAGGGCAGCGGTAGCTGGTTTGCTGGCGTCACCTCTCTTCGTACCGCCAGGCTGTCCACCTCTTGTTTTAGATCGCCGATATCAGCAAATTCTCGATAAACACTGGCGAAGCGAATGTAGGCAATGTGGTCCAGTTTCTTTAGTCCCTCCATGACCAAATCACCAATATGGGAACTGGATACCTCGCTTTTGCCCACCTTGTAAAGCTCGGCCTCGATGGTGTCCACAAACTTGTCAATGGCGCCTGTGGGAAGGGGGCGTTTCTCACAGGCTTTGCGAATACCCGAAAGGAGCTTATCTCGGCTGAATTCCTCACGCCGTCCATCCTTCTTAATAACGAAGATATCATGTGGCTGTACGCGCTCGTAGGTGGTGAAACGAGCATTGCAGGCGAGACATTTCCTTCGCCGCCTCACCCCTTCATCTAGGCTCCGGGAATCTATCACCCTTGACTCCTGCCCCCCACAGTAAGGACAATTCACCAACTCCTCCTAGGGATTGTGGTACGCAAATAGTATACCACTAGATGTAGTGAAATGCAACACCCTCTAGAGGCCCATACGGTTGTCCACTATGGCTCCTCTTCCTCTGGAGAATATGTGAATACCGTAAACACCACTGAACACCAAAGTTGGGTTAGCCGCTCAAATGATTTGACATGGCACTTGTGCTCGTCCGCTACCTGACGTTCAGCCAGACAAGGCACTACTAATCCATCTGAACTAGGTCCGTTACGGGCAGCCATCCACCCCAGTGAGTCGAGAGCCAGAGAATAGGGCATCCCTTGATCTGAAGGTTGGGGCTGGAAGGTTAGCCAACGCTTTCTTCCGGTATCATTTCAATAGCGTCCCTGGGGCATACCACAGTACAGATACCGCACCCTTTGCAGTAACCATAATCAATCTCAATCTGATTCTTATTAGCATTCTCTGTTATGGCTAAGTCAGGGCAAAGCAGTCGACAGAGATCGCAAATACGGCACCTCTGCTGGTCTAGTATCGGTATATGTGTTCTTCCTGCCACTGGTGTGAATCTATCGCCTTTCCTTGTTTATCTCTGGTGTATCTGATTGCACTGGGTTCTGCCCAACCTGAATCCAATATTCATAGCTTTTAGATTGATCTCTCGCAACTTTTCTGGAATAATCTCTTCTATTGCAGATTCTAGCTCCTTCTTACTGACTACGTCGGTCATTTCCACGGCTGCGCTCAAAATGATTACGTTGGCAGCCATTCCGTTATTGAGTTCCTTAATTGCTGTCCTGCTAGCAGGAATCCCTATATATTTCGGGCCTTTCATCTCCTCAGGAACAAAACGATCGTCATAAATGACGACTCCCTCGCCAGGTTCGACGCGTCCGATATATTTGTCATAAGCGGTCTGGTACATAGCAATTAACGTATCGGCGGCAATAACATAGGGGAAAACTATTGGCCTCTCAGATATCACCACTTCGGCTCCACAAGCTCCCCCTCTGGCTGCTGCGCCATAGGAATTCGTGCTGCTAACCCATTTTCCATCATTGAAAGCTGCTTGACTCAGTATAGTGCCAGCCAGGACAATACCCTGTCCCCCAAGACCACACAGTATAACTTGCTTAATCGGCGCCATTAGCGAACTCCCCGGTTATTATCTTACCCTTCAGTTCTTCTGGTGATAAGTTCTTGGCCTTCCTCCTGGTGATGCACCTATCCATCAGGTCCTTGATCATATCTCCAGGAGTATCAAGCTGGTTGTGTCTGCCAAACTGGGTCGGGCAAGGTGACAAAACTTCAACGAAGCAAAAACCATTAGTTTGTAATGCCTTCTTGATACTGGCTATAAGGGCAAAGGGCTGAGTTACCGAATACCGGGCTGCATAGGCGGCACCAGCAGCGATAATAAGCTTGCACAGGTCAAATGGCTGATAAGGATTTCCTTGGGTTGTTGTTTGCGTAAAGGCACCTACAGATGTAGTGGAGGAGACTTGCCCTCCGGTCATCCCATAGATCATGTTGGTGGCACAGATGACAGTCAAGTCCGTATTTCTACGTGCAGCATGAATAAGGTGGTTTCCCCCAATGTCCGCTAAATCGCCGTCCCCACTGACAACCATTACCCTCAATTTTGGGTTGAACATCTTAGCTCCTGTGGCCGCAGGAATTGCTCTGCCATGCAGAGTATGAAGAGTATCAGCATTGAAGTGAGGGCTTGGTATCCAGGCAGCACAACCTATACCGGAGACGAATAACATCTCATCCATGTTGAACTCCAGCTGATCGATTGCCCTCAAAATCAACCCCATCAAAATTCCGTGACCGCAACCAGGGCAGAAGGGTGTTGAAGTCAGGCCCGGTCGCAGATACCGTTGCATGTCCCTAGCCATTACAAGTGCCTCCTCAACCCCTCTATCAGGGTATCAGGGTATATGACTTCCCCATTAGTTTGAGTAAATGATACCACCTGGCAAGAGACATATTTCCTTACCTCCCCAGCAACCTGTCCCCTGTTCATCTCAGGAACAAATAACACCTTGGCCCTTGCTCCGATATTCTTTGTCAAGCTATCGGGAAAGGGCCACAGGGTCTTCAGCCTGAGCATCCCGATTTTTCTCCCATCTTGCCGCAGGGCCCTAACGGCAAATAGCGAACTCCTTGCCGTAAAGCCATAACTGATAACAACCACCGTGGCGTCCTCCAAGTAGTAATCCTCGTAGTCAATAATCCTTTCCCGGTTGTTTACTATTTTCTCATTCAGCCTTGAAACCAACCTGTCTTGAACTAGTGGGTCGTCGGTTTTTCTGAAACCATGACTGTCATGAGTGGAGCCAGTCACCAGCACCTTCTCTCCCTCACCAAAACTGGGCATGGGTGGCACGCCATCCCTTTCCTCAGTACCAAACGGGGCGGCACCCGGCTTCTTCCTGCGGTTGAATATCTCAACATCTTTCACCACGTCTATTCTCTCGCGCAGATGACCGATTGCTTCCTCAGTAAGCAATAGAGCAGGGACCCTGTATTTCTCAGCAAGATTGAAGGCATTAATCGTTAGTTCATATGCTTCCTGCACGGACCAGGGACACACAGCGATAACCTGATAATCTCCGGACGAACCCCACTTGGCCTGCATTATGTCTCCACTTGCCACCCGTGTAGCCTGTCCTGTACTGGGACCTGCCCGTTGAACATCCACGATCACGATTGGTGTTTCTGTCATAGCAGCGTATCCAATTCCCTCCTGCATCAAGCTGAAGCCAGGTCCCGATGTAGCTGTCATGGCTTTGGCACCTGCCCATGATGCCCCAACAACTGAACAGATAGCGGCAATCTCATCCTCCATCTGCATGAATACGCCCCCAATCTCATTAAACCTGATTGAAATCCTCTCCATGATTTCGGTTGAGGGAGTAATGGGATAACCCGCATAGTAACGACATCCCGCTCTGAGGGCACCCTCGACGATTGCCTCATTCCCGGAAAGATAATAGCTTACCATGTCTCTGTATTGGGCCCATTTTCCTGATGCCGACAAAATCTACTTGAGCTAGCACTGCATAAAGCGCAGAGTATCTCTTCAGCAAATGCCTACAGCATCCTCAATTGACTAGTTTCGAGGACCTCGAGTACGGTTATGTTCTTTTTTGTTAGTTCCTCCATGAAATTTTGGTAGACTTTTCCTTCTATAGCATCCTCGGGAGCCACTATGCCTTTCTTTTCTATTTCTCCCCTCCCTACGAGTTTGGCACCTATCGCGGCAGGGAAGCCGGTAACTCTTCCCATAGCGGAAATCCCATTCTCTGTATCCGCCTGCTCCCACATATAGTAATCAATTCTCATTTTCTGTCCGTTTTTTGTTCCAGTCACTGTGTTCTGCATAACGCATACGTCGGTATCGCCCTCCGCGCGCTTCAGTCTGGGCCCGATAACGGATAGTAAGAAATCGCGAGGCGCTATCTTCATACCCCTGAACTCAACGGGTGTGAGGTCGAGTATTCCACATTCCTTGAGTGTATCTATCCCGTCGTAATGACCCGGCCATCTGATAGTCTTCTCGGCAAATTCATTAAGCTGTGGTCTCGTACGAATATAAGAAGGCATGCCCGGGGTAACGGCACACTCCAATTCCTCGTTCTTGCCAAGTTGGGCAAATCTGAATTTTTCACGTTCGCTCAATGCCGGCACTTCCACTGCCTTACCATTCTTAATCACTTCTACTTGAATCATATATTCTCTTAAGACATGCTGGAATGCCCAGGTAATCATGTATTTTAGCGGGTATTTCGCACTAGCTTCCTTTGTAGGGATGCCGCCCACTCTCGCTATCGCCGACTCGGCTTTGTCCATCTTCCTAATAGCTTCGCCCATTGTGATGTTACTCAAACCGGGAGCAAACCCTAATCCGTCAAGGAGTATGACGTCATTCTCAATGGCTCTCTTATGGAGCCATTCTCCGTACTCTTCCAGGGTCATTTGATTGGGAATATCTAAGCCTTCGGTCTCATAAGGGTCTGGTCTTCTGTGATACTCTTCGAGTATGTCAACGACATTTAGTCCGGCCTCAATCGCAGCCTCGAGCGTCTTATAACTTGTTTTTCTATCAGGTAGCGAAATAATGCCGACGTCGTATTCTTGCATTAATATTTTCATATCCGCGGTATTGCTGACATCAAGCACGTGCAGTTTGAGCTTGTTACTATTTATCCGTTTTTGTACCCTCTCAAGGTTGCTTTTCCGTCTACCTACTATTCCCACTATTTCCACCTCACTATCCCTGACTAGATCCCAGGCACTTGCAGCACCCACTTCACCCGAACCAATAACTAGAATTTTCATATTGCCTCTGCTTTCTTTTGCCTGCTGCTAACGTTTTCTGCCGATTACTGTATTCCCTGCCTAGGGCAAGGCAGCTTGCACGTGCTGTGTTTTTCAGCGTTTTTGGTCGAAGAAGTGTTTTGGTTCAATCGTTCGCAGATAGATGAGTGCCGCCAAGATATTATCCTGCTTCTGAGTTCTTGTCAATGCAAGCTGCATGAACGAGAAGCGGTCCCTCTCTTTTCTGATTGACACGATATCCGAAGCCGAGGTATTTGCTCTATACGAAGGCCAATCCATGCTTCCTTTTGACAACCAAACGAAGTATGCCCCGCTAATCCAATACGTCAAGTGACTGATAGGCGTAAAGTACGGGCCTCGCGTCGAGATTCATTTTCTGAGCCAAGCAGGGACAAATTGGAACAATGAGAGAGTATTCATAGCTCTACCCTCTTCAGGAGAGCACGTTAGTATCCTTGATGATGGTCCTGTTGAGCGACCAGATATTTCTGATGGCTTCTATCGTTCCAATCCCACCAGCGGCTGGATGCCCGCATGGACCGAAGAAGTGCCACTGAGGCGCTCCCGTGGTTCGCGCTCTGATACCAGCATACGTCGTGCCGTTCACCGTCTGTCCTAGTACAGTGTTCAGGAAGTCCGGATCGTTATCGACGACTCCGGCCGTAAGATGATGCTTCATGGAATTGCATATGTTCAGCAGCAACTTGAGGTCATCCTTGGATTCCCATGTCGTTATGACCTGAAACGGCCCAAAAACCTCGGTTGTAACCAAATCAACATGTGATGCAATACTCTTTAGTGGTATGAAAACGGCAGTGGGTTCAAAGCTGCCGTAGCACGAGGGTATCGAATGCCTCTTTAGGCGTTTGCCGCCAAACTGTATCTTGGCGCCCTTGATGCGCAAAAGCTCATTAATGTGCTCCTCAATCATCTCATTGGTCCAGGTCAGCACCGGACCGATAGTAAGGTCTTTCAGGCTACGTCTGGCGGCAAGCTCTCCCATCCTCGCCAGGAGTCCAAGCTTCATCCAATTCTCGTGGACAGCCAGTAGGCTCTGGGCGGAACACTTCTGACCACTGGCCGCGTAGGCATCGGTATCACACTGGGCTGCTACAAATTCGATCATAGACGGCATTGGATTCGGCCCGACTATCTTCCAATCGAAGCCGGCATCCTCAATCCGGCACTTTCCTTTGGTCAGCTTCAACAGCCGCTCCGCAACGGAAGTACCGCCAGTGAACTGGGTGAACTGAATGACGGGGTTGGTGACTAGTTTCTCCATGACCTGACCGCCGCAGTGAATCAGAATCAGGTCCTGCGCAGGCATTCCACAATGCAGAAGCAGCCTCACAAAAGCTTCGGCAACGATGGAAGTAGTTGTCGCTTGCTTGAGAACTGGTTTGTTTCCCATGTACAAGGCACCCATCGTCTGCAGGGTCATTATCTCTAGGGGGAAATTGAAAGGTGTGATCACGGCGACTGGACCGTGGGGCCAGCGATAGTCGATGGCCTCGTGCCCCAGGTGATCGCCCGGGGTAGTCTGTCCCTTGGCAAGGAACCTGACTTGGTCGCCCGAGAAGTTCTCCAGGAATGTGGCAGCTACAGTGACTTCGCCGCGGCATTGTTGAGTGTCCTTGGGCATAACTCTCTGAATCAGCCTCGTAAAGTAGCTCTCCCCTTCGCTACTTCTGAGGAAATCGGCGAGCCTTTCGCTAATCTCTCCATACATGAAGTATCTTTCGACATTCATGATGGGGTTGTGCAAACCGTATTTGGGGCACTTTGCTAGCGATTGAATGAAAGGTGTCAATTCCTTTTCATCGGTGTCCGGTGTCTGGATGAACGGTTCACCTGACATCGGGTCTACAACCTCTCTGTATTTCTTAGGTTTTACCCATTTCCCATCGATGAAATTCATCAGATGAGCTGGCCTGTCACACGAGATTTCATCAGGTTGCCACGGGAAGATGTCACCTAACGCCGCTGCTGCAACTCTGTTCATTTGTTACCACACCTCATTTCTGTTTTGATTCTTGTTTCCACGACGGGTTTGTCTGTCGCCAGTCCTCGGCGTACTGCAACAGGGATTTGTTTAGCTAGGACAATATGGAAGTCTTGGGGCATAAGAGAGTTGGGCAGGCCACTCATCAATTGCCCTCTCACCTGTCCTCCTAGCGGCCGCTTCCACGCGTCAGTTGATTGGGCTGGGTACCCACGTCACCAGAATGCTATCTGTTTCTCCAGTCTTTGTCAAACTCTTGGCTCCGCTACATCGTCGGGTGCCTTGGTCCTCAGCACTGATCAATGAATATGGATTTCGCCGCGGCAGCTCTCGCTGTAGTCCGTCGGAAGGCATTTCACTAGTTCGAACTACTAGGTGCCTGCTTGCCGGCACGGGTCATGAGGGCAATAGTCAATCGGTGTCGGAGAGTGGTCATCTCTAAGGACACACGGCATCAACAATTGCATAGTTGGACAATTCCGGGAGGATGTGCTACGTTTTCGTTTGCACAATAATGCCAGAATTGGTATCGCATTAGGCTCCTGTCAAGAACATGACAAGAATTTCTCGGTGCATCGATGGAAGAAATACTGCCAGGTCTCTATAGAACCCAGGTTCCTCTGCCGGGAAGTCCTCTGAAAGCCACCAACTCTTACGTTGTAAAGGGGACACAGAGGTCTTTGGTTATTGATACTGGATGGAATCGAGAGGACTGCATGGTGGCACTAGTCTCCGGCTTAAACGAATGTGGCGTGGACCTAAAGCAGGCTGATTTCTTCATCACGCATATGCATGCAGACCACTCGGGTTTAGTGTCAACTCTCGCTCGAGAAGGAGCGAGAATCTACATTGGCCAGCTAGATGCAGAGATTATTAGGTCTAGTACGCCTGAGCATTGGGAGAAGATGATTGATTCTGCTCGTAAGTGCGGCTTTCCTGGAGAGGAGCTGGAAAAGGCTGTTGGAAGCCACCCTGGTCGTAGATATAGCCCAAATACCTCCTTGAATTTTTGTATCTTGAAAGACGGCGATACGTTAAGCGTCGGGGGTTACCTATTTGAATGTATTGAAACCCCGGGGCACACTCCAGGTCATGTTTGTCTTTATGAACCCGGCAAAAAGATATTCATATGTGGCGATCATATCCTTTTCGATATAACCCCGAATATCACCCTCTCCGTTGAAGAACGAAATCCGCTGAAAGAATACTTGACCAGCCTGGACAAGGTTTATGATTTGGACGTTGAACTCGTCCTGCCCGGTCACAGAAGTATCTTCAGGAATCAAAAAGAGAGAATTCGAGAGCTGAAGCAGCACCATCAAGCAAGACTCACAGAGGTCATCTCTATTCTGGAAAGGGGTAAGCAAAACGCCTTCCAGGTGGCGTCGCAAATGACCTGGGATATAGGTCATAAATCTTGGGATTTGTTTCCTCCGGCACAGAAGTTGTTCGCTTTTGGAGAGGCCATGGCTCACCTGAAATATCTCGAGGAAGAAGGGCAAGTGGCATGGGGGATGGAAGAGCAGGGAATCATGTTTTTCATTACGGAAGATAGAAAGGAGACACACAAATGGCAGATGCTTACGTAGTCTTAGCTGGGAAGCTGGGTTATGCTGAGTCGGAGAGGCTTAAGAAGTTGCTCAAGAGGCTCATGGATAAGGAAGAAGCGGAACTTGTAGCTTCTCTTCCCTGTTCCGTGGCTGAGCTCGGCCAGAAACTGGGCAAGAAGGAAGAAAGGGTGAACGAAATGCTCAAAGGGCTTTTTGAGAAAGGGGTCATCTTCATGACCTCCAAGGGCTATCAATCTGCTAGAGACATATTTCAGCTTCATGATGCCACGGCCTGTGATGTGAGGTCGGACAAGGTGTGGGGGCGCGAACTCCTCGATCTCTGGGAAGATTTCTGCCAGGCGGAATGGTACGCTGACTGGGCGAAGATGGTTGAGACCTGGAAGATGCCTCTGTGGAGGGTGATTCCGGCCAGAAAAGCTATCTCAAAAGGAACGGCACTCCTTCCATCTGAGGATGTGGAGACTATCCTTGATAAGGCTACCAGGTTTGCTCTAGCTAACTGTTCTTGTCGGAGAATAGCCGCAAGGTGTGATTTGCCGGTTGAGGTCTGTCTTCAAATCAACCGAGCAGCGGAGTACGCCATAACCAGAGGGAGTGGGAAGGAACTGACCA
>Ga0209253_10003256_pt1 | contig 14301 bp, 16 predicted proteins | sample FrelakmetBRP12BR_FD_187145 | JGI IMG/M metagenome (GOLD analysis project Ga0209253, IMG submission 187145) | Freshwater lake sediment microbial communities from the University of Notre Dame, USA, for methane emissions studies - BRP12 BR (SPAdes)... | ecosystem: Environmental > Aquatic >...
GGCCAAGGGCCGCCGCCCCGCCCCACTCACGGACCCTTGAGCAACGCGGCGGCGAGAGACGCGCGCACCCAGGCGGCCCAGCGCTCGGGCGCCCAACCCTCCTCGTGCACGAGGAAACGGTAGATGTCGGGGTGGCCGAGCGAGAAGATGACGGCCGCCGCCTCCTCCTCAGAAAGCCCAGGCCGCAGGGCCCCCCGCTCAGCGAGAAGGTGGGCGGGGCTGCGGTAGTTACGCAGGCGTTGCTCGGCGCGCTCTCGCTCGAGTCGCGCCACTTCGGGATCGAGGGCTGCGGCCTGACGGATGACGCGGAACACCGACGCCGTCCGCGCGAGCGCGCCGCGCCAGAACTCGACGAGCTGATCGAGGATGCGCCCCGGGTCCGACTCGGCCTCGGCCTCCTCGCGCATGAACTGGGGCACGGGCGCCGGCGCCCTCTCGCCGGCGGCGGCGGAATCCAGCACTCGCGAGAGGACGTCTCGCTTCGACCCCACCGAGTTGTAGATGGTCTGCACGGCGACGCCGGCGGCGCGCGCGATGTCGGCGATGGACGTCCCGGTATAACCGCGCTCCACGAAGAGCGCCGCGGCGGCCGCGACGATCACTCGCTGCGTCTCCTCGGCCGCGATCTGGCGACGGGTTTTGCTCTCTGGCATATGGGTAGAATACCAATCTAGCAAATAGAATACAATTCCACTTTCGTGGTGAGGAGGACGCGTGATGGCGGAGGATCTCAAGGCCAAGACACTCGAGGGCTTCGAGCGCATGTTCAACCAGGGCGATCTTGACTACGTCGACCAGGCGCACGACCCGGCCGGTACGGACCATCAGGAGCCCCTGGGCACCGAGTTCGGGCCTCACCTCAAAGAAGTCATCACGCTGATGCGTGAGGCGTTCCCCGATCTGCACTTCGAGGTCAACGAGATCGTCTCAGAAGGGGACATCGTGGCCACCCGCTCGACCATGACGGGCACGCACCAGGGACGCTTCAACATGGGACCGCTCGCCGCCCTGCCGCCGACCGGGAGGAAGGTCGCCGTGCCGCACATGCATTTCTTCCGCTACAGGAACGGTCGCGTCGTCGACCTGTGGCACGTGTGGAACACGCTGAAGCTCATGCAACAGTTGGGAGTGCCGGCGCCCGACCTGAGGGTCGGTAGCGTGGCCTGAAGCGGCGCGGCCGGCATCTGGACACCGAGGGCTTGCGCGGGTTCCGGGGACCGCCGAAACGGGCGCCGAAGCCGGCAACGAAAAGGGCGCCCGCGGGGCCGGCATCGCCGGCCCCGCGGGCGCCCGTGAGTCCTCGCCCTAGACCGGCCGGACGTTGACGGCCTGGGGTCCCTTGCGGCCCTCGGTCACGTCGAACTCGACGGTCTGGTTCTCGGACAGGGTGCTTACACCGGGGGCGAGGCCGTTGACGTGCACGAAGACGTCACTGCCCTCTTCCTGCTCGATGAACCCGTAGCCCTTCTGGCCGCTGAACCACTTCACTTTGCCCTGCGTCAACTTCTACTCCTCGTCTCGTGAGCGTGTCCGCGGCGACGTGTCGACCCAACGATGCGCGCTCTTCACTATGGGCGCTGCCTACGATCGCAGGTGCGCCGCAAACAGGCGGCTCACTATACCGTGTTCCGCCCGTCGAGGAAACCGGGGGTTGTCGGGGCATCCGCGGCCGGAGTCTGCTGAGGGCCGTCCGCGGGCCCGCTCAGGACGGAGTGCGCCCGCCGCTGGAGCCTGACGTCAGCGGTTCCGAGGCGCGCGAAACGGGCGCACGCACTTGCGCCGAGGGCGTTCTACAGGCATGCTTACTCGTCTTGGGTAGACCCCGCGGGCGGACCGCGAGCGGAAAGGAACTGCATGCCGAGCGTGAGAAGACGGACTGAGAAGAAGCGTGGCGGGCCCGGCGTCGGCTCGCGCCGCCGCTACTGCCACTTCTGCAAAGAGAAGATCGACGTGATCGACTACAAGGAGTTCGGGGCGCTGCGCAAGTTCATCAGCGACCGGGGCAAGATCAAGTCGCCGCGCACCACAGGGACCTGCCGGCGCCACCAGCGCCAGGTCGCCGTCGCCGTCAAGCGGGCCCGCGAGATGGCCCTCCTTCCCTACGTCTTCGCCGCCCCGGACGCGGAGAGGGGCGGTCGTCGGCGCCCTCGCTGACTCCGGTCCCGCTGAGGCACTGAAGACGGGCAGGTCGCTGCCGTGAAGGTCCGCCTTATCGAGCCCGCGCCGCGGGGCATGAACACGTTCAGCATGATCCTGCTCCCCCGTCTCGGCCTGCCCATCATCGGCGCTGCCCTCAAGCAGCACGGGCACGACGTGAAGATCTACGCTCCGCAGATGGCGCCGGTCGACTGGCCCGACGTCTACGACGCCGACCTCGTCGGGATCACGACGACCACCTCGACGGTGACCGACGCCTACCGGTACGCCGACGACGTGCGCTCCCGCGGGGTCCCGGTGGTGATGGGCGGTTCGCACGTGACCTTCATGGCCGACGAGGCCCTCGGGCACGCGGACTACGTGGGCCGCGGCGAGGGCGGCGAGCAGCTCATGGTGGAGCTCATCGCGGCACTGCGGGGTGACCTCTCGTTCGAGGACATCAAGGGGATGTCGTTCCGCCGCGAGGGCGTGATCGTGCACAACGAGCCGCGTGGCTTCTGCACCGTGCTCGACGAGCTGCCCGTCCCCGACATGACGCTGATCCACGGCCACGAGAACCTGCACACCACGCCGATGATGACCAGCTGGGGATGCCCCTTCAACTGCAACTTCTGCTCGGTCACCGCGCTGTTCGGCAAGAAGTACCGCTTCCGCAGCGCCGACAGCGTGCTCGCCGAGCTGCGCGCCAAGCGGCCGCGCAAGGTGTTCTTCTACGACGACAACCTGGCCGCCAACAGGCGCCGGCTCAAGGAGCTCCTGCGACGCATGATCGACGAGGACCTGGTCACGCCGTGGTCCGCGCAGGTGCGCGTCGACGTCGCCAAGGACGAGGAGCTGCTCGGGCTGATGCGCGACTCGGGCTGCGTGATGGTGTACCTCGGCCTGGAGTCCGTGAACCAGGAGACGCTCGACCTCTACGACAAGCACCAGACAGTGCAGGACATCGTGACGGGCATCCGCGAGCTGCACCGCTACGGCATCATGAGCCACGGCATGTTCGTCGTGGGCGCCGACTCCGACACGCGCCGGACCATCCAGGACACGGTCGACTTCGCCAAGAAGAACGACATCGACACGATCATGCTGAGCGCGCTCACGCCCCTGCCGGGCACGCCGACCTTCCGCGACCTCGACGAGCAGGGGCGCATCTTCGACAAGCGCTGGGAGTTCTACGACTCCCACCACGTCGTCTTCCATCCCGCCAGGATGACGGCGCACGAGCTGCAGCTCGAGGCGCTGAAGGCCTATCGTCGCTTCTACTCCAGGGGGCAGTGGCTCAGGTACTTCCTGACCTTCCGCTTCACCAAGCTCCTCTTCCAGACCTGGGGGATGTACATCAGGGCGAACTGGCTCCGCAACGAGGAGAACAGGGCCTTCATGACGTCGGTGCAGGAGGCCTCCGCCCGGCGAGCGACGACGCCCCGCCGGACCCCGGACACCCCCGAGCCGGCGGCTCCCGGCTCCCCTTCGTAGAGCCCGGAGAGGCGGTTCGCAGCCGCTCTTGGGGTATCGTTGCCGCCAGACCCCGCGCAGGCACTCGCTAGGAGGTACGACGTGGACGTTCTCGACTGCATCGCGCAGCGCTACAGTGTGCGCGGCTATCGCCCTGACCCGGTGAACGACGAGACGCTTGCCAAGGTGCTCGAGGCGGCGCGTCTGGCGCCGACCGCCGCCAACCGGCAGCCCTTCCGGGTGATCGTGATCCACGTGGCGGGGCGGGAGGAGGAGCTGGCGCGCGTCTATGGGCAGCCCTGGTTTGTGCAGGCGCCTCTCGTGCTGGCGGTCGTGGCGGTGCCCGGCGAAGCGTGGCGGCGCATGGACGGCAAACCCTACGACGAGGTCGACGCGACCATCGCCATGGACCATCTGATCCTCGCGGCAGCCGGCCTCGGTCTGGGCACGTGCTGGGTCGCCGCCTTCGACCCGACCGCGGCACGTGAGGTGCTCGGTCTGCCCGACGACGTCGAGCCCGTCGCGTTCACGCCGCTCGGTTACCCGACGACAGCGCCGAGGGAGAAGAGGCGCCGGCCGCTCGAGGAGCTCGTCAGGTACGAGCGCTGGTGAAGGAGTGCGGCCGGTCGTTGAGGAGTGAAGGAGAGGACAGCGCGTGAAGACGGAGCTGCGGATCCTCAGCCAGAGCGAGCGCGAGCAGGTGCACGAGCGCACGCTGCACCTGCTCGCGAACAGGGGCATGCGCGTCGACACGGCTCAGGGCAGGATGATCCTGCGGGAGGCCGGGGCGGCGGTCGACGAGGAGACGCGCGGCGTGCGCTTCCCGATGGAGCTCGTCGAGCGGTCGATCGCCGCGGCGACGAAGGAGTTCGCCCTCGGCGGCCGCCGGGCCGACTGGAGCTTCGCGCTCAACGCCGGCGGCTTCTCGCTCTGCGCCGACGGCGGCAGCGACTTCCTTCTCGACCGGCACACGGGCGAGCGCCGCGCAGCTACGTTCGAGGATTGGCTCGAGGTGACGCGTGTCCTCGACGCCCTCGACGACGTCGGCATGTACTGGTGCATGGTCGACAGCGGCTTCGACTGGTCGACGCCCGTCGGCATGGTCGACTACCTGACGCACCTGTTCGGCACGTTCGGCCGCCACGTGCAGGACTCCTACGACACGCTCGCCGCCATCCCGTGGCTCACCCGCGTCCTCGAGGTCGTCTTCGGCAGCCGCGAGGAGGTGCGCCGCCGCCACCCGTTCTCGTTCCTGCTCACGCCGGCCTCGCCACTCATCGTCGAGGAGCACTACACCGACGCCTGGCTCGCGGCGCGCGGCTACGACATCCCCGTCGCCGTGATGCCCATGCCGCTCATGGGCGCCACCGCCCCCGGGAGCCGTCTGGCCACGCTGGTGCAGGCGAACTGCGAGGTCCTGGGCACGCTCTGTCTGGTGCAGGCGGCCGACCCCGGCGTGCCGTTCATCTACGCGCCGGTGGTCGCCAGCATGGACCCGCGCAGCGGACGCTACAGCGGCGGCGCCATGGAGCACTACGTGCTGAGCGCCGCCGCGACCGAGATGGCCCGCCACTACGGCTTCCCCGTGCTCGCCAGCGGCTGCGGCACCGACCACTTCGTGCCCTCGCTGCAGGCGGCCTACGAGAAGGCCATGAGCGCCCTGCTCGTCACTCTCTCGTGGCCCGACCTGCTCGTGGGCCCGGGCATGCTCGGCGGCGCCACCGTCATGAGCTTCGAGCAGCTCGTCATGGACGTCGAGGTCTTCCGCGCCGCGCGCGCGGCGCACGAGGGGATCGCCGTGAACGAGGAGGCCTGGCTCGACGGCGCCGTCGACCGCGTCGACTTCGGCGGCAGCTTCCTCTTCGAGAAGTCCACCAGGGAGAACGTGCGCCGCGGCGAGTGGGCGACGAGCCGGTTCGGTCTGCACGACACCCTCGCCGCCTGGGAGCGCGCCGGCGCGCCGAGCACGCTCGAGCAGGCGCGCGACGAGGTCGAGCGGCTCCTGGCCTCTCACGAGCCGGAGCCGCTCCCCGACGACGTCGCGCGCGCGCTGCGGGAGCTGCGTCGCGACGCGGCCGCGGCTGCGTCGTGACGCGGCTGCGGCGACGTCGACATACAGCCGCAGCGACGCCGTGACGCGGCCGCGGCGACGTCGCGACGGCGACGGGCTTGACGTTGCCGGTGCGGGGGGAGAATCCCCTCTGTCTTCGGGCTCTCCCCGGGGGCGTCACGGAGACCGACTCGAACGGCAGGGTGGACCACGGTGTGGAGATCGAGGGCATGGTGGCTTTTCGTCGGCCTGTTGGCGGCCGCGCTGACGGCCGTCGTGGCCATCGCCTGCGTGACCTCTAGCCCCTCCATGGACTACGGCGGCAGCGCGCCGCGTCCGCCGGGCCTGAGCGCGCCGCCGGCGCCCTATCCGTCCCCGCCGGCGGCGACCGACTACGGAGACAGCCGGTGACGGCCACGCTCTACGCGGGCACCTCGGGGTTCGCCTACCCGGCGTGGAAGCCGGGCTTCTACCCGGCCACCGTGCCGGCCGCGAAGTTCCTCGCCTACTACGCCACGCGCCTCAACTGCGTCGAGATCAACTACACCTTCAGGCGCATGCCGGCCGCCTCGACCCTGCAGACGTGGGTCGACCTCACCCCCGAGGGCTTCTCGTTCGTGGTCAAGGCCCACCAGCAGATCACGCACTTCCGCCGGCTCAAGGACGCCGCTGAGCCTGCGGCAGCGTTCCTCGCCGCCCTGGAGCCGTTGCGCGCGGCGGGCAGGCTCGGCCCCGTGCTGTTCCAGCTTCCGCCCAACCTGAAGGTCGACCTGGAGCGGCTCGCGGCCTTCCTGGAGCCGCTGCCGCCGGATACGAGGTACGCCTTCGAGTTCCGCGACGCCTCGTGGTTCGTCGACGACGTCTACGCGCTGCTGGGCGAGCACGGCGCCTCGCTCTGCGTGGCCGAGTCGGACAAGCTGCAGGTCCCCGACGTGATCACCGCCGCCTTCGTCTACTACCGCCTGCGGAAGCCGACCTACGGTGACGCCGACATCGACGGCGTCGTGAGCCGTTCGCGGCAGGTGCTGGCCGGCGGCCGCGACGTGTACGTGCTCTTCAAGCACGAGGACGACCCGACGGGGGCCCTCTACGCGGAACGGGTGCTGGCGGCCGGGTAGCCCGGGCGTCCGGCGCCGCCGGCGAGCTGCATCCCGGTTTGCACTCGCGCGCATCGGCGCTAGGGTAGGCGCACCGCGTGTCGACGTCGTCGCGGCGTCGTGCGGCGAGGGAAGGAGAGGCCCGTGTCCATCGTCCTTGACGGCGGCTCGCTGACGATCGAGAAGCTGGCGGCGATCGCCCGCGACGGCGAGGCGGTCGTGCTCGATGCGGCGGCTCTTGGCCGCATCCGGCGCTGCCGCGAGATGCTCGAAGAGAAGCTCGCGGCGCACGAGATCATGTACGGCACCAACACCGGCATCGGCGAGTTCTCCGAGGTCGTGCTCGACGACGAGCAGGTGACGGAGTTCCAGCGCTCGCTCATCTACAACCACGCCGCCGGCATCGGCGAGCCGGCCCCCGAAGAAGTCGTACGCGCGGCCATGACGAGCCGCGTCAACGTGCTCGCCCGCGGGCACTCGGGCATCCGCGCCGAGATCCCGCTCACGCTCGTGGAGATGCTCAACCGCGGCGTCACGCCGGTCGTCTGCGAGAAGGGCTCGGTGGGCGCCTCCGGCGACCTCGCCCCGATGGCGCAGATGGCGCTGCTCATGATGGGCGAGGGCGAGGCCTTCTACCGCGGCGAGCGCCTGCCGGGCGCCGTGGCGATGGAGCGGGCGGGCATCCCGGTGCCGGGCCTGCAGGCGCGCGACGGCCTGGCGACGATCAACGGCTCCAACGTGCTCACGGCGATGAGCGCCCTGCTGCTCGTCGACGTCGAGCTGTGGCTGTGCCAGGCCGAGATCGCCTGCGCCATGAGCCTCGAGGCGCTGCTCGCCAATCTGAAGCCCTACGACGCGCGCCTGCACGAGCTGCGCGGCTTCCCCGGCGCGGTGCACAGCGCGAAGGCCATCATGCGCTGCATCGAGGGCAGCGACCTGGCGAGCGGGCGCATCAAGACCAAGGTACAGGACGCCTACTCGATGCGCTCCTCGCCGCAGGTCATCGGCGCCGCTCGCGACGCGGTGACCTTCGCCCGGTCGCAGGTCGAGATCGAGCTGAACGGGGTCGGCGACAACCCCATCTTCCTGCCCGACGAGCGGCTGACGCTCACCGGTGCGAACTTCCAGGGCACTCCCGTCTCGCTGCCGATGGAGCTCGTCGGGCAGGCGGTGACGATGGTCTGCGTGCTCTCCGAGCGGCGCATGAACCGCCTCGAGAACCCCGCCCTGAGTCAGGGGTTGCCCGACTTCCTGACGCCCGACCCGGGCTTCTACTCCGGGCTCATGCTGAGCCAGTACGCGGCCGACACCCTGATCGTCGAGCAGCGCATCCTCTCGGCGCCGGCGGCGACGATGTCGATCCCCGCCGCCGGCGACCAGGAGGACTTCGTCTCGATGGGCATGAACACGGCCCTCAAGAACCGGCAGATCCTCGAGAACGCCTACGGCGTGCTGGGCATCGAGTTCATGGCGGCGGCGCAGGCGCTCGATTTCCGCGACTTCACGCCGGGCAGGGGCGTGCAGGAGGCGCGCGAGGTCGTCCGCCGGCACGTGGCGCACCTCGACCAGGACAGGCCCCTCTACCCGGACCACAACGCCATGACCGCCCTCGTGCGCTCGGGCGAGATCCTCGCCTCGGTCGAGCGGGTCGTGGGTCCTCTGAGCTGACGCCGGGCGGAGCCCGCTTCAAGCCACCCGCCCTCGGGTTCGATACAGTTGGCGTGATGGGCGACGGAGACTGCCCCTACCTGCGGCTCGAGAAGACGGCCCGGCGTCTGCACGGGCTCACCTTCGAGCACCCCGGACCCCTGGAGGTGTCGGAGGTCTGGTACTGTCGCCACCCCTTCCACGGCGTCGAGGTGCCGCTGAGCGGCGAGTGGCGCGAGGCGCAGCGCGTCTGCGCCGCGTGCCGGCTCCCGGGCGGCACGGGCGCCGCGCGCGCCGCAGGTGAGCGCGGCGATACCCCGGTCGACGCCGGCCGTGGCGCCGACGAGGACGAGGGCGGGAGCGCGACCCGGGCGTAGACGGACGTTCTATGCAGCAAACGCCGCGCGAGGCTGATACTGGTCACTGAGAGGCGGGGACTGACCTTCTCTCATCGGCTCGCCAGGCTGCGCTTTCCCTAGGACAGTCCCCGCTCTTTCCTTTTCCCGGGACCGCTCTCCGCGGTCGCGGGATGCGGCGTCTCAGAACCCTCCGGCGATCGCCGCGACTGCCGGCCCACCGCCGTGCCTGCCGCTTCACGCACAGGCGAGCGCGTCCACGCGAGAATGAACATGAAGGAATCTGAAGGAATCTCAGCGGCGAGGGCGAATCGAACGGCGGGGGCTGCCAAACACCAGTGCTCCTTTGGCTCGCTCAACTGGTCTTTCTCACACCTGGCAGCCCCCTCTTCTATGCCCTCGTGCGGGCGCGTGAGGGGTGTTCGCGCGGTCGCCGCGGCTCGTCGCTCCGTGCGGGCGGGCGCGGGAGCGGCGGCTTTACAGCTCCGGGAGCGGGTGCCAGAATAGCCGCTGGCCATGGGCCCGGCGGCCTGGAGCAGCGACCGCGCGACGGTGGACGCGCGCCCCGGTCCCAGAGAGAAGGAGCCGTTCATGCCGAAACCTGTCGTCGACGCCGAGTCGTGCACCGGCTGTGGCGCGTGTGAGGCGCTGTGCCCGGAGGTGTTCGAGGTGCGCGACGACGGCATCGCGTATGTGATCGATTCCGACGCCTGCGACGAGGTGGACTGCTGCGAGGAGGCGGCGGAGAGCTGCCCCGAAGAGGCGATCTCGTTCGTGGACTGAGAGTCCAACGCTTGCGCGCGGCGCCCACGTAGGCGCGCGCCGCGCGCGCAAGACCCGCTCTCAAGGGTCGCGCGGTCATGCCGACAGAGAGGAAGGTAGTCGTCGGTCGCCGAAAGTCCCCCCACAGTCATGCATCCCATGAGACAAGACGCTCCCTGCAGCGCGCGGCGGGCACAGCCCCTGGCCGCGAGGCCTGAGCGATGATCGTCTTCGAGAACGTGAGCAAGATCTACGACGGCCAGGTCGTGGGGCTGCAGGAAGTCTCGCTGCACATCCCCAAGGGCGAGTTCGTCTTCCTCGTCGGTCCGTCCGGGTCGGGCAAGTCGACTCTCATCAGGCTGGTCCTCAAGGAGCTCGACCCCACGCAGGGCCGCATCCTCGTCGCCGGGCGCAATCTGCACACCCTGCGCCGCAGCAAGGTGCCCTTGCTGCGGCGCAACATCGGCTGCGTGTTCCAGGACTTCAAGCTGCTGCCCACCAAGACGGTGTACGACAACGTCGCCTACGCGCTGCAGGTCGTGGGTGAGAACCACCGCTCGGTGCGGCGCAAGGTCCCCGAGATCCTCAACCTCGTAGGTCTGGGCGAGAAGATGGGCAGTCTGCCGTCCGAGATCTCGGGCGGCGAGCAGCAGCGCGTCTCGGTCGCCCGCGCCTTCGTCAACCATCCGCCGCTGCTGCTCGCCGACGAGCCGACGGGCAACATCGACCCCGACACCTCGGTCGGCCTCATGCAGCTCCTGCTGCGCATCAACCGCACGGGGACGACCGTGGTCGTCGCCACGCACGACCGCGAGATGGTCGACCGTATGCGCAAGCGGGTCATCGGGCTCGACGGCGGGCGTCTCGTGCGCGACGAGCGCCGCGGCGCGTACGACGGAGTGCAGGCCGATGAAGACTAGCTTCTTACTGGGCGAGGCCCTCGGCTCGCTGCGCCGCAACTGGGTGATGACGATCGCCGCCGTGCTCACCGTCTTCATCTCGATGGCCATCCTCGGCTTCGTCCTGGTCATCGACCGCAACCTGAACCAGGGCGCGACGAGCCTCAAGAACCGGGTCATGATCGAGGTCTTCCTCAAGGACAGCGCGACGCCGGAGCAGGTGGCGCAGCTCAAGCAGGAGATCGAGGCCATGCCCGAGTTCAAGAGCCTGACCTACATCTCGAAGGACCAGGCCCTCGAGGAGTTCAAGGAACGCCTCGGGGAGAACGCCCAGTCGATCCTCGAGAACCTCTCCACGAACCCGCTGCCGGCCTCGTTCCGCATCTACGTGAAAGACCCCGACACGGTCGACGCCGTGGCGCAGCGCTTCTTCGCCAAGGCCATCGTCGCCAACGACCCCGGCACCCACAACGGGGTCCACTACGCGCGCGACACGGTGCGCCGCATGCTGGGCACGATCGGTCTCATCGAGAAGGGCATGTGGGTGGCGACCATCATCTTCGCCGCCGCCGCCGTGCTGCTCATCTCGACCACGGTGCGCCTGTCGATCTTCGCCCGCCGGCGCGAGATCGAGATCATGCGCCTCGTCGGCGCGACGAACTGGTTCATCCGCTGGCCCTTCGTGGTCGAGGGTTTCATCACCGGGCTGGTGGGGTCCGTCGTCGCCGCCCTCGCCGTGTTCGTCGTCAACTGGACCGTCTTCAACTGGATAGAGAACTCGTCGGTGAACTTCCTCGGGGTCGAGAAGTACCCCGTATGGCTCCAGAACGGCCAGTGGCCGCTCGGGCTGCTGCCGACGCTGGCCGTGCTCGGGGCGATCCTGGGCGCCGCCGGGAGCGCGCTGGCCCTGCGGCGGTATCTGCGCGTGTAGCACGCCGGCGGCGCGGCCTACAGGAATGGCGGGCCGCGCCGAAGAAGTACCCTTGACGCCATGGGGATGAGACGACAAGCGCTCCTCGCCGCCACGGCCGGGCTCCTCGGGCTCGTGTTCGTGGCCGCCCTCGCCCCGGTCGCCTCCGCCACGACCGCCCAGGAGCGGCTCGACCTCACCAGGCAGAAGCTCGAGAACGCCCGCGCCCTCATCGCGGCCGCCAAGGCCAAGGAGAGCCGGCTGAACGGGCAGGTGGACGCCTACGACTCGCGCCTGAACGACATCGGCGGCGAGCTTGCCGCCCTGCAGACGAAGCTCTCCGCCGTCGAGACCAGGCTGGCCAAGACCCGGGCGGAGCTCCAGAAGCTGCGCGGCCGCCTGCGCGCCAAGGCGCGCGAGCTGCGCCGCGCCAAGGCCGAGCTGGCGTGGCAGCAGGAGGTCTTCGTCAGGCGTGTCGTCGAGAGCTACAAGATGGGCGACGTCGACTACATCGACGTCCTACTCGGCTCGGCCGACTGGGAGGACCTCGTCACGCGCTTCCGCCTCGTGCGGCGGCTCGTCGGCAACGACAACCTGCTGGTGACGCGCCTCGACGCGGCACGGCGCAAGGTGGCGCGCCAGAAGGCCAGCCTGGCGAAGACCACGGCCGCCAAGGCGGCGGCCGAGGCGGAGCTCAAGGACCGGCAGGCCGAGCTGGCCACGCTCAAGGCGCAGGTCGTGGCCAAGCAGCAGGCGGTCCTCGCCGCCCGTCAGGCCAAGGAGCAGACGCTGGCCCAGGTCGTCCAGACGCGCAAGGGCTACGAGCGACAGGAGCGGCAGCTCCTCGCCGAGAGTCACCAGCTGCAGGCGATCATCTCGGGCAACTCCGGCTCGGGGACGGTGCACGGCACGGGCCGGCTGGTCTGGCCGGTCGCGGGGCCCGTCGTCTCGGGCTTCGGCTGGCGCATCCACCCCATCTTCCACGTGCGCAAGTTCCACACCGGCATCGACATCGGTGTCGGCTACGGCACGCCGATCCACGCCGCCGACAGCGGCACGGTCATCTACGCCGCAGGGATGAGCGGGTACGGCAACGTCATCGTCATCGATCACGGCGGCGGCCTCTCGACCCTCTACGCGCACCAGTCGGGCTTCGCGACCGGGATGGGCGCCGGTGTCAAGCGGGGGCAGGTGATCGGCTACGTCGGCTCGACGGGCTACTCGACCGGCCCGCACCTGCACTTCGAGGTGCGCGTGGGCGGCTCGCCCGTTGACCCGATGGGGTACCTGCCGTAGGCGCCACGTCTCACCGCACCGACGTGGAGAACGCCGCGGCCGCGTCTCACGGTTGATGGTGACCCGACCTGCCGCTACCATGCTGAGACAGTGCATACCCTAGAGATAGTCCTCCTCCTGGTCCTCCTGCTCGTCCTCGTCGTCGACGCCGTGCTGCTCGCGCGCCGCCTGCGCCCCGAGCGCGGGCGAGGCGCTTCCTGGCGCGTCGCGGCTTTGCTGCTCACCCTCGCGGCGGTGGTTCTCGTGGGCGGGTTCGTGGTCGTCCTGGCCCGTTCGGACGACTGGAGCGGCGCCACGCCGGCGACGATCAGCGGGTCCGCGCGACTCCAGGAGCGCATCATCCAGGACCTGGAGCGCTACTACTACAGGCCCGTCGACGCGGCGAAGCTCCAGCGCGTCGCCGGCACGAAGGCCATCGACGCCATGCTCGAGACGCTCAAGGACCCCTACACCGAGTACATGGACCCCAAGGAGACGACCCTGCTCGAGGAGCACCTCAAGGGCACCTACTCGGGCATCGGCGCCATCCTCGAGAAGAAGGACGGCCGGGTCCGCGTCACGCGCGTCATCGAGGCGTCGCCGGCGGCCGAGGCCGAGTTGCAGTCGGCCGACGTGATCGTCACTGTCGACGGCCGCGCGACCAAGGGTGAACCGATCGAGGTCGTCAGTTCGCGCATCAGGGGCAAGGCCGGCACGCAGGTGAAGCTGGTCATCCGCCGCCCGAGCACGGGCAAGGTGCTGTCGCTCACGCTGACGCGACGCGAGATCTCGTTCCCGCTCACGCGCAGCCGCCTCATCGACCATCAGGGCGTGAAGGTCGGCTACGTGCAGCTCTTCGAGTTCTCGTCGGGCGCGGCCGAGAAGGTGCGCGCCGCGCTGCAGAAGCTGCAGCAGCGCGGCGCGCAGACGATCGTCTTCGACCTGCGCTACAACGGCGGCGGCCTGCTGACCGAGGGCGTCCGCGTGGCCGGCGACTTCCTGCCGGCCGGTACGGTCGTCGTCACGACGCAGGGCCTGCACTCGCCCAGGAAGGTCTTCAAGTCGTCGGGCGGTCCGGCCACCACGCTGCCCGTCGTGGTCCTCGTCAACCGCTCGACGGCGAGCGCCTCGGAGATCGTCTCGGGGGCCCTGCAGGATCAGGGCCGGGCGACGATCATCGGCACGCGCACGTTCGGCAAGGGTCTCGTGCAGCTCCCCGTCGACCTGCCGGGCGGCGGCACTCTCAAGCTCACCACGGCGGTCTACCTGACCCCGAACGGGACCGACATCAACCACGTCGGGATCGTCCCCTCGGTCAAGGCGAAGGACGATCCCAAGACCAGACGGGACGAAGCTCTGCAGCGCGTCCTGCGCTTCATCGCGACGGGGCGCTAGGCCCCTCATGACCAGTGACCTCACGCCGGTGGCCCCGCTGGCCGCCCGCGTCGTACGCTGGGGCAAGTTCTGGGCGCTCGAGCCGCTGTTCGCCGACGAGCGCCACTACCTCCTGGCCAAGGGCGGCCGCCGGCCGCGACTGGGCGACCTCGTGCTGGCCGTCCCCGTCAAGCACAACCGTGTGCGCATCGTCGAGGTGCTCGGCGACGGCGACGACGTGCGCGCCGTGCTGCGTGCCCTGCTCTACGCCGGGGGCGTGCGGCAGGGCTTCCCGCAGGCGGTGCTCGACGAGGCGGCGGCC
>Ga0209253_10003257_pt1 | contig 14300 bp, 11 predicted proteins | sample FrelakmetBRP12BR_FD_187145 | JGI IMG/M metagenome (GOLD analysis project Ga0209253, IMG submission 187145) | Freshwater lake sediment microbial communities from the University of Notre Dame, USA, for methane emissions studies - BRP12 BR (SPAdes)... | ecosystem: Environmental > Aquatic >...
ACGCGTCCGATCGCCGACATGAACGCGTACCGCGACCAGCTGCAGCAGTTCGTCTACCACTCCGGCACGTTCATGAAGCCGATCTTCGCGACCGCGAAGAACGCAGTGGCCGGGGGCGGAAAGTCGCGCATCGTGTTCGCCGAGGGTGAGGAAGAGCGGGTTCTGCGCGCCGTGCAGGTCGTCATCGACGAGAAGATCGCCACGCCGATCCTGATCGGCCGGCCCGCGGTGATCGCCAAGCGGCTCGAGCGCTTCGGCCTGCGCATGCGGCAGGACGTCGACTTCGCGCTGATCAATCCCGAGTCCGACCCGCACTACCGCGACTACGCGGAAACGTACCACCGGCTGGCCGCGCGCAAGGGGATCACCGCGCAGTACGCAAGGCTCGAGATGCGCCGCCGGCTGACGCTGATCGGCGCGATGATGATTCACAAGGGCGATGCCGACGGCATGATCTGCGGCACCTTCGGCACGCACGGACAGCACCTGGCGTACATCGATCAGGTGATCGGCCGGCGGCCGGGGGCCGGCGAGTACGCCGCGATGAACATCGTGATGCTTCAGGACCGGCAGCTCGCGCTGGTCGACACCCACGTGAACCTCGATCCGACCGCGGAGCAGCTTGCCGAGATCACGGTCATGGCGGCCGAGCAGATGAAGCACCTCGGCATCTCCCCGAAGATCGCCCTGCTGTCGCACTCCAATTTCGGATCGAGCGACAGCGCGTCCGCGCCGAAGATGCGGCGCGCGCTGGCCCTGGTGCGCGAGCGGGCCCCTGAGCTCGAAATCGACGGCGAGATGCACGCCGACTGCGCGGTGGACGAAAGCATTCGGCGCTCGCTGATGCCGTTCTCGACGCTGAAGGGCGATGCGAACCTGCTCGTGTGCCCCAACATCGAGTCCGCCAACATCTCGTACAACCTGCTGAAGACGACGGCGGGCAACAACATCGCGATCGGTCCCATCCTGCTGGGCGCTGCGAAGCCGGTGAACATCCTGACGCCGTCCGCGACCGTGCGCCGCGTCGTGAACATGACCGCGTTGACCGTGCTCGAAGCCAATTCCGTCCGGCAGACGGAGCTCCTCTAGGCGATGACCTGGGCGCGCGCGCTGCTGTTCGCCGCCGTCGCGCTGTTCGCGCCGGCGGGCATCGCGCGCGATGTTCCGCCGGCGATCGCCGAGGTCCGGGTCGACGAACTGCCGGTCGAGGCGCGCCAGACGCTGGCGCAGATCAGGCGCGGCGGCCCGTACGCGTACAGGAAGGACGGGGCGGTGTTCGGCAATCGCGAGAAGCGGCTGCCCGCGCAGCCCCGCGGCTACTACACCGAATACACTGTGAAGACCCCTTACTCGAGGGACCGCGGAGCGCGGCGGATCGTCGCCGGACGCGGCGCCGAGCGCAACCCGGCGACCAGCGGCGAGTACTACTACACCGACGATCACTACAACAGCTTCAGGCGGATCCGCGAATGACCACGCGCCACATCGAACGGCTGGAAGACCTGCCGGGCCACTGCGTGCGGTCGCTGCGCGGAATCGGCGCGGAGCAACTGCGCGCCTGGGCGAAGTCCGCCGATCACCGCTTCGTGCTGGCGGACCTGTCGGGCTGCAAGGACAAGCCGTCGGCGCTCCGCATGCTGGGTCACGCATTCAGCCTGCCGAGCTGGTTCGGCGCGAACCTCGATGCGCTCTATGAATCGCTGACCGACGAAGACACGTGGGCGATCGGACACGGCGCCGTCGTGGTGCTCGACCCGCTGCCCTACACCGAACGCTTCGGTGTCGATGAGCGCGATGCCCTGCTCGACGTGTTCCGCGACGTGGCCGAGCACTACGCGGAAGCCGGCGTGCCGTTCCGCGTGTTCTACCGCTAGTCGGCGCGGCGAAGTGGCGGGCGAGGTCAGGCGAAGTCGCCGACCGTCCCCTGGAGTGCGGCGAGGGCCGCGAGACCGGCGGTTTCCGTCCTGAGCACGCGCGGACCGAGCCGTGCCAGCTGATAGCCGGCGCGTCGCACGACGGCGAACTCGTCCGCATCGAACCCGCCTTCGGGACCGACGGCGATCGCGATGGGTCCGCGAGCATCCCCTGCGATCTCGACCAGCGAACGAGGCGCGTCGGGCTGGAGCACGAGTCCGGTCGCTGCGGCACCGGCTTCCGCGAGCGCGGAAGCCAGGTCGCCGGACGCTGCGATGGCAGGCACGCGGTTGCGCCCGCACTGGCAGCAGGCGGCGATGGCGATGTCGCGCAGCCGATCGATCCGCCTGGGAAGGCGGGTTACGTCCAGCCGGACGACGCTGCGTCGCGTAGCGGTGAGCACGATGCGCGCGACGCCGAGTTCGACCGCTTTCTCGACAACCCACTCCAGCTTGTCGGTCGCGATCCACGCCTGCACCAGCGTGACGGCGACCGACGACTCGCGTTCCACCGGGTCGTGGCGGGTCAGTTCGACCTGTTGCCCGCGCGTTGCGAGGCGGCCGGGGAACTCGCCGCCCTGCCCGTTGAACAGCACCACGGCGTCGCCTTCGCGCAAGCGCAGCACGTGCGCGGCGTGGTGCGCCACGTCTGCGGGCAACGTCACGACCGTGCCGGCGGCGAGATCGGTCTCGATGAAGAAGCGGGGTTCAGCCACGTCGCTCGGCCCGTCAAGAAAAAGGGCCGGCGCATGCCGGCCCGTTCATCGGTCTCTCTCCCGCCTCAGGCCGCGCGCAGCTGCGGCACGCGGGGCGTGCTGCCGGACGCCGAACTCGGCGGCTGCGTCAGCTCCTGCACGAAGAGCGGCAGGGTGAACAGCGCCTGGTGCAGGCCCGGGTAGTAGTAGCGGAGCCCGTCGATGCGCCGGTCGCTCGCCCGCTGGGCGAGGGTGTCGGGCGACAGCGACCGCGGGTCGATCGAGTCGCTCGCGACCGCCAGGCACCACAGCGAGCCGTACAACGGGATGAACAGCGACATCGGCGCGACGTGGCGGAACACCTTGCGCAGGTTCGCGGAGTTCTTGCGCACCGTGTCGGCCTGGTACACCGGGGACCCGAGGTGCAGCGTCAGCATGCCGCCCGGTTTCAGGATGCGCTGGCACATCCGGAAGAACTCTTCCGAGTACAGGTGGAAGGCCGGCGTGTCCGGGTCGGTGAGATCGAGGACGATCATGTCGAAGCGTTCCTGCGTCGACTTCACGTACTCGAAGCCGTCCCCGATCCTCACCTCGAGGCGCGGATCGCTGAACGCGCCCTTGTGGATCGAGCCCAGCCACTTCTTCGAGATGTCGATGACGACCGGATCGAGCTCCGCCATCACGATGCGCTTGACGCCCGGGTGCTTGAACAGTTCCTCCGACGAGCCGCCGTCGCCGCCGCCGATCACCAGGATCGACTCGGGATTCGGATGCGCGAGCGCGGCCGGGTGCGTCATGCACTCGTGATAGAAGAACTCGTCTCCCTCGGACGTCATCAGGCGCCCGTCGAGCCGGAAGAGCTTGCCGAACTGCTGCGTGTCGTACACCTCGACGCGCTGGTACGGAGACTGGATGTCCGCCAGCTTCTCGGTCGCGGTATAGCCGTAGCCGGAGTGCGCGTTGAGCCAGTCGAAGATCAGTTCGCTCCTGGTGACGTCGCCCGCCGCCTGCTTCTCGGCCGCCTCTGCCGCGACATCGGCCGCGAGGTCGCCGCGGATGATGCGGTTGACGACCTGGCTCTTCGGGCGGAACGCCATCGTCAGGGCTTCGAACAACTGCTCGGCCTTGCCGGTGTTGTCCGCGGTGAAGTTGCACACGTAGACGTCGAGCGTCACGCCGGCGCGCTCGGGCCACGTGTGGATCGCGAGGTGCGACTCGGCGAGCAGGATCGTCCCGGTGATGCCGCCGGGTTGCCCGTTCCAGTCAGGAAAGACGTGCCACTTGTCGTCGACGATCGTCAGCGTCGAGTCGTTCGTCGCGTTGCGGCACAGCGTGGAAAGAGCTTCAAGATCCGTCAGCAAGGCTGCGCTGCAGCCGCATTCGAACAGATCGCCAGTCAGGTGAAGGCCTTGCATCTTCGTCCCCCAGCAGGTCCGCCCTAATCGACCTGAATCGCGACTTGCGTCGCAACCCCACGATCCGGGACTCGCACGCTGTGGCGCGGCAAGCGAGTCCATGCAGCTTGCGCTGCCCTGCTGGCTCTGGCGGGAGATGCTGCCTAGCGGCTCGTTGCCTTTGCTCGCGTGCTGCTGCGTGATGCCCTTGCTGCCGCGAGGCCCGGCGCCCGTTGCGTCCTGGTTGTTGTTCCGGATCGAATTTCGGAAAGCGTGGGATGGTAGCCCAAATCGCCTGTCATTTGAACTCCGCCCCGGCGCATTTCCGCTGCGGGCGTCGAGCGCGGACTCGAACTCCCTCTCGCTTTGCCCTCGCGGCGGCGCCCGCCGCGTCAGGAGCGTGAAGGCGGTCACGAAGGATTCCACGGCGCCGGCCGGGCGCGCGCCCTTTGCTAAAATTCGCGTTTTCCCTCGGCCGCCCCATGCGCCCCGCGGGTCCGTTCCGGCTTTCCCACTTCCTGACTGGTTTCCCATGAACGACTCCCGCGCGCTCGGCGCACTCTCAGACAAGGGCGTGGCGCAGATGGCCAACGCGATCCGCGCGCTGGCGATGGACGCGGTGCAGAAGGCGAACTCGGGCCATCCGGGCATGCCGATGGGCATGGCGGAGATCGCCGTCGCGTTGTGGGGCCGGCACCTGTCGCACAACCCGGCGAATCCGCGCTGGGCCAACCGCGACCGCTTCGTTCTTTCGAACGGTCACGGTTCGATGCTGCAGTACGCGCTGCTGCACCTGACGGGGTACGACCTGCCCATCGAGGAACTCGTGAAGTTCCGGCAGATGCACAGCCGGACGCCGGGTCACCCGGAGCACGGCCTGACGCCGGGCGTCGAGACGACGACCGGGCCGCTCGGGCAGGGACTCGCGAACGCGGTCGGCATGGCGCTCGCGGAGAAGCTGCTCGCCGCCGAGTTCAATCGCCCGGGTTTCGACATCGTCGATCACCGAACCTGGGTGTTCCTCGGCGACGGCTGCCTGATGGAAGGCATTTCGCACGAGGTCGCATCGCTCGCCGGCACGTGGCAACTCGGCAAGCTGGTCGCGATCTATGACGACAACGGCATTTCGATCGACGGCGAGGTCGAGCACTGGTTCACCGACGACACGGCGCAGCGGTTCCGCGCCTACGGATGGAACGTGATCGGGCCGGTCGACGGCCACGACGTCCGCGCGCTCGACAACGCGATCGCGAAGAGCAAGGGCAGCGACAAGCCGACGCTGATCATCGCGAAGACGATCATCGGCAAGGGTTCGCCCAACCGCGCGGGAACCGAGAAGGCGCACGGGGAGGCGCTCGGCGAGAGTGAGATCGCCGCCACGCGCGATGCGATGGGCTGGCCGCACGAGCCGTTCGTCGTCCCGAAGGACGTCTATGCGTCATGGGACGCCCGAAGTGCCGGCGCCGAACGGGAGGCCGCGTGGAAGAAAATGTTCGATGCCTACTCGGAGCGCCACCCGCAGGAAGCCGGAGAGTTCGAGCGGCGACTGGGCACGGAACTGCCCGGGAAGTATCGGTCGACGCTGGACGCGGCACTCGCGAGCGCGGCCGAGAAGCGCGAAGCGGTGGCCACGCGCAAGGCGTCGCAGCTGGCGCTCGAGGTGCTTGCGCCTGCGCTGCCCGAGATGCTCGGCGGCTCCGCCGACCTCACGGGAAGCAACCTGACCAAGTGGAGCAAGGCCTCGGCGATGCGGCCGAACGCGCTCAACGGCCGTCACATCAACTATGGCGTGCGCGAATTCGGGATGTGCGCGATCGCCAACGGCGTGGCGCTGCACGGCGGCTTCCTTCCGTTCGTCGGCACGTTCCTCGTGTTCTCCGACTACGCCCGCAACGCGCTGCGGATGGCCGCGCTGATGAAACAGCGCGTCGTCTTCGTCTTCACGCACGACTCGATCGGTCTCGGCGAGGACGGTCCGACGCACCAGGCCGTCGAACACGTGGCCAGCCTGCGGCTGATCCCGAACATGGATGTCTGGCGCCCGGCCGACACGGCGGAGACGCTGGCCGCGTGGGCGGCCGCGATCGAGCGCACCGACGGGCCGACGTCGCTCGCGCTCTCGCGGCAGGCGGTCCCGTTCACCCCGCGCGACGTCGACGCGGCGGCGATCCGCCGCGGCGCCTACGTCATCAGCGAGGCCGCGGGCGGAGCGAAGAAGGCGCGCGCCGCGCTGATCGCCACCGGCTCCGAAGTTTCGCTGGCCATCGACGCGCAGAAGGCGCTGGCGGCGCAGGGCGTCGCCGTTCGCGTCGTGTCCATGCCTTCCACGACCGTCTTCGACCGCCAGGACGCCGCGTACAAGTCAGGCGTGCTGCCGGAGGGCCTGCCGCGCGTCGCGATCGAGGCCGGCGTCACGGACTTCTGGTGGAAGTACGTGCGCGCCAGCGGCGCCGTGCTCGGCGTCGACAGCTTCGGCGAGTCCGCCCCCGCGCCCGCCGTCTACAAGCATTTCGGATTGACCGTGGACAACGTCGTCGCCACGGTGAGCGCAGTCATCGCCAAGGGAAAGAAATGACCATCAAGATCGCCATCAACGGCTATGGCCGCATCGGCCGCAACATCCTCCGCGCCCACTACGAGGGCGGCAAGAAACACGACATCCAGATCGTCGCCATCAACGACCTCGGCGACCCGAAGACCAACGCGCACCTGACCAGGTACGACACCACGCACGGCACGTTCCCCGGGACGGTCGCGGTGGACGGCGACTCGATGGTGGTCAACGGCGATCGCATCAAGGTGCTGGCCAACCGCAACCCGGCCGAACTGCCGTGGGCCGCGCTCGGCGTGGACGTCGTGCTCGAGTGCACCGGCTTCTTCACCACCAAGGAGAAGGCATCCGCGCACCTGAAGGGCGGCGCGAAGAAGGTGATCATCTCCGCGCCGGGCGGCAAGGACGTCGACGCGACCATCGTCTACGGCGTCAATCACGGCACGCTGAAGGCGGCGCACACGGTGATCTCCAATGCGTCGTGCACCACGAACTGCCTGGCGCCGATGGTCAAGCCGCTGAACGACAAGATCGGGCTGGTGAACGGGTTGATGACGACCGTGCACGCGTACACCAACGACCAGGTGCTCACCGACGTCTATCACGAGGACCTGCGCCGGGCCCGCGCCGCGGCCCACAACATGATCCCGACCAAGACCGGCGCCGCGGCCGCCGTCGGCCTCGTCCTGCCCGAGCTGAACGGCAAGCTCGACGGCTACGCGATCCGCGTCCCGACGATCAACGTGTCGATCGTCGACCTGTCGTTCATCGCCGCGCGCGACACGACGGCCGACGAAGTCAACGGCATCATGAAGGCGGCTTCCGAAGGCGAGCTGAAGGGCGTGCTCGGCTACAACGCCGACCCGCTCGTCTCCAGCGACTTCAACCACGATGCGCGTTCGTCGATCTTCGACTCGACGCTGACCAAGGTGTCCGGCCGGCTCGTCAAGGTGTCCTCCTGGTACGACAACGAATGGGGCTTCAGCAACCGCATGCTCGACACGACCGTCGCGCTGATGCAGGCGAAGTGACCCCGGCGAAGAGCGCCCCCAGCGGGGCGCTCCTTTCTTGCCCGTCGTCCAGAGGAACCACCCGCCCGCGGGGCGGTCAACGCGTGGCCGTCCTCGACCGCTAAGCGGTAGTCCGCTTCGCCGAGGCGGGACCGACCCGACGGGCCAGTTACGCTCCGCCGGAGCGAAGAAGCCGGACACAGGAAGAACCCGATGGCGATGAGACATTTCACGGTGGCGGTGACTGCAGCGGTTTCGATCGTCGCCTCGACGATCGCAAGTTCCGCGGGCAACGTCTCTCCGAAACAGGCGCTGCTGCTGGGCATTCCCGCCACGGCGCGGGCGAAGCCTTCCCAGCCCGTGCACCACCTGATCGTGAAGCTGCGCGACGGCCCGGCCGGAGCGCCAGTCGCCGGCCGCGCCAGCCTGAGGGAGTTCGAGCTCGCCACGGGCGTCGAGCTGGCGCACGTGCGAGACCTGGCGGGCGGAGCTTCGCTGGTGGCAATGCGTGCTTCCATGCCTCTCGCCGAGGCCAGGAACGTCGCTGCGGCGCTTGCGCGTCAGCCCGGCGTCGAGTACGCGGAGCCCGACGTGATGTTCAAGCGGCTGGCGGTCCCCAACGATCCGCGCTACGCCGATTGGCAGTGGAACCTGTTCGAACCGACGGCCACGTTGAACGGAACGCTCCTCGGCGGGAGCGGCTCGAAGTCTGCCGTTGCGACCGGGGGCGCCAACCTGCCGCCGGCATGGGACATCACCCGGGGTGGATCCGGCGGCGTCGTCGTGGCGGTCATCGACACCGGCATCGTCAACCATCCTGACCTCAACGGCGTCGCCACGCCCGCCCCGTACGTGCCGGCCGGCCGATTCGTCGGCGGATACGACTTCGTTTCGTCCAATGTCGGCAGCCCGCTGCTGGCGCCGAATTTCGTCGCGAACGACGGCGACGGGCGCGATCCCGATCCGACGGACCCCGGGGACTGGCTGACGGCGGCCGACAATTGCGAGGACGGCACGTCCGGACCGCTGGAGAGCAGCTGGCACGGGACGCACATGGCCGGCGTGGTCGCGGCGACCGGCAACAACGGAACGGGCATCGCCGGCATCGGCTGGAACGTCCGCGTGCAGCCGCTCCGCGCGCTCGGCAAGTGCGGCGGTTCGTTGTCCGACATCGCGGAGGCGATTCGCTGGGCGGCAGGACTCGACGTGCCGGGCATCCCGGCGAACCCGACGCCGGCGCGGGTGATCAGCCTCAGCCTCGGCAGCAGCGAGCCGTGCTCCAACGCAACGCAGGCCGCCTTGGACGCCGCCATCGCTGCCGGCGCTGTCGTCGTCGCGGCCACCGGCAACGAGTCCGACACCGCGCTGATCTCGCCTGCGAACTGCCGCGGCGTCATCGCGGTCACCGGGCACACCATCAACGGCGAGAACGCCGACTACGCCAACATCGGCGCCGCGACGTCCATCAGCGCGCCGGGCGGGGGCAGCCCCATCGGTCTGGGCGCCGGCGGACCGACCGACGACCCGAACTGGACCGGCTACTACGTCTGGTCGACGCTGCTCTTCGGCGCGACGGACCCTTCGAGCTCCGACGCGCAGGGCCGCAGTGGTGCCGGCTACGGCGGATTCACCGGGACGAGCGTCGCGGCGCCTCATGTGGCCGGCGCGGCGGCGCTGATCAAGTCGCTGCTGCCGTCGGCAAGCCCTGACCAGGTGCGTGGTTTCCTCGTGAACAACGTGCGGCCGTTCCCCGCGGGCAGCGCGTGCGCGACGGGCGGGTCGCTCCAGGGACTGTGCGGCGCCGGCCTGCTCGACGTCGGCGCCGCGGTCAGCCGCGCCGTCCTGATCGCGGCCCCCGTGCTCGTGAGCGGGCCGCAAAGCCTCAGCATCGTCGAAGGCCAGACCGCGACACTGGCCGTTTCGGCGGCGGGCGCGGCGACGCTCACGTACCAGTGGAAGCGGAACGGCGTCGACGTCGCCGGCGCGACTTCGTCGTCGTACACGACCCCGGCGCTGAGCGTCGGAGACAGCGGCACGCGCTACTCGGTCTCGGTCACGAATGCGCTCGGTTCCGTCACGTCAGCGGACGCAACGATCACGGTGACGTCGGCCGCGACCGGCGGACCCGCCTCACCGCCGGTCGGCGGCGGTGGCGGAGGAGGCGCGCTGCCGCTCGGACAGTTGCTACTGCTCGTCGCGCTGCTCGCCGGCGCGCGCCTTCGCCGCCGCGAATAACGCGCCGAGCACGGTTCCGCAGGCGGCACCGGCAAGGTGCGCCTGCGGCACGACGGCCGCGCCGAGCCAGTCCGCGCGCGTCAGCGCGCCGTCGTACGGCTGCTCGAACACGACCTTCATCCATCCGCCGAGGAACAGCAGGGCGGGCATCCACAGCCGCCGCAGGCTGCGTGGCCGCTCGGTCAGCAGCCACTTGGCGGCGCCGGTGAAGAACAGGCCGTGCAGCGCTCCTGAAAGACCGCGGTACCAATCGATGGCCGGATGCAGCCAGGCGAGCGCCGCGCTGATCGCCAGTGCCGATGCGGCCAGCGCGATCGCCTGGCGGGTCGCGGACAGGTCCGGGGCGTAGAGCCGCGCGACGATCCACAACGCCGCCGCGTTGATCAGCGCATGCGGCCAGTTGATGTGGACCAGGTGCCCCGTGAGGAGACGCCATGGCTGCCGGGCGAGGGTGCCGCGCTGGTACTCGAGCGCATCCCCCGGCGCCAGCGCGTGGAGCGCGAGCAGCGCGATCGCCAGGACGATCGCGGCGCGTTCGGGGGGAGACAGTCGGAGTGTGCGCATGGGCGTTCGTCGGGAAGCGGCTCGTATAATGCCCAACTCGCCCTGCACCGCGCGCAACGCGCGGTCCTCCGGAACAACTCCCGCCTCCCATGCGCGTCAATACCCTCACTCAACTGGCCTCCAGCGGCCAACTCGCCGGCCGTCGTGTCTTCATCCGTTCCGACCTCAACGTCCCGCAGGACGACGCGGGGAACATCACCGAGGACACGCGGATTCGCGCGTCGGTGCCGGCGATCCGCACGGCGCTCGACGCCGGCGCGGCGGTGATGGTCACGTCGCACCTCGGCCGTCCCACCGAAGGCGAGTTCAAGCCGGAAGATTCGCTGGCGCCCGTGGCCAAGCGCCTCGGCGAACTGCTCGGTCGCGAGGTGCCGCTGATCGCGAACTGGGTCGATGGCGTGCAGGTACAGCCGGGCCAGGTGGTGCTGCTCGAGAACTGCCGCGTCAACAAGGGCGAAAAGAAGAACTCCGACGAACTGGCGCAGAAGATGGCCAGGCTCGCCGACGTGTACGTGAACGATGCGTTCGGCACCGCGCATCGCGCCGAGGCCACGACGCACGGCATCGCGAAGTTCGCTCCGATCGCCTGCGCCGGCCCGTTGATGGCCGCCGAGATCGACGCGCTGTCGCGCGCGCTCGGCAACCCGAAGCGTCCGCTGGTCGCGATCGTCGCGGGCTCGAAGGTCTCGACCAAGCTGACGATTCTGAACAACCTCGCGCAGAAGGTCGACCGGCTGATCGTCGGCGGCGGCATCGCCAACACCTTCCTGCTGGCGGAAGGCTTCCCCATCGGCAAGTCGCTGGCGGAGCCGGGCCTCGTGCCGGAGTGCAAGAAAGTGCTGGCGACGCTGGGCGCCAAGGGCGCGACCCTGCCGCTGCCGATCGACGTCGTCGTGGCGAAGGAGTTCTCCGCGACCGCGCCCGGCCACGTGCGGCGCGCCGACGACGTGAGGCCCGACGAGATGATCCTGGACATCGGGCCGTCGAGCGCGCTGGCGCTCGGACACATCGTCCGTTCCGCGGGCACGATCATCTGGAACGGGCCGGTGGGCGTGTTCGAGTTCGATGCGTTCGCCGACGGCACGCACCAGCTCGCCCTCGCCGTCGCCGAAGCGACCGCGAACGGCGCGTTCTCGATCGCCGGCGGCGGAGACACGCTGGCCGCGATCGCCAAGTACCACATCGGCGATCGCGTCAGCTACATCTCGACCGGCGGCGGCGCCTTCCTCGAGTTCCTCGAAGGCAAGGGCCTGCCGGCCATCGACATCCTCCAGCAGCGCGCGACATGAGCGCGCACGGTCGCTCCGAAGCGCTCATCCCGAGCGCGCAGCGCGAGGGTAGTCCAGTGAGCGCGCGCGAGGCAACATGACCCGGTTCCGCGTCGAAGGGCTCGACCACGTGCACGTCTATGTGCGCGACCGGGCCGAGGCGGCGAAGTGGTACGGGAGCGTGCTCGGGTTCCGCAAGGACGCCCGCTTCGGAAGCTGGGCGCGGGAACTCGGCGGCCCGTTGACGCTGACCGCCGGCGACGGCGTGACCCACCTCGCTCTGTTCGAGGACGTCAAACGCGCCGGCAAGGCCACGACCGTCGCCCTGCGCGTCGACGGCACCGCATTCGTCCACTTCCACAAGCGGGCCCCGCAGCTGCCGCTGTTCGACAAGCGCCGGCGTCCGTCGCCGCCGCACCTGCAGGACCACGCGCTGTCGCTGTCGCTCTACTTCAACGACCGCGACGGCAACCCGATCGAACTGACGACGTACGAAGTGGACCTCGTCCGCGCGCGCACCCACCGGATCTGACCCATGGCACGCAGCACCAAGATCGTCGCGACCCTCGGCCCCGCCTCCAGCGATCCGCTCGTGCTCGAACGCATGCTGACCGCGGGCGTCGACGTCGTCCGCTTCAACTTCTCCCACGGCACCGCCGAGGACCACCTCGAGCGCGCGCGGCTCGTGCGCGAGACGTCCGCGAAGATCGGCATCGACGTCGCGATCATGGCCGACCTGCAGGGCCCGAAGGTCCGCGTCGGCAAGTTCGAAGGCGGCCGGGTCACCCTGAAGCCGGGTGCGCGGTTCGTCCTGGACGCCAGGGACGAACTCGGCAATGCCGAACGCTCGGGCCTCGATTACAAGGACCTGCCGAAGGACGTGAAGGCGGGCGACACGCTGTTGCTGAACGACGGCCTGATCGTGCTCGACGTCGAGCGCGTGACGCTGGACGAGATCCACACCGTCGTCCGCATCGGCGGCGAACTGTCGAACAACAAGGGCATCAACAAGCAGGGCGGAGGCCTGTCCGCGCCCGCACTGACCGGCAAGGACGTGCGCGACATCGACACCGCGATGCAATGCGGGGCCGACTTCGTCGCCGTGTCGTTCGTGAAGAACCGCACCGACGTCGAGATGGCGCGCCAGCTGGCGACGATCGCCGGCGCGAAGCACGGCATCAAGCCGCAGATCATCGCGAAGATCGAGCGCGCCGAGGCGATTCCGCTGCTGCGCGAGATCCTCGACGCGGCCGACGGCATCATGGTCGCGCGCGGCGACCTCGCGGTCGAGGTCGGAAACGCCGCCGTGCCCGCCCTGCAGAAGCGCATGATCAAGATGGCGAAGGAGAGCAACAAGCTCGCCATCACCGCGACGCAGATGATGGAGTCGATGATCGTCAACGCGTCGCCGACGCGCGCCGAGGTCAGCGACGTCGCCAACGCCGTGCTCGACGGCACCGATGCGGTGATGCTGTCGGCGGAGACCGCGGCGGGCAAGTATCCCGTCGAAGTCGTCGAGACGATGGCCTCGATCGTCACCGCGGCCGACCGCTCCGAGCAGGTCGAGCTCGACCTGCAGTTCGTCAACCGGACGTTCGATAGGGTCGACCAGTCGATCGCCTACGGCGCGCTGTTCACCGCCTACCACCTGCGCTGCGCCGCGATCTGCGCCTTGACCGAGTCGGGTTCGACGACGCTCTGGATGAGCCGCCACGACGTCGACATCCCGATCTACGCGCTCACCGCAAGCGTGGCCACGGCGCGCCGCCTGGCCCTGTACCGGAACGTGCGTCCGCTGCACTTCCCGACGCTTGCGGACCGTGACGCTTCGCTCGCGGCGGCGGAACGCCTCCTGCTGGAACGAGGCGTGGTGCGGCGGGGCGACCTGATCGTGCTGACCGTCGGCGAACCCATGGGGCAGGCCGGCGGCACCAACACGCTAAAGATCGTGCGCGTCGGCGAGCACGCCTGACCGCACCACCTGGGGCGGCACATCCGGCGGATGCGTGCTGCGATAGCCTCGCACTCCGTCGCCTCCGCTTCACCGCCTGAGCAGCAATGAACCTCCTGCGCCCGGTACTGGTCGCCGTCGCACTGGCGGCGCTGGCCGCGTGCGCGTCCCTGCCGGCGCGCCCAGCGGGAGGCATGGTGGCGGACCTGACGGAGGACGTCCCGCTCGTGTCGCAGGTCGGGTTGAGCGGCGAGTTCGCGACGGAAGCCCAGCGGATCGACGTGCAGCAGCGTGCGTGGAAGGTGATCGTGGAGCGCTACTACGATCCGCGCCTGAACGGCGTCGACTGGCCGGCCATCCGTGACAAGTACCGGCCGCGCGTGGCCGGCGCGAAGACCGATGCGCAGTTCTACCTCGCTCTCAAGTCCATGGTGCGCGAGCTGAACGACTCGCACACGCGTGTCGTCACGCCGCGCGAGAGCGCGGATCACCGCCGCTACGCGGCCCTGGCGACCGGCGCTGCCCTGAACGTGATCGACGACCAACTCGTGATCGTCGACGTCGACAGCGACTCGCCGGCCGCGCGCGCCGGCCTGAAGCGCGGCGATGTCGTGCTGGCGATCGACTCGCATCGGTTCGACGCGAAGTTCCTCGCGGCCGCCCGCCACCTGCCGCTGACCGGCGAGGACGTCGCGTCGCCGGAGGCGCTGCCGGGGCTC
>Ga0209253_10003258_pt1 | contig 14295 bp, 6 predicted proteins | sample FrelakmetBRP12BR_FD_187145 | JGI IMG/M metagenome (GOLD analysis project Ga0209253, IMG submission 187145) | Freshwater lake sediment microbial communities from the University of Notre Dame, USA, for methane emissions studies - BRP12 BR (SPAdes)... | ecosystem: Environmental > Aquatic >...
ACTGGACTACCCTCCGCGCTGCGCGCTCCGGGATGAGCGCTTCGGAGCGGCCGTGCGCGCTCATGGGACGACCCTCGCTGTGCGCTCGGGGATGAGCGCTTCGGAGCGGCCGTGCGCGCTCACGGGACGACCCTCGCTGCGCGCTCCGGGATGAGCGCTTCGGAGCGGCCGTGCGCGCTCATGCGCTCACCTCTCGTGGGGCGGTCTTCGCGCGCGCCGTGACGCCGACGCGCATCGCCGTGAGCAGCGATGCGGCCTGCAGGACCGCCACGGCCGTCAATGCAGCATTGAACCGGCCGGCGTCGAGCAGCGGGCCAAAGAACAGGGGCGACAGCGCGAGGCCCGTGTCCAGCCCCGAGTAAACGAAGCCGTAGACGCGGCCGAACGACGCCTTGCCGAACTGGCTCGTCGCCGCGCGCCGCACCAGCAGGTCGCGGTTCGGGCCTGCGGTTCCCACGCCGAATCCCATGATCGCCATCATCGGCAGCAGCAGGGACGACGACACCCACCCGCTCGCCAGCAGCAACGCCATCACCGCCGCGAGTCCCAGGGCCATCGCGATGACGCGCTCGTTGTGTTCGCTCCGAGTAGCGAGAAAGCCGCCGGCGATCGTGCCGACCGCGCTGCCGGCCAGATAGGCCGTCAACCCCGCCGTGGCGAGCACCAGCGACACGCCGTACACGTTGCCGAGGATGGCGGGCGCAAAGTTCTGCAGGATCCCGAACGCGGACGTCGTCAGGAAGAAGAATGCGAAACACAGCCACACGGCGGGCGACGCGAGGAACGCGAGCTGGTGCGCAGGAACCGGTTTGCTCGCGTCGTGCGCCGGCGCGACGACTTCTGCCGCAGCGTCGTCGAGCACGTCGCGGCGCCACCAAAGGATGGCGAGCACGACCGCGCCGACACCGGCGGCGGCGAACCCCGCGGCGTGCCAGCCCGCCGTCGCCGCGATGCTCGCCATGAACACCGGCGCGGCCGCCCAGCCGAGGTTGCCGGACAGTCCGTGCACCGAAAAAGCGTGGCCGAGCCGAGGCTGGGCGACGCGGCGGTTCAGCAAGGTGAAGTCCGCCGGATGGAAGATGCTGTTCCCGCACCCGGCCACCGCCGCCGCGAGCATCAGCATCGGATACGTCGTCGCCACGCCGAGCACGATGCCGGAGAGCGCAAGCATGCCGATGCCGGCGAACAGCACCGGCCGCGCGCCGGTGCGATCGACGACGAATCCGGCCACGGCCTGCCCCACTCCGCTCACGACGAAGAAGACCGTCATCAGCATGCCGGCTTCCGTGTAGCTGAGCGAAAAGTCCTTCATCAGCCACGGGAACAGCGGCGGCAGCATCAGGTGAAAGAAGTGCGACGTGCCGTGCGCGAGCCCGACGAGGCCGATCACTTCGACGTCGTTGCGCACCGGAATCGGAGCAGCCGCTGAGGTCATGCGAGGCGATGCAGGGAGGGCGGGCAAGAGTAGCAGAGCAGGTGGCGGCTCCAGCCATAATGCGCGCCCGAACCGGGAGAGTGCATGAACCGCTGGACCAGGGCCGTCACCGTTGCCTCGATCGCCACGCTGGCGCTCGTGGTCGCGCCCGCGAGCCGATCGCAGGACAACCTGGTTCCCGTGCGGATCATCGCGTTCAACGACTTCCACGGTCACCTCGAACCGGGCGAGAACGCCGTCGACGTGCCGGATCCGTCCGATCCCGCCAGGAGCAGGCGGGTTCGCGCCGGCGGCGCGGCGCACCTGGCGACGCTCGTCGCGCGGTTGCGCGCGGAACACCCGCAGCACGTCGTCGTGTCGAGCGGCGACCTCGTCGGCGCCTCGCCGCTGATCTCCGGGCTCTTTCACGACGAACCGACGATCGAGGTGATGAATGCGATCGGGATCGACTTCAACGCGGTCGGCAACCACGAGTTCGACCATGGCGTCGACGAACTGAAGCGCCTAGCGCAGGGCGGCTGCAGTTCGGCGAGCAGCACGCACAGGCAGAGTTGCCCGCGGCTCGCGTACGCCGGGGCGCGTTTCCCGTTCCTCGCCGCCAACGTGCTGGACCGCGCGACCGGCCAGACGATCTTCGCGCCCACCTTCGTCAAGTCGATCGGCGGCGTCCGCGTCGGCTTCATCGGCGTCGTCACGCGTTCCACGCCGGGCATCGTGGTGCCCAGCGGTGTCGCGGGCGTCCGCTTCGTCGCCGAGGCCCGCGTCCTCAACGAGCAGGCGAAGGCGCTGCAGGCCGAGGGCGTGCAGGCGATCGTGGCCGTCGTCCATGAAGGCGGCGACGCGGATGGCGGCATCAACGGCTGCGCCAACCCGCGCGGCGCCATCTTCGAGATCGAGCGCGAACTCGACCCGGCAATCGATGCCGTGCTGTCCGCACACACGCACCAGGGCTACAACTGCATCATCGACGGCCGGCCCGTCATCCAGGGCGCCTCGTTCGGTCGGCTGGTCTCGGTGGTCGACCTCGCCATCGACCGGACGACGGGCGATGTGGTGCGCTCGCAGACCCGAGCGCGCAACGTTGCGGTCGTGAACGGGGCCGAAGGCGATCCGAGGATCGCCGCGGACTTCCCGCCCCTGCCCGCGGACCCGACGGTCGCCGCCATCGTCGCGTCCTACCGCGATGCCGCGGCGCCGCTGGCCAATCGGCCGGTCGGCCGGATCGCCGCGCCGTTCGAGCGTCGACCGGGTGCCGGCGGCGACCACGCGCTCGGACGCCTGATTGCCGACGCGCAGCTGGCGGCCACGCGCGGCAACGGCGCCGAGGTCGCGTTCACGAACCCGGGTGGCGTCCGCGCGTCGCTGCACGCAAGCGGACGCGACGGCACGGTGACGTACGCCGATGCCTACACCACGCAACCCTTCGGCAACAGCCTGGTGACGATGACGCTCACCGGCGCGCAGCTCAAGACGCTGCTCGAGCAGCAGTGGAGCGTGGCCCGGCCGGAGCGCGTGCGGATCCTCCAGCCGTCGGCGGGTTTCACCTACCAATGGGACAGTCGCCGCCCTCACGGCAGCCGCGTCGAGGGTATGCGCCTCAATGGCCGGGCGGTCGACGCCACGGACGACGTGCGCGTGACCATCAACAGCTTCCTCGCCGCCGGCGGCGACAGCTTCCGCGTGCTGCGCGAAGGCCGGGACCGTGTCGGCGGGCCGCTCGACATCGATGCGTTCGCCGAATTCCTGAAGGCCGAGTCGGCGCTTCGACCTCTCTCGCCGAAGTCGCCCGCGCGGATTCGCCGCACTGGCTGACGCCGGCTTTCGACTCTGCGAAGTGCGATAATCCTGCCCCCTTCCCCGCAGGAACTTCGCATGCGCCGCACTCGCGCCGGGACACGCGCCCGCCAGTCAGCCGACGCTTCCACGCTCGTCAAGATGGCCCGCCGGCTCTCCGAGTCCGGCAGCCGCATCGAGGACCAGCTCTGGCAGCGTCGCCTGATCGAGCTGATCAACGAACGACTCGCCCGCCGCAACGACGACGCGATCGAATCGGCGCTGGACGAACTCGCGAGTTCCAGCCAGCGCGCGTACGACGACCTCGCCGACATGGCGGAGAGCTGCGCCGAATCGACGCTCGTCGAGATCGACGCCCGCCCGCACGACGTCCTGCTCCTCACGCTGCCGCTGCTCGCGTGGTCGCGCTATCGCCTGCCTGCGACCACGCTGTCCACCGGCGTGGTCGGGAACCTCACCGCGCAGTTGTCCGGTCACCTCCTCGCGCGGGACACCCGGGTCGCCATCGCCGACCATCTGTATTCGATCGACCAGCTGCCGGAGGCGTTCTCCGACGTGCGCCGGTTCACGGAACAGCTCGGCGACGCCGCCGTCGAGCGCGTTGCGCTGCACGTCGATCCGAAGAAACTGCGCGAGCCGATCGCGATGCTGGCCGACACGCGCTACGTCCTGGCCGCCGTGGCGACACCGGCCGGCGGTCCCCTCTTCCACTGGCAGCAACTCGGCGTCGATCCGGATGCGAAGATCGAGGCGCTGGCCGCGTTCCGCGAACAGGTGACCAACGTCCTGCAGCCCGTGATGACCGGCTGCCGATTCCGCGTGCTCTCGCCCAATGCGTTCCACGCGGCGCTGCGCTTCGCCGACCGCGAGTTGCGCGAGTTCTCGCTCGAGGCGGCCGTCGCCTACCTCAAGCTGTCCTACGACTTCTCGCCCGGCAGCCTGTCCGCGGCCTACGGCATCTTCGCCGACCCGAACGGACAGTCCGGGGCGGAAGTGCGCGTCGGCCTCGCAAAGTCGACCGACGAGGATGAAGTGGTCGAAGGCGTGGTCTGGCCGCTGCTCGGCGACGAGGAGGAACCGACCATGGAAGAGGTCGAGAAAGCGCTGCGGGCGGTCGGCGTGGTCAAGTCGGTCGCGCACTCGCACCGCTTCCCGCTGGAGTTCTGCGACGACTGCGGCGCGCCGCTCTTCCCGACGGCGGCGGGCCACGTCGTGCACGCGGAGCCGCCGGAAGAAGCCGAGGACCGGCCGGCGACTCCGCTGCACTGAGGGCGGGTCAGCGGCGCACGGGCGCCGCGCGGCCGCGCGTCAGAGCAGCCACTCGATCGGCAGGATCGACAGCGCGCCGACGCCAAGTCGCTGCCATGCGGTCGTGCCGGGTTCGGTGGTGTGCCGCGTCTGCCCCGCCGGGCTCCGCTCGATCCACTCGAGGCTGTCTCCATCCGACGCCAGCCGCACTTCGTAGGCGACCTGCGGAATCGTGGAATCGAACGCCGACGCGAGCGATCGGGCCAGCGACGGACTGTCGATCAGCAGGCCCATCTCGGTGTTCAGGCGCGCGCTTCGCGGGTCGAAATTGAACGAACCGACGAACACACGCGAACCGTCGACGGCGAACGTCTTCGCGTGCAACCCCGACGACGAACCGGACCCGTAGCCCATCTTGTCGTCCCGCGTCTCCTGCACCGCGTTCGGTTTCAGTTCGAAGAGCTGGACGCCGGCCTTCAGCAGGTCGCGGCGTCGCTTCGCATATCCGGCGTGGACCGCCGCCACGTCGGAGGCCGCCAGCGAGTTGGTGAGGATGCGCACCCTGACGCCGCGGCCCGCCAGGGCGACCAGCGCCGCGGTTCCGCCATCGCCCGGGACGAAGTACGGGGAGACGAGGTCGAGCGACTTCTCCGGCGTGCCGAGCATCCGCACGAGTTCCGGAAAGAGCAGGAGTTCGATGCGACCTTCGGCATCCAGCGTCTTGGCCGGATCGTCGTGCACGAGCCTGGCCGTCGCCCATTCGAATGCCAGCCGCCGCGCAAGGATGTCGCCCACGATCGGCGTTGCGCGAACGGCCTCGATGTACTCGGCCGACTTCTGGTCCGCACGCGTCGCGTCGAACTGCGCCGTCAGGCGCGCCCTGGAGTCGGCCCCTGCCGGGGCAACGAGGGTCTCGGCCGGGTAGGCGGACGCGCTGTTCCAGTAAAGGTCGAACTGCTTCGACACGTCGGGCACGGCCGGCCCCACCGCGACGACGTCGAGATCGGCGAAGACCATTCCGCTGCCCGCCCCGAAGTACTCGTCGCCGATGTTCCGGCCGCCGACCACGGTGACCTGATTGTCGACCGTGAAGGACTTGTTGTGCATGCGGCGGTTGAGGCGCGCGAAGTCGGTGAGGTAACCCGCCAGCCGCGAACCGCGCTGCACGAACGGGTTGTACAGCCGCACCTCGATGTTTCGATGCGCGTCCAGCGCCGCGATCGTCGGGTCGAGGCCGACGGTGTTGTTGTCGTCCAGCAGCAGGCGCACGCGCACGCCGCGCTCGGCGGCCTGCCACAGCGCCTCGAACATCAGGACGCCGACCGCATCACCGTGCCAGATGTAGTACTGCGCGTCGATCGACTTCTCGGCCGCTGCCGCGAGGACCACACGGGCGGCGAACGCGTCGCGCGGGTTCAGCAGCGGGTGGATGCCGGTCTGGCCGGGGTGGGCCGCGACGTCGGCCTGCACGGCCCGCCCGAGCCGCGTGTCCGCCGTGTCTTCCAGCGCGTTCGTGGTCGCGCGGCCGTCGAGCGACGGCAGAACTGTCGCGCAGCCCCCCAGCAAGGCCGCGAACGCGGCGAGCCAGGCCAAGAGAAAGGCTTGTCGCACGAGGAACACGCCGGCCTCCGATCGTCCAGTTCCGGCCGGGGCCGGACGATCGTTCGGCCCCTGACCGTCGCGATGCTACTTCCTTGCAGCCGTGCCGACGTCCTCCGGCCAGCCCCCGGAGCGCGTCAGTGGACGATCCGCTCGAAGGTGAACTCGCCTTTCCTGAAGTCGACCGGGATCACGTCCTTCGGGCCGAACCGGCCTTCGAGCACCAGCCGCGCGACCGGGTTCTCGATCTGCTGCTGGATCGCGCGCTTCAGCGGCCGCGCGCCATAGAGCGGATCGAAGCCGACCTTCGCCACCTCGGCGAGCGCCGCGTCGCTGACGTCGAGCTTCATGTCCTGCGCGGCCAGCCGCTGCTCGAGGCGCTTCAGCTGGATCTTCGCGATCGCCCGGATCTGCGAGTTGTCGAGCGCGTGGAACACGACGATCTCGTCGATCCGGTTGATGAACTCCGGCCGGAAGTGCTTGCGTACCTCGCCCATCACCGTGTCCTTGATCACGTCCGGTTCCTCGCCCGCCAGCCGCTGGATCTCGTGCGAGCCGAGGTTCGACGTCATCACGATCACCGTGTTCTTGAAGTCCACCGTGCGGCCGTGCCCGTCGGTCATGCGGCCGTCGTCGAGCACCTGGAGCAGGACGTTGAACACGTCCGGGTGCGCCTTCTCGACCTCGTCGAAAAGGATCACCGCGTAGGGCTTGCGGCGCACCGCCTCGGTCAGGTAGCCGCCTTCGTCGTAGCCGACGTAGCCCGGCGGCGCGCCGATCAGCCGCGCGACCGAGTGCTTCTCCATGAACTCGCTCATGTCGATGCGGATCAGCGCTTCCTCGGCGTCGAACATGAACTCGGCGAGCGCCTTGGTCAGTTCGGTCTTGCCGACCCCGGTCGGACCGAGGAACAGGAACGAGCCGTACGGGCGATTCGGATCCGACAGGCCCGCACGCGAGCGGCGGATGGCGTCGGAGACGAGCCGCACCGCCTCATCCTGGCCGACCACGCGCTTGTGCAGGAACCCTTCCATCTTCAGAAGCTTTTCGCGCTCGCCCTGCATCATCTTGCTGACCGGGATGCCGGTGGCGCGCGAGACGACTTCGGCGATTTCCTCTGCGCCGACCTGGGTGCGCAGCAGCTTCGGCCTGCCCTTCGGCGCTTCCGCCGTCTCGGCCTGCTTCATCTGCGCTTCCAGTTGCGGCAGCTTGCCGTACTGGATCTCGGCGAGCTTGTCGTACTGGCCCTTGCGCTTGAGATCCTCCATCTGCACGCGCAGCTTCTCGATCTCTTCCTTGATGTGCTGCGTACCCTGCACGGCCGCCTTTTCACCCTTCCACACTTCGTCGAGGTCGGCGTACTCGCGCCCCAGGCGCGCGATCTCGGCCTCGATCAGCTCGAGCCGCTTGATCGACGCTTCGTCCTTCTCCTTCTTGACCGCCTCGCGTTCGATCTTCAGCTGGATGATGCGGCGGTCGAGCTTGTCCATCGACTCCGGCTTGGAGTCGATCTCCATCTTGATGCGCGCGGCCGCCTCGTCGATCAGGTCGATCGCCTTGTCGGGCAGGAAGCGGTCGGTGATGTAGCGATGCGAAAGCTCGGCCGCGGCGACGATGGCCGGGTCGGTGATCTCGACGCCGTGGTGCAGCTCGTAGCGTTCCTGCAGTCCGCGCAGGATCGCGATGGTCGCCTCCACGCTCGGCTCGTCGACCAGCACCTTCTGGAAACGGCGCTCGAGCGCGGCGTCCTTCTCGATGTACTTGCGGTATTCGTCGAGGGTGGTGGCGCCGATGCAGTGCAGCTCGCCGCGCGCCAGCGCCGGCTTCAGCATGTTGCCGGCGTCGATGGCGCCTTCGGCCTTGCCGGCACCGACCATCGTGTGCATTTCGTCGATGAAGAGAATGATCTTCCCGGCTTCGGCCGACACTTCCTTCAGCACCGCTTTCAGCCGTTCCTCGAACTCGCCGCGGTACTTCGCGCCGGCGAGCAGTCCCGCCATGTCGAGCACGAGGACCCGCTTGCCCTTCAGCGTCTCGGGCACCTCGGCGTTGACGATGCGCTGCGCGAGGCCCTCGACGATGGCGGTCTTGCCCACGCCCGGCTCGCCGATCAGCACCGGGTTGTTCTTGGTGCGCCGCTGCAGGATCTGGATCGCGCGGCGAATCTCGTCGTCGCGGCCGATCACCGGGTCGAGCTTGCCCTGCTCGGCGCGCTCGGTGAGGTCGATCGTGTACTTCTTCAGCGCCTCGCGCTGGCCTTCGGCTTCGGCCGAGTCCACGCTCTGGCCACCGCGCACCGCGTCGACGGCGGCCTGCAGCGCCTTCTTCGACAGGCCGTGGTCGCGCGCGAGCTGGCCGGCGATGCCCTTGTCGTCCGCCACCGCCAGCAGGAACATCTCGCTCGCGATGTAGCTGTCGCCCCGCTTCTGCGCTTCCTTGTCGGTGGCGTTCAGGACGGCCGTGAGGTCGCGGCCGATCTGCACCTGGCCATCGCCGCCCTTCACCTGGGGCTGGCGCTTGACGGCGCTGTCCAGGGCGCTGGCGAGCGCCGCCACGTTGACTCCGGCGCGCTGCAGCAGCGACTTCGTCCCGGCGTCGTCCTGCCGGAGCATGGCGAGCAGCACGTGCACGGGCTCGATGTACTGGTTGTCGTGGCCGACGGCGATGGACTGCGCTTCCTGCAGCGCTTCCTGGAACTTGGTCGTGAGCTTGTCGAGTCTCATGGATGGTGTGCGCGATGGCCCTTTGGTTAGCGGGTACTTTGGGCCGGGGTGTAGCCTTTCAAGCCGACGAAGGGGCGCCCAGCCCCCTGCTAGCATCGGCGCCCTGTCGCCACGGTGTGTTTCCCGCATTGCCGGCCCGCCCCGTACCACATCGTGCTCCGCCGCTTCCTAGCCGTCGTCGCCACCCTCCTGCTCGCCTGGCCGCTCCACACGCGCGCTCAGGACACGAGCCCGGTCGCCGCAGCGGCGCCTGGGCTGCCGCGAGCGCTGGCCAGCATCGTGGACGCCGCCCTCGTCCGCTTCACGCTCGGCCCGGACGCGGACGAAGCGGATGAGGAGCGCGAACTGCGGCGCGCCGAACGCGCGGCGCGCGAGGCCCTCGCCACCGAGGGCTACTTCGATCCGAAGCTGCGCTTCGAGCCCGCCGGATCCGGCGCCCCCCGCTACCGGCTGATCGTCGACCTCGGGCCGCTGACGCGGGTCGCCTCCGTGGACCTGAAGTTCACCGGCGCGCTCGCCGAGCCGCGCTTCGCGCAACGCGCGGAGGAGCTTCGCGCCGCGTGGCCACTGAAGCCGGGCAGCCCGTTTCGCTCGGCGGAGTGGGAGCAGGCCAAGATGCGCCTGCTCGCGTCGACCGAGGCGCGCCACTTCGCCGGCGCGCTCCTCGTCGACTCCAGCGCGCGCATCGATGTCGAGACCGCGACCGCGGCGCTGGAGATCGAAGTCGACAGCGGGCCCGCCTACACCGTCGGCGCGTTGCAGATCGAGGGACTGAGCCACTTCGACGCCGCGCTCGTGGAGCGCTTCAACCCCTTCAAGCCGGGCGCTCCCTACGATCGCGCCACGCTCGTCGAATTCCAGCAGGCGCTGACCGACACGCCTTTCTTTTCCTACGCGGTCATCACGCTGCCGCCGACGCCGGAGCAGCCGGACGAGGTGCCGTTGAAGGTCGTCGTCCGCGAATCGCCCCTCAAGCGGATCAGCATCGGCGTCGGCTACGAGACCAACACCGGCCCCCACGTCGAAGTCGCCTATCGCCAGAACCTGCTGTTCGGCCGTCCGTTGGTGCTGCTGACCGGCGCGCGCCTCGACCAGACCGGCGGGTTCGGCTACGCCGACGTCCTGTTGCCACCGCAACCGAACCGGATCCAGGACAGCGTCGGCGTGCTGGTCGAGGACTCGGACGTCGAGGACCTGCACGTTCGGCGCTGGGGCCTGGGCGCGGCGCGAGCGCGCACGGTGGGCCCCCGGATCGGCAACAACGTCGTGACCCGGTGGTCGGTCAACTTCGAGCACGAGAACCGCCGCACGCCGGTCACCGATTGGCAGAGCCTAGACGTCCTGTCCACGACATACAGCTGGGTGCGGCGCGACGTGGACAACCTGGTCAACCCGCGCCGAGGCAACATCCTGCGGCTCGAAGGCACCGTGGGCGCGAGCGGCACGCAGCTCGACGACGCATTCCTGCGCGGCTACGGCCGCATCCAGCAGTTCTTCCCGGTCGGCGAACGCGACGTCTTCATCGCGCGCGCCGACCTCGGGTACGTGCTGGCGGACAGCATCGCGGCCGTGCCGTCGAAGTACCTGTTCCGAACAGGCGGCACGACGACCGTCCGCGGCTACAGCTTCGAGAGCCTCGGCGTGAAGCAGGGCACCGCCACGATCGGCGGTCGCGCGCTCGCCGTGGCATCGGCCGAGTACGTCAAGTGGACCGACCGATTCAACGGCAACCTTGGCGTGGCGGCGTTCGTCGATGTCGGTGACGCCGCCGACCACTGGAGCGCGCTCGATCCGGCGGTCGGAGTCGGCGTGGGGGTGCGCTATCGCACGCCGGCCGGACCGCTTGCGTTCGACGTCGCCTACGGCGCACGGGAGAGCCAGGTGCGCGTGCACTTCTCGATCGCGATCGCCTTCTAGCGTCATGGCCGACATCCCGCCTCCGCCTGCCGCTCGGCCACCTTCGACACCGCGTCGTCGTCCGCCGTGGCTGACTTCGATCGTTGTCGTTCTCGTGCCTGCGGCGGCCGTGGTCGCGGCCATCGGGCTTCTCGCCGTCTGGCTGGGCACCACGGCTCCCGGCCTGCGCGCGCTCCTGTGGGCGGGGACCTGGGCCGTGCCCTCGCTGCAGGCGACCGGCGTGCGAGGATCGCTGTACGAAGGCTTCACGCTCGAACGGCTGGCGGTCGACGAGCCGGGCTTCGCGCTGGTGGCGACGAACGTTGTCGTGAATCCCGCGCAACTCAGCGTGCAGCGCCGGATCATCGACCTGGCGCGGCTTTCGGCCGCGTCGGCCATCGTCTCCTGGGCGCCGCGCCGAACGAAGTCTCCCATCGAGGCGCCGGCATCGCTCGCGCTGCCGCTGTCCCTGCGCCTGCGCGACGTGACGATCGACGAGTTGCGACTCGGCGAACGCGGCCAGGAGCCGCACGTGATCCGTGACGTCCGGCTGCGCGGACAGGCCGACGTCGACGCGATCCGGATCGAGCACGCGAGCGCGAGGTACGGACCGTCGGAAGTGGCGCTCGCCGGCTCGCTGGGCTCCGCCCGACCGTTCCCGCTCTCGGCACGCGCGGAAGTGCGGTCGATCGTGCTCGACAAGCCCGTGCAGGCGGTGCTGGACGCCAGCGGCTCACTGCTGGACATGGCGCTCGTCGCTCGCAGCGACAACGCCACCGGCCGCCTCGATGCGCAGGCGCGCATCACGCCGTTCTCGGCGGTGCCGCTCGCCGCGCTGTCGCTGACGATCGCGGACTTCGAGCCGGACAAGTGGCTGCCGAACGTCCCCGCCATGCGGTTGGCGGGCACGGCGGACCTGCAGCCGCAGCCCGGTCCCGCCTTCACCCTCGCTGGCCCGTTCCAGTTGACGAACGCCTTGTCCGGACCCGTGGACCGCCAGCGCCTGCCTGTGCAGTCGGCGCGGGGCACTCTGCGCTGGTCGGCCGCCGCGCTCGACCTCGCCCTGGAGCGAATCGAAGGCGCGGGCGGCAGCGCGCAAGCGGGCGCCGTCCGATCCGCGGACGGCGCGATCACCGGCCAGGTGACCTTCAGGGGCATCGACGCGGCGCGTGTCCACACGTCCGCGACGGCGACGCAGGCCTCCGGCCAGCTCGATTTCGAGTCCGGGCCGGGACGGCAGCGCATCACCGGCCGCGCGACCAATGCGCGCGGACTTCCCATCGACCTCGACTTCTCCGTAACCGTGGCCGGTGCCGTCGTCGACATCGAGCGGGCGATCGCCCGCCTCGGCGAAGGCCGCGCCGACGTCAGCGGGCGCATCCAGCTCGGCCAGGCGACGGCCGCGCAGCTGCGCGGCGAGTTTCGCGCGCTCGACCTGTCGAAGTTCGTGGCTGGCGCCGACACGCGCCTCAACGGCCGGCTGAACGTCGACGGCACGCTGCGACCCGTGCGGCGCGGACGCGCCGAAGTCGTGCTGAGCGACAGCCGGGTGTACGGACGTCCGATCGAGGGCCGCGCGAACCTGCAGTTGGACGGCGACCGGTTCGACGTCGATACCGAGCTCGTGTCCGGCGATGCGCGGCTGCGCGCGAGCGGTGGCCTGGGCGGCGGCCGCGAGCTGTCGTTCGACATCGCAGTGCCGCGCCTCGGCGACCTCGTCGCGTCGCTCGGCGGCAGCGTCTCGGTGCAGGGCAAGCTTGGCGGCACGGCGCAGGCGCCATGGATGGAGGCCACGGCCACCGGGAACGCACTGCTGCTGCCCGGCCAGCAACGGATCGAAAAGCTCGATGCCAGGCTGCGCGGCGGCCTGGCCCCGGATGCGCCGCTCGACGTCGAGCTGACGCTGAGCGGGCACAAGGCGCCGGGCCGGCCGGAACTCTGGCTGTCCGCCGCCCGCCTGGCGGCACAGGGAACGACGTCGGCGCACGCCATCACCCTGGACGCGAAGACGGAGAGCGGAGAGCCGCTGACGTTGCGGGCGAGCGGCGGCTGGCTGCAGGACGCGTGGCGGGGCAAGGTGGATTCGCTGGCCGCCGGCAAGCCGCTCGACCTCCTGCTCGACGGCACCGCGCCGCTGCTCGTTGCGGCCGATCGCATCGCGCTCGGCCCGGCGCGGCTCACGGTGCGCGAGACGCACTTCACCGAGGTCGAGTTCTCCCGCGGCGATGGACGCTGGCGCAGCGCCGGCGCCTTCGCCAACCTGCAGCCGCAGGCCTTCGACCCGCGCGCGCGGGCCGCGCGGCGCACGGTCCGCACGACGGCGGCCGATCCGCAGCCGCTCACGCTCGCCGGCCGCTGGAAGCTCGAGTACGCGGAGGCCTTGGCCGGCATCTTCGTGATCGAGCGCACGAGCGGCGACCTGTACAGCGGCGCCGACGCGATCCACGCGATCGGCGTGAGCGACGTCGGCGCGGCGTTGAGCATCGTCGACAACCGCGTGACCGGCACGGCGTACCTGCGCGGCCGCGCGCTCGGCAAGGTCGACGCCGTGATCGACGCCTACGTCGACCCGGCACGGCTGCGACTCGCCCAGGACCGGCCCTTCCGCGTGAACCTCGACGCGACGCTGCCCGACCTCGGGTGGATGGGCCCGCTGATCGGCGACACCGTGCAGATCCAGGGCTCGGCCACGGTGCAGGCGGCGATCGGCGGCACGCCGGGCAGCCCGAGCGCGAACGGCCAGTTGCGGGGCCGCGACCTGCGGCTCGTCTGGATCGAGCAGGGCTTCCGGCTGGAGAACGGCACGCTCAATGCCGCGCTCGAGGACGGCGTGCTGGTGCTCGACGAGATGACGTTCACCGGCGAGGCGCGCGTGCCGCCCGACGAAGCACGCGCGCTCGGCGCCCTCACGACCGGCCAGCCAGGCACGCTGAAGGTCGTCGGCCGCGTGGCGCTGCAGACGCTGACCGGCAGCATCGGCATCACGGCGACCCGGCTGCCGATCCTGCAGCGTCGCGACCGGTGGATGGTGGTGAGCGGCGACGGCGGCATCACTCTGACGCCAAGGCGCGCGGAGCTGTACGCGACGCCGACCGTCGACGGCGCCTACATCGACTTCTCGTCGCTGCGCGGCCCGCGCACCTTGCCCAGCGACGTCGTCGTCGTGCAGCGCGAGCAGCCGCGGACGGAAAGGCAAGGCGCGCCGCCGATGGACGTCGTGCTGAAGGTCGATGGACGGCTGGGTCAGCGCTTCTTCATTCGCGGCGCCGGACTCGAGGCGCGCCTGGCCGGTGGCGTCGCCGTCACCGGGCGTCCAACGCAGTTGCAGGCGGTCGGCACCGTGCGCATCGTCGATGGCGTCTACAACGGCTACGGGCAGAGATTGCAGATCCAGCGTGGCCTGGTGACGTTTTCGGGTCCTCTGGGCAATCCCGCCCTCAACGTGCTCGCGGTACGCAGCGGATTGCCGGTCGAGGTCGGCGTGCTGATCGCGGGCACGGCCCTCGCGCCGATCGTGCAACTGCACTCCGACGTCGCGATGTCCGACGTCGAGAGGCTCAACTGGCTGGTGCTCGGGCGCCCGCCGGGCGCGGGCGAGGG
>Ga0209253_10003259_pt1 | contig 14294 bp, 13 predicted proteins | sample FrelakmetBRP12BR_FD_187145 | JGI IMG/M metagenome (GOLD analysis project Ga0209253, IMG submission 187145) | Freshwater lake sediment microbial communities from the University of Notre Dame, USA, for methane emissions studies - BRP12 BR (SPAdes)... | ecosystem: Environmental > Aquatic >...
CCTGCCGTTCTACAGATGCTTAAGCAACTATTGTGTTGAGGCTCAGAAAAATCCCCCCTGTCACTTATAAAGAGTCTGCAAGATTTCAAATATGTTTGGCTAGATTTTGGATTGCGGATTTTATCCCTACTTTCTCTTGCTGTGCAGAATGTGTATTGAAACAAGCCGGGCAATAAGGATTGCGGGGAATAGTTGTCCTATGAGCGCTTCGAGGGTCGCCAGCATCCGCGCACTCGGATGAACCGGCATGATGTCGCCGTACCCCAGGGTGGTGAGGGTTATGAAACTGTAGTAGATCAAATCTTTTTTCAATGCATCGACAGTATCTGGCATTGGTAATGATGTTCTCAGAAATGCCCCAGGCACTTTCAGAGCTATTGCCTGGTAGAGGAAACCCCACATCAGCCCGAGCAGCAGATATACTGCCACTGCGCTCTGTATATGATTAGCGGTAATGCGCTCATCTTTGAATATCTGCACCAGTATAATCACTGCCAGTAAACCACAACAGAAGAAGCATATAAGGCAGTCCCAGAATATTACTGATGCGCTTTCAGTGATAATTCCCCCCCAGTTGAGAAGGATATATACTACCACCAGAAGCAAAATACCTATTCCGAGTAAGCGTTTTCCCAGTACCATTATGCATCCTGAAACCAGTGTCAGTAAAAATAGGATTTTAGTAATGAACTTGAAGAGGGGGATGTCATATAGAGGATAAAATAGGAAAATAACCATGAACAGAAAGATGAGAATGGCTGAGAGACTGGTTTCGGTTGACCAGAAGCGTGTTAAATAGTTACTGATACTTTTCATACGAACCATCCATAGTTATTGCACTGGGTTGCTCTTTCCTGCATCACCGGAAAACATGGAATCAGCGCTATGTGCTGTCATGCGGTCGGCTTCAGCTATCCAGCCGCCGCCCATTGCTTTGTAAAGGTTAACCAGCGAGCGAAGGAGGGTAGCCTGTGTCTGAGTGTAGGAGCGCTCTACAGTAAAGAGGCTGCGCTCGGCGTCCAGCACCTCGATGTAGCTGGTGTATCCTTCATCAAAACGGAGGCGGGCAATGCCGGCATAGGTGCGGAGTGCACCTACCTGGCGAGTTTGCGCTTCAATCCGTTCCCGTGATTTTTTCTGGTCAACAAGTGAATCCTCGACTTCGCGGAACGCATTCTCGATCGCCTGCTGGTAGCGGAAAAGCGTCTGCTGCTGGACTGCCTTTGATGCCCTCACGAGCCCCCGGATCCTCCCTGCGGTGAAAATGGGGGCAGTCAATTGCGCTCCATAGCTCCAGATGGCCGCAGGCCCGGTAAACAGCGCAGAGAGGTCAGCACTGGCAGTACCCTGAGATCCGGTGAGGGAAATGGTAGGAAAATAAAGCCCGCGGGCAACACCGATCCGCGCATTTGCCGCAATGAGATCCTGCTCTGCCTGCCGGATATCGGGCCTTCGTTCCAGCAGCTCTGAGGGCAGGCCTTCGGGTACCGCAGGCGGCATCAATTCATCAATCGATTTTCCGCGCGGGATGGGTGCAGGATTCTGGCCGAGCAGTACGTTCAGTCCATTTTCCACCTGAGCAATGTTTGTTTCAATCTGGGGAATGGCTGCCATAGCATCTTCGTATTCAGAGGCTACCTGGCTCAGCTCAAGTTCTGAAATCACACCGCCTTCAAAACGCAGCTTGAAGAGCTGGTAAGTTTCCTCGCGGGTTTTTGCTGTGCGCCGGGCAATTTCAAGCTCACGATCAAGTCCACGCAGGTCAATGTAAGTGTTTGCCACACTCGCAACCAGGGTCAGGATTACGGCAGACCGCACTTCTTCAGTGCTTAACACATCCGCTCGGGCAGCTTCGGTGGCCCGCCTCAGTCTCCCCCAGATATCTATCTCCCAGCTTGCTGAGATCAGCCCCTGATAGTCTCTGTCAATAGGGTTTATCCCTGACGGTAAAGAAGTGCGCCCCTCTTCAGTCACCCTCGCCCGTGCCGCTGATGCACTTGCTCCGATCTGTGGAAAGAGAAAGGATCGGGTTTCACCATAGTATCCAAGAAATTCTTCCACCCGTGCAAAAGCAATTCGCAGGTCCTTATTTTCTCTCAGTGCAATTGCTATTAGCTCATTCAATACAGGATCGTTAAACTGTTTCCACCACGCGGTGTTAGTAAGATCCTGTACTTCTTTCTCTTCAAAACGCCAGGCAACAGGAATGTCTACCGCAGGCCTGCGGTAATCAGGTCCGATTTTGCAACCGGCCGCTACCATAAAAAGCATCAAAAGGCTAATATATCGGCGCATGTCAGCTACCTTTCCTGCCGGTGTTCCGGAGCATGTTCCGCTGCATCTCCACCGGGCGACGTGTCAGAGGAAGGAGATTCCTCTTTGTTGTGGGAGCGCTCAGCAAGCCGGTCAAAGAGGTAGAAAAAGAGCGGCACATAGAGCATGGCAAGCGTAGTCTCACCGATCATGCCGCCGATGATGCCGGTGCCGATAGAGTGGCGCGCATTTGCGCCGGCTCCTGTTGCAAGGGCAAGCGGCAGGACGCCTAATATAAACGCAAGCGACGTCATAATGATGGGTCGCAGTCGTTCTTCTCCCGCTATGACCGTGGCTTCGATGATGGATTTACCCTGCTTGCGCAGTTCGACCGCAAAGGTGACTCTCAAGACTGCATTCTTTGCTCCGAGTCCTATCAGTACCAGCAGCCCGATCTGAAAGTAGACATCATTATCCAGACCGCGCAGCCAATTGAGCAGTACGGCGCCAAGGATTCCAAAGGGCACTGCCGTCATCACAGATCCCGGCAGCGACCATGATTCAAACTGGGCAGCCAGGACCAGGAACACAATGATGAGTCCGAACACAAAAGCGGCTGCAGACGTTCCCCCGGATTTTTTCTCCTGATAGGCCATGCCTGACCAGGTAAAATCATAATCTTGCGGCAGCATCTCGCGTGCTACCTCTTCCATGGCATTGAGCGCCTCCCCCGAACTGTAACCTGCGGCGGCACTTCCGGTGATCTGTGCTGCTGGGAAACCGTTGAAATGTGGCAGCAGATCAGGGCCGGCAACATACTGCGTTGTCACCATGGCAGACAATGGTATCATCTGACCTGTGCTGGATCTCGTGTGCAACTTGGTAATGTCGTGAGGATTTTGTCGATATTTGGCATCGGACTGGAGGATGACATTCCAAACCCGGCTGTATTGATTATACTGGCTCACCATGACCGAGCCGAACTGGGCCTGCAAGGCGCTGTATACATCCTGCACCGGCACGCCGAGGAGAACTGTCTTATCCCGATTTACTTCGGCACGTAACTGCTGTGAGGCCGCGCGGAAGGTGCTGTTCAGACCAGCAAGCTCGGGCCGGGCACGGGCCTTCGCTAGGAACTGCTGGGTGAGCTCGTATAAGCGTGTCGGGTCGCCAGACCCCTTGTCTTGGACCCAGAACTCAAAACCGCCCGTAGTGCCGATACCAGGAATCGCTGGTGGAGCAATCGGGATAAAGAGCCCCTGCTCAAAGGCACGTGTTGCGGCTGCCACCTCTCGCAACACGGAAGCATAACTTTCGGCGCGTGCCCGTTTGGAAGAGGAATAACGCTCTTCAAAGTCTTTTAAGGTCACGAAAAAAGTCGCAACGTTAGATTTGTACTGGCTGTCGATCAGGCTGTAGCCATTTATTACGGTGCGGTTAAATACCGCCGGGTTCTTCTCGAACAGCGCTTCTATACGGTCTGAAGTTTGAATAGTGCGTTCCAGGCTTGAAGCATCGGGCATGATGAGCTGGGCCATCACGTAACCCTGGTCTTCATTGGGGACAAAAGCGGTGGGCAGTGACTGGAAGAGGGTCACCAGGGCCCCCATAAACACGGCAAGCAGCACGAAGGCCACCGCCATGCGCTTGATAACCAGCAGCACCGCATCACCAAAGGCAAGGGTTATGCGGTCGACCTGGCGGTTGAACCAGGCAAAAAAACCCTTCTGGGGAGGCGCGGTGTGCTTCAGCAGGAGTCCGCACATGGCTGGCGTCAGTGTGAGCGCCACGAACCCGGAGAGTGCTACGGAAATAACGATTGTAATAGCGAACTGCTTGTAGAGTTGGCCCGTGGTACCGGGCAAAAATGCCGCCGGGATGAACACTGATGCCATTACCAGCACCACCGCAACCAGAGAACCGGAAATCTCCCCCATAGCCTTGATGGTTGCTTCCTTAGGGGAAAGATGGAACTGTTTCATGTTGCGCTCAACGTTTTCCACCACCACTATGGCATCGTCCACCACCATGCCGATGGCAAGCACAATACCGAACAGCGTCAAAAGGTTAATGGAGAAACCGAGCGCGAGCATGCCGCTGAAGGTGCCGATCAGCGCGACAAAAATGGCGACGGTGCAAATAATGGTGGCGCGAAAGCTCTGGAGGAACAGATAAACCACCAGCACCACCAGCAACACTGCTTCGAATAGCGTGTCAATAACCTCCCTGATCGAGAGGCGTACGAAATCGGTTGTGTCCAGGGCGATGACGTACTCAATGCCGTCGGGCATGGTCCGCTTTAATTCCTCCATGGTGGCCCGGACGCCCTTAGAAACTTCAAGCCCGTTTGCTCCCGGCTGCTGATACACAATGATGGGGGTTGACTGTGCGCCGTTAAACTTGTTATTGTCAATGTACTGCTTGCGGCCCACCTCAGCGCGGGCAACGTCTCCCACACGGACGATGGCGCTTCCGTTCTGGCTTGCGCGCAGGATAATATTCTCATACTGGGAGGGCTGTATGAACGGCGGCTGGGTAACTACCGGAAAGGTCAGCTGCACCTCACCGGCGTTCGGCTGCTGTCCGATCTGGCCGGCACCGAAAAGCGCATTCTGATTTGCGACCGCCTGCTGGATGTCGCTGGTGGTGATGCCAAGCGATGCCATCCGGTCCGGGTTCATCCAGATGCGCATAGCCTGGTCCGGCACGCCGAAGATCTGCGCCTGCCCGGCACCGTTCACCCTTTTGATCGCATCTAATACATACACGTTGGTGTAGTTAGTAACATAGTCCGGGCTGTAACGGCCATCCTTATTGAACAAGGCAATGATCATCAGCGTGCTGGATGACTTTTTCTGTACCGACACACCATACTGCGTCACTGCATCCGGAAGCTGCGGCAGCGCCAGGTTGACCCGGTTCTGCACTTGGACCTGCGCAATGTCAGGGTCAGTGTCTAGGGTGAAATAAACCGTCAAAGTCATCTGGCCAGTGCTGGAGCTGGTAGAGGTCATGTAGAGCATATTGTCAACGCCGTTGACCTGGGCCTCGATGGGCGCGGCGACCGAATCAGCGACCGTCTTGGAATCAGCGCCGGGATAGGTTGTAGTTACCTGAATCTGCACTGGGGTGATGGTTGGGTATTGCTCTACCGGAAGCGCGAACATGGTGACCAGTCCGGCGATAACGATAATAAGAGAAACCACTGTCGCAAAGATTGGACGCTCGATGAAGAACTTGGAGAACATGAATTGGACCTTTCTCCCTTACGGTTCGTCTTTAGCAGTTTCAGCCTTCATGGGTGCAGATTTTGATACTCCGTTGGAAGCAGCTGGCGCTGTGACCTCAGCGGCAGCCTTTACCACGACAGGTGCGCCGGGCCGCAGGTTGAGAACGCCGTCAACAACCACCTTCTCTCCAGCCTTTAGTCCTTCGGAAATGAACCAGTCATTACCGTGCCAGTCCCCGACCACAACCGGCCGAGGCTCGACCGTGCTTTCTTTACCGAGGACCCAGACCAAGTGTCCCTTGGAGCCCTGCTGCACTGCACGTTGGGATACAAGAATGGCATTGGGCCTGACAGCTCCTTTCAGGCGGACGCGCACATACTGATTCGGCCGTAGCACTCCATCCGGGTTCTCAACGCTGACGCGCAATAAAAACGTTCCAGTTTGGGAATCGTAAGAAGGTGCGGCAAAAGTGATTCTGCCAGTGTAGGGAAATAGTGAACCGTCGATAAGGATAACCTCAACTTCATAGTTGCCGTCTTTAGGGCTTCGCAGGATCCCTTGAGCAATCTGACCACGGTAGGATTGCATCTCATTTTCAGAAAGGCTGAAGTTTACCCACATGGGAGAAAGTACCGCCACGGTAGTGAGCTGGCTGTTCAGCATGTTGATATAGGAACCGTCATGCTGCAGCGCGGCGCCCGTGATCCCGTCAACCGGGGAGGTGATGGTGCAATATGACAAGTTGAGTTGCGCTGTCTCCAGTTGGGCCTTGGCCTGCTCCACAGTTGCAGCTGAAGCTTCGAATTGGCCGGTTGCGTTGTCTAGGTCCTTCTGGGAAAGTGCGTTCACGGCAGCAAGTGGCTTGGTGCGTGCCAGGTTCAGCCGGGCTGTTTCCATTGCCGCTTTTTGCCTGGCGAGCACCGCTTCTGCTGCATTCACTTGCGCCTGATACGGCTTTTGGTCCATGAGGAAGAGAACCTGCCCGGCCTTTACGATCGACCCTTCGGTATAGACCCGTTTGTCGAGGAAACCGCTGACCCGGGCCTGGATATTTACCTGACGCGAGCTTTGAGTCTGTGCGACATACTCGAAACTGACCGGCACATCCTGCTGCACAACATCAAACACTGTCACCTCTGGTGGCAGGGGTACAGTCTTCTGCTCCTTGGCGCAGCCGGTTAGAAAAACCACCGACAGGGCAATAGCAACAATCCGGGAAATTAAATAGGTTACCAGTCTGCTTCCCATCGCGCAACTCCTATCTTGTCTCTTTTTATTAATAATCCGGTCATTCTATAACGTGTTTCTTTCGGGCACCCAATAATTAGGGTTTCATAACATAAAAAGAGGGTGTACTTTAACACAATCACATAATAATTAAAACATTTTCTTGCATGCAGAAGGCGCTCATTATATAGTACTTTCTCTCCTTTGCGTACAGCACCACTGAGTGTTGAGAAGGTGGTGATAAGACATTAACCAACACAGGATAAGGAGGCTGCTATGGGCAAAAATCTTGTTCTCTGTGTACTTACCCTGATAGTACTGCTCACCTTCGGGTGTTCGTCAAAGCACTATGTGATTACTACTAAGAACGGAACTTCATTCGTTACCACAGAGGAACCCAGATTCGACAAAAAGAAACAGACATATTACTTTGAAGATCTGGATGGAAAGAAGTGGACGATCAATAGAGAAGAACTCCAGAGTATTGAGCAAAAGAAAAAATGATGTGAAAATACAGCCCGCTCATTAGTACGATGAATTATCACTGCTAAGAATTCTAGCCACACATATTTGAAATTTTACTGACTCTTTATGAGCGACAGGGAAGATTTTCTGAGCCACAACACAAAAGTGCTTACACATCTGTAGAACGGCAGGTGCCTTACGAATTTTGTGGTGCCAGACCCCATTCCATTCCCCCTTGTCGAAGGCTCTGGAAACTGCCTGCCCCCTGCATAATACGTAAGGTGCGGGGCCGTGACCAAAGCTAATGACTGTATTGTTGTGGCTCAGAAAATCTTCCCATGTCGCTGACATTCTCAGATTTAATTATGTAAGAATCTATAAAAAAGGAAGGAGGATAAGATTATGAAGATACATACTTCATCAAGTGCAAGAAAGTATTTGACCCTCACCCCGGTCGGCAAGAAAATTTTATACACCATCATCTCCTCTATTGCATTATTCTACATTGTGAGTATTCTTCCCTTCCCCCAAGATGCTTTAAAGGTGCGTAATGCCTTTGCAGCGGAGGATAAAAAGAGTACCGAAAAACAAGGGAAAGGTGATACATCCCTAGACGGCATCGCCATTATGACCAAGGTCAGTAAACGAGAGCAGGGGGATGACTATATTATAACTACTTCATGGGTGTTTACGGAAAAGGGAAAAGAACGGCACAAGATGGCGTACACCGAAAACAGGAAGAATTATAGAGGCGTCGATGATTTTAATTATAAGTCAGTAGTACGTTATACCCATCCCTCCACTACCAACAAAAAGTGCTATCTCGTCTGGAATTATAAGGGAAGGGAGAGGGCATTCTGGTATTTCATATTTAATGCGATGCGTACTTCGAAGAGAGTAACTAATGTAGAGTTCCTTAGTCCTCCTGCAGAGTCAGATTTTAGCCTTATGGACTATGTGGATATCAATCTGGAAGAGGAAACGCACACCCTTTTAAGAAGTGAAGCGCATGAAGGCAAAATGTGTTATGTGGTGGAGAGTACACCCATCCAAAAAGATATGAAATACGGAAAGAGGATTAGCTGGATTGATCAGCAGGACTTAAAACCTTTAAAAATAGACTATTATGACCGGGCAGGAGCGCTCTGGAAAAGATTTACCATTAAGTGGCAAAGTGTATCAGGAGTGTGGTTTTGGAAGAAGGCAGTGGTAGAAAATGTTCAAAAAGAGTATAAAACATTTATTACCATTGACGAGGTAAAGGTGAACCTAGGGCAGGATGACAGGGAGTTTACCAAGGTTGCACTTGAGAAGATAAAGTTTTAAACCGAATCTAGCGTTAAAAAGACACCTAGCTATTACATCACTTCCACTTCGTGCAAATAATCACTATTGTTCTTTGATAATATGCTCTTGTATTTTTCAAAGGCAACCGCCAGCGATAGTTATTGCCTACAACTTGCCTTATCCCTTATTAACTGGGTTCTCAAAAAACTCTATTACATCTTCACCTGGAATAAACCACTTGCCCATTATTTTCTTGCCTTTGAGCTTACCCTCCCTGAGATAACTTCTGATAGTAACCTTAGTAACATCCAATCTCTTGGAGAGCTCTGGGACAGAGTAAAGTGTCACATTTTTTATCTTACTTGGCATGGTCCATATCACCTCCCTATTACTAACGTCCTGAGCTTCTGTACTTTGACCTGTACACTCGTGAGTTCAATGATCATTGATTGCAAGTACTCCCCTTCATACGTTCCTCAATGAGCAGTCTATCATCCTTTCCCAAAACTATTTTCTCTTATTACACCTTGCTACGCATAGTTCACGTTAAGCGGGGTACCCTTTTCCAGACAGCGGGACACGCGATCCACTAAGTCAGAAAGCCTAAATGGTTTCAGTATATAGTCGTCAGCACTGTATCGTAGGGCTTCCAGGGCAAAGGTACTAGGAGCATTTCCTGTTGCTATGATCACAAAGATTTTTGGATTTATCTTTTTAGCCTTTTTAAGAACGGCAATTCCGTTTACCTGACCCATAGTGAGATCAGTAATAACCATATCAAACTCACCCGCACCTAGTACTTCAAGTGCATCTTCTCCACTGATTGCGGTGGTAATCTGGTAGCCCTTATCTTTAAGAATCTCATAGGTTACTTCGAGCATACTGGGATCATCATCAACAAGCAGTATTTTGTAGATTCTCTTTTCTCCCTCTGGTAATTTCATTATCTTTGACATCAGAAAACTCCTTCATAGTACATCTTGAAGATACCAACACATAAAGTATGTGAATGATCTTTTTAATTGAGGATTATATGAGATGTTACCTAGTATGAGGAAATCCCCTCATCCTCAGAGAATAGGAAACCCAAGCATCTCTATATTCATTTTCCCACCTACGCCTTCACCACTCGTATCGATCGTAATAGCAACTGCACCTTCTAGAGGATTGGCATCGAGTAACACCAGGGTGAAAAAGGTCGTGCCATACCCTATTTGAAAAAGTGGGATGATATCTCCCCCTGGTTCAAACGCGATTGTAGAGTCAAGATTAAAGTTACTATCTTCACCAACAATAATCAGAAAATAGGGGATGGGAATCCAGGGCGAGCCAAGGAGCGTGGGGGGAAAGATTGAAATAACGTTTCTATCGACCACAATTGGAGCGGAAGAACTACTGTCAGAGTTGGCACGATCGATCACCACGACAATATCAGTAACCGGGGCGCCAGTTGTATTGATCCCCGCACTGTAGAGTCCCTCCTCACCAATAACGCTTCCAATCTCGCTCGTTATCAACCATTCATAGTCTCCTGGTAGACATTCATTCCCAGTAGTGGTAGCCTCCAAGACCAACGAACACCCTGAAGAAACGGTTGCAGACAGCGGGATAATCGCCACCTCACAATCGGGGAGGGAAGGTTCATTCAACCTGATCATTACCCTAGCAGTCGCTGATACACGCTCATGATCGACATCTGTTACCTCAACAGTTTCTATAATCTCTGTGCGGGCAGTATTATCTCCTGCAATGAAAAATCCATTCTCATCTATCTCACTCCCAATACTGCTCTCAGGGACGATCTCCCAATAGTATCTACCCTCTACCTCTTCCCCGTGATCAGTGGTCTTGGCAGTGTACTGCACCGTTTCACCGGAATTGAGCGTGGGAGAGGGAGGTGAGATCACCACCTGGTAAGAGTGGGCGGTGGCAGTAGTGGTAGTAGTGGTAATCGGTAGCGGTTTTGGAATGGTTGTGCTCGCGGGCACCGTGGTCGTGGTTGTGGGAACTATGGTGGTGAGGGAAGCAGTGGTGGTAGTACTTGGGGCGATGGTGGTAGTAGTAGGTACACAGCGATCCCTCGCCTCATCACACTTTCCAGGTAGACAGGGTAAAGTACCAGACTGACAGTATCCACCTACACAGGTTTCAACACCATTACAAAACAATCTGTCACTGCACTCTGAATCCTCAGAACATTTATTCACACATATATCATTACGCTCATCGCATAGCTCACCTGAAAGGCAGGGATCGTTTCCTGATGTGCAGGTACCCCGTACACAATGCTCTTCACCATTGCAAGACAGTCTGTCATCACAATCCGAATCAAATGCACAGGGGAAACACACACTTCCAGGCACTAGCTGCTTTTGTATATCCTGACGGCTACTATCTGAAATCCGCACGTTGTCTGGAATGAGGTCTCTGCACTGTGCGGAGGGTGTATCTGCCGAGACAGTGTAGGAAAGGGAAAAGATAGCTCCTTGTCCCTCCTCAATGGTAGTTCCATCAAGGGAAGCGAGAATTACTCTACAGCATCCATTGGTGAGTTCATTGTTCGAGCATAGAAATCCAACGGTGCGTTCCGTAGGCTCGCATACTGAGCTGCTACAGGAAAGATAATTATCGACATCACATACATCTAGCTGAACGCCCTTCACCTGGTGATTCTGGTTCTCCAGACTTACCATTACTTTTGCACCCATGGCACCTGGCAGCGCTGATCCCTTTCCCACCGTAAGCGTCACCTCAGCATGACTTGGTGAGAAAGTAACTAGTAAGAGGTGGCATACTAAAATAAATGGTAGGATCACTACTCTCATTCTATTATCACGCATCGTTTTGCTCCTTCTAAAGTTACAGATTGTGAACAAACAATGGCAGGGAGAAGGATGATAGCCATCAAAAGGAGGGGTTAAAATGGCTATCAGCCCTTCTTGCCCTCTGCGCATGTGAGACATCTACTGGGTGGGATAATGCGTCACTATACCAAGGAGGGTAGTGTGTGAGGACAGACAGCACTTACCATTCCTTCACATTTTATTGAAACGATTCTTTTTTAACATCTGGGATAATCCTCTCAACGCTCCTATCTCACAGATGGTACTTCCTCTTCAACCTACTATACACACTATTTACTCATCAGCAGGAATCCAATCCTCAGTAACTCTTTCCATAATCCAGGTGTCTGATGACACTAATTCTTCGCCGCCAATTTCAATGGGGTATGCGAGACCAAAACCGATAAGTGGCAAAAGAAAACCATACGCTACTTGTTCACACTGCAACACAAAGAAACCTATAATAGGGGTATCCACATACACTCCCATTGTCTCTTCTTCTCCACAGTAGGTCTTCCCACCATAAAATCCAATTTGATATTCACTGCTGTCCATTTTCTGCCATAAGGTTCCTTCAATTGAAGGAATACTGGTAAAGTCTACCTGAGCCAGACAGGGTGTTGAAAACACCATCACCATCAGTACCAGTGTAATTATCTTTCTCATAGAATTCTCCTTTTCCTTTAAACGTTTTCGATTGTGGTGAGGGGGTGTGTGTAACACCCCCTCCAATGTTATTACCCATCCGAAGTGAAGATTAACCAAGAGAAGGCTTCATCGTCTTGAGGTAATTTAGCAATTCGTCGAGGTACTTCTTTAACTCCTGTTGTTGGCTCTGGAGATTTTTCTTGCAGTTAAGCAAGGCATCTCGCTGTGCTTCTGTTAAGACCTGAGCTGAAGCTATTTTGGCATCAAGCGTAATTTGCTCTATCTCAGCCCTTATCTCCACCATCTCACTTACCAACTGTTCAACATCACTATCATCTATATCTTCAGCCGAAAGAACCTCTTCCAGTTCAGCGCGCAGATCTCTAAGGTCTTTTACTTTTTCCTCTACAGCCTTCTGGGCATCACTCTTTATAGTCTTGAGCTTTGTAATCTGCTCAGCATTGAGATTCAATTTACAGTTGGCGGTGAGCGCGTACGCTGAGTTCATTAAAAACAGTGATACTGCAACCATACAACATACAACCATACATCTTTTCATGTTCGTACTCCTTTCTTACTTTTAGATTAAGGTTTAAGGGTTAATTAACACTTCAGAGAGGCTAGCCTTTAAAGTGCCTGCGCATAAAGTAGTGTAATAGGCAACGAGTATACTGAACTGTTATTTTCTTTTTCTGCTTCAGAGAAGATCATCTTTGAAGCAAAGTCCATCAAAGTTTTTCAAACTGTATTTTCTTCTCTGCTACCACCTCCTCATCCTTGATCTACCATTTACCTATTTTGAATCTACTTTACGCTTTGTCGAAAGCAGAGTGCAAAAGTGATGCCAAAAATTACTTTCACCACTCCGTCTTTAAAACTAATTAAATAAGTCCTTTTTTATAGATAGTTATAGATAGTTAGTTTTAATAAATACTTCCTCTTACAAAGTAAACAGCAAGAGACACTACATGGTTCAAAACGACCACGATTTTACAGTTGCGGCTAAAGAGCACCACTTATGTATCCTTGTGCATAGGAAAAGCTATGGTCAATTTCGAAAAAATCATTAAATGAGGTGACGGGATGAAAAACAATTGGTGAGCTTAGGGAAAATAAAAAGAAGAAAAAAACCGAGGTACTATTTACTAAAATAGGTGTATGGCAAACTCGTCAGGATTAAAGGAATGTCCTTTTCTTACTTCGCGTTACGCGGTAAAGCGATCCTGTCCCGTGTTTTCATCATATTCTTCTCTTTCGCAGGGCTTCCTTCGGCATACGAGCTCTCACCTCCTTGCGTACCCGTCTGGCAATTGCAACCGCACTCCGTGCCTCTGCAAGCGAGATCGGTTCATAATCCCCTGGGTAGCGGGTGACCGTGGCATAGGCAGTCAATCTCCGTTGCTCCTCGACCACGAGTTGCGGTCGTGCGTTCTCGGAGATCAGCAACAGCAATTCCCCAACGTCATGTGTCTTCGGAAAGTCGATCCTCTTTAGCCTTAGCATAAGACCCATAAATGAAAGCGAATTTTACATTTCCAATGTCCTCTAATAATTCTCTTATACTTCCTTGAATACCTACTGTCTTAAACACTATACTTTTTAGTTCGTTATAAATAGGGTACTTTTTATTGACATTAAAGAATCTGGCATTAGCCTTATATTCACTTATTAGTATCCCCTCTGAAACCATATTGTTAATAGCACGTTGAAAGGTACCTGGTTTTTTCCCTAAAATCCTGCCAATCTCCTGCATGTAAAAAGAACGTTCAGGATTGGTAAGGAACAGTTTTAATAATGCTGCTCTGGTTTTTGTGAGAGGGCTCATGTTAATTTCTATTTATATAAAATTGCATACAATTGTATGCATATAGAATAAAGTAGTCAAGATGTATTTAATACCTGAATTTAATACCTGAATTTTGTATAAAAGCAGCTTTTAACCTCGTTAATCTTTATAACCACTGTATTACAAAGCTCTAATCTTTCACTGTGAACCGTGGACTATAGACTGAACGCTATGGACTCTTCTATCCTGATCCCTGTATCCTGCCTATTTCATCTCGTAACTAATAATTCATAATTCAGAACTCGTAATTATTCTACTGCCCCCTGCACCATTTTTCATTTTTATCTTTGGACAGTGGGCCATCGACTGTGGACTGTTCCATCCTGCATCGTGCACCATATTTTTCTGTGGACCATGGACTATCAACTATAGATTCTTACATGTATGAATCTGAGAATTTCAGTGACCTGGAGGGATTTTCTGAGCCACAACACTAAACTGCTTACGTATTTGTAGAACGGCAGGTGCCTTGCGAATTCTGCAGTACCAGACCCC
>Ga0209253_10003260_pt1 | contig 14293 bp, 12 predicted proteins | sample FrelakmetBRP12BR_FD_187145 | JGI IMG/M metagenome (GOLD analysis project Ga0209253, IMG submission 187145) | Freshwater lake sediment microbial communities from the University of Notre Dame, USA, for methane emissions studies - BRP12 BR (SPAdes)... | ecosystem: Environmental > Aquatic >...
GTGTCTCCTCGGACAGCCATCCCTCGTCGCCCGCCGGCAGCGCCCGGCGCAGCGCCTCGTCGGCCGCCAGGTCGGCGTCGGTGACCGGGCTGCCGTTGTCCTTCTCGCGCACCGCGACCGTGCCCGGCGAGAAGCGGGCGATCACGTCGGCGGCGAGCTCGAGCGCCCCGCGGATGCGGGCGAGGTCCTCGCGGCGTTCGGCGGCGGCGTCGGGCACGGCGTCGGGACGCAGCTTACGCGTCGGCCCGCCGGCGGCAACCGGGCATGCCCTGTTGCCCTGCGCCGTGCGTGTCCCGCCGCTTGCTGCTAGGAAGGCTCGGGGTGCGGAAGGGCTTTCCCGAGACGCTGCGCGCGACGCCGAGGCTGCGGCTCGGTGCGCTCGCGATCGGCTTCGCGGGCGCGGCGCCGCGACTTGACTCCGTGGCGAGCGGGAGCCGATAGGGGGAGCGCACGTGGAGTTCGACGTCCGGAGCCATGCGGTTCTCGTGGTCGACGACGAGCCCGACATCCTGCGCGCCTTCGAGCTGAGCTACGGCGACGAGCTCACCGTGCTCACGGCGGCGAGCGGCGCGGCGGGCCTCGCCGTGCTCGAAGCGCGCGACGTCGCCGTCGTCGTGGCGGATCAGCGCATGCCCGGCATGACCGGCAGCGAGTTCCTGGAGCGGTCGGTCGCGGTGCGCCCCGACGCCGTGCGCATCGTCCTCACCGGCTACACCGACATCGAGGGGCTGGTGCGGGCCGTGAACACCACGCATGTGTGGCGCTACGTCGCCAAGCCGTGGGACAGCGAGGAGCTGCGGCTGGCGCTGCTACGGGCCATCGAGCTGTTCCACCTGAAGCGCGAGAACACGCGGCTGCTCGAGGCGCTGCGCCGGGCGAACGCGCGGCTCACGGCGGAGAACGCGTACCTGCGCGCCGTCGCCGAGCCGCCGAGCGAGATCATCGGCGAGAGCGCGGCGGTGCGCCGGCTGCACGAGCTGGTGGCCCGCGTGGCGTCGTCGCGCAGCACGGTGCTGCTGGAGGGCGAGACGGGCACCGGCAAGGAGCTGGTGGCGCGCGCGATCCACGCCGCGAGCCCCCGCCGCGAGGCGCTCTTCGTGGCGGTGAACTGCGCGGCGCTGTCCGAGGGGATCCTCGAGAGCGAGCTGTTCGGGCACCGCAGGGGTGCCTTCACCGGCGCGCTCGCCGATCGCAAGGGGCTGTTCGAGGTGGCCGACGGCGGCACGATCTTCCTCGACGAGGTGTCCGAGACCACGCCCGGCCTGCAGGCGAAGCTGCTGCGCGTGGTGCAGGAGGGCGAGGTGCGGCCGGTCGGCGACACGCGCGCTCGACGCGTCGACGTGCGGGTGATCGCCGCCACCAACCGCACGCTCGCCGACGAGGTGGCGGCCGGCCGCTTCCGCGGTGACCTCTACTACCGCCTGCGCGTGTTCCCGATCGCGGTCCCCCCGCTGCGCGAGCGGCGGGAGGACGTGCCGTTGCTGGCGCGCCACTTCGTGCCACGGCTCGCGGCCGAGCTGGGCAAGCCCATCGGCGAGCTCACCCCCGAAGCGCTCGACGCGCTCGCCCGCTACCCGTTCCCGGGCAACGTGCGCGAGCTGCGCAACGAGCTCGAGCGGGCGATCCTGCTCGCCGACCCGGGGGCGCCGCTCGGCGAGGACCTGCTGTCCGAAGCGGTCCAGGCGCCGGCGTCGGCGAACGGCGCGGGCGGCCTCCTGCAGCGGCGCACCGAGGACTTCGAGCGCCAGCAGCTCATCGCCGCGCTCGAGCGCCATGGCGGCGTGAAGATGCGGGTCGCCGAGGAGATGGGGATGACCTACCGCGGCCTGATGAAGAAGCTCCGCCGGCTGGGGCTGTAGGCGGGCGCGTCAGCTGCCCGTGCGCCGCAGCGTCACGCTCGCCGCGGGCAGCCGCACGCGGAAGCAGGTGCCGTGCCCCGGGACGCTGTCCACGGTGATCTCGCCGCCGTGCTCGACGACCATCTGATGGACCAGTGCCAGGCCGAGCCCGGTGCCCGATTCCTTGGTGGTGAAGAACGGCTCGAAGATGCCGTCGAGCTGCTCGGGCGGGATGCCGCAGCCCTGGTCGTGGACGACGAGGCAGGCCCCGCCGTTGGGCGCCGCCACGGCCTCGACCGTGACCGTGGACTCCGGCGGGCTCGCCTCGATCGCGTTCAGGATCAGGTTCAGCGCGATCTGCTTCAGCTGGTCGGCGTCCGCCCACACTGGCGGCAGCGTGTCGTCCAGGCGCGCCGCGAGCACGACCTGTCGCTTGCGCGCCGAGGAGTCCATGAGCCGGATCACCGGCTCCAGGGCTGGCGCCAGCTCGACCGCGCCCCGCTCGGCGCGCGATGACTTGCCGAGCGCGAGCAGGTCGGCGATCAGGTCGGTGACCCGCCGCAGCTCGCTCAGGCTGAGCTCGCGGAACGAGCGCACGAAGTCGGCGTCGTGGGCGCGCTGCGGGAGCAGGTCGAGGAAGGTCTTCACGGCCACCAGCGGGTTGCGGATCTCGTGCGCGATGCCGGCGGCGAGGACGCCGAGCGACGACAGCCGCGTGGCGCGCTGCAGCACGACCTCGGAGCGCCGCAGCTCCTCGGACAGCCGGGCGTTCGCCAGGGCGACGCCGGCCGCCGCGGCGACCGTGTCGAGCAGGGCGAGATCCTCGGCCGAGACCAGCCTGAGGTCGCGGTTTTCGCCGAGGAGGACGAGGCCGCCCAAGCGGTCGTTGGCGCGCAGCGGCAGCACCACGGCCCACTCGCGCGCGCGCAGCGCGGCCGCCGCTGCCGGCGACCGGGACTCCAGCTCGTCGACGAGCAGGGGGGCGCCGTAGGGCTCGAGCGCGGCGGCGAGCGCGTCGTCGAGGGAGGCGTGGCCGTCGGGCGGGTACGCGAGCCGGAGCCGCCGCGTCTGCTCGTCGCGCGCGAACACCGCGCAGGCGTCGAGGGCGAGGATGTCGGCCAGGGTCTCGCCGAGCCGGCAGAGCAGCTGCGGCTCCTCCAGCTCGTGCACGATGGCGCGGGCCAGCTCGCGCAGCCGCCGGCGCGAGTCCCAGCGTTCGGCGAAGAGCACGCGCTGCACCTGCGTCTCGATGCCGTGCTGGAGGGCCGGCACGACCCCGGCGGCGACCAGCGCCAGCAGCCCCGCCGCGATCCCGATGGGCAGGACGTTGCCGGCGCCGAGTCGCTCGGCCAGCGCGGCGATCGCAAGCGCGCCCGGCGCGATCACCACCACCGCCGCCAGCGTGAACCCGAGCGCCTTCCGCACCAGCCAGTCGAGGTCCATGAAGCGGTGACGGACGATGGCGTATGCGACGATGGCGAGGAAGGCGACGTTGCCGAGGCTGCCGAGCGGGTAGCTGTCGATGCCGTAGAGGCCGAGCAGGTTGGTCACGATGAACGGCAGCTGGACCAGCCCGGCGAGGAACCAGCAGCCGATCTGCGCCCGCTGCCGGGCCGAGCCCGGGTGGCGCCACCGGTGCCACATCAGCGCGACGCTGAGCGTCGGCAAGGCGACCACGAACACCGTCAGCACCGCGTAGAGCGGGGTCGGGTTCGGATACCAGCCCCAGGGGTGCGGCACGACGCCGGCGACGAGGAGCCCGGCGAGGTTGAGGGCCGCGAGCAGGACGGCGATCGCGTAGCCGCCGAGCAGCAGTCGCCGCCACGATGGAGCCTCGTACCCCGCCAGCACGATGCAGAAGTGGTAGCTGGTCACCGGCGCCAGGCAGATCCCCGTGCGCGCGAGCCGGCTCAGCCACTCCGCGCGCACCGGATCCTGAACCCCTTGCAGCGCGCAGAGCCCGAAGTTCCAGCCGGCGATCGAGACGCTCATCGCGCCGAAGACCCAGGCCGCGCGGTCGCGCCGGCTGCGCACGAGCACGCCGGCTCCGATCAGCAGGTCGGCAACGGCGGCCGTCAGCGGAAGAAGCCAGTCGTGGTGCGCCATTGCGCCGTGCACGATTGTCGGGGTGAGGCACGCGAATCACAAGTCGAAGCGCAGCCAGGACTCTGCCGGGGCGCCTGCCCCGGGAACCCCGCCGCGATGCCCCTGGGGCATCGTGGGGCATCGTGGGAACTCGGGTTCCCGTCGCGCCCCACGGCACCCGCACTGTCGTTGGCCTGCGTCCCGGGCATGGGGCTTGCTGTGCCGCTCCCCTGGCATGGGCGCACTCGAAGCCAACCGTTCCCCGGGTGCCGAAGACGAGTTCCTGGCCGGCCTGCTGCGTGGCCACCGCTTCCGCTTCTGCGGTGACGCCGGGTCGGCCGCCGATGCCATCGCCATCCGCCGCCGTGTCTACGTGCAGGGCAGCGGCTATGACGTCCCCGTCCCCGACGCCTACGACGCGCGCTCCTGGCACATCCTCGCCGAGGACGTCGAGCTCGGCACCCCGTGCGGCAGCCTGCGGCTCACCCCGCGCGACGCCGGGCCGGTGGAGGCCGAGGAGTACTTCCGGCTCCCGGCCGCGCTCCGCCAGCCGGGCACCGTCGAGCTCTCGCGCTTCGCCATCCTGCCCGCGTACCGCAAGAGCAGGACCTTCCTGCCGGTCGTCTCGCTCGGGATGTTCACGCTGGTGCGGCAGATGCTCGACCGCATCGGCGTGCGCCGCATGGTGATCTGCTCGAAGCCCGAACGGCTGTGGACCTTCGAATGGTTGCGCTTCCGGCGGACGGGGCTCCGTGCGGGCTACGACAAGCTCGGCGGGGCTGAGCACGAGCTCCTCTGCTGCGAGGTCCGCGAGGCCGCCCCGACCCTGGCTGATCACCCCTTCCGCCCCTTTCTCGAAGGCAGGGACTTCGCCGAGGTGGAGCGGCCGGCGCAGGTGCCCGCGCTGGGACTGTTCGGCGCCTGCGAGACGCCCGACGACCGGTTCACTGCGGACGGAGACGCGGCGGCGGTGGCGTGATGGCGCATGCGCTCGCGCGCTGGACCTGGTTCGTCGTCCGCCACCGGGAGGCCGTGCTGGCCGTGGTGCTGCTGGTGAGCGCGCTGCTCGGCAAGGCGACGACCAAGCTGCATGTCGAGGTCGATCCCGACGCGCAGCTCCCGCAGGAGCACCCCTTCATCCGCACCCTGCACGACGTGCACCGGATCTTCGGCGACAAGAACCTGGTCGTGATCGCTCTCGCCCCGCGCGACGGGCGCGTCTTCACGCCCGCTTTCCTGGCCACGCTCGACCGCGTCACCCGTCGCATCCGCAACATCCCGGGCGCGAACCCGGGGCTCGTGCAGAGCCTGGCGTCGCCCGAGGTGAAGGACGTGACCGGCACCGCCGACGGCATGACGGTCGAGCCGGTGATGCCCGAGGTGCCGCTCGACGCGGCCGGCGCCGAGGTGGTTCGCGCGCGCGCCTTCGCCAACCCCGCCTTCATCGGGACGCTGGTGTCGGCCGACGCCCGGGCGGCGGCCATCCAGGCGAGCTTCGAGCTGGGACCGCACATGCCGGGCTATCGCCACCTGGCCGACGCCGTGCGCGCTGCGGTCGACGGCGAGGCCGACGGCAGCTTCGACTGGCGGCTCTCCGGGCCGGTCGTCTTTCTCGCGCAGCTCTCGGCGTACTCGAGCCGCATGGCCTGGCTGTTCCCGGTCGCGCTGGTCGTGATCGGCTGCGTGCACTGGGAGGCCTTTCGCACCGGCCAGGCGCTCGTGCTGCCGCTGGCGACGGCGATCCTGTCGGTGGTGTGGGCGCTCGGGCTCATGGGGCTGTTTGGCGTGCCCCTCGACCCGTTCAACACCACCACCCCGATCCTGATCCTGGCGGTGGCCGCGGGCCATGCCGTACAGGTCCTGAAGCGCTTCTACGAGGAGTACGACCGCCTGGGCGAGCTCGAGCACGCCGTGGTCGCGTGTCTCGAGCGCGTCGGGCCGGTGATGCTCGCGGCGGGTGCGGTGGCCGCGCTGTCCTTCTGCTCGCTGGTCACCTTCCGCACGGCGACGATCCGGACCTTCGGGCTCTTCACGGGGTTCGGCATCGTCTCCGCGCTCGTGATCGAGATGACGCTGATCCCCGCGGTACGCGCCATGCTGCCCGCGCCCCGGGCGCGGGAGCTCGAGCGCGAGGCGGCCACGCATCCCCTGCTCGATCGCCTGCTGGCGGCGGCGGGCGCCGCGCTCCAGCGGCCTGGGGCGGTGCTCGCGGTGGCCGGCTGCGTGCTCGCGGGGTGCGCGGTGCTGGCCACGCGCGTCGCGGTGAACACCAGCCTGAAGGGCCAGTTCCGTGCCACGGACCCGGTGCGCGTCGACGACGCCGCCATCAACGCCCGCTTCGCGGGCACGAACACGCTCATCCTGCTGGTCGAGGCGGGGCGGGCCGGCGGGCTCGAGGAGCCGGCGGCGCTCGCGGGCATCTGGCGGCTCCAGCAGCTGCTGGCGGAGGAGCCGGGCGTCGGGCGGGTCACCTCGTACGTCGACTTCGTGCGCCGGATGCACCACGCGATGAACGCCGGCGGCGCGGACGCGGGCGACCTGCCCGCGTCGCGCGGCCTGGTGGCGCAGTACCTGCTGCTGAACGAGCTGGACACGCTGCTCGACGCCGAGCACCGCGTGGGGAAGATCCGGCTGCTCGTGCACGAGGACGGCACGGCCTACGCGACCGCACTCATCGCCCGCGCCGAGGCGCTGGCGCGCGAGAGCCTGCCGCGGGGCGTGCGGGCGCGCTTCACGGGCTCGCTCGCGTCCACGATGGCGGCCACCGAGGTGATGGTGCAGGGCAAGCTGCGCAACATCGTACAGATCGGCCTGATCACCGTGCTCGTCTCGGGGCTGCTCCTGCGCTCGCTGGTCGCCGGCCTGCTGGTCGCCGTGCCGCTGGCGCTGGCGGTCATCGTCAACTTCGGGGCGATGGGCCTGCTCGGGATGCCGCTCGACTCGATGACGGCCGTGATCTCGGCGATGGCGGTCGGGATCGGCGCCGACTACGCCATGTACTACCTGGCGCGGGTGCGCGAGGAGCGGGCCACGGCGGCCGACCTGGCCGCGGCGCAGGCGCGCGCGCTCGCCACCTCCGGCAAGGCGATCCTCTTCGTGTCGTCCGCGGTCGCGCTCGGGTATGCGACGCTCTGCCTCTCGGGATTCCGGGCGCACGTCGAGCTGGGCGCCCTGGTGGCCCTGGCGATGGCGAGCTCGTCGGCCGGGGCGCTGGTGCTGCTGCCGGCGCTGCTCACCGTGCTGCGGCCGCGGTTCCTGGAGTCACCGGCCGGACGACAGCCGGCCGAGATGGAGACGGTCCCGGAGCGGGAACGGGTGGCGGTGGGCGCGTAGGGTGTGCGCGTGCCGCCGGCGGCCCGGGACGGTGCGTTGCGGCGCCGTCCCGGGCCGCCTTGCGGGCGCGGTACCGCCGCCGGCGCAGGCGAGCGCGCATTGACGGGCAGGCCCGAGCGGGCGTAGCGCGTCCTCGAGGAACCGAGGGAGGGACGACGATGCCTCACACGCTGCCCGCGACCATGCGCTGCATCGAGATCACCGGGCCGGGGGGGCCGGAGGTGCTCCAGCCGGCGACCCGTCCGGTGCCGGTACCGGCAGCGGGCGAGGTGCTGATCGAGGTCGCCGCGACCGGGGTCAACGGCCCGGACATCTACCAGCGCAAGGGCCTCTATCCGCCGCCGCCCGGCACCACCGACATTCCCGGGCTGGAGGTAGCGGGGACGATCGCCGCGGTCGGCGAGGGGGTCGGGGGGTGGCACGAAGGAGACGCCTGCTGCGCCCTTGCTCCCGGCGGAGGCTACGCCGAGTACTGCACGGTGCCGGCGGTCCAGTGCCTGCCCATCCCGCCGGGGCTCCCCATGGCCGAGGCCGCCGCGCTGCCGGAGACCTTCTTCACGGTGTGGAGCAACGTCTTCGAGCGGGCGAAGCTCGCCCCCGGCGAGGCGTTGCTCGTACACGGCGGGGCCGGCGGCATCGGCACGACGGCGATCCAGATGGCGAGTCGTCTCGGGCACCGCGTGTTCACCACCGCCGCCGGGCCGGAGCACTGCGCGCGGCTGACCGAGCTCGGGGCGGCGCGGGCGATCGACTACCTCACCGAGGATTTCGTGGCCGTGGTCCGGGAGGGGACCGGCGGCGCGGGCGTCGACGTCATCCTCGACATCGTCGGCGGCGACTACGTGCAGCGCAACATCGGCTGCCTCGCCCGCGACGGCCGCCTGGTCAACATCGCCTTCAACAAGGGCAGCAGGGTCGAGATCGACCTGATGCCGGTGATGCTCAAGCGGCTCACCCTGACCGGCTCGACGCTGCGCATCCAGTCGGTGGAGCGCAAGGGCGAGATCGCCCGGGCGCTCGAAGCGCGCATCTGGCCGCTGGTCGCCGCCGGCGAGATCCGGCCCCTCGTCTTCACGCGGCTTCCGCTCGCGGAGGCCGCCGAAGGCCACCGCATCATGGAGAGCGCCCGGCACATCGGCAAGATCGTGCTGGAGCCGTGAGGGCGCCCTCCCTCCTCGAGACTGCCGCATCGCCGCCCAAACGTTCGTTTCCCTCCGCTTGACGTTCGTGACGGCGGGTCGCTACACCTCGCCGCATGCGCACCGAGCTCTGCGACCGCCTCGGCATCGAGTTCCCCATCTTCGCCTTCAGCCACTGCCGCGACGTGGTGGTGGCGGTGAGCCGCGCGGGTGGCTTCGGCGTGCTCGGCGCGGTCGGCTTCCCGCCCGAGCAGCTCGCCGTCGAGCTCGACTGGATCGACGAGCACATCGGCGACAAGCCCTACGGCGTCGATATCGTGATCCCCGGCAAGTACGAGGGCATGGGCGAGCTCGACGTCGAGAAGCTCACCGAGCAGCTGATGGGGTCCGTCCCCGAGCAGCACCGCCGCTTCGTGCAGGAGCTGCTGGCCAAGCACGGCGTGCCGAAGCTGCCCGAGGGCGAGAAGCCGGTGAGCGAGCTGCTCGGCTGGACGGCGGCGACCGCCGGGCCGCAGGTGAAGCTCTCCCTGCAGCACCCGAAGGTGCGGCTGCTCGCCAATGCCCTCGGCACCCCGCCGGCGGACGTCATTGCCGAGATCCACCAGGCCGGGCGGCTCGTGGCCGCGCTCTGCGGCTCGGCGAAGCACGCGCGGAGCCACGTGGCGGCGGGGGTCGACATCGTCATCGCGCAGGGCACCGAGGGCGGCGGCCACACCGGCGAGATCGGCAGCGTCGTGCTCTGGCCCGAGGTGATCGACGCGGTCGCGCCGACGCCCGTGCTCGCGGCCGGCGGCATCGGCACCGGCCGGCAGATCGCCGCCGCGCTCGCCATGGGGGCGCAGGGTGTGTGGACGGGCTCGATCTGGCTCACCGTCGCCGAGGCCGAGGCGCCGCCGGCGCAGCGCGAGGCGCTGCTCGCCGCCGGGACGCACGACACGGTGCGGTCGCGGTCGTTCACCGGCAAGCCGTGCCGCATGCTGCGCAACGCCTGGACCGAGGCCTGGGAGCAGCCGGAGTCGCCCAAGCCGCTCGGGATGCCGCTGCAGTTCATGGCGACCTCCGAGGCGGTGGCGCGCGGCCACCGCTATGCCGACAAGGCGCGCGACGTGATGTTCAACCCGGTCGGACAGATCGTCGGGCGCATGAAGCAGGTCCGCCCGGTGAAGGAGGTCGTCTACCAGCTGGTGCAGGAGACGCTCGACGCGGCCGAGCGCCTGCAGAAGCTGACCGCGGCGGGCTGAAGGGCGGCCGTGGAGCTCGACCCGTACGCCTGGGAGTTCCACGAGGACCCGTACCCGACCTACCGCTGGCTGCGCGAGCACGCGCCGCTCTACCACAACCCGCGTCGCGGCTTCTTCGCGCTCTCGCGCTTCCGCGACGTGGTCGAGGCGTCGGCGGACTGGCGCACCTGGCGCTGGGGTTCGGGCACGGCGTGCACTTCTGCCTCGGCGCGTCGCTGGCCCGGCTGGAGAGCCGGGTCGCCCTCGAGGAGCTGGCGCGCTGCGTGCCGCGCTTCCGCGTGGAGGAGGCACGGGCCGAGCGCGTGCACATGTCGAACGTGCACGGTTTCGCGCGGCTACCGATCCGGTTCGGATAGGGCGCCACGCCGCTTAGGGGGCGTGCTCCCCGCGCCCATCGCGCTCCCGAGCAGCGGCCGGCCCTGCGCCAGCGACGGAGACGCCGGGTAGGGCGATGGCGCGGACCGGGCTTTGCTTGATGCCGCGGTTTCCGTCGTCCGAGTCGACGCCGGACCCCGTGGCGGCGGGCACGCTCCCCGAAGACCTTTCCGTCGGATCCGTGGCTGCCACACGGATGATGTGTCCGGACGCTCGAGCAGATGGCGTTCACAAACGGCCTTCTCGCGCAGGCTCACAGGACGCCTGCCTCTCGGGCGTTGCCGCCGCCGCTCAGCTGCGCTTGCGAGCAGCCTTCTTGCGCGTGCCCCGTTTCGCGAGGTCCATGAGCGCGGCCGCGAGCCGGCCCTCGTCGCGCCGGCGCGGCGGCTTCGGCTCCTTGACGACGGCGGTCGCGTCCTCGGGCATCGCGCCGAGCTGGACCTTCGCGAGGCGCTCGCCCGGGGCGTCGCGGCGGCGCGCGACGACGCGATACGAGAAGCGCAGCGTCGAGGCGCCACCCTGCAGCTCGCGCACCTCGAACCCCGCCTTGGTCTTGGTCGCGACGTAGAGACCCCGGCAGTCGCCCTCGGGCGTCAGGAAGACGTGGTAGTCCGTGCGCAGGACGAGCGCGGCGAAGGTCTCCTCGAGCGCGACCGAGGCGCGGCCGTCGACCAGCTCGGCGGCGCCGAAATCCTCGAACCACGCCTCCGGCGCTTCGACGCAGTAGAGCCGCCGGTGCGTGCCGTCGGGATGCGGCACGGCCGCGGCCTTGCTGCCGATCACCGTGAAGTCGCCCTGGACCTGGACGTTGCCCATGAACAGCCCGGCGAAGAGCGGGCCGGAGGGCGTAAAGGGCGGCGGCGGGACGAGCGGCGGCGAGGTGAAGCTCTGCGTCGCGATCGCGACCAGGCCGTGGCCCGGAGCGCCGATTGCCATGACGCCCGCCCCCGAGAGCGTCCCGCTGCGCTTCATGCCGCGAACGCCGAAGCCGGACGTCGAGATGCCGTCGACGCCGATCGCGTTGGGCGTGCGCCCGGTCACGCCGGACTCCGGGAACCGCCCGCGGCTGTTGACGCCCATCACCCCGAACCCGCCGGGAACCGTGCCCAGCACCGCGGTGCTGATCCCGGGGATGTCGCGCGCGTCGACGCAGCGCGCGACGACGCCCGAGCCGGCGAAGCTCTCGGCGAACAGCCCCGTGCCTGCGAGCGACCCGGCGGTCAGGCCGGTGCCGGTGGCGCTCCCGGCCGCGATGCCCGTGCCGGTGAGGTTCTGGACCCTGAGCCCTTCCTCGGTCGACGGCGTCACCGCCGTGATCGTCGTCTGCCTGGTGGAGCCGTCGGACTTGCCGAGCAGGACCGGATTCCCATTCGCCATGGTTCTCCCTCCGTGCGGCGGGGGTAGATCGATTCGCCGCGCCGCGACAGGAGACCGGAGCGCGCAGGGTCGCGCAAGCGCGGCCGGGGGTCCCGGCCGGGTCGGGAGAAAAGAGCGCGACCCCTCCCGCCAACCGCAGTGCGGGCTGCGGCTTACGCGGGGCCCCGGGGATGCTCGATCCCCGGGGCCCCGCCGCGTCTGTTCGCGCCCGTGGGGGTCCTCTCCGTGCGCAGCTCGCCGCTTGCCGCCGCGATGGCAGGGCCTCCCGCTCAGCTCCGGCGGCCGCCCATGAAGCGGAGCAGCATCAGGAAGAGGTTGATGAAGTTCAGATACAGCGAGAGCGCGCCGACGACCGCATAGGAGCGTACCTGCCCATCGGGAAGCTCCACGGCCATCCGCTTGAGGCGCTGCGCGTCCCACGCCGTCAGGCCCGTGAAGACGATGACGCCGACGAACGCGATGAGGAACTGCAAGGCGTCGTTCCGCCAGAAGATGCCCACGATGCTGGCGATGATCAGACCGATGAGGCCCATGAAGGCGAACTGGCCGAGCCCCGCCAGGCTCCGCGTCGTCGTCGTGCCGTAGAGCGCCAGCGCCCCGAACATCGCGGCGCACACGAAGAAGGTGTTGGCCACCGATTCGCCCGTATACGCGAGCAGAACGAACGACAGCGTGACGCCGTTGAGCGCCGAGTACACCATGAACAGCACGGACGCCGTGCTCGACGCGATCTGCGTCACGCGCGCCGAGAGGTAGACCACGAGCCCGAGCTCGGCGAGGATCAACCCCAAGAACAAGAGCCGGTTCGTCACCAGCGCCCGCACGATCGTCGGCGATCCGGCCACCCAGAACGCCACCGCGGCGGTCACCCCGAGGCCGACGCACATCCATCCGTAGACGCCCCGCAGGAAGGTCGTGACCCGCTCTGCCGTCGCTACGGGCGACTCGAGCCGATACGCTGGCTTGGCTTCGTAGCTATCCATGCTGGACTCCTTCTCGTGCGCGCCTGCGCGCACGCCGACCCTCTAGCAACCGGCGGAGCAGGAGGCTACCGGGGTGCGATCGGCTCGGCACCCCACGCTCCGGAGCGCCCCCGCGCCCGGCGGGCCGGCGCGTCGCGCAGCCCTCGACTGGGATCGCGGCAACCTACCGCGAGCTCGCCGCCCTTCCTTCTGCGATGCGTGGATGCGGTCCCGGCGCGTGTGCTGAGGATCGCCCCGGCCGCCCGTCTACAGGTCGAACAGGCGACGCAGCTTCTCCCGGACCTCGCTGCGCACCAAGGGAGGGACTCGGCCGAGTGCCTTGCGCAGTCGGCGATTGTCGATGGCGCGCGCCTGCTCGACCATTACCTCGCACCCGACCCGGTTCCCGGCGATGCCTGGATCCAGCCCCTCGCCTGCGAGGTGGTCGAGCTCCTGGAGTTCGCTCGCGAGCCCCGCACGGGTGGCGCGGGACGCCTTGCGGTAGGCTTCGCGCAACGCGCGCCGGTCGGTGTCCTCGCGGAGGAGGCGGATCGTGGGGATACCGTTCGACATTGCACCCGGCAAGAACCGGGACGATGTCGTGCCGAGGTTGCTCGGCGCGTGCACCGATGCCATCGGGGCGAGCATGACCACGAGTCTCCCTGCCGCCGCCCTCGTCGCGGCCGTCCTCGCCATGCTGTCGGTGGGCGCCGCGGCCGCCGAGGACCCGCACCAGGAGCACCAGGGCGAGCGAGGGAGGCCGGCGCTCACGCTCGACGACGGCAGGAAGTGGTCGACGGACGCGCCGCTCCGGCACGGAATGGAGGAGATCCGTGCCCTGATCGCGGCGCGCCACGCGACCGCGCGCACGGGGAAACCGCTGCCCGGTGGGGATGCGGAGGTCGGCGCCCGGATCGATGCGCAGATCGGCTCGATCGTCCAGCACTGCAAGCTGCCGCCACGGGCCGACGCCGCCCTGCACGTCGTGCTCGGCGAGATCATGGCGGGGAGCCGTGCGCTGCAGGGCAAGGAGCCGGCGACGTCGCCAGACGCGGGTGCGGCGAAGGTCGAGTCGGCGCTCGTGGCGTACGCGACGCACTTCGACCACCCGGGGTGGAAGCCCGTCGAGTAGCGCGGGGCCGTCGGGAGCGGTTCACCACGCGACGGGGTGGAGAAGCTGCGCGCTCTCGGGTGAGCTGGCGCGTGCTGCGGCGTTCGGGGCCGCTCACGAGGCGGGCGCCACCGGCACGGCCACCTCGGTGCGTCGCAGGAACGGGATCGTCCAGGGCGGATCGTAGAAGAACGCCGCCGGCTCGCCGGTCGCGCGCCAGGCCGAGCCGTCGAGGGCACGCAGCAGCTCCGCCTGCCGGGCAGCGAGGTCGTTGCCGGAGCCGCTGAAGCGGAGCACGGCGAGCGTCTCGCCGGGCACGACGTGCAGGCGGATGCGCGGGTCGTTGGGCTCGGGGGCGGTGTCGAGGGTCAAGCGGCCCGGCAGGAAGAAGCGCATGGTCAGATGACCGCCGCGGGCTGCGGTGGTCTCGACGGGAGTCGTCATGGCGATCTGCTCCGCGCGCCGCTCGACCGCGACCGGTGCGGTCATCGCGACGGCGCTCCGGGTGCGGTTCCCGCCGAAGATGTAGCCGGCGAGGATCCTGAAGGCCTGGCTCCGTGCGGCCTGCTCCTCGCCGCCCTCCACCGTGGTCTCGGCCGCCAGGCGCGGGCCGTAGCGACGGATCTCCACTGCGCCGAGCCTGGCGACGGTCTCGTACGGCGGCTGCTCGTATCCGCTGCGGATGCCGAACGTCGAACAGCCTCCCAGGAAGGCGGAGGTGAGGAGCGACCAGAGCCCGACCATGCGCCAGAGCGTCACGCGCGTGCCCGGCCGTTTCAAGACGGCGTGCACCAGGGATGTTCGCCATCGGCGACGTCACGGCGACCCCGCT
>Ga0209253_10003262_pt1 | contig 14290 bp, 13 predicted proteins | sample FrelakmetBRP12BR_FD_187145 | JGI IMG/M metagenome (GOLD analysis project Ga0209253, IMG submission 187145) | Freshwater lake sediment microbial communities from the University of Notre Dame, USA, for methane emissions studies - BRP12 BR (SPAdes)... | ecosystem: Environmental > Aquatic >...
TAGACCAGATCAACCCGTCTCGCCTTTCATCGCCGCTTTTTCCTTCAACGCTCGCCTGAGCTCAACCATCGCAAGAGTGTCGCGCTTACAGTAGGCTAGTAACGCTTCCTGGATATTCGCCCGTTCGACCCAATCCGTTTCAACAAAAACCATCCGGTAATACTGAATGGCCGCATGTCCTCCCTCTTTAATCGCCAAATCATCATAGGCCAGTGAGGGGACCATGGCAGGCAGCACGGACTTGATCGAATAGGATCCGCCGAATGCTGGATGGTAGTAATGGTCGCGTATGATCGGAAAGAGATCCCAGAGCCGGCCAACAATGCGCAACAGCGCTTGCCTCAGTGATGGAACTGCAACGGCCAACTGCTCCAAGATAGACCGTTCGTACGGCGAATAGACGCAGATACTTCCCCTATCCCCCAGAGATTCCAGCAAGGCTTCGGCAAGAACCTTCCGGGGATCGCTCACATCATTATGCAAAAACTCCTCGTGGCGCAGCTCGCCGTTTGGCTGTTCGATGTGGTTCGACCATTGCACCGGTAGCGCTTGATAAGGACGCGTTTCTGAAAACCGAGGCACCGCTAGCATGACCGTTTCGAAATCGAGGTGATGCACAGGATACTGCACGGCCTTCAACACAGAACCGAGCTTCGCAGACACCCACTCGAGATTCTCCTTCACATGGCGCTGAACCGGCGACAGCTTGGTACCGTCCGGAATCTCATCGATCGTCGTCACCCCCTGTTGAGCCAACTGACTGACCACCTGCTTCGAACCCGGCAAATAATGAATCCACCGAGCCGGCTTGTCTTTGGTGCAATGTTCCCAGAAGGGGCAATCGTAGGGCGTATGACAATGCCGGTCCGGTTCAATCGCAGGGGGTTGCGTCTGGAGCAACATGCGACTCATCGTGGCCAACCGCTCGGGTACCGCAGCCCGTCGTTGGGCCACAGCCTCGGACAGATCCTGAATCGTGAATAACTCTGTCAGGTCAATGGCTCCCTCTCGATACAGATACCCGGTATTGATATGCATGAGACCGACAGAGACAAGCGTCAGGCCTGCACCCAATATCACTTCGCTTTGCACGGCGAGATCTTCGAGATGCACGTCTTTTACCTTTGTAGAAGACTTGACCTCGATCAGGCGCCAGCCACAGGGCTGACCGTCCGCGGTCAGGACACGCTCTAACACATCTGCGCGAATCAGCACCCCGCTGTACAAAAATGCTGCTTCGAAAATTGCCGGCACCATGGGGTTTTGGACCAGTTCAGCCGTCTGCGCAAGAGAGGCTTCTGTCTGACGATACCCCGCTGCCACCAATACCCCTCCAGAAAAACGACTCCGGGCCAACTCCCCGACTTCTGTCCCCATATCGAACATCGCCTGAGTCGCCGCATCCGGCTTGGTTGCGAGAGAGGGATGATGAACTTCGAGGTACAGACGCTTGTGGCATTGCAGGCCGGACAGGAATTTCGACTTTGACAAGCGCGGGGCCTTCGGAAGAGGAACGGATGAAAGATCGCTGAGTTCAGTCATGGTCAGACGACACTAATCGGCCAGACACACGTTTGTCCAGCCCGCAGAATAATCGTGCGAGGCACACCGGACTGGTTCTTCTGGTCTATCTGGTCTATCTGGTCTGTCTAGTTCATCGGATTAGCTTCATTCAACCAAACAGACGAGACAGACCGAATAGACCAGACAGACTGACGTATTTTCCAGCAACCTGTTAGTCAACATCCTGCTAGGATGGCCTGCCATGACATCCGGCGTTTCACAGATCAGAAAGTCCGTCCTGACCCTGGCCTTACCGGTCACAGTCAGCACCCTGCTTCAACGCACAGAAGGTATCGCCGCTGTCTTCCTCGTCGGCGGTCTCGGCGCCACATCCATCGCAGCCGTCGGACTCGGTCAGTTGCTGGCCTTCATGGCCACCACGCTCGTCTCCGGATTATCGGTGGGGGCCAACGTCCTCATTGCCCAACTGTGGGGCGCTCGCCGCACCAAAGATGTCGGAGAAGCCGCCACACATCTACTTGGATTGGCCGCCATCGTATCCTGTGCGCTTGTGGTACTTGGATTGGCCCTGAATCGTGTCATCATGGAGCTGTTGGGCGCAGAACACGATGTCATCACACTGGCCCTTCCCTATTCGAATTTCATTTTCCTGGTCATTCCCTGCACAATCTTCTTGCAGGTCCTCTCTTCGATTATACAAGGCACCGGAGACACCAAAACTCCCATGTACGCCTTGATCGCGGTGAACCTCCTGTATCTCACGATCGCCTATCCACTGATCTACGGACTCCGGGGATTCCCTGCCTTGGGCATTACCGGAGCAGCCGTTGCTACGGGTATTGCCGAAGGAGCGGGCGTGGCCTACCTCCTCTGGACCTGCCGAAAGCTTTTCAGAAAATCACTATACGTACGGCGCGACCTCTTGCGTTCCACTTGGCAGATTGGAGCATCGGTTTCCGGTGAACGGATATTTCAACAGGCAGGGATTATTCTCTACACCAAAATCGTCCTGCTCTACGGCACTGTGACCTACGCCGCCCATCAAGTCGGTTTGTCGATCGAATCCCTCTCGTTCCTGCCGGGGTATGGCTTCGCGATCGCAGCAGCCACGATGGTGGGGCAGAGTATTGGCGCGGGGAAATATGTCAGGGCTAAATTGGAAAACTGGGAGGCGAACCGCCTGGCCGGCATTGCGATGGCCTCAATGGGCCTGCTGTTCTTCTTCTTTCCCTATGCGCTGCTCCGTGCCTTTACCAACGACGAAGCCGTTGTCGAACTTGGCACGGTGTTCCTGCGCATCGTGGCCATCCTCCAGGTGCCGCTTGCCCTCACCATGGTCCTGGCCGGATCGCTACGTGGAGCCGGCGACACCAGATTCATCATGGTGGCAACGACGGTCGGCATGTGGGGAGTTCGCCTGCCCCTCGCGGCCATCGCAGGCCCCTGGCTCGCTCTCGATGTGCTCTTCGTCTGGAGCGCCATGATTGCGGATTGGACGGTCCGAATGGGGCTGCTACTCTGGCGCTACCGATCGGAACGGTGGAAAGCGATTCAGGTCATTCGCTAGACAGGTCTGTCTGGTTCATCTGGTTCGTTTTGTGTATCTGGTTGATTTGGTTCATCTGATAAGTTTCGTTCAACCAAACAAACCAAACAGACTAGACAAACAAGAGAAACCATCTGGCTCTCAGGCTTCAAGTTTCACGCACCCCTGGGACGCTAATTTTTCTATTGATTTCATTGTCAGATAGTCAGTAGGTTATCCGACAAGGTGGCAGAGAAACCAAGAAGTGCTTGCGAGCCTAAACAAGCCCGGTCTCTACTCTGTCTTTGATACGACAGCATTACCCAAACCGTCACATTTGAAGGGAGATTAAGATGAAAACCAAAGCAACTTTCTACCACGCAGGATGCCCCGTGTGCGTCGCAGCCGAGAACAGCGTCGCCAACGCTCTAGATCCGACGAAATATGACGTGGAACACGTCCATCTCGGCACAAACAAAGCGCGCGTGAAAGAAGCCGAGGCAGCCGGCGTCAAGTCGGTTCCGGCTCTGGTGATGAATGGCGCGGCGTTTCATATTAACTTCGGCGCCGGCATCGACGCCTTGAAGTAACCGGTTCAGTCTACTGACTGCACAAAGATCAGGGGGCGTGTCTCACGACACGCCCCTTTTTTTGCCGCGAAACGTCCACGCTGAGCGCCCAGTTCCAAGCCGATTCGCTCCAATGAGGATACTGGCCAGCGTAGTATGCGACGCCCGCCCCCTAGTCCTCCGTAGTTGTCGTATCGGTTCAAAGACCTCTCAACAAAGAAGACCGTTGTTGTGTTTGTCGGGTTTTCCTAGTTTTTTTGGTTAAACGAAATGAACCAGACAAACCAAATAGACCAGATGGACCAAAGAGACCAGTTGTTAGCAATTCGTTGGCCTCGTATCCTTTCCAGTTCCGATGGTCACCTCGATTCTCGCAACCCCCTTCACGTTGGCGCACAGATCACCAAGACCGGGGGTGACTAATCGGAACGGACCGCCTTTCGCATCGGGCAACGATGCTCCACCGACTTCATACAGGAGAACCCCGTGCTCTCTCGCCTGTTGCAGCGTAAGACAGACTGAATATTTTCCGTCTACCGAATGCACCGTCACATGATCTGCCCCGATAGCCAGCGCCGGAATATCGAGTAGCCCCTTCACCCGAATCCCTTTTCCCATCATGCCTGGCATTACCGTCGAAATATCGATCTGATGTTCTGCCGGCAACGATGCAATCGCGGAACGATCGAGCGAGACAGGTTGGACCACCGCCCCGTCGATCCGCAGGATACCTGGCCCCGTTCGATCCCGCTCAGTGATAGTCTTGATCACCGCTGTCAACATGTCGTTCAACGGCGTCGGAATGCCGAACTCACGCCCGAGTTTCGAGACATACCCGTTCAGAAAATCGATCTCGGTCGGCCGACCGGCCTTCCAATCGTCATACATCGAGGTATGGATATCCCGTATCTCGCTCGTCCAACGAACCACCTTCTCCGCCATGTCATCCGCTAACGGCACCTTCACGGTAGCCGCCACCGCCACCACTTCACCCACGATCTGGTGAATCACTCGCAGCATCTCGGGATGATCGAGTGCCTTGGCCACTTTGTCGTCGATCATCACGGTCAAGGGATTGAAAACGCAATTCCAACACATCTTCTCCCACTTGCTGCGCCGGATATCGTCGGTGAGCTGGCAAGGAATTCCTGCCTGCTTGAACAGATCCGCGATGGCCAGCAAACGAGAGCTTTGATGCCCCATCAGCTCCCCGATTGCCACAGCGCCCTTCTTATAATGGTCAATGACGGCAGGCGCCGCAATCTTGGTATAGATATAGGCGATACCACCGACGACACAATCCCGTTGAACGCGCGCCAGGATGCGATCTTCGGTATCAACCCCATTCTGGAGGGTCAAAATGACGGTCTTATCGGTCAGGACCGGCTCAATTTGGGTCAGCACCTCATCCAGATCGTAGGCTTTGACAGAGAGGACGATCAGATCCGGCTTCGGGAGATCTCGCGGATCGGAAGCAGCTGGGGGGTGCACGGTGAAGGAACCATTGGCACTGCGGATCGTAAGGCCATTCTGTTTCACAGCTGCAAGCGTCTTGGGCCGCAGCAGGAACGACACAGAAAGATTCGCTTTCGCTAAATGTGCGCCGAAGAATCCACCGACCGAGCCAGCTCCAACCATGAGAATCTGTTTCATTTTATCCCTCGCAAGAAATTGGATGGGCACTATACCACGCAGATTCGTTGGATCGAAATGCGCTAGAATCAACCCAGGTAGATAGGCTGAAGGCTGTTAGGGGTTAGCCTAAACACCTGAATTGCTATCATCCGCCATGGCCACCGACGATCAGATCCACCTCGCCCGCACACACCTGGCATCCGCTCGGTATGTGGCCGTCCTCACAGGAGCCGGCATTTCAGCCGATAGCGGCGTGCCGACCTTTCGCGGAGCGGACGGCTTGTGGCACAACTTTCGCGCGGAGGATCTCGCAACACCCGAAGCCTTTGAGCGGAACCCGCGACTGGTCTGGGAATGGTATAACTGGCGGCGCGAATTGATTGCCACGAAACAGCCGAATCCTGCCCACATCGCCCTTGTCGAACTTGAACGTCGCAGGCCCGATACATTCTGGCTGATTACTCAGAACGTAGATGGCTTGCATCGAACCGCCGGCTCGCTACGGCTCTCCGAAATTCACGGAAATATCTGGAAGGTTCGTTGTACCGGCTGTGGCATCATCTCGGAGAACCGGGAAGTCCCTCTTCCCATCCTGCCGACATGCCGACTGTGCCAAGCCCTGCTCCGACCTCATATCGTCTGGTTTGGGGAATCGCTCTTGGAGGAAGACCTGCGCCGCTGCGATCAGGCTCTACGAAACTGCGGCCTACTCCTTGTGATCGGCACATCGGGAGTCGTCTATCCCGCTGCAGGCTTTGCGTCAGTAGCGAAAGAGGTCGGTGCGCTGGTCATCGAGATCAATCTCGATAGCACCCCGCAATCCGGCCTGGTCGACCTCTCGCTACAAGGCCGCGCGAAAGATCTGGTTCCGCAACTTCTGATGTAGGCTGAGGTCGAGCTCAAGGTTGAGCGAAGATCAGACTCTCTCTATCTCAACCTTAACCTGAGCCTCAACCTTCTCAGCATCCTACCAGTGGAAGAAGTTCCTCCAACGTCCGAATCACATGCCCGCCCGACGCCTGATGGCGCCCAGTTCGATCCAGCAATACGCCAGTCAACCCGGCCTTGGTAGCGCCCTCCATATCGTCTCTGACACTGTCACCCACATGGATCGCTTCATCCGGATCGATCGCGTGCTTCTCAAGGGCGATCTCGAAAATCTTCGATGCAGGCTTAGCGGCCCTGGCGAGGCTTGCAATCGTCACGGTATCGAAAAGCCGGTCGATGCCGAGTCCCCGCATCACAGGAAAGAGCCGGGAATCGAAGTTGGACACGATCCCAAGTTCGAACCCCTCCTCACGAAGCCTGGTCAACACGGCATGGGTTTCAGGAAACAATACCCAAGAGCGAGGATCTTCAAACACCTGGAAGACCTGCTCGAAGAATTCATCGAACCGTTCGAACATCCCGACGCGATAAAACACGTTATGTACGATGTCAAACCACCAGAGCCGTTCACATTGTTTTAACGAGAGTGGATCCGCTGCGGAAAAGACCGGCGGAGGCGCGTCGCGAAAGGCCCGCTGAAAGGCTTGCGCTATCGAGACCTGCGAGCCGGGAGTCTGCCGAAACCCGTGCTGAACCGCATGCGCGAGGTAGATGTCCGCCACCGACCCGTTGATTTGAAACAACGTCTCGGCTGCATCGAAAAAGATGACGTGAATGGGGGTCTTCATCGGTTGTATGAGTCCTATTGGGACTACATTGTATTCAGTTCAAAAATCCGGAGTCAAAGTCTGCGCCCATTCATCCGATTTCTTGACAAAGAAAACCCTCACTGTTAGCTTCGACATAGTTCAATAAGATTGGAGGGTTAGGTGGCTTCACGCATCTTTGTCATCGACAGTAGTCCCGCCGTCCGCCGGTTGGTCGAGCAGATTTCAAAGTCGCACGGGTGTGAGGTCATGGGATTCCAGGATGGCCCTGCAGCCTTGGAAGCGGCACGCCGGACAAACCCAAACTTCATCATTGTAGACTATCATTTGGAGAACATGACCTTCTCGGGATTCTGCAAAGCGGTCTACAAGCTGGATAACTTGGCAGAGACCTATATTATCTCCTTGATCAGCTCTTCGGATCATGTGGATGAAACCCACTTGCGCTCGCTGGGGGTCAAGGCCTTTCTCAACAAACCTTTTCAGCCAGAAAACCTCATCGATCTCATCACGGATCTTGAAGCACAGCAGGCATCCAAGACAAATGGAGTAAAGAAGAAGTCTCGCTCCTGGCCCCCGGTCTCAAGCGGCATGGACTCCGATGATGATGACAGCCTGAATGAGGAAACAGAGGAACAGACAATCGCACCCCACGCTCAACCGAAAGCCCCCTCCGTGATTACCACCGCGCAGGTACCGACATCCGAACCGGAAGAAGCGATGAAGGGACTCTTCGGTCAACTTCTTAACTCTATGTCGGAACGAACGGAAAAAAAGATTGCCGATATGCTCCCCCAGATGCTGGGAAAAGAGCTGGCAACCCTCGTGGCCAAAAGCGTAGGGGCATCCCTCTCGGAAGAGCACCTGAGTCAAGCGCTTGAACCGGTGCTCACGACGGCACTCCCGAAGTTCCTCTCACAGAAGATGTCTCTCCTCGAACCCCTCATTCGGCAGAGCGTGTCTGAAACTGCGAGCCCCCTGATCAAGGAGCGCATCGATCAATTCGTCCGCGAAGAACTCAATGCCGTTCGCACTGCGCTGTCTGACATGGTTCGCGAACAACTCGATTCGCTTGAAGGACTCATCAAGGAAGAAATCCAACAGGCTGCCGCCAAACAAGCTGCAGAAATGACCGAAGCGCTCGTTCAGGAGACGGCCCGAGAAGAGGTCAAACAGGCTGTTTCGCGCCTCGTCCCGAATCTGGCTGAAGAGCAGATCAAAGCAGAGATCACACGCCTCACAAGAGCTGCGTAGGATCCTCGCTTCCGCTCCGACTTACCCCTTCTTGCTCTTCTTACTCTTGCTCCGTTTGGCTGTTACCAGCGCCTTCACCCGTGCGATATTCTTCCGATGCTTCTTTCTCGTCTTGCGATCTTTTTCACGGCCTGTGGCCATAGTCTCTCCCAATTGTAAAAAGTGGAAGCGGAACGAACCATTCGCCCTCGCCTTGTGTGAGTCTGTATAGCACAAGGCTCTACACCCCTCAAGCTATCTATGTGCCCACGTCGCCTTGAGAGGCCGGCACCCGCATGCTAAGATGCCCCGCATTCCTCACAGGGTGCTGAAAAAGCCCGGTCTGTCTGGTTTCTCTGGTCTATTCGGTCTGTTCGGTCTGTCTCGTGTGTTTGGTTGAAAGAAACTAACCCGATGAACCAGATAGACCAGATGGACCAGACAGACGAGACAGACCAAAGGAACAAGAGAGACTGAATGAACAGACCTCAGCTCGACAAAACCTACGATCCCAAGGCAGTCGAAGCACGTTGGTATGACCTCTGGATCCGACAAGGCTATTTTCACGCCTCGCCGGGCCATCCAGGCCAGCCATACTCCATCGTGATTCCCCCACCCAATGTCACAGGCTCACTCCATGTCGGCCATGCGCTGAATCATTCGCTCCAAGACATTCTGATACGCTGGCGACGCATGCAGGGCCGCAATGTGCTCTGGCTGCCCGGCACCGATCACGCCGGAATTGCCACGCAAAACATCGTGGAAAAGCAGCTCATGGCCGAAGGCACCTCCCGGGAATCCCTGGGACGCGATGGCTTCATTAAGCGCGTCTGGGAATGGAAAGCCACATCCGGAAATACGATCATCAGTCAACAGAAACAACTGGGAGAATCCTGCGACTGGGATCGCCTGCGATTTACGATGGATGAGGGACTATCGAAAGCCGTCCTGGAAGTCTTCGTGCGTCTCTATGAAGACGGACTGATTTATCGAGGGGAGCGGCTGATCAACTGGTGCCCACGCTGCCTGACGGCCCTATCGGACATCGAAGTTGAACACGAAGACGTGAAAGGGAAGCTCTACCATATCCGCTACCCTCTTGCGGACGATCCCCACACTACACTTACCGTGGCGACAACCAGACCAGAAACGATGCTAGGCGATACGGCAGTGGCAGTCCACCCCGACGACCCGCGTTATCGCCATCTCATCGGCAAAAAGGTTCGCTTGCCGCTGACCACGCGAGAAATACCGATCGTGGGCGATTCAATTTTGGTGGACCTCACGTTCGGCACCGGCGCCGTAAAGATTACCCCCGCACACGACTTCAACGACTTTGAAGCGGGAGAACGCCACAAGCTGCTGCGACTGCCGATCTTGGATCATCAAGCGCTACTTGATCGAGCCGGGTTGCAAGCGGCTGGCGTCGAACCAACCATCATCGATGCCGTCGCGACACTCCCCGTCATGAAAGCACGCCCGAAGATCGAGCAGGTCCTGAAAGACCGTGGATGGCTTACGAAAGTCGACGATCACAAGATGGCGGTTGGGAAATGTTATCGCTGCAAGACGGTCGTCGAGCCGTATCTGTCTCCGCAATGGTTCGTCAAGATCAAGCCGCTCGCTGAACCGGCCATCAAAGCGGTCGAAGACGGTCGTATCCGCATTATTCCAGAAGGATGGACCAATAACTATCTCGGCTGGATGCGAGACATCAAAGACTGGTGTATCTCACGGCAAATATGGTGGGGACATCAGATTCCTGCTTGGTATTGCGAGAACTGCAATGCTGGACTCTTTGTCAAAAAGATGCGAATCGGTGACCCTGCGACGGCACATATAGCATTCACAATTCTGCAGGGCGCAAAACCCCTAGTGGCTCGAACAGCGCCGACTCATTGTCCAGACTGCCACGAGACCAAGTTCATCCGCGACTCAGACGTGTTGGACACCTGGTTCTCTTCCGCCCTCTGGCCCTTCTCCACGCTGGGGTGGCCGGAACAGACTCCCGATCTGAAAACCTACTACCCGACCTCGACGCTCGTCACCGGGCTCGACATTCTGTTCTTCTGGGTTGCCCGCATGATCATGATGGGCCTGAAATTCATGGGCGATGTCCCCTTCCGCGACGTCTACATCCATGCCTTGGTACGCGATGCCGAAGGACAGAAAATGAGCAAGTCGAAAGGCAACGTCATCGATCCCCTGCATGTAATGGAGCAGTTCGGTACTGACGCGCTCCGCTTCACGCTCGCATCGATGGCCTCACCGGGGCGCGATATCAAACTCGCGGAGGAACGGATTGAGGGCTATAGAAATTTTGCGAACAAGATTTGGAATGCCGCCCGTTTCGCCCACATGCACCTTACCGGCATACAAGAATCACAACCTCCAGTCGATCGATCCTTTCCAGGCCTATGGATACGAAGCAGGCTGAACGACACCATCCGGATTGTGACGATGGAGCTGGAAGCCTATCGGTTTGATCGAGCGACCAATGCCCTCTACCAATTTTTCTGGCACGAGTACTGCGATTGGTACCTGGAATTAATCAAGCCTGTCCTCCAGGATCCTTTACATCCTGAAGGTTCTGCAACCAGACAGACGCTTCAGGATACGCTCGAAGTATTCTTGCGGCTCCTTCATCCTTTTATGCCCTTTATTTCCGAAGAAATCTGGCAGACCTTACCCCACGAGGGCGAGACCATTGTCACCCAATCCTATCCGGTCCCTCAAACGCACTGGCACGACCCATCGGCAGAAGAAACCTTTCGCCTTTTTGAGCAGAGTATCGGTCTGATCAGGACCGCTCGCGTGCTCCTCAGCTATCCACCGGGACAGGAGGTACGTGTCCTTGTGACCCATGAGGAGCCGGCAACAAGCGCAACACTCGTTACACTTAAACAGAACCTCGCACATCTCGGGCGAGGACAGATCTCACCCGTTCCTCTCTCCCAGTGGCCGACATCAAAAGTACTCCGCCTCGTCACAGGCGGCGTCACGGTTGGTCTGTCCGTCGAGGGTGACGTGGATCTCAAAAAAGCGCTTGACCGCCTCGAAAAACAGATTGCAGAAACCGACAAGGAATCCCAGCGGCTCGACGGCAAACTGAACAGTGCGGATTTTGTCTCAAAAGCTCCGCCGGAAGTGATCACTGACCATCGGGACCGCTTACGCGCACTCTCCCGTGACCGCGCCATGTTGGCCAGCAGCGAGCAGCAACTGCGCGCGATGCTGGGGATCTAAAGATGGTAGCGCTGCCAGCTGTCGACATCCGGCGTACGGTTCGGATGGGACTCGAAGAAGACCTCGGACAAGGCGACATCACGACAACGGCGCTCTTTCCCGAACCGACCCCTGCCAGCGCCAAGATCATCGCCCAACAACCCCTCGTCGTTGCAGGGATGGCAGCGGCCATTCAAACCTTCATTGCAGTCGATGCCTCTCTCAAGCTGACTCCATCCCGACGAGATGGATCGCATGCCAAAATTGGAGATGTTCTATTGCGGATCGAGGGCGATGGTCGATCCATCTTAATGGCAGAGCGAGTCGCCCTGAACTTCCTCCAACATCTCTCCGGCATCGCCACCCTGACCAATCGCTTCTGCCATGCCGTACATGGCTATCCAGTCAACATTATGGATACAAGAAAGACTCTCCCAGGCTGGAGATCTCTACAGAAATGGGCTGTGTCGCTTGGCGGGGGAACGAACCACCGTATGTCGCTCGGCAATGGCATCTTGATCAAAGACAATCATCTGACCCTGATGAAGAACAAGAAGCACGCTGTCCTTACAGCCTGCCGGATGGCGCAAGCCATCGCGTCTAAAAACAAACCCGTGATTGTCGAAGTGGAGTCATTATCGGAAATTCACGACGCCCTGCATGGCAAGGCCGACATCATTCTCCTGGACAATATGACTCCCGCCAGAGTCAAGCAAGCGGTGAAACTCATCGGCGGCCGCGCGTTAGTGGAGGTCTCAGGAGGCATTACCATGAAAAACGTACGAGCAATGGCAGCGGCCGGCCCAGACCGCATCTCCATCGGAGCCCTCACCCATTCTGCTCCAGCCGCGACAATCAACCTGGTGCTCGAACCACGACGCCAGCTGCGCGGAACCAGTTCATTTGGTTGATCTGGTTTGTTTGGTTTATTTTGTTCATGTCGTTGGATTTCTTTAACCAAACAAACGAAACAAACCAAATAGACCAAACAACAGTCCTTTAGATAACACGTGCAACCTTCGCCACCACTCACACGAGACACAATCCATAGCACACTGTCGACCACGTGGCTCGGGCGGCGGATCGAACTATTCGACAGTCTCCCTTCAACGAACCGGGAAGCCGTGCAGCTCGCACAGGCAGAAGTGGAACATGGCACGGTTGTCGCCGCCGACAGCCAAACCGCTGGACGCGGACGGCTCTCCAGAACCTGGTTTTCCCCTTCTGGCACCAACCTCTACTGTTCCGTCATTCTTAGGACAGCACGCCCACCGGAACGACTCACTGAATGGCTCTCCTGGTTGCCGCTGATCACAGCGCTGGCCGCAGCCGAAGCAATCGAACAGGTTTCGTCCATCCACGTCTCTGTGAAATGGCCCAACGATCTCCTGATCTCGGAACGGAAAGTCGGCGGAATCCTCTGTGAAAGCGGCACAGGAACGCGGTCAGGCCCTTTCCAGATCATCGGGATCGGCATCAACGTCAACGGTGACCATGATGACTGGCCCACTGACCTTCGCGACTCAGCCACGTCGATATGGCAAGAACGGAAGGTCGTCGTCGACCGCAACAGACTGCTTGCACAACTGCTCCTTGAACTCGAACAGTGCCTCGATGAATTGGCCCTTCACGGAATGAATCGGCTCGCGTCAGCCTACCATCAGCGCTGCTCGACCATCGGCCATACAGTACGAGCGACGTTAGGTAATGGAGACATTGTCGTGGGGCTTGCCGAGGAAATCGGCCAGGATGGATCCTTGCACGTACGACCACAGACGACTCAATCTGGCTCAGGATCGCCGGAGGTCATCCACTTGCGTGTCGCCGACATCATCCATGTGAAAACATAAGCAGAGCGTTTTTTGGTTTGTCTGGTCTATTTGGTTTATTTGGCTGAACTAGCCTAACCAGACAAACGAAACAAACCAGATAAACCAGATTGCCCACTGGCCAAATCACCCAGCCAAAACGTACAATAGGTTCCATGCTTCTCGTCATCGATATCGGCAATACCAACATTGTCTGGGGCGTCTATGATGATCGAACCCTGGCGGCCCATTGGCGAATCGCCACGGACGCAAAAAAAACCTCCGACGAGTACGGCATTCTTTTTACCAGTCTCCTGACAGCCGCAGGAATTTCCACGCAACGTCTCACCGGCGCCATCATCTCCAGTGTTGTACCGACATTGACCGGAACCATCGAAAATATGCTCGAACAATATTTTCACCAGCATCCGATGATCGTCACCTCGGATACGGACACGGGACTTCGACTCCGTTACGACAACCCAAAAGAAATCGGCAGCGACCGACTGGTGAACGCAGCAGCTGCGTATCATAAGTATCGACGCGATCTCATCGTCGTCGATTTCGGCACCGCCACAACCTTTTGCGCCATCACAGCAGAGGGCGACTACCTCGGAGGCGTCATCGCTCCCGGCCTCGGAATCTCGGCAGAAGCCCTGTTTGCACGAGCCGCCAAACTGGCCAAGGTCGAATTTATCCGTCCGAAGACGGTGATCGGTACCGACACGGCCGGCAGTATTCAATCCGGCCTGTTATTTGGATATGCAGGATTGGTCGATACGGTCGTCCGGCGAATGGAACAGGAGCTCGGACACTCAGCCTACGTCATCGGTACCGGAGGACTCAGTTCCATCCTGGCAGCCGAAACCACGTCCATTCAAAAAATTGAACCACTCCTGACGTTAGAAGGTCTTGAGCTTCTCTACCGACGAACCAAGGGTCTTCCCCTTCCCACTATGCAGGTCTAGCAGCAGACGACCGTTATTGGGTTTGTTTGGTTTGTCTCGTTTGTTTGGCTGAACGAAACTAACCCAATGAACCAGATCAACCCTCAGCCTCCTAAAGTCCACCCTTCCCTCCACAAGTAATTAATTTTTCTGGGCCGGTTGACTTTAT
>Ga0209253_10003263_pt1 | contig 14289 bp, 12 predicted proteins | sample FrelakmetBRP12BR_FD_187145 | JGI IMG/M metagenome (GOLD analysis project Ga0209253, IMG submission 187145) | Freshwater lake sediment microbial communities from the University of Notre Dame, USA, for methane emissions studies - BRP12 BR (SPAdes)... | ecosystem: Environmental > Aquatic >...
GCCGGATGTGATCGCGGAGCCGGATGACAGCGTGGAGATTGAAGGCGCTGCCGATGTTCATCCCGAGGCTGTTGAAGAACCGCAGGTCCGGACCTGAGCGGGTCGGGGCGCGACCTGGGAACGTCGCCGTCTCAGACGTCGATGTTCCCCGCGTACAGCGCGTTGGTCTCGATGAACTGCCGGCGCGGCTCGACATCGTCGCCCATCAGCGTCGTGAAAATCTGGTCGGCGCCGATCGCGTCCTCGATCTGCACCCGCAGCATGCGGCGCACGGCGGGGTCCATCGTCGTTTCCCACAACTGGCCGGGATTCATCTCGCCGAGCCCCTTGTAGCGCTGGCGGCTGACCGCGCCGTCGGCTTCCTTCATCAGCCAGTCCATCGCCTCGGCAAAGCTCGCGACAGGCGCCTGCTTCTCCTTGTCGCCGCTGCCACGGATGACCCTGGCGCCGGTGCCGAGCAAGCCCTTGAACGTGCGCGACGCGGTGTTGAGCGCCGCGTAGTCGGCGCCGTGCACGAAGTCGACGTCGATCACGCTGACTTTCGCGTTGCCGTGGTGGCGACGCTCGACGCGCAGGCGGTGCTTGTCGGTCACCGCGTCGTGCTGGGCGTAAACGTGGACCGTCGAGTTGCCGAGCGCCTCCGCCAGGCGCCGCGCGGAGGCCTCGGCGCTCGCGGTGTCGTCCAGGTTCAGTTCGACCCCGGCGAGCAGCGCTTCGAGCGCGTGGCGATCCATCACGCGGGCCAGGCGGCCGATGATCGCGTCGGCCACCAGGTACTGGCGTGCGAGCGCTTCGAGCGCGCTGCCTTCGATCGGCGCCGCGCCTTCGGCCGGCAGGAGCCTGGCGTCCTTGAGGGCCACCGTGACCATGTACTGCGCGAGTTCGGCGTCGTCCTTGATGTAGCGCTCGTCCTTGCCGTTCTTGATCTTGTACAGCGGCGGCTGCGCGATGTAGATGTGCCCGCCCTCCACCAATTGCGGCATCTGCCGGTAGAACAGCGTCAGCAGCAGCGTGCGGATGTGCGCGCCGTCGACGTCGGCGTCGGTCATGATGATGATGCGGTGGTAGCGCAGCTTCTCGATGTTGAAGCCGTCCGGCGTGTCGGGCGCGCCGATGCCGCTGCCGAGCGCGGTGATCAGCGTGGTGATCGCCTCTGACCCGATGAGCTTGTCGAAGCGCGCCTTCTCGACGTTCAGCACTTTCCCGCGCAGCGGCAGGATCGCCTGGAACTTGCGGTCGCGTCCCTGCTTGGCCGAGCCGCCCGCCGAATCGCCCTCGACGATGTAGAGCTCGGCCTGCGCGGGATCCTTCTCCTGGCAGTCGGCGAGCTTGCCGGGCAGGCCCACGCCGTCCAGCACGCCCTTGCGGCGCGTCATCTCGCGCGCCTTGCGCGCGGCCTCGCGCGCGCGGGCCGCCTCGACGATCTTGCCGCAGATGATCCTTGCGTCGGCCGGCCGCTCGAGCAGGTAGGACTCGAGCGCGCGCGCCACCACTTCCTCGACCGCCGGCCGCACTTCGGACGACACCAGCTTGTCCTTGGTCTGCGAGCTGAACTTCGGTTCCGGCACCTTCACGGACAGCACGCAGGTCAGGCCCTCGCGCATGTCGTCGCCGCTGGTCTCGACCCGGGCCTTCTTGGCCAGTTCGTGTTCCTCGATGTACTTGTTCAGCACCCGCGTCATCGCCGCGCGCAGGCCGGTGATGTGCGTGCCGCCATCCTTCTGCGGGATGTTGTTGGTGAACGCGAGCAGGCTTTCGTTGTAGCCGTCGTTCCACTGCATCGACACCTCGACGCCGACCGGCACTTCGCTCGCCGAATCGCCGCTGGCGTAGAAGATGTTCGGGTGCAGGACGTTCTTGGCCCTGTTGATGTACTGCACGAAGCCCTTGACGCCGCCGGAGAACGCGAAGTCCTCCTCCTTGGCGGTACGCTGGTCTACCAGCTTGATGCGCACGCCGTTGTTCAGGAACGAGAGCTCGCGCAGGCGCTTCGACAGCACCTCGTAGTGGAAGTCGACCTTGAGGAAGATCTCCTCGTCCGGCAGGAAGTGCACCTCGGTGCCGCGGCGGTCGGTCGCCCCGATCACCTTCATCGGCGACACGGCGACGTCACCCTCGGGCGTCGCCACGGTCTCGACCACGCGTTCCTGCACGACGCCCTGGCGGAACTCCAGGTAGTGCACCTTGCCGTCGCGCCGGATCGTCAGGCGCAGCCACTTGCTGAGCGCGTTGACGCACGAGACGCCGACCCCGTGCAGGCCGCCGGACACCTTGTAGCTGTTCTGGTTGAACTTGCCGCCGGCGTGCAGTTCGGTCAGCGCGATCTCCGCGGCCGAGCGCCTGGGTTCGTGCTTGTCGTCGAACTTGATTCCGGTCGGGATGCCGCGGCCGTTGTCGACCACCGAGATCGAGTTGTCGGTGTGGATCGTCACGATGATGTCGTCGCAGTGGCCGGCCAGCGCCTCGTCGACCGCGTTGTCGACGACCTCGAAGACCATGTGATGCAACCCGGTGCCGTCGTGCGTGTCGCCGATGTACATCCCGGGCCGCTTGCGCACGGCTTCCAGCCCTTCGAGGATCTGGATGCTGCTGGCGCCGTAATCGGCCTGGCCGTCGGCTTCCTGGTTGGGACTGGGTTGACTCATCGGCGGATTCGGTACTGCTGACATCGGTGATACACCTTCGTTTCTTCGTGCATTTGTGATGAAGAACGGGCGCCGGGCCGCCCCAAGCCCGTTCTTCAAACTGAGCGCCGAGGGTGCACGTGCGAGGGCGCAGCCCTCGCGTACACCCGAGGCGATTAGATTCGCATCGGCATCACGACGTACTTGAACCGTTCGGAGTCCGGCATCGTGATCAGGGCGCTGCCCAGCGCATCGCCGAGCGAGAAGCGGATCTGCTCATTCTTCAGGTTCGCCAGCACGTCCAGCAGGTAGTTGACGTTGAAGCCGATGTCGAGCCCGTCGCCGGTGTAGTCGATCTCGAGTTCGTCTTGCGCGTCTTCCTGGTCGGCGTTGGTCGACGTGATCTTCAGGCTGCCGCTGGCGAGCACCATCCGCACGCCCTTGAACTTGTCGGTTGTCAGGATCGCGGCCCGCTGCAGCGCGTGCTGCAGGTCCTCGCGGCCGATCGCGAACACCTTGGTGTTCGCCGCCGGCAGCACCCGCTGGTAGTCCGGGAACTTGCCCTCGACCAGTTTCGACACCAGTTCGATGTTGTCGAAGCTGAACTTGACCTGGTTGGCGGCCATCTGGACGCGCACGGGATCGTCGGAGTCCGGCAGCAGGCGCGACAGTTCCAGCACCGTCTTGCGCGGGATGATCGCCTCGATCTTGTTCGACGCATCGTCCTTGGCGACCTCGCACAGCGCCAGCCTGTGACCGTCGGTGGCGACGGCGCGGACCGTGGTGCCGTCGACCACCAGCAGCATGCCGTTGAGGTAGTAGCGAATGTCCTGCTGCGCCATCGCGAAGTGAACCATCGACAGCAGGTACTTGAAGGTCGACGCCGGCAAGGTGAAGTCGGCGGTGAACTCCGCCTGCGCGACGGTGGGGTACTCCTCGGCGGCCAGCGTCTGCAGGTTGAAGCGGCTCTTGCCGCTGGCGATCGCGAGTTTCCTGTTGGAAAGCGACAGCGCCACGTCGGCTTCGGGCAGCGCACGCAGGATGTCGACGAGCTTGCGCGCGGCCACCGTCGTGGCGGCGGCATCCTTGCCGGCGCCGATGTCGGCGCTGGTCTGGATCTGGATCTCGAGGTCGGTTGCCGTGAACGACACGCGCTCGCCGTCCTTGCGCACGAGGATGTTGGCCAGGATCGGCAACGTCTGCCTCCGCTCGACGATGCCGCTGACGACCTGCAACGGCTTCAGCAACGCATCGCGGGACGCTTTGACCAGTTGCATTTCTTCTTTCCTCTTTTTCTCTAGGTAATGATTAGTAACTAATAAAGCAGGCTTCCGGTGTGGACAACGGCGACAGTCCCTGCTGCTTCATGCACTTGCCGCGTCCGGAGCCCTGTGCACGCCCGTGCACGGGAGTTGTGGGCCGGGTGTGGAGAGAAAGGACAACTCGGCATGCCGGGCCGACCACACGGCCGGCCATCCACACTCATCCACAGGTCGAGCGAACCTATCCACAGGGTTGCAGGGTGCCTTCTCAGCCCTTCAGTGTCTGCTCGAGCACGTGCAGCGCGTGGTTCATTTCGGGATTCTTGTTGCGCTCGCCGCCGATTTTGCGCACCGCGTGCAGCACGGTCGTGTGGTCGCGGCCGCCGAACAGTTCGCCGATCTCCGGCAGGCTCTTCTGCGTCAGTTCCTTCGCCAAGTACATCGCCACCTGGCGCGGGAGCGCGATCACGATCGGGCGCCGCTTGCTGTACATGTCGGCGACCTTGATCTTGTAATAGTCGGCAACGGTCTTCTGGATCAGTTCGACGGTCACCTGGCCGGTCGAGGCGGACAGCAGGTCCTTCAGTGCCTCGCGCGCGATGTCGACCGTGACCACGCGGCCGTGGAAGGACGAATAGGCCATCACCTTGCGCAGCGCGCCCTCCAGTTCGCGGACGTTGCTGCGCAGGTTCTTGGCGATGAGGAACGCGACGTCTTCCTTGAGGTCGACGCCCTCGGCCTCTGCCTTGCGCAGCAGGATCGCGACGCGCATCTCGAGTTCCGGCGGCTCGATCGCCACGGTCAGCCCCGAGGCGAAGCGGGAGACCAGCCGGTCTTCCATGTCCTTCAGTTCCTTGGGGTAGGTGTCGCAGGTGATGATGATCTGCTTGCGGCCGACCACCAGCGCCTCGAATGCGTAGAAGAACTCCTCCTGCGTGCGCGCCTTGCCGGCGAAGAACTGGATGTCGTCGATCAGCAGCAGGTCGAGCGAATGGTAGTAGCGCTTGAAGTCGTCGAACGCCTTGCGCTGGTACGCGCGCACCACGTCGCTCACGTACTGCTCCGCGTGGATGTAGCGCACCTTCGCGTTGGGCTTGCGCGCCAGGATGCCGTTGCCCACGGCGTGGATCAGGTGGGTCTTGCCGAGGCCCACGCCGCCGTACAGGAACAGCGGGTTGTACGAGCCCCCGGGGTTCTCCGCCACCTGCATCGCGGCGGCGCGCGCGAGCTGGTTGGCCTTGCCGGTGACGAAGGTGTCGAACGTCAGGTTCGGGTTCAGCCGGCTGCGCTCGAACTGCTCCGAGTTGCCCGTGACGCTTTCAACGACCGGGCCCGGCTTGGCCGCCGGGCCGTCGCCAGCGTCGTCGCCGTTCGGAAACCGCATGGCGGACGCCAGCGCCGAGGCGCCGTCGACCGCGAACACGATCGCGACCGGCCGCTGGGCGATGCGCGATGCGGCCTGCGCGATGCGGTCGGAAAACTGCGAGCGAATGGCGTCCAGCTTCAGCCGGTTCGGTGCGCCGATCGTCAGCGTGGCGGTCGACTCGTCGAAGTCGAGTGCTTTCAGCGGTTTGATCCAGGCCGAGAATTGCTGCGGGGTCAGCTCGGTCTCGAGGAGGCGCGAGCAGTCTTGCCAGATGTGCTGCATTGAGGTGTGGTCTCGTCTCTTTTTGTACTTTGCGTAAGCATCGGCCCGGTCCATCGCCGCCCTGCTCCGCTCCGGTCGCGCCGGCCGCCAGTGGTTCGCATCCCCTCGGTACGATGACCCCGACGAAGCTCGGCATTCTACCCGAAGTGACCCGGTTATCCACAGGCTGTAGCCCCGGCGAGACGGACTCTTCGTGTGCTCAAACCCGCGCCAATCTTTGCTGTTCTACGATAGTGTGCGCTTGCATGCAGAAGTCGTCGCGCGGCACCGCAGGATAGTTCTTGTCCTGCGCTGCACAACGGACTTATCCACAGGGCTATCCCCCGCTTTGTCCACTTTTGACGGACGGAGATCGGACGTGGTCCCTTCGCACAGGGCACGGTTTGACAGCGTCTCGCTGCATCGCGTCTAATACCGCGCTTTTCTCCGCGGCCTTCGCTGGCCGGCGAACGCGGCAAGTTTCCTCGATGCCGCCTCGTGCGGCGTGCCGTCCTCCGGCGCCTCGGCAAACAGCGACGAGGACAAGCGTGAGCGACTGCAGGCGAGGAACGCCGCTCCTCTCGCACCACTCCGGCGGCTCGCCTCCTCGCTTCGGCGCAGTCACCGTCAAGGAAGAACAATGTCCACCAAACGCACCTACCAGCCCTCCAAAGTCAAACGCGCGCGCACGCACGGCTTCCTCGTTCGCATGAGGTCCCGTGGCGGCCGGGCGGTGATCGCTGCCCGTCGCGCCAAGGGGCGCAAGCGCCTGGCGGTCTGACGCCGGATGCGGCTCGCGTGCCGCTTTCCAAGTCGATTCTGGATGAGTCACCTGCTGAGGCGAACGGGAGCGGCCGGTTTGGTCGTGCCCGGCGCCTGCGGCGCCCGTCCGAGTTCACGGCGGTGCTTGCCGCGCCGCGAGCGCAGGGTTTGCGCGCGGCCCGGCATTGGCTGTCGATGACTGCCGCGTGGTTTCCGAGCGAGCAGGCAGCGGTGCGGTTCGGCGCCACCGTGGGAAAGCGCAACGCGCGGCGCGCGGTCGACCGGAACCTCGTGAAGCGAATCCTGCGCGAGGCGGCACGGCGCGCCGCGCCGCAACTGGAGGCAGCGTGCGCGCAACGGGGGCTGCGGCTCGACGTTTCATTCCGGCTCAAGTCATCGCGCGACCGCGCGGCCGAGGGGCCGCGCGCCTCGCTCACCGTGTGGCGCCGTGCGCTGCGCGAGGAAGCGGACGCGCTGCTCGACCGCCTCGGCCGGCACCTTGCGCAACCCGACGCCTGACCCGACACGCCACGACCCGATGATCAAGCGCGTCCTGCTCGCACTGATCCGTGCCTACCAATATGTCCTGTCGCCGTGGGTCGGCGGCGGTTGCCGCTTCTGGCCGACCTGCTCCGAGTACGCACGCGAGGCCATCGAGCAGTACGGTCCGCTGAAGGGCAGCTGGATGATGGGGACCCGCCTGGTGCGGTGTCACCCGTATGGACGCGGAGGGGTCGATCCCGTCCCGGAACAGTTCCGCTGGCGCTGCTGGTGCCAGGAAGACCCGGCGCAGACCGCGCCCCGTACGTTCACCGATCAACTGAAATCGCAGTAGGAATCGAGCGCCCGATGGGTACAGATTTTCAGCGCACCGTCTTGTGGGTCTTCTTCGGCATGTCGCTGTTCCTGTTGTGGGACCGCTGGCTGGTTCACACGGGCAAGCCGTCGATGTTCGGCACCACGCCGACGCCCCCGCCCGCTGCTGCGCCGGCGGACGCCGCAAAGGCCGCGGTGCCGCCCGCCGCGCCGGCCGCGCCCGGGTCCGTGCCGGCCGTGCCGCCACCGGCCGCCGCAGTGTCGTCCGCCGTGGCGCCGGGCGCCGTGCCCGTGCAGGCCCCGAGCGCCGCAGCCGCTGCCAGGGCGACACCGGTCGTGATCCAGACCGACGTACTGAAGGTCTCGATCGATCCGGAAGGGGCCGTGGTGTCGCGCGCGGAACTGTTGAAGGAGAAGGTCGCCCCGGACTGGACCGCGAGTGGATTGCTCGGTCTCGTCACCGGCAAGAAGCACGACGCCGACCGCAACACCGTGCTGCTGGAAGTGAGCCCGAACCGGGTCTACGTGACGCAGAGCGGCGTGGTCGGCGGGAACTTCCCCAACCACCGCACGCCCTTCACGGTCGTCGACGGGCCGCGCGAACTGGCTCCGGGCCAGGACACGCTGCCGGTGACTTTCGTGTCGGAGAGCGACGGCGTGCGGGTCACCAAGACCTACACGTTCCACCGCGGGCGCCACGACATCGAGGTGACGCACGAAGTGGCCAACATCGGCGATGCGCCGGTGACGCCCTCGGTGTACCTGCAGATCGTGCGCGACGGCAACAAGCCCGAGGGCGAGTCGTCGCTGTACTACACGTACACCGGCCCGGTCGTCTACGCGGACCAGGAGAAGTTCAAGAAGATCGAGTTCTCGGCCATCGAGAAGAACAAGCCCGAGCTGCCGAAGGCGGCCGACAACGGCTGGGTCGGCATGATCCAGCACTACTTCGCCACCGCATGGGTGCCGGCGAAGGGCGAGCGCCAGTTCTACGCGCGCAGCGTCGACAAGAACCTGTACTCGATCGGAACGTTGCTGCCGCTCGGCACCGTGGCGCCGGGCGCGACGGCGACCGAGAAGGCGACGCTGTACATCGGCCCGCAGAACCAGCAGGCGCTGGCGGCGATTGCGCCGGGGCTGGACCTCGTCGTGGACTACGGCTGGCTGACCTTCCTTGCGAAGCCGATCTACTGGCTGCTGGAATTCCTGCACCGCATCGTCGGCAACTGGGGCTGGGCAATCGTGCTGCTGACGGTCCTGATCAAGGCCGCGTTCTATCCGCTGTCGGCGGCGAGCTACAAGTCGATGGCGAAGATGAAGGAGGTGACGCCGCGGATGACGAAGCTCCGCGAGCAGTACGGCGACGACAAGCAGAAGCTGAACACGGCGATGATGGAGCTGTACCGCAACGAGAAGATCAATCCGCTCGGCGGCTGCCTGCCGATCCTGGTGCAGATCCCCGTCTTCATTTCGCTCTACTGGGTGCTGCTCGCCAGCGTCGAGATGCGGAATGCGCCGTGGACGCTTTGGGTGACCGACCTCGCCACGCCGGACCCGTGGTTCATCCTGCCGCTGCTGATGATGGCCACGATGTGGATCCAGTACAAGCTGAACCCCACGCCGCCCGATCCCGTGCAGGCGAAGGTGATGATGTTCATGCCGCTGATCTTCGGCGTGATGTTCTTCTTCTTCCCCGCGGGCCTGGTGCTCTACTGGCTCACCAACAACATCCTGTCGATCGCGCAGCAGTGGTACGTGACGAAGCAGATCGCGAAGGCGAAGAAGCCGGGCTGACCGGACAACGCCAACGGAGACAGCGGGCCGCGGCGAATCGCCCCGGCCCGTTTTTTTTCATCGGCGCTGCCAGGCGAGCAGCGCGAACACCGGCCACAGCCAGATGGTGGCGGTCCACAGCAGCACGCGCCCGGGTGACAGGCGCCCGCCCTCGGAGCGGTGGGCGAGGACGAACATCACCGCGGCACCAACGAGCACCCACAGCACGAGGCCGGTGTAGATCGTGGCGCGCGTCGAGTAGTCGCCGTCGAACTGGCCCGCCGCCAGCGCGGCGACCATGATCGACAGCACGACCGCCAGCAGCACGGCGGCCAGCGGCGCGCCGTAGCGGATCAGTGGGTCCTGGTCGTCGGGGTCAGGCACGGCGGGAAGCTGGGCTTCAGCGAGGCGTGAAGGACGAAGAGTGCCAAAAAACGGCGCGGGCCGGCGCTCCGGGTCTTCCTCGATGGCACCGTACACTCGTCGCATGGCCGCAGACCCCATCGTCGCCATCGCCACGCCGCCCGGCCGCGGCGGCATCGGGATCGTCCGCGTGTCCGGCGCCGACCTCGGGCCGGTGATCGACGGCGTGCTGGGGCCGAAGGCGAACCGGTTGACGCCGCGCGTGGCGCTGCACGCACCGTTCCTCGGCGCCGATGGCGCGCCGATCGACGACGGCATCGCGCTCTTCTTCCCCGCGCCCCATTCGTACACCGGCGAGAACGTGCTCGAGCTCCAGGGCCACGGCGGGCCGGTCGTGCTGCGCCTCGTCGTCGAGCGTTGCCTGCAGGCCGGCCGCGCGCTTGGCGCGCGCCTCGCCGCGCCCGGCGAGTTCACGCAGCGCGCCTTCCTCAACGATCGGCTCGACCTCGCGCAGGCCGAGGCGGTCGCGGACCTGATCGATGCCTCGACCGAAATGGCGGCGCGCAGCGCGGTGCGGTCGCTGGCGGGCGAGTTTTCCCGGCGCGTGCACGCGCTGCACGACGGGCTGGTCGAGCTGCGCATGTTGGTGGAAGCCACGCTCGACTTTCCCGAAGAGGAGATCGACTTCCTGCAGAAGGCGGACGCCGCCGGGAAGCTGGCGCGGCTGCGGGGTGACCTTGATCGGCTGCTGGCGCAGTCCAAGCAGGGCGCGGTGCTGCGCGAAGGGCTGGACGTCGTGCTCGTCGGCGCGCCGAACGTCGGCAAGTCGAGCCTGCTGAACGCGCTCGCGGGCGAAGAGATCGCGATCGTCACCGCCGTGCCGGGCACGACGCGCGACCGCATCGCGCAGACGATCAGCGTCGACGGCATCCCGCTGAACATCGTCGACACGGCGGGGCTGCGCGCCACCGCCGACGAAGTCGAGACGATCGGCATCGAGCGCACGCTGGCCGAACTCGCGCGCGCCGATGCGGTGCTGCACCTCGTCGACGCCACGCACCCGGATCGCGACGAGGACGTCATGCGGCAGGTCGAGGCTCGCGTCGGGCGGGGCGTGCCGGTCCTGACGGTGCTGAACAAGATCGACCTGGCCGGGCAGTCGCCCCGCGTGGACGGATCGCGCGTTTGGCTCTCGGCGAAGAGCGGCGCCGGCGTCGACTTGCTGCGTGCCGAACTGAAGCGCGTCGCCGGGTGGGAGCGCGACACCACGGGCGAGAACCTGATCCTCGCCCGCGCGCGCCAGGTCCAGGCGCTCGAGCGCGCGCGCGAGCACCTGGGCACCGCCGCGGCGCACGCCGCGCAGCGCGACGCGGTGCTCGATCTGTTCGCCGAGGAATTGCGCCTGGCCGGCAACGCCCTCGCCGAGGTCACCGGAGAGTTCACGGCCGACGACCTGCTTGGGGTCATCTTCAGCCGGTTCTGCATCGGCAAGTAGGCGCGGGCCGCCCGGGCGCCGGCGCCAGCGGCGCGATGCGGGGCGTGAAACGCCGGGCGGGAGGCGCGGAACGGGGCGGGGCGGACGCATGCATCCGATAGCATTGCGCCGCTCCCCCACTTCGGATCTTCAATGGCTGACCAACCCGCCAGCAACTCCCCGTCCTCCGCTTCGCTGTCGCGGCTCGCGATCGATCGCAGCGCGGGCCCGGCGCTGCGCCGCCGCCGTCCGCTGTGGAAGCGCTGGTGGGTGTGGCTCATCGTGCTGGTCGTCGTGGCGGCCGCAGCCTTCGCGGTGCGCGGGCGGCAGGCGGCGACGGCGGTCGACATGGCGACCGTCGCGTCGGCTTATCCGTCGACGTCCGTTGCCGTGCTGAACGCGACGGGCCGGGTGGTCGCCGCCCGGCGCGCGTCGGTGTCGTCCAAGGGCACCGGTCGCCTCGAGTGGCTCGGCGTGCAGGAGGGCCAGATGGTCAAGGAAGGCGACGTCATCGCACGCCTCGAGAACCGCGATGTCGCGGCACAGCGCGAGCAGGCGCAGGCGCAAGTGCAGGCCGCGCGCGCCAACCTCGCGCAGGGCCAGGCCGAACTCGACGACGCGCTGGCGGCGCTGAGGCGCGCGCAGGACCTCGCGAAGCAGAACTTCATCTCGGGCTCCGCGCTCGACACGGCGGAAGCGCGCCACAACAAGGCGCGCGCGGTGATCGAGTCTTTGAAGGCGCAGATCGCCGTGGCGGAGGCCAATGCCCGCGTCGCCGGCGTCGCCTTCGACCAGACGCTGATCCGCGCGCCGTTCACGGGCATCGTGCTGACGAAGAGCGCGAACGTCGGCGACATCGTCACGCCGTTCTCGTCGGCGTCGGGCACGACCGGCGCCGTGGTGACGATGGCCGACATGGAAACGCTCGAAGTCGAGGCCGACGTCTCGGAGGCGTCGATCGCGAAAATCACGGTCGGCCAGCCGGCCGAGATCCAGCTCGACGCCTTCCCCGACCTGCGGCTGCTCGGGGAGGTGAGCCGCGTCGTGCCGACCGTCGATCGCAGCAAGGCCACGCTGCTGGTCAAGGTGGCGTTCGTCGAGCGCGATGCGCGCGTGCTTCCCGACATGAGCGCGAAGATCGGGTTCCTGTCGCGTGCGTTGGCGGCCGACGAGCGCAAACCGGTGCCCGCCGTGCGCCCGGACGCGATCGTCAAGCGCGACGGCCGCGACGTGGTGTTCGTGGTCACGCGCGACGAGAAGGGTGGCGACGAGCGGGTGAAGTCGCAGCCGGTGACGGTCGGCGCCAAGGTCGGGGACCTGGTCCGCGTCGACCTCGCGCCCGGCACCCGCGTGGTGTCGGCGCCGAACGAGCGCCTCGCCGACGGCGCGGCCGTGACGGCGGCGAAGAAGTAGGGCGATGGCCGCCGCGCCGCATCCGGCGGGTGAACGCCCGCTGCTGGTCGAGATCGTCGGCCTCTCCAAGTCGTACGTGCGCGGCGACCAGGTCGTGCCGGTGCTCACCGACATCAACCTGACGATCCGCGAGGGCGACTTCGTCGCGCTGATGGGGCCGTCCGGGTCGGGCAAGAGCACGCTGCTGAACCTGATCGCCGGCATCGACAAGCCGGACGCCGGGAGGCTGGCGATCGCCGGCGAGGACATCACCCGCTTCGGCGACTCGGAGCTCGCCGACTGGCGCGCGCGCAGCGTCGGCTTCGTGTTCCAGTTCTACAACCTGATTCCGGTGCTGACGGCGTTCGAGAACGTCGAGCTGCCGCTGCAGCTCACCGACCTGTCGCGCGCCGAGCGCCGCGAGCGCGTCGAGCTGCTGCTGGACATGGTGGGGCTCACCGACCGGATGAAGCACTACCCGAACGAGCTGTCCGGCGGGCAGCAGCAGCGCGTCGCGATCGCCCGCGCGCTGGTGACCGACCCGCTGCTCGTGATCGCCGACGAGCCCACGGGCGACCTCGATCGCCAGTCCGCGGCGGACATCCTGAAGCTGCTCGACCGGCTCAACGTCGAGCTCGGCAAGTCGATCGTGATGGTGACGCACGACCCGCGCGCCGCGGAGGCCGCGCATCACCTGATCTACCTCGACAAGGGCCAGCTGACCGACACCGCCCCGGCGCACTGATGTTCTTCCTGAAACTCGTCGCGCGCAACGTCTTCCGCGCCAGGCTGCGTTCGACGCTGACCATCGTCGGCCTGGTGATCGCGGTGCTCGCGTTCGGGCTGTTGCAGACCGTCGTCCGCGCTTGGTACGCCGGCTCGGACGCCGCCTCGGCGACGCGGCTCATCGCGCGCAATGCCATCTCGCTGACGTTCTCGATGCCGGTGTACTACCGCGAGAAGATCCGCGCGGTGCCGGGCGTGACCGGCGTGTCGGTGTCGAACTGGTTCGGGGGGATCTACAAGGAGCCGAAGAATTTCTTCGCGCAGTTCGCCGTCGATGCGCCGACGTACTTCCCGATGTACCCCGAGTACATCTTCGACCCGGACGAGTACGCGGCCTTCCTGCGCGACCGCCGCGGGGCAGTCGTCGGCCGGCAGCTCGCCGACCTGTACGGCTTCAAGGTGGGCGACACGATCCCGCTCAAGAGCTCGATCTACCCGGGCAACTGGGAGTTCACGGTGCGCGCGATCTACGACGCCAGGGACGAGACGACGATCACGCGCCAGATGTACTTCCACTTCGACTACCTGAACGAGCAGATCAAGAAGGTCTTCCCCCGCCGGGCCGACCAGGCCGGCGTGTTCGTCGTGAGCATCGCCGACAGCTCGGCCTCGGCCGACATTGCGCGCACCATCGACGCCGAGTTCAAGAATTCGCTCGCCGAGACGCTGACCGAGACGGAGAAGGCGTTCACGCTCGCCTTCGTCGCGATGATCGAGACGATCATCGTGGCGATCGAGGGCGTCAGCTATGTCGTCATCCTGATCATCATGGCGGTGGCGGCGAACACGATGGCGATGACGGCGCGCGAGCGGCTGTCCGAGTACGCGACGATGAAGGCGCTCGGCTTCCCGCCGCGCACGGTCGCCCTGCTGATCCTCGCCGAGGCGATGCTGCTCGCCGCCCTTGGCGGCGCCATCGGAATGCTGCTGACGCCGCCGGTCGTGCAGGTGTTCCACGCGGCGACCATCAGTGTGTTCGCCAAGATGCCGCTGGTGCCGCAGACGTTCTACCTGCAGGCCGCGTGTGCGCTGGTGGTCGGCCTCGTCGCCGGCGTCGTCCCGGCTTTTCGCGCCTCGCGCATCAAGATCGTCGACGGGCTGCGCCATGTGGCCTGAGCGGAGGCCGGCCGGCGAGAGCGAGACCGCGCAGCGGTCGCGTACACCACGCATGAACGGATGAAGATCCCGCTCAGCTACGTCGCGCGCAACCTCTGGGTGCGCAAGCTCACCACGGCGTTGACCGCGGGCGGCATGGCGCTGGTCGTGTTCGTGTTCGCGGCCGTGCTGATGCTGGATGCCGGTCTGAAGACGACGCTGGTGTCGACCGGTTCGGTCGACAACGTCGTCGTGATCCGGCAGGGGAGCCAGACCGAGGTGCAGAGCGGCATCCTGCGCGACCAGGCGGCGCTG
>Ga0209253_10003264_pt1 | contig 14288 bp, 11 predicted proteins | sample FrelakmetBRP12BR_FD_187145 | JGI IMG/M metagenome (GOLD analysis project Ga0209253, IMG submission 187145) | Freshwater lake sediment microbial communities from the University of Notre Dame, USA, for methane emissions studies - BRP12 BR (SPAdes)... | ecosystem: Environmental > Aquatic >...
GCCGAGCATCGGGTTCACCTCGCGCAGCGCGCGCGCCTTGCGCAGGATCGCCTCCTTGCGCGCGATCACGCTGTCGATCAGTCGCGTCTCGGCGAGGTCGCGTAGCGTCGCGGGCAGCTTGCCGTCGGAAATGGACCTTGCCGCTTCCGTCAGCACTTCCATGCCGCGGGCCGCGCCGCGCAGTTCGTTCAACTTCGCGACGTCGTCCTCGAGCTGGCGTTCGGTCGGCAGGAACTCGTGGATCGGCGGGTCGAGGAGGCGGATCGTCACCGGGTGCGGCGCCATCGCCTTGAACAGTCCGGCGAAGTCCGCGCGCTGGATCGGCAGCAGCCGGTCGAGCGCCGCGCGCCGCTGCTCCGGCGTGTCGGCGACGATCATGTCGACGACGATCGGCAGGCGGTCGCCTGCGTTGAACATACGCTCGGTACGGCACAGGCCGATGCCTTTCGCGCCGTAGCGGATCGCGCGGGCCGCGTCGTCCGGCGTGTCGGCGTTGGCGCGCACGCCGAGGCGTGCATGCGCGTCGGCCCAGCCGAGCAGCTTGACCAGCGACGGCGAGAAGTCCGCCTCGACCGTCGGCACCTCGCCGCGGAACACGCGACCGTTGCTGCCGTCGATCGTGATGACGTCCCCTTCCTTGATCACCTGGTCGCCGACGAACGCAAGTCGCGCGGAAACGTCCACGTGGATGCCCTCGGCGCCGGCGACGCAGGGCTTGCCCATGCCGCGCGCGACCACGGCCGCGTGCGAGGTCTTGCCGCCGCGGCTGGTCAGGATGCCCTGTGAGGCGAAGAAGCCATGGATGTCCTCGGGCTTGGTCTCCTCGCGGACGAGGATCACCTTGTGGCCCTGCTTGCCGAGCGTCTCGGCGCGATCGGCGTCGAACACGGCCTGGCCGCTCGCCGCGCCGGGCGAGGCGGGCAGGCCGGTCGCGAGCGGCTGGCCCTTGTGCTGCGGGTCGAGCCGCGGGAACAGCATCTGCTCGAGGTGCGCCGGGTTGACGCGCAGGATCGCCTCCTCGCGCGACAGGATGCCTTCCTCGTGCATTTCGACGGACGTGCGCACCATCGACGCGGCGTTCATCTTGCCGTTGCGCGTCTGCAGGCAGTACAGCGTGCCGCGCTCGATCGTGAACTCGAAGTCCTGCACCTCGCGGTAGTGCCGCTCGAGGCGGTTGCGCAGGTCGACGAGCTGCGTGTAGATCGAGGGCATCTCGACGGCGAGGTCGGCGATGGGCTTCGGCGTGCGGATGCCCGCCACGACGTCCTCGCCCTGCGCATTGGTCAGGTACTCGCCGTAGAGCTGGTTCTCGCCGGTCGCCGGGTTACGCGTGAAGCCGACGCCCGTCGCGCTGTCGTTGCCCATGTTGCCGAACACCATCGTCACGACGTTGACGGCCGTGCCGTTCGCCATGGCCGGCGTGATCTTGAACTCGCGCCGGTAGTCGATCGCGCGCTTGCCCATCCACGAATTGAAGACGGCCTTGATCGCGATCTCGAGCTGCTCGTGCGGATCGGCCGGGAACGGCCGGCCGGTGTGCTGCTGCACGACGCGCAGGAACCGTTCGCCGATGTCGCGCAGTTCGTCGGGGCCGAGCATCACGTCCTGCTTGACGCCGACGCGGGTCTTGACCGCCTCGAACTGTTCGTCGAACGCAGAGTCGGGCACGCCGAGGGCCACCTTGCCGAACAGCTGGATGAAGCGCCGCCATGCGTCGTAGCCGAAGCGCTCGTTGCCGGTGCGGCGGATCAGCGCGGCGAGTGTCGTCTCGTTGAGGCCGAGGTTGAGGATCGTGTCCATCATGCCCGGCATCGACATCGCCGAACCCGACCGTACCGAAACGAGCAGCGGATCGTCACTGCCGCCGAAGCGCTTGCCGGTGCGCTGCTCGAGCGCGCGCATGTGGGCCCGAACCTCGTCCATCGCGCCCTCGGGCAGCTGGCGCTGCGAGTCGTCGAGGTACGCCAGGCAGGCCTCGGTCGTGATCACGAAGCCGGGCGGCACGTTGAGCCCGATTCGCGTCATCTCGCAGAGATTGGCCCCCTTGCCGCCGAGCAGCATCTTGTTGCGGCCGTCGCCGTTCTCGAACGCGTATACCCACTTTCGCTCGCTGGTGGTCATCGGGAGCCCTCGGCAGGCCCGAACACCGGGCCTTCGCGCCGCTAGTGATAGCGCGTCGGGCTGCGGCGGAAAATACGTGGATCTCAGGGGCGCCGCGCGGCTTCACGCAGGCGCCGGCACTTGTGCCTGTGCGGCGCACGGGTGACCATCCGGCCATAAGGCGCCGGAGCGTCAGGGGAGCGGCGATGGAACAGAAAATCGGCATGATCGGGCTCGGCCGCATGGGCGGGAACATGGCGCGGCGGATCGCGCGCGCCGGCGTCGGCGTCGTGGCCTGGGACCGTGCCGCAGGCGCGCGTGCGGGCCTCGCCGGCGAAGAGCGGGTGAATACCGTCCAGACGCTGGCCGCGCTCGTCGCCGCGCTGCCCGCCCCGCGGGTCGTCTGGGTGATGCTGCCGGCCGGCGCGCCGACCGAGGCCACGATCGTCGAACTGCGTGGCCTGCTCGCCGTGGGCGACGTGATCGTCGACGGTGCGAACGCTTACTACCGCGACAGCATGCGGCGAGCGCAGGAACTCGGGGCGCTCGGCCTGCACCTCGTCGATGCCGGCGTGTCCGGCGGCGTCTGGGGGCTCGTCAACGGCTACGGCCTGATGGTCGGCGGCCTTCCGGATGCGGTGAAACGTGTCGAGCCGTTCCTGCGGGTGCTGGCGCCGGCCGCGGACCGGGGCTGGCTGCACTGCGGCCCGAGCGGCGCGGGGCACTTTGCCAAGATGGTCCACAATGGCATCGAGTACGGCCTGATGCAGGCCTACGCCGAGGGCCTGGCGCTGCTGCGCGCCAAGACCGACCTGCAGCTCGACGTCGCGAAAATCGCGGAATCGTGGCGGCACGGCACGGTCATCCGTTCCTGGCTGCTGGACCTCACCGCCGAGTTTCTCGCGGAGGACGACCGGCTGGAGGCGATCGCACCCGTGGTCGCGGATTCGGGTGAAGGCCGTTGGACCGCGATCGAGTCCGTCGAACTCGGGGTGCCGACGCCGGTGATGACGCTCGCGTTGATGGAGCGTTTCGCGAGCCAGGGCCGCGACGATTTCTCGAACCGGGTGCTGGCCCGGCTGCGGCAATCGTTCGGCGGTCACGCGGTCACGCGCGACAACTCCAAAGGCTGACCTACGAGCGGACGAGGGCGTGGGAATCGGCGATCATGATCGCGTCGTCGCGGGCGACGTTGATGGCGGGCGTGTCGCCCACCGCGGCCAGCAGGTCGCGTAACGCGTCGTACTTTGCCGCGCCCGTGACCAACCAGAGCCGGGCGCGCGCCCGGGACAGCACCGGGTAGGTCAGCGTCATGCGGCGCAGGCCCTGGTACTCGCCGGTCAGCGCGACGTCGCGATCCCGGACGGCCAGCACCGGGTCGCCGGGAATCAGCGAGGCCGTGTGTCCGTCCGCGCCGAGCCCGAGGTGGACCAGGTCGAGTTGCGCCGGCGTGCCGGCATAGTGTTCGAGCAGCCGCTGGTAGGTGACCGCCGCCGCGGCCAGGTCCCCACCCTCGACCGGCATCGCCAGCAGGCGGGGCGCGGGCAGCGGGCCGTGGCGCACCAGGATCTCGTCGAGCTTCGCCCGGTTGCGCCGCGCGTCGCCAGCGGGCGCGATCCGCTCGTCCACCTGGCCGACATAGATCCGGTTCCACGGCAGTTCGTATTCACGCAGCTCGCGCAGCATCAGCCACGGGGTCTCACCGCCGCTCAGTGCGATGACGGCCTGGCCGCGCTCCGTGACGGCGCGGCGGCAAACGTCCGCAACCTCGGCGGCGGCGAGGCGCGCGGCGCCTTGCGCGTCCTCGGCAGACCTCAACCGCACAGTTCACCTCCGTTGGCCGGCGGGTCGTACCAGCCGCCATAACGCTCCACCATGCGCTCGGCGGTCGCGGGCCCCCAGCTGCCGGTCGCGTAAGGTTCGGCCAGCGGACCGCTTGCGAGCAGCCGGTCGACGATGTCCCAGGCCACCTCGACGGAGTCCTGCCGCGCGAACAGCGTTGTGTCGCCACGCATCGCGTCGCCGAGCAAGCGTTCGTACGGCGTCATTTCGTCGGCGTGCGAGTTGCAGGCATAGAGCTCGATTTCCCGGCCGGCCATCGCTTCCCCCGCCGACTTGACGCGCGTGCCGAGAGCGATCGCGACGCGGTCGGGGCCGAGCCGGAATCGCAGGTAGTTCGCCCGCGCGGGCAGCGGTTCGTCGAACAGCCGCTGCGGCGGCCGGCGAAACGTCGCCATCACCTCGGTGGCGGTGACCGGCAGGCGCTTGCCCGTGCGCACGAAGAACGGCACGCCAGCCCAGCGCCACGAATCGATGTCGAAACGCAGCGCGGCATAGGTTTCGACGTCGGAGCCGGGCTGCACGCCGTCCTCCTCGCGATAGCCATCATACTGGCCGCGCACGATGCTGCGCCGTTCGGGGTGCAGCACCGCTCGCAGGATCTTGGTCTTCTCGTCGCGCAGCGCCTCCGATCCGGCGCCGACTGGCGGCTCCATCGCGAGGATGGCCAGCACCTCGAGCAGGTGGTTCTGCACGACGTCGCGGACCGCACCGAGTTCCTCGTAGAGCCGGCCGCGGCCCTCGACGCCGAATTTCTCGGCCATCGTGATCTGCACGCTTTCGACGTGGGTGCGATTCCAGATCGGCTCGATGATCGAGTTCGCGAAGCGGAAATAGAGCAGGTTCTGCACCGGTTCCTTGCCGAGAAAATGGTCGATGCGGTAGATCGAGCCTTCGTCGAACACCTGCTGCAGCGCGCGGTTGATGGTCTGCGCGCTCGACAGGTCGCGACCGAGGGGCTTCTCGACGACCACGCGCGCGCCCGTGGCACAGCCCGAGGTGCCGAGCTTGGTCGCGACGGCGGCGAACAGGCTTGGCGGAATCGCGAGGTAGTGGCACGGGTGGGCGGCGCCGTCGAGCGCGGCACGCAGCGCGGTGAAGGTCGCGTCCTCGCGGTAATCGCCGTCCACCAGTCGGAGCTTGGCCGCGAGCCGCGGCAGCAGCTCGGCGTCGGCCGGCACACTGTGCTCGGCCAGGCTCGCACGCATCCGCTCGACCAGCGCTTCTCGACCGGTGCCGCCGCGGGCGACGCCGACGAGGAATTCCGGCAGCCGACCGCGCCGCTCGAGGCTGGCCAGCGCGGGGAAGATCTTCTTGTAAGCGAGGTCGCCGGTGATGCCGAAAATGACGAGCGCGTCGCTCGGCGGCGGGCTTGAAGTCTGCAAGGTTTGCCTTTCCTGGCCGTGTTCGCGGTTTGCCACGTTGCAATCCCGATGCCGGCAGGGCCATAAGTTTACAGGCCCAGCACAAGTTTGAACGCCAAACCCGCACCGCGCGATGCCTGCCAACCTTTCACCCGAGTACAAGGCCGCCGCCGACGCCTTCCGCAAGGCGCGCGACCCGCAGGAGCGGCTCGACCACCTGCGCGAGATGCTGCGCGTCATCCCGAAGCACAAGGGCACCGACCACCTGCAGGCCGACCTGAAGCGACGCATCAAGGAGCTCGACGAGGAGGTCGCCGGGCCGAAGAAGGGCGGCGTCCGCGGTGGTCCCGCGCTGGTCGTGCGGCCGGAGGGTGCCGCGCAGGTCGCGCTGGTCGGGCCGCCGAACAGCGGCAAGTCGCTGTTGCACGACCGGCTGACGGGCTCCGGTGCTCGCAGCGGCCCGTATCCGTTCACGACGCAATATCCCGAGCCGGGCATGCTCAAGTGGCAGGACGTGCATTTCCAGCTCGTCGACCTGCCGGCAATCGCCGAGGCGCATCCGTTGCCCTGGTTGGGTGGCGCATTGCAGATGGCCGACGCCTGCCTGCTGGTGATCGACCTCGCGGACCCCGATTGCCTGCAGCAGGTGGCGACCGTGCAGGCCCAGTTGCGCGAGCGCAAGGTCAGCCTCGTCACCCGCTGGCCAGCCGACCCTGATGCGGTCGCGGCTGGCCTGCAATCCGCGTCACCGGACGAGGATGTCTTTGCGCTGCGCTTGCCGACCTTGTTGCTCGCGAACAAAGCCGATCTGCTCACCGAACCGCAGACCGACCTCGAAGCGCTGGCCGAGCTGGAGGAGCCGCACTTTCCGGCGCTGCTGATCTCGGCGCAGTCCGGCCTCGGCCTGGGCGACCTCGGCGGCTGGCTCTGGAGGCGGCTCGGTCTGGTGCGCGTATACACGAAGGCTCCGGGCAAGCCGCCCGAGAACGAGCGACCGTTCACGTTGCGCATGGGCGAACAGACGGTCGCGGACGCGGCCCGACTGGTGCACCGGGAGATGGCGCGCACGCTGAAGTACGCTCGCGTCTGGGGACGCTCGGTGGCCGCCGACGGACAGCATGTCGGGCGCGATCATCGCCTCGCCGACGGCGACACCCTCGAGCTGCACACCTGACGATCTCCCGGCTGGGCCATAATGGCGCATGGCCGAACGGCGACCCATTGCGACGCGCGAGACCGGCTGGGCCCGCGCGCTGGCCGCCGCAATCGCCCGGACCGGGCTCACGGCGAATGCGATCTCTGTGCTCGGCGCGGTGTTCGCCGTGCTCGCCGGTGGTGCGTTCGTGTTGTCCCCCGGCACAGGCTGGCGCGGCTGGCTGGTCGTCGCGGCGTTCGGGATCCAGCTGCGCCTGCTCTGCAACATGCTCGACGGCATGGTCGCGGTCGAGCACGGGCGAGCCACGCCGGTGGGTGCGCTCTACAACGACGTGCCGGACCGGATCGCCGACACGGTGATCCTCGCGGGTGCCGGCTACGCTCTGGCGGCGGGTGGATGGACCCCGGCGCTCGGCTGGGCCTGCGCCGTGATGGCGCTGTTCACTGCGTTCGTCCGTGTGCTCGGCGGCGCGCTCGGCACGCCGCAGTTCTTCTTCGGGCCGCAGTCCAAGTCGCAGCGGATGGCCGTGTTGACGGGCGGCGCGTTGCTCGCCGCTGCGATGCCGTCGTCCGCGCGAGCCGGGCAAGTGATCACGCTGACGCTCGCCGTGATCCTGGTCGGCTCGACGGTGACGGTCGTCCGGCGCGTGCTGCGCATTGCAAGGGAACTGCGCGCGCATGCTTCTTGAGAGGCTCGTTTCGGCGTGCCTGCGCGGCCTGTGCCGCCTGTTCACGGGCGCGCATCCGCGCTGGCTGTGCGACCCGCGCTCCCTCGCGCCACGCGTCTATTTCGCGAACCACTGCTCGCACCTCGACACGGTCGTCGTCTGGACCACCTTGCCGGAGGCGCTGCGCGAGCGCACGCGCCCGGTCGCGGCGCGCGACTACTGGGGCCACGGCACGGTGCGGCGCTTCATCGCCGAACGCGTGTTCGACGCATTGCTGATCGATCGCAAGACCGCCGAGGGCGCGGAACAGATCGAGCAGCACCGGCAGCAGACGCTCGATGCGATGACCGCGGTGCTCGACAGCGAGCGGTCGCTGATCCTCTATCCCGAGGGCACGCGGGGCAGCGGCGAGGCCGTGCAACCGTTCCGCGCCGGGCTCTACCATCTCGCCCGGACCCGGCCCGCGATACCACTCGTGCCAGTCTATCTCGGCAACCTCGCGCGGATTCTCCCGAAGGGCGCCGCGCTGCCGGTGCCGATGCAGGGGCAGGTCGTGTTCGGTCCCGAACTGCACATCGCGACCGGCGAAGACAAGCAGAGGTTCCTGGAACGCTGCCGGCAGGCCGTGCTGGAGCTGGCGGGAGAACGGACATGAGCCTGTTCGCGGATCGCGAGCTCGTCTGGATGATCGGCGGCATCCTGGTCTTCCTGTCCATCGCCTCGCTGATCGCGTGGGTGCTGAAAGGACGGGCTCGCAGCGAGTCCGCGCAGGCGACCGTCGCAAACCTCGTCGCCCGGATCCGCGCGTGGTGGGCAATGGTATTCGTGTTCGGCATCGCGATCGCAACCGGCGGCTATGGCTCGCTGGTGATGTTCGCGATCGTCTCGTTCCTCGCGATGCGCGAGTTCATGACGCTGTTGCCGACGCGTCGCGCCGACCACCGGGCGATGGTGTGGACGTTCTTCCTGTTCCTGCCGGCGCAGTACCTATTCGTCGCAATCGGCTGGTACGGGATGTTCGCGCTGCTGATTCCCGTCTACGCGTACCTGCTGCTGCCCTCGGTGCAGGTGCTGGCCGGTGACACCGAGGATTTCCTCGCGCGCACCTCGCGGCTGCAGTGGGTGCTGATGATCTGCGTGTTCTGCGTCAGCCATGCGCCGGCGCTGCAGATGCTGGACATTCCGGGCTACGAAGGGCAGGGCGCGAAGCTGCTGCTGTTCCTCGTGGTCGTCACGCAGATCTCCGACGTGCTGCAGTACACGGTCGGCAAGCTGTTCGGCAAGCGCAAGGCGGTGCCGACCGTGAGCCCGAACAAGACGGTCGAGGGATACCTCGGCGGCGGCGGGCTTGCCGTGCTGATCGGTACGGCGCTGTGGTGGGCCACGCCGTTCGCGCTGTGGCAGGCGGCTCTGCTGTCGCTGGTGATCGTGCTCGCGGGCATCGCAGGTGGGCTCGTGATGTCGGCCGTGAAGCGCGACCGGCAGGTCAAGGATTTCGGCGCGCTGATCCCGGGTCACGGCGGCGTGCTCGACCGGATCGATTCGCTGTGCTTCTCGGCGCCGCTGTTCTTTCACCTGACGCGCTTCTTTTTCACCTGAGCCATGTGGTTCGCGATTGCGGCGGCCTGGGGGCTGGCGGAGGCGACGCTGTTCTTCATCGTGCCCGACGTTCTGCTGACGTGGCTCGCGGGCTTTCGGCCGCGGCTCGTCTGGCGGGCCGTGGCGGCGTGCCTGGGTGGGGCATTGCTCGGCGGCCTGCTGATGTACCTGGCGGCCGCGGACTCGCCGGAGCGGATGAGGGCGCTGCTTGACCTGGTGCCGGCGATCAGTGCTGACTTCATCGCTGCGACGGGTGTATCGCTCCAGGAGCAGTACGGTTCGCAGATGCTGCGGGCGGGATTCAGCGGCGTGCCGTACAAGATCCTCGCGGTCGAGTCCGCGGTCCAGGGGCAGTCACTGGCGACGTTTCTCGGCTGGAGCGTGCCGGCGCGGCTGTCGCGCTGGATCCTCGTCGTGCTGCTGGCGCGCGGCGTGACGATGGTCGTGCGGGCGCGTTTCGCGGCGGCGGATCGCGTGCTGTGGGCGCTGTGGGGCGCCGGCTGGGGTATCGTCTACGTGGTGTACTTCACGCTGATGGGTTGGTGAGGCCGTGACGATCCCGCTCTGGTTCAAGCTCGCCTACAGCGCCTTCGTGCTCTACATCATGCTGGTGTGGTGGAAGCACTACGGATGGAAAAACTTCCTGTGGTTCTCCGACATCGCGTTCATCGGCGCCGTGCCGGCGATGTGGCTCGAGAGCGCCGCGCTCGCCAGCGTGCTGACCGTCGCCGTGCTGGCACCCGAACTGCTCTGGAACTTCGACTACGCGGGGCGGCTGCTGCTGCGGCGGCGGATCACCGGGCTCACCGATTACATGTTCGAGCCGGAGCGGCCGCTGCTGCTGCGCGGCCTGTCGCTGTTTCACGTTCCGCTGCCGCTGGTGCTGTTGTGGATGATCGCCGCGTACGGCTACGACGCCAGCGTCGGCCTGCCCGGCGCGATCCTGCTCGCCGCCGTCGTGCTGCCCTGGAGCCGGTGGGTCAGCACGCCGGACAAGAACATCAACTGGACCTACGGGCTCAGCAGCCGCCGCGTCAGCTGGCCCGCCCCGGTCTATGTCGGGGTGCTGTTCGTCGGCTTCGTGCTGTTCGTGTTCATCCCCACCGACTGGCTGCTGCGGCACTTCCCGACTTGAAAACCGCAAGCCGGACGCCCTAGAATCCGGCCCAGCATCAAGAAAGGGACACGGGTCCCGGCCAACCTGCCTTCCCGGGCAAGGTGGCGCGCGTCGCGAGACGCGGATGCGGCCGGAAGGCAACGAAGCGGGTGAAAGCTCACTGAACCCTCCGGCGCTCGAATCGTGGCGCGGAGGGTTTTTCGTTCCAGCCTCCCGCCAGTCGCGCGCCGCTCGTTGGACCCACCGGTCAGGTCTGCAACGCCCGCAGAGGGCCTGGAGGTTTGACCATGTTGACCGTAACGCACGCGCTGATCGATTACTGGAAGCGGCTGCCCGTCGAGCCACCGGCCGCTCGCCGCCGTCGCCTGGACACGTTGATCGAGCGGATTCGCGCGGCCGCCGACCGGCGCGACGCACTGCTGCCATTCGCGCTCGGCGACGTCGAGGACGGTATCGTCGCGGCCGCGACTCGCGAATACCTGCACTCGCCCGGTGCCGCCACGCGCGACCGTCACGCTGCGCTTCACGACGCGATCGAGTGGGTCCGCCGCAGCCTCGCGCTGAACCGCGGTGCCGTGTTTGCCGAACTGCTGTCGCTCGAGGACGAGTCGATCACGGCGCGCCTGGCGCCACTGCGCCTCGGGTTGTCCACCAGCGAAGTCGAAACGGCGTGCCGCAACCTCGCGTCGCGACCGGGCAGCCTGGTTGCCGAGTTCCTGTCGGACTGGCTCGGGCTGCTCGATGGCAGCGGATTGCAGGCGGAGCGCCGGATCGTCTGCGCGGCACTCGCCAAAACCTGCGCGAAAGCCGCCTGAACGCGTTACTGCGCGGACGCGGAAGCCTCCGCGGCCGTTGGGCGAATCATGCCGCGCCAGGCGTTTGCATCGCGCGGCTTGCCGTCCTCGAGCCACGCGAAAACCAGCGAATGCCAGTGCACGCGCTGCACGTAGGCGCGCGTCTCGTTGTACGGGATGTTCTCCACCCAGACGTCCGTTTCCATCGGTTCGGTCGGCAGCCAGCGTCGTGCCGCGCCCGGCCCCGCGTTGTAGCCGGCGATCGCAATTGGCCACTGTCCGTCGGCCCGATCGAGCAGTCCGCGCAGATAGGTGGAGCCGAGCTTCACGTTCACGGATGGAATCAGCAGATCGCCGAGTGAAGGCCGAGCCAGCCCCGCGGAGGCGGCCGTGCGGCGCGCGGTTTCCGGCAGCAGCTGCATCAAGCCGGTCGCGCCCGCGCTCGAGCGCGCGTCGGCGCGGAACAGACTCTCCTGGCGGATCACCGCGTAGATCAACTCCTCGGGCAGCCCCGTGGCCCGCGCCGCCTTGCGCACCTCGGCGTCGAACGGCCTTGGGTACAGCAACTCATAGTCGTTGAAGATGCCGAGCTTGGCTGCCGTCGCAATGGCCTGCAGGTGCCAATCCCAGCCCGAGGCCAGCCGCACGGCCTGCGCCTGCAGGTCCGGTGCGAGCGCATCCGTCGCCACGCGCCACTCCAGGTTCGCCTCGCTCTGCAGGTCTGTCAGGATCAGTTCGCGCGTCCGCACGAGCCCCGGTTCGGCAGCGACACGCTGCAGCATGCCGGCATCGCGCGGAATCGGCTGCAGCGACGGTGTGAAGCGCTGGCCGAGCCGCGCCGCTGAAAGAGCTGCGTACCAGTTGTCGGTCGGCAGCACGGCCGCGTAAGCGCGGCTGGCGGTCTCGCGATCGCCGCGCTGCTCGGCGGCGCGCGCGTCCCAGTAGCGCCAGCGATTCTGGTTGCGCAGCGTCTCGGGCATCTCGGCAATCGCCCGCTGCACGAGCGGCCAGTCGCCGACCCACAGCGCGGCACGCACGCGCCACTCGTGGCCGCGCTCGTCGAGGTCGTCGGCGTGCACTTTCGCGAAGAATTCCAACGTGCGCGGGTGCCGACTCCATGCGAACGGCAACGCGACGGCCAGCGCGAACGGGCTCGCGGCGCGCTCGTCGAACCCGCGCGCCTGGACCAGTACCGGGAACCGGGCCGCTGCGGCCTCCGTGTCGGCGCGTGCCGCACGCGACCAGCCGTCGACCAGCGCCGGCGTCTCGACGGTGCGCGTGGGCGCGGCGATCAGGGCGTCGACCGCGGTTCGCGGCTGCTCGATCAAGGCCGCCCACTGATTGATCGGTGCCGCCTGCGCGTCCGGCAATGAACGCGCGAGAAAACGTGCGAGGGCCGCTTCGCCCGCACCCAGGGCGAGACGGGCCCGCTTCTCGACCAGCGCCGGGGTCAGCAGCGATTGTCCGCGCAGCCAGTCGATGGCCGGATCGCAGGCGGGCGGCAGGCTGCTCGGATTGAGGAACATCGTCGTGGCGGACTCCTCGAGCCCCGCAGTTCGCCCGAGAGCGATGCGGGCCGCGAGTGCGTTGCAGCGGGCCGCCACCGTATCGTCGAGGTCCTCGCGATAGGCGATGAGGTAGGCGTCCCACTGCTTGCGCAGCGCGAGCTCCATCAGCCAGCTGCGACGCAACGAACGCGCGACCGGCTGGTCGCCATTGGCCGCCAGGAACGCCGCAATGTCCGCGGCAGCCGCCGGATCTGTGAGCCGGCGCTGCAGGCGCGCGGCCTGCAGGTACGGGTAGAGCGGGTACTTGCGCAGGGCGTCGCTGTCCACGACCGCGGTGCCGGGGGTCGTCGTGGCGACCGCGGCATAGGCCGACTGGAACTCGCGACGGGCCGCGGCGTTTGGATCCGCATTGACCGATTCTGTGGACAGGACCAGGAGCAGAGCGGCGACTCGGAACAAGGGCATCAGACGCATTCGCACAGTCTACCGGCAGGCCCACATCCAGCGGCGATCCGAGGGCAAGCCGCATGGAGTGACGCCGTTGGGCCGAGATTCAGGCGTCGGTAAGTCTATGATCCGTAACAGTTCCTTGGCTGCCAGAATCGGCATCCGCAAATCCGACGGATCCGACCACCGGCACCTCTCGGAAAGCACGGTTAACAATTCTTTTGCGGTGCCGCAGACTTCGGTCCACGCCCGCGTGGACTCAAACGAAGGGAGATGTCCCCATGCTCTATTCCGGACCCGCTTTCAGCGCCACGGCGCTGGACGACGGCATCGTCGAACTCAAATTCGATCTCACGGGAGATTCGGTCAACAAGCTGAGCGCGGCCGCGCTCAAGGACTTCGACGCGGCCACCCAGGCGATCGCGAAGGACAAGTCGGTCAAGGGCGTCATCGTCACGTCTGGCAAGCCGGTGTTCATCGTCGGCGCCGACATCACCGAGTTCACGGCCATGTTTGCCGCCGGTGAGGAAGCGATTGCGAAGAACGTACTCGAGGTCAACCGGATGCTGTGCCGGTTCGAGGACCTGCCGGTCCCGACCGTCGCCGCGATCAACGGCGTCTGCCTCGGCGGCGGGCTCGAGCTCGCGCTGGCCTGCGACTACCGCGTGATGTCGACCGCAGCCTCGGTCGGCTTCCCGGAGGTGAAGCTCGGCATCTTCCCGGGATTCGGCGGCTCGGTGCGGATGCCGCGGCTGGTCGGTGTCGACAACGCGGTCGAGTGGATCGCGACCGGCGCGGACAAGAAGCCCGACGCGGCGCTGAAGGACGGCGTCGTCGACGCGGTCGTGACGCCGGAGCAGCTGCGTGACGCGGCGCTGGCGCTCGTCAAGCAGGCGATCGCGGGCAAGCTCGACTGGCAGGCCAAGCGCGCCGAGAAGACCGCGCCGCTCAAGCTGAACGCGATCGAGCAGGCGATGGCGTTCTCGAGCTCGATGGCGGTGGTGGGCGGCAAGGCCGGCCCGAACTATCCGGCCCCGATGCTGGCACTGAAGAACATGCAGGAAGCGGCCACCAAGGGCCGCGACGAGGCGCTCGAGATCGAGGCGAAATATTTCGCCAAGGCCGCGGTGACGCCGCAGGCGACCGCGCTGGTCGGGCTTTTCATGGCCGACCAGATGGTCAAGAAGACCGCGGGCTCCTGGGCGAAGAAGGGCGCCAAGGACATCAAGCAGGCCGCCGTGCTCGGCGCCGGCATCATGGGCGGCGGCATCGCCTACCAGAGCGCCGTCAAGGGCACGCCGATCATCATGAAGGACATCCGCTCCGAGGCCCTCGACCTCGGCATGAACGAGGCGGGCAAGCTGCTCTCGAAGCAGGTCGAGAAGGGCAAGCTGAAGCCCGAGGCGATGAGCGCCACGCTGGCGCGGATCCGCCCGACGCTGAACTACGGTGATTTCAAGGAAGTCGACATCATCATCGAGGCGGTCGTCGAGAACCCGAAGGTCAAGAAGGCGGTGTTCGCCGAGGTCGAGGGCCTCGTGCGCGACGACACGATCATCGCGTCGAACACCTCAACGATCTCGATCAGCTACCTGGCCGAGGGCCTGAAGCGCCCGCAGAACTTCGTCGGCATGCACTTCTTCAACCCGGTGCACATGATGCCGCTGGTCGAGGTGATCCGCGGCAAGCAGTCGTCG